>WNGG01006907.1_pt1 | contig 12613 bp, 9 predicted proteins | sample 5400661 | NCBI WGS metagenome assembly WNGG01 (sample SAMN13153372, study PRJNA577476) | soil metagenome | isolation source: 100 cm soil or saprolite under Garry oak tree replicate 1 | place: USA:California | collected 2016-06-15 | reverse complement strand
CCGGTTCGGCCCCGATGGTCGTCCCTGCGACACCTGACGCGTCCCCTGCGCCCCACTCCCCGCCCCCGGCTCCCGTCCCCGCGATCGCGCAGCGGATGTCGGGGCCGTTGCGTCCGGTGAACCCGTTCCTGGTGCAGGACCCGAAGCAGAAGGCGCGGCGGCTTGCGCGGGCGCTCGTCTCCGATCTGGTCGTGTACCATCCCGCGAGACGCCAGCAGGGGTTGCGGGATGGTACGCTTGCGCAGCTCTTCAAGGAGGAGATCGAGAAGAGCTGGCAGGAATACGTGGAGCAAGTGGGCGCTGACATGGCGAAGAACACCCCGTTCTGGACCGAGGCGCTCAATGAGATCCTCGCCGGGGGCGCGAAGCTCTTTTGAGGCTGGTGCAGAGGAGTGTAAACCCTTATCTTTCCTACCAGTTAGAGCCGTCCCCCTGGGACCAGGGTGGGCGGCTCGTATCGTACCTGGCTGAGTGCGACCAATGACCGTAGGCCTATTCGACCGCTTCGAGGATTTCGACCGCCGTCTCTCCGAGCTCAGGAGCTTCCTTTGACGTAGAAGGGAAGGCCAAGCGTCTCGGTGAGCTCGAGCACGCCATGGCGGAGGGAGCGATCTGGGGGGATCAGGAGCGGGCGCGCCACGTGGTGGAGGAAGTGAAGAGCCTCAAGCGCTGGGTCGAGCCCTACCAGACGCTGCGCAAGCGGGTGACTGAAGGCCGCGAGTTGAACGCGCTGATCGAGTCCGAGCCCGAGCCAGATGCCGCCCTGCAGCGCTCGCTCGAGCAGGAAGCCGACGCCATCGCCGCGCAGCTCGAGGCCCTCGAGCTGCAGAACATGCTACAGGGCCCCGACGACGTGCGGGACGCGCTGCTCACCATCCATCCGGGCGCGGGGGGAACCGAGTCGCAGGACTGGGCCGAGATGCTCATGCGGATGTATACGCGCTGGGCGGAGCGTCACGGGTTCAAGGTCGAAATCCTGGACCTGCTCCAGGGCGAGGAGGCCGGGATCAAGTCCGCGGAGATTCAGATCAGCGGGCAGTACGCCTTCGGCCTGCTCAAGGCCGAGAAGGGAGTGCACCGTCTGGTGCGCATCTCTCCCTACGACGCGCAGTCCCGGCGGCACACGTCGTTCGCCTCCGTATTCGTGTATCCCGTGGTGGACGAGGACATCGAGATCGAGATCCGAGAGGACGACCTGCGCATCGACGTGTATCGCGCTTCCGGCAAGGGAGGGCAGCACGTCAACAAGACGTCGTCGGCGGTGCGGATCACGCATCTGCCGACCGGCATCGTGGTCCAGTGCCAGAACGAGCGGAGCCAGTTCAAGAACAAGGCGACGGCGCTCAAGATGCTCAAAGCCCGCCTGTACGACCTGGCGTTGAAGGAGCGCGAGTCGAAGAAGGCCGAGGTCGACAAACAGAAGACCGACATCGCGTTCGGCAACCAGATCCGGTCCTACGTGTTCCAGCCGTACACGATGGTGAACGATCACCGCACCGAGCTCAAGACGACGAACGTGCAAAAGGTGATGGACGGGGATCTGGATCCCTTCATCGAGGCCTACCTCAAGCGTTTCGGGAGCAAGGCGGCGTGACGAGCTTCGTGGAGGTCGCGCGACGCGAGAAGCTGCAAGAGCTCCAGAAGCGCGGCGTGGTCGCCTACGCCTACCGGTTCGACCGTTCCACGACGGCGCGCGCGGCGCTCGACGGCTTTCGCGACGCCGACGGGTCGGTGCATCGGCTGGCGGGGCGGATCCTGCTGTTTCGCCCCCAGGGAAAGACCAGCTTCGCGCACATCGGGGATCAGTCCGGGAAGATCCAGCTCTACTTCAACTTCGACGTTCTGGGCTCGGACCAGTATGAGGTGGTCAAGCTGCTCGACCTGGGGGACGTGATCGGCGTCGAGGGGACGTTGTTTCGCACCAAGCGGGGTGAGATCACGGTGCGGGTGCAGCGGTTCGAGGTGCTCGCCAAGTCGCTCCGCCCGCTGCCGCTCGGCAAGGAAGACGCGAGCGGGGTGCGCCACGGCGAGCTCTCGGATCCCGAGCTGCGTGCGCGCCAGCGCTACGCCGACCTCGCGGTGCATCCGGAGGTCCGGGACGTCTTCCGGCTGCGCGCCCGGGTGGTGAGCCACATCCGGACGTTCCTCGACACCCGCGGGTACCTCGAGGTCGAGACACCGGTGCTGCAGCCCGTCTACGGCGGCGCGACCGCGCGGCCGTTCCAGACCCGCTACGAGGCGCTCGAGGCCACGTTCTATCTCCGGATCGCGGACGAGCTGTATCTCAAGCGCTGCATCGTGGGCGGGTTCGAGCGCGTGTACGAGATCGGGCACGACTTTCGCAACGAGGGGATGTCGCGGTTCCACAACCCCGAGTTCACGATGGCCGAGTGGTACGAGGCGTACGCCGACTACGAGGTGATGCGGGAGGTCACCGAGGCGCTGTTGGCAGGGCTCGTCCAGGAGCTGTTCGGCGCCACGACGCTCGAGCGCCACGGTGCGACGCTCTCGTTCGCGCGGCCGTTTGCGCGCCGGGACTACTATGCGCTGGTGGGCGAGAGCGCCGGCGTCGATCTCGCCCGCGCCACGGACGAGGAGCTGCGCCAGGCGCTGCGGCGCCGCAACGTGCCTGATGCCGACGCGCTCAGCGGGGCGAAGCTCGTGGACGAGGTGTTCAAGACCTACGTCGAGCCGACGCTCGTCCAGCCCACGTTCGTGTTCGACTATCCGGTGGCTCTGTCGCCGCTCGCCAAGCTGAAGCGGGGCGACCCGACCCGCGTCGAGCGGTGGGAGCTCTTCATCCACGGGCGCGAGATCGCCAACGCCTTCAGCGAGCTGAACGATCCCGAGGAGCAGCGCCGCCGCTTCGAGCAACAGGCGCGCCTGCGTGTGGCCGGCGATGAGGAGGCGCAGCAGATCGACGAGGACTTCCTGCGGGCGCTGGAGTACGGCATGCCGCCCACGGGCGGGGTCGGGATGGGGATCGACCGGCTCATGATGATCCTCGCCGACCAGTCCAACATCCGCGATGTCATCCTCTTTCCCATGCTCCGGCCCGAATGAACTCCCGGCTCGAGCTCGGCATCGCCCTGCGCTACCTCAAGAGCCGCCGCTCCTCGCGACTGCTGTCGCTCATCACGGTCATCGCGGTGGGGGGCGTGACGGTGGGCGTCATGGCGCTCGTCGTCGTGCTGGGCGTCATGAACGGGCTGCAGGCGGACCTGCGGGACAAGATCCTCGTCGCCAACCCCCATCTGCGCGTCCTCACCTACGGCGAGGGGTTGCGGCTCGACGACTGGCGTCGCGTGCTGGGTGAGGTGCGCCGCGTGCCGGGCGTCGAGGCGGCGGCGCCGTTCGTGCTCACCCAGGGGGGCGTCACGGCGGGGCACGACTACGCCGAGGGAGTGGTCGTGCTTGGGGTCGATCCGGACACCGGCGCTCGCGCGGTGACGAGCCTCGCGCGGCACTTCACCAAGGGCGATCTGCGCTTCAAGACTACGCGCGCCGATGTGGAGGGCGGGATCGCGCTCGGCGTTCGCCTCGCGTCCAAGCTTTCGGCCTTCCCGGGCGATGTCGTCAGCCTCGTGTCGTTCATCGGGACGAAGTTCAACCCGAGCCTCGGCGCCTACGTGCCGCAGTTCCACCGCTACGAGGTCACCGGGATGTTCGACACGGGCATGTTCGAGTACGACAACAGCTACGTGGCACTGGACCGCCGCACGGCCCAGCGCTTCGCGGGGCTCGATACCGCCGTCACCGGCATTGAGGTCCGCCTCGCGGATCCCTGGAAGGCTCGGGATTTCGCTCTGCAGCTCGAGGCCCAGCTCGGCTATCCCCACCGGGCGCTCGACTGGCAGTCGCAGAACGCCTCGCTGTTCTCGGCCCTGAAGCTCGAGAAACTCGCCATGGCGGTCGTGGTGTTTCTGATCTGCGTCGTGGCCGCGTTCAACGTCGTCGGCACGCTCACGATGGTGGTGCGCGACAAGACGCGGGAGATCGGAATTCTCATCGCGATGGGCCTCGGCCGCGCGTCCATCCGCCGCGTCTTCCTCACGCAGGGGGTCCTCATCGGACTCACCGGCACGTCGCTCGGAGTAGTGCTCGGCCTCGTGGTAGGGGGGATGGTCAACCGCGGGCACTGGATCCCCATCGACCCGTCGATCTACTTCATCGACCACCTCCCGGTGCGCACCCAGCCCCTCGACGTGCTGCTCGTCATCGGCGCGAGCCTCGTCGTCGCCGCGCTGGCGCCGCTGTACCCGTCGGCCCAGGCGGCGCGGCTCGACCCGGTGGCCGCGATTCGCTACGAATGACGGCGCTGCTCGCGGCCCGGGGCATCTGGAAGGTGTTTGCCGGCGGCGACGGCCAGCCGCTCGAGGTGTTGCGCAGCGTGGAGCTCGAGGTCCACCGCGGTGAGTTCGTGGCGATCGTGGGCGCGTCGGGCGCGGGGAAGAGCACGCTGTTGCACCTGCTGGGCGCGCTGGACCGGCCGACGGGAGGAGATGTGTGGCTGGACGGGTCCCGCTACGCCGACCTCGATGCGGCGGCGCTGGCCGAGCTCAGGAACCGTAAGGTGGGCTTCGTCTTCCAGTTCCACCATCTCTTGCGGGAATTCACCGCGTTGGAGAACGTGATGATGCCGCTCTTGATCGGGGGCATGGGGCCGCGCGAGGCCCGCTCGCGGGCCGAGGAGTTGCTCTCCGTCGTCGGGCTCGCCGGCCGCATGTCGCACCGGCCGGCGGAGCTGTCGGGCGGAGAGCAGCAGCGCTGCGCGGTGGCGCGGGCGCTGGTGCACGATCCCAGCCTGGTGCTCGCGGACGAGCCGTCGGGGAACCTCGACCACGCCAACGGTGAGCGGCTGCACGAGGTCCTGTTCCGGCTGGCGCGCGAGTACGAGACCGCGGTCGTCGTGGTCACCCACAACCGGCAGCTCGCCGGGAGAGCGGACCGTATCTTGCTGCTTGAGGAGGGTAGGCTGGCGCGGGTGAGCTCGGTCGACGCGATACCGTGATGCCGTGCCACAACTGTGATGCTGTGCGACAACTGTAAGGAACGCGAGGTGGAAATCCACCTCACGAAGGTGGAGAACGACACCAAGGTGACGCTCCACCTCTGCAAGCAGTGCGCCCAGCAGAAGGGCTTCGAGACCGGCGAGTCGATCCTCAAGTCGCCGCTGGGGGGCTTCATCCAGGCGATGGGGAAGGGGGGCGCGAGCGTGCTGCCCACCGCGGCCGACGGTCTGCGCTGCGCGGCGTGCGGCAGCACGCTGCGGGATTTCCGCGAGTCGGGCCGCCTGGGGTGCGCCCAGTGCTACGAATCGTTCGAGACCCACCTGCGCGACCTGCTGCGACGCCTGCACGGCTCGAGCCAGCACGTCGGCGAGCGCTACGGGCCGCCGGCCGGGGCCGGCTCGGCCGACCCGCGGCTGCAGCTGCTCGATCTGAAGGAGCAGCTCCGCCGGGCCGTGGAGAACGAGAACTTCGAGCTCGCCGCCGAGCTGCGCGATCGGATCAAGGTGCTCGAATGATCGACCTGTCCTTGCTCCCCGACGGCGGCATTGCGTGGCTGGACGCGTCCGGGCCGAAGGGGAACATCGTGCTCTCCACACGCCTGCGGCTCGCGCGCAACCTCCAGGGGTACGTGTTCAGCCAGCGGGCTCGGGACACCGACCGCACGGCGGTGCTGGAGCGCGTGTCCGAGGCGAGCGCCGCGAGCGACCGGCTCGCCGCCGCCGTCACGTTCCGGCTCGACCAGCTCGAGCGGCTGGACCGCCAGCTCCTGCACGAGCGCCACCTGGTCAGCAAGGAGTTGGCAAGCCTCGAGCGGGACGCCCGCCCCCGCCCCGGCGCCGCACTTCTCGTCCAGGGAGGGGTCGGGGTCATGGTGAACGAGGAGGATCACCTCCGATTGCATGGAATGCGGTCGGGATTCGCCCTCGAGGAAGCGTATGCCGAAGTGGAGATGGTAGATGCGGACCTGGGCCGCCTCTTGCCCTTCGCGTTTCACCCGGAATTTGGGTATCTTACATCATGCCCGACCAATGCCGGGACGGGGCTCAGGGCGAGTGTGCTTATCCACTTGCCGGGTCTCGTCTTGACCAAAGAGATCGGGAAGGTGTTGCAGGGGCTCGCCCAGGTGGGGCTCACGTTCCGCGGTCTGTACGGGGAGGGGAGCGAGGTCGTCGGGAACTTCTTCCAGTTGTCCAACCAGACGACCCTGGGCAAGTCCGAGGAAGAGCTGATCGATCATCTCGGCAAGATTGTGCGGCAGGTGATCGAGTACGAAGAGCAAGCGCGGGATGTGCTGCTCCGCACCGCCCCGGACGAAGTCGCCGACAAGACGTGGCGGGCCTACGGATTGCTGAAGCACGCGCGCAAGCTGACTTTTGAAGAGGCGATGAACTTGTTGAGCGGTGTGCGGCTGGGTGTCGGACTGAAGATGATTCCGCGCTTGAGTGTGTATACGCTCAACAAGCTGCTGATCTTCACCCAGCCCGCGCACCTTGCGGCGCTCGAGGGTTGCCAGCCCGGCGATCCCGAGTTGCCGGTGGTGCGCGCGGCGTATGTGCGCCGCGCGCTCGAGACGGAAGCGGTTTGAAGCAGGGGGGGAGATGAACGGCTACAACTTCACGGATCGCGTGCGCAAGGTTCTGCAGATGGCGCGGGAGGAAGCCGCGCGGCTGCACCACGAGTATGTGGGGACCGAGCACATCTTGCTGGGGTTGATCCGTGAGGGCGAGGGGGTGGCGGCGGCCGTGCTGACCAACCTGAACGTCGATCTCGAGGAGATCCAGCAGAAGATCGAGGAGACGGTGAAGAAGGGGAAAGCGGCGGCGGCCGCCGGCCCCGACCTCCCGTACACCTCGCGCGCCAAGAAAGTGCTCGAGCTGGCGATGAGCGAGGCGCGCGAGCTGAACCACTCCTACGTCGGCACCGAGCATCTGCTGCTGGGGCTGTTGCGCGAGGAGAAGGGCATCGCGGCGCAGGTGCTCACCGATGCGGGCGTGAACCTGGAGCAGGCACGCGCCGAGACGCTGCGGCTGCTCGGGAGCGAGATGCCCTCGGGGCCCGCGCCGAGCGGCTCCGGGACGCCGCCGGCGAGCCCGAAGAGCGAGAAGAAGTCCAAGACCCCGGCGCTCGACCACTTCTGCCGCGACCTCACGCAGCTCGCGGCGGAGGGTCAGCTCGATCCCACGATCGGACGGCAGAAGGAGATCGAGCGCGTGATGGAGATCCTGTCGCGCCGCAAGAAGAACAATCCCGTGCTGATCGGCGAGCCCGGCGTCGGCAAGACGGCGATCGTCGAGGGGCTGGCGCAGCTCATCGCCAGCGGCCAGTGCCCGGACGCGTTGAAGGACCACCGCGTGCTCGCGCTCGACATGGCGGCGGTGATCGCGGGCACGAAGTACCGGGGGCAGTTCGAGGAGCGCCTCAAGGCGATCATCAACGAGATCGCCCAGAACCGCAACATCATCCTCTTCATCGACGAGCTGCACACGCTGGTGGGCGCCGGCGCCGCCGAGGGGGCGGTGGACGCCTCCAACATGCTGAAGCCCGCGCTGGCGCGGGGCGAGCTCCAGTGCGTCGGGGCGTCGACCCTGAACGAGTACCGCAAGTACATCGAGAAGGACGGCGCGCTGGAGCGGCGCTTCCAGACGGTGATCGTGGATCCGCCGACGGTCGACGAGACGATCGAAATCCTGAAGGGGCTGCGCAAGCGCTACGAGGAGCACCACCGGGTGATCATCCCCGACGAGAGCCTCCAGCAGGCGGCGCGGCTCTCGGAGCGCTACATCACCGACCGGTTCCTCCCCGACAAGGCGATCGACGTGATCGACGAAGCCGGGGCGCGGGCGCGCCTGGCCGCGCAGGTGCCTCCGCCCGAGGTCGCGTCGCTCAAGGACAAGCTGGAGAAGATCAACGGCGACAAGGAAGCGGCGGTGCGCGACCAGAACTTCGAGCGGGCGGCTGCGCTGCGCGACCAGGAGCGTGAGCTCCAGGCCGACATCCGGCGCAAGCAGGAGCAGTGGGAGAAGGAGCGCGCCGTCCACCGGCCCACGATCAGCGAGGAGGGCGTCGCCTTCATCGTGTCCCGCTGGACCGGGATTCCGGTGACGCGGCTCCAGGAGGCGGAGACGCAGCGGCTGCTGCGGATGGAAGACGAGCTGCACCAGTTCGTCGTGGGCCAGGACGAGGCGATTACGGTCATCTCGCGCGCCATCCGGCGCAGTCGGGCCGGTCTCAAGGATCCCAAGCGGCCGATCGGGTCGTTCGTGTTCTCCGGCCCTACGGGGGTGGGCAAGACCGAGCTCGCCCGGGCGCTGGCGCGCTTCCTCTTCGCCGACGCCGCCGCGCTGATCCGCGTGGACATGTCCGAATACATGGAGAAGTTCTCCGTGAGCCGGCTGATCGGCGCGCCCCCGGGCTACGTCGGCTACGAGGACTCGGGCACCCTCACCAAGGCCGTGCGGCGCAAGCCGTACTCGGTGGTCTTGCTCGACGAGATCGAGAAGGCGCACCCCGACGTGTTCAACATCCTGCTGCAGGTGCTCGACGAGGGTCACCTGACGGACAACTACGGTCGCGTGATCGACTTCAAGAACACCGTGGTGATCATGACCTCGAACGTGGGCGCGCGCGACATGGTGAAAGGGAAGACCCTGGGGTTCGCGCAGCCGGACAGCCGGGCGACGTTCGAGCGCATGGCCGAGAAGGTGAAGGAGGAGATCAACAAGACGTTCAACCCCGAGTTCCTGAACCGGCTCGACGACGTCATCGTGTTCCACCCGCTCGCCCGGGAGCACATCGCCCAGATCGTGGCGATCCTGCTGCGCGAGGTCCAGAAGCGCTTAGGCGACGAGGAGCTCACGCTCCGGTTGACGCCCGCGGCCACGAGTTTCCTCGTGGACCACGGCTATGACGAGCACTTCGGCGCGCGCCCGCTGAAGCGCGCGATCCAGAAGTACGTCGAGGATCCGCTGTCGGAGAAGATCCTGGTCGGCGAGTTCGCGCGGGGCGACGAGGTCGAGGTCGACGTGGCCCCGGACAAGGAACGCCTGGGGTTCCGCGCGCTCTCCGGCTCCAAGGCGTGATCCGCCGGCTTCCCCTCGTCCTCCCGCTGGCTTCCGTCGTGCTCTTCCCGCGCGCCGCGCGCGCGCAGGGGCAGCCCGTCGCGCCCGATTCCATCGTCGTCCTCGGGCTGCGGCGGCTGGACCGCAACGAGGTGCTGACCCAGAGCGGCCTCGCCCCCGGCAAGCCCCTCGGGTACCGGGACGTGCAGCACGCCATCCAGGCGCTCTACGCCACGGGTCAGTACGACGACGTGCGCGTGGCCCAGGACACCGCCCAGGGCAAGACGCTCCTCATCCTCAGCCTGCGCGAGCGCCCGATCCTCGTCAAATGGGCGGTGCGCGGCGTGAGTCGCCTCTCGGAGCACAGCGTCAGGGACAAGGTCCAGCTCGTCGAAGCGAGGCCCATCGATCCCGCCGCCGTGGCCCGCGGCCGCGGCCGCATCGACTCCCTGTACCGCGCCCAGGGCTACTACCTCGCCCAGGTCAAGGTGGTGAAGGTGTACGAAGCCGATTCCGCGCGGGTACGGGTGATCTTCGACGTGGACGAAGGGCGGCGCGTGGCGATCGCGCAGGTGCGCTTCGAGGGGAACAGCCATTTCTCCGAGGCCGAGCTCGCGGCCCACCTGAAGACGCGGCCGGAGGGCTTCTGGTGGTTCCGCTCCGGCGACTACGACGACGAGAAGCTGCGCGCCGATCTGCAAGAGCGCCTGCCGAAATTCTACGGGGATCGTGGCTACGTGGACTTCCAGGTGCTGGGCGACACGCTGCTCGTCAACGACACGACCGGCAAGGCGACCCTCGTCGCGCGGGTGAGCGAGGGCGAGCCGCACCGCGTCGGCACCTTCGAGATCGTCGGCAACCGGCGCTTCTCCACCGAGGACCTGGAGGGGCTGTCCCCCTTCCGGGGCGAGACCCGCACCGGGTTCCTGGGTCTCGGCGGCGCCGAGCACGGCCCCGCGTACTTCAACGAGGAGAAGTGGAAGGACGCGACGCAGAAGCTCCAGACGCTGTATTACAACAACGGCTACATCTACATGAACGCGCGTCCGGAGGTCATCCGGCGGACCGGGCCGGACGGCCAGCCGGTCGTGGACCTCCGCTGGGTGATCAGCGAGGGCCAGCCCGCGATCGTCAACAAGGTGGAGATCACCGGGAACGACGTCACGCACGAGCGGGTCATCCGCGAAGCGATCGTGCTGCTCCCCGGCGACGTGTTCCGCCAGGACGCGCTGATCCGCTCCTACCAGAGCGTCTCGAACCTGGGGTTCTTCCAGCAGCCGCTGCCGTTCCCCGACACGCGCCCCGCCAACGACCAGGGCGACGTGGACGTCATCTTCCGCGTGAGCGAGAAGCGCACCGGGAACATCAACTTCGGCGCGTCGGTGGGACAGGGGACGGGGGTGGGCGGCTTTCTCGGGCTGGACGAGCCGAACCTCTTCGGGCTGGGCAAGCGCGGCCGCTTTCAGTGGCAGTTCGGCAAAAACATCAACGACTTCGATGTGTCCTACACCGATCCCGCGTTCCGCGACTCCCGGGTCTCGCTGACGGTCGGCGTGCACAACACCCGGCTGCGCTACACCATCGCCGATCTCGGCCAGGTGAAGCGGCGCGGCGGCAACGTCCAGCTCGGCTTCCCGGTCTTCAACGACCGGTACACGCGGCTGTTCGTCTCCTACGCGCTGGACGACCAGACCTTCACGGGCGCGAGCGCGGGCGTCGCCAGCCTGAGCTGCAACGACTGCGTGCGCTCGACGTTCGGCGTGTCCATGCTGCGCGACACCCGCATCGACCTGCCGTTCCCCACCGCGGGCACCATGCACTCCATCGGCATCTCGCAGAGCGGCGGGCCGCTGGGCGGCACCGGCGACTTCCAGCGGCTGGACCTCGAGGGTCGCTGGTACGCGCCGCTCGGCCAGCTCGGCGGGCGCGCCAGCGCGTCGCCGGTCAAGTTCGTGATGGGCTTTTCGACCCGGTCGGGGCTCGTGTTCGGCAATTCGCCGTTCTTCGACCAGCTGTTCACGATGGGCGGTACCCAGTACGGCATCCCGCTGCGCGGCTACGACGAGTTCTCGGTCACGCCGCACGGATACGACCCGCGGGCGACCAACGGTCAGGCGCGCTCGGATGCGTTCGGAAAGGCGTACGTCGCGATGACGGGGGAGATCGGGGCGCGGCTGTCCCAGATGTTCTACGTGAGCACGTTCGTCGACGCCGGCAACGTGTGGGCGCAGGCGCGGCAGTTCAACCCGACCCGCCTGTTCCGGGGCGCGGGCATCGGCCTGAGCATCATTTCGCCCCTCGGACCGATCGGCATCGATTGGGCCTACGGCTTCGACAAGACGGACCTGCTCGGCCAGCCGGCGCCCGGGTGGAAATTACACTTCAAGCTCGGCAACTTCTTCTGATCGCGCATCGCTTCGGGTACGTGGGGTCACCGGCACCGGAAAATCCTCTGGGGAGACGGTCATGAGGCGTGCAGTGGTGGCGTGGGTATCGACGGTGTGGGCGTGGCTCGGCCTGCTCGCCGCCGCGCCGGCGGCGGCGCAGACAGCGGCGGCGCGGCCGGCGGCGCAGCCTGTGGCGCAGCCGGCGTTCAAGATCGGGTTCATCAGCTCCCGGCAGATCCTGCAACAGACGCCGGGCTACGCCGCCGCCGAGTCCACGTTCCAGAAGGAGGTGCAGGGCTTTCGGGACGAGGTGCAGAAGCTGCAACAGCAGCTCGACTCGGCCGTGCGCGCGTTCGACCAGCAGTCGATCGCGCTGTCGCCCGCGGCCAAGCAGGTCAAGCAGCGGGACCTGCAGCAGCTGCAGCAGCGCTTCGAGCAGCGCTCGAACGAGCTGCAGACCCGCGCCCAACAGCGCGAGCAGGAACTGCTCCAGCCGATCCAGGCCCGCGTGAATGCCGTGATCCAGGGGCTCCGCGCCGAAGCCAACTACGCCGTGATCTTCGACGCCGATGCGCCCGGGAGCAACATCGTGGCGGCCGATCCGGCGCTCGACGTCACCAGCAAGGTGCTCGAGCGGCTGAAACAGTCGCAGTAGCGCCGCGCGCCCCGTGAACACGCGTGCCTAGCGCGGGGACGCGACTCGCGCCCCGGCTCTCCGCGGCGGAAGTCGCGACGCTCACGCGCGGTCAACTGATCGGCTCGGGCGACGTAGCGGTGAGCGGCATCGCACCGCTCGACCGCGCCGGGCCGGACGATCTGTCCTTTCTTGCCGGCAGGCGCTATCTCCCGTACTTTCAACACTCTAGGGCCGGCATCGTGCTCTGCAAGCCGGACCTGTCGGCAGAGGTGGTGGAAGGGCCGCCGTGCCGGGTGGTCGTGCGGGACCCACACATCGCCTTGCTATCCGTCATTCCCGTGCTCTACCCCGAGCCCGCGTGGGAACCGGGCGTGCACCCGACGGCGATCGTCGGCCGCGGCACAACCTGGCGAGAGCCGGTGGCGATCGGGCCCTACGCCGTGGTGGGGCGCGAGACGCGCCTCGGCAAGAACGTTCGCATCGGCGCGGGGTGCGTGCTCGGCGACGGGGTGGAGGTGG
>WNGG01006906.1_pt1 | contig 12614 bp, 16 predicted proteins | sample 5400661 | NCBI WGS metagenome assembly WNGG01 (sample SAMN13153372, study PRJNA577476) | soil metagenome | isolation source: 100 cm soil or saprolite under Garry oak tree replicate 1 | place: USA:California | collected 2016-06-15 | reverse complement strand
CCGGTCGACCACTGCAGGCAGTGCAGAAGTGTCGAGGCCTCTGGCGAAATTGTGCTGATCAGGTGTATTCATAGGTATCTCCTTCTTTCTTCTCCCTCTTGCATTCAGGATGACTTATGGTGAGCAGAGATGCAACTACTGGTAAATTGGGCCAAACTTCGACCAATTTTCAGATGAAACGTGGGAAATCGGCGTCAATCATGGGAATCGACGATTCGTTGCCTGGCAATGCCGCTCCCCATCTAGAGTTCTTTGACTGAGCATTGTAAATTAAGTTTCTCTAGCTCAGGCAGACCATGGTCGCAAACCAGAGATGCGAGCCTGAGCCACTCTTGCACGCCGGCTTAGCCTCGTTCGATCGCGCGCTCAACCGCGCTGGGTAGGCGCGTCTCAAAGTCTATGATGCCAACCCAGTCTGGATGAATGAAGATGCGCGTCATGCGCGGATAGAGGCGAGCTGCTTCTTTGAGCAAAGCCTCTGCGTCTTCCTCGCTCATCGTCCGGTGAATCATGGCCGTATACTCCAGGGAGATACCCTCCACCGTGTCGGCACGGACCGTCCCGCGAATGAGGAGGATCTTGGAGGCCGAATAGTCACTGTCAATACTCACCGCCACCTTAGAGCCATTCGTGAGCACCTTTGTTTTGGGGGCATCCGTCGCGGTCGCCATCACGAGTTCCTCTCCGTTCCAGTGGAACCCGATGGGGACGACGCGGGGCGTGCCGTCGTGCCAGTTGTAGGCCAGATGGGCCGGACCCTTCGACTGCAACAATTGCTGGGCAACCGGATCGTGAAGCAGGCCAACGTCTCCTTGCTTCGTAGGCATGAGTGTCTCCTTTCGTGTCTCTTCTTCTCTTCCAGATCATATTCTCCTTGTAATTTGCAAGGAGGTATACTCTCTTATTCCAACAGCGTGAGAGACAATCGGCAATGTTGGAAGAAGCTCCTGGGCGAGTGGTGTTTCTCACTGTTTCTATCACGCGAGATCCCGCAAAAAGCGTTACAGCACTCACCAATTTACAAGACATCGATGGAGGAATACCAGGTCTAAAGCGATGTTGCATAGATGATGAAGTGTCAATTCCTATGTTTCGCACCGATTTCCCACGTTTCACCTGAAAATTGGTCGAAGTTTGGCCCAATTTACCAACTACCATTTGCAAGTATACCTATTCTACCGGCAGAGAAAGAAAAAAACTTCTTCGATCTTGCTCAAATCCTCGGTCCGCTGCCGAAAGCCTGGCCCGGGGGTGCGGCATGCTCTGTGGACAGAAGTGGTGAAGAAGATTCTCAAAATCGGCCGGTTTCTGCGACAGACTGCTCAGCTTTTTTTGAACCGATCCTCCCCAGCGCGTTGGCCCCCCATGACGAATCTCAAAAGTCATCTCATAATCAGAATCTCAAAAGGTCAGGCGATTGACGGGAAACGTGAGACAAATAGAAGAGGCTATGAAAAGATGAAGATTGGCTATGTTCGTGTCTCAAAGCAGGAACAACATGAGGTATTGCAGTGGGAAAATCGCACTGGTAACACTTGCCTAATTCCGACCTCTGAAGTAGAATATAAAGTGGATTAACTTTGTTACCTATAACAGGTGAAGTTTTGCTTTGCCTGCACTGTTACTGGTTCATCATATCCCCGTCACTCAAATGGGGATGGTGAATCACATTCTTGTATTTTTAGGGAGGACAGAATAAATGTCTGGGACAGAAGCAGTGACGTCCGGCGTGAGCGCGGCGTCTGGTTACACACATCCAGAGGTGTTGGTGGAGACAAGTTGGGTTGCCGAACACCTCAACGATCCCAATATACGCCTGGTCGAGGCTGATGAAGATGTCTTGCTGTATGAAACAGGGCATCTTCCAGGCGCGGTCAAACTTGACTGGCATGTCGATGTACAGGACCCGGTCGCTCGTGACTTTGTGAACCAGCAAAGCTTCGAGCGACTGATGAGCCACTGGGGTATTAGCAACGATACCGCGATCGTCTTCTACGGCGATAAGAACAACTGGTATGCCTGCTATTCTTTCTGGCTGTTCACTATGTATGGCCATAAGAACATGAAGATTATGAATGGTGGACGCGCGAAGTGGGAGGCGGAGAAACGCCCGATGACTAAGGAAGTGCCGCACTTCGCACCCACGACCTACCATGCACAACCAGCAGATGAGTCGATCCGCGCCTATCGCGATGAGGTTACCGCCGGGCTGAATAATCCAGGCCGTCGGCTGATCGATGTGCGCTCGCCACAGGAATATAGTGGCGAACTCATCCATATGGTCAACTATCCGCAGGAGGGTGCACAGCGAGGGGGTCACATTCCTGGAGCCAAAAGCATTCCTTGGGCAACGGCAGCCAATTCCGATGGCACCTTCAAGTCGGCTGAGGAACTCCGCCAGATCTATGGCGGGAAGGACATTACGCCTGATAAGGACGTCATTGCCTATTGCCGTATTGGTGAGCGTTCTGCCCATACCTGGTTTGTGCTGACACGTTTGCTCGGCTATCCGCGTGTACGTAATTATGATGGCTCCTGGACTGAGTGGGGCAATCTTGTCCGTGCACCTATTGAGAAAGGTTCATAGTTCGGCAGAGTTCATGGTGTTGGCACGGAAGAGAATGAGTGTGCAGGGCGACCGCAAGGGTCGCCCCTACCCAACCACGGTGGAGGTGTCTGTCGTGCCTGGGCAGGGGCGACCCTTGCGGTCGCCCTGGGGTGCGGCATCTCCATGCAAAAATGTGAACAGGGCTCCTGTCAGATGCCTGGTATATCATTAGCTATTTTAAAAATCTTTTAGAGGAGATAAGTTATTATGGATCGCCAAGAAGCTATTGAATTTTTGCTGGATCACTACGAGAATCCACGCAACCTTGGGCCATTGGAACATGCTGATATCAGCCTCACTGGTGGTAACCCGGGTTGTGCTGATATCATTACTATGCATGCTCGCTTTGGTGAAGATGGCAAATTGGAAGCTGTCCATTGGGAGGGTGAGGGCTGCACGATCAGCCGTGCTGCTGCATCTTATGTGACTGAAATTACAGAGGGGATGACGGCGGAAGAGATTGAAAAGATGACCTTTGAGGATCTCATTGAGCAGCTTGGTCGTGAATTAGTGATGACTCGCCCTACCTGCGCAACCCTGGCGCTTGGCACACTCAAAAAGGGTGTGCATGAGTTTCACATGCGCAAGAAAGCTGAAGAATAGCTATAGTCCGTAGGTTACACGCCATTCAGATAGAATCTCCAATGCCCGGTGATGTAGCTTCTGATGACCTGGATGGTTAAGCCAGCGACTCACTCCTGATGGATGGGGTAATGGTAGAAGCAGCATCCCGTCGCGCTCCTGAAATGTACCAATCACATCCTCAAGTCGCACTTTCCCCAGAAATGCTTCGATTGCCATCGTTCCCACGAGCAGGATGACCTTTGGTCGTACAAGTCGTAGTTCGGCATCCAGGAATGGCCGACAGAGGGCCAGCTCCTCTGGAGAGGGACGACGATCTCCATCGCCACGTGGATTGGGCCCTGGATCACAACGCGTGAGCGAAGTGAGGTAACTGTGTTCATGGAGGTAGCCGGGAGGAAAACCTGCTTGCTCAAGCCATTTTTGTAAGATGCTGCCGCCTGGCCCGCTAAACGAACGCCCTTTGGCAACCGAGCGATGTCCAGGTGCCTGGCCTATTACCATTATGCGGTCACTGACCCGACCATTGGTGAGGGGACGCGCCAGAGGGATATAGCCAGCCTCCTGGCAGAGGCGACAGGCACGAATGCGTTGTTGGAGCGAGGCAAGTGCTGCCTCTCGCTCCTGATCTCGTTCTTGCTCTCTATTCGAAGTCTTCATCATAGGACGTGCTATCCATGTCTTCGTTTACAGCATATTCCCACATCTTGGCAGACTCATACCATCCTTCCCTCCATGGCTCTATGTCTAGTTTCCGTATCACTTCCATATCAAGCAGAGACCAAAATCGGTTCTTGATCTCTGATGTATTGAGGCGGGTTTCACGCTGAACGCCTAGCACACCAGCATGGGTGCTCAGACACGCCCATGAGCGAGTTGAGAACCGTTCAAGCAAGGTTTTCCTGTCTGCATGCGGATAGAGCCTCGCCAGATCGTCCTCATCCTCTTTTGTCCAGGTCTCGTGGTTTCCTTTTGCCAGCCAAATGTATCCTCTGTCTACTTGTTGAAACGGAGCCGACCAATACACTGTAAGGGTTGCAAAGTGTGCTGAGTATTCGTTTATCTCGATTTTGTCAGCCGCCAGTTGAATAAACAGCCTCACCAGGTCAAGGTTCTTGATGAGATCAATCGGTGAAAAAATGTTGCCCTCGGTGGCTATTTGAAACTTGTTCGCAAGTTCAACCAGCTTGCTTTCATCCACCGTGGCTGCGTTTTTCTTGGCTTCGAGTGCGGCTATATTGGCGCGGGCTCCCTTGATGTCCTCGTTGTATTGTATCATTGTCTGCCTGTCCATGGTCGCCCCAAGGGTCGAGAGCACCGCCTGTTTATTGGCGATCTCCTTCTCATAATTGGCGATTTGCTCATCAACTGATACCAGCGCCTTCGCATTCCTGGCACGCACCTCTGTTAGCTTTTTCCAAAGCTGCTCAATCACGTCGTGATGCCGACCGTAGCGCTGCGCAAGTGCTTCCAGGAACATTATGTCCACTAGTGAAGCCCTGAGCATCAAGGTCATTTTTCGGTGCGGTTTGCCCTCCTGCCTTACCGATAAGAGGTACCAACCGCCTGAGTATTGCACTGTACCAAGAGGGCTAGTAAGGAGGCCGTGCAAGAGTGCCTTTATCTTGGTGTCTTTCCCTTTATAGGTCGCTCCTCTGTGTGTTCTAGTGGAGCGCTCTGTATTCGGGGTGCCGTCTAGCTTTTCAAAGCTGAGCCTATTGAATGCATAGTACCAATCTGACAGGTCAACAATCGCATCGTGATTTTTGACAGGAAGTCCGTTCTCATCTACTAACAATTGTCCATCAGTTTTCCAGTAGCCAGCATACTCAACCGCAGTGAGCAGATTAAATAAACCGACTTTCGTGATGTGGTAACCAATGAACCTGCACTCTTCTCCTTTGAACTCACAGCCAACATGCCTGTAGCGCATATTGCCCGACGCATCCCTATATCGTTCCTCTCTATCTTGCCCATGCACAGCGCAGACCTTGATGAGTTGCAATTTACTCACATCTTTGGGGTCTACCCATGGCTCAAACGGGGGGAATACTACCTTCATCTTGGCGACTTCGCGCTTGAGCATATTGAACTCTCCACCCAAATCTCGGTAGCGCCGATAGAGGCGCTCGACTACTTCAGCATGCGGCTCATATGGGATGAGCTTGCCATATGTCGGGCTTTCTTTATCGCGGTCAACAATGAAGCCAACTCTGGCCGGTCGGCCATCATACTCTCCGCGCCTGGCCTTATTGCCTCTGGCCTCGTGCAGTAGCCTGGTGCGGTCTTCGTTCTCTTTGGCTGCCACATTCGCAAGCATTTGAAACATCATAACGTGGAAGCTATTGTTAAAATCAAAGGTGGTGGCCGTCTCAATGACGACCTTCACGCCATGTTTAGCACAGGCTTCCATGAACGTCCCGACTTGGACACCATACTTGTCACGAAACAGCCTGCTCACTGAGTATGCCCAAACGAGTTTCACCCTCCCCGCGTAAATACCCGCCATGGTCTCCTGTAGCCTTTCGCGCTGATCGATGCGTAAGGTACCTGAAACACCGCGCTTGCCCTCGCCTTCCCAGGCTATCACTATCTTGTCGGCATCTAATCCTTGTCTGACCGCAAAACGCTGTGCCCCCGTTAGCTGCAAGTCTGCTGACTCTACGTTCTCTCGTACCTGTTTGGTTGAACTCTGCCGTATCATCGCCACTACTTGATCTTCTGTTAGCTCCGGCACCTGCTCAATTGTCAAGTCTTCTGCTGTGGCTTTCGGCCTCAATTGCCCTCTAGCCATCGTCTCATCCTTTCTGTAGTTTATCTGTTCTATTCTACCACCTACAAGAGCGAGCCGCTTCACCACTGAAACGGCCCGCCAAGTCTCACGCTATAATGCCGCCTGACGGCTATATCTCTGCCGTTCAGCCTCGAACTGGCGAGCGAACACTTCGCTCAGCTTGAGAATGTCGCCCCCCGACAGTTTGCCGCCTGGCTTCAACTTAATAATATCGTATCGCACGGCTCTTAAAACGAATTTCATCGGGAACGCACTAGATATGCCTGCCGCCTTCGCATCCTGTGTGCTGGTAAACTCTTGATCTGGCTCCAAGGACGGTGAGTTGGGCTGGCGGCTATGCATACGTTTCACTTCAGAAAGCCTGGTTGGTTCAAAGTCGATATCTCTTTCGATGGGCAAGCCGTGTGGCCCACGGGCCTCCATCAGTTCAGCGAGTGTGAAGTAGCCGAGTTCCTGCTCAAACCCATCAACCCAACCAAAGAATAAATTTGCTCCATCAAACTCCGAGGCGAACCATGTCCAATTGCTATCCGGCGTGAACCACTTCGCAATCATCAACAGGTCTTCCTCGCCCTCGGTAGCACCTATATCTGGTAGCTGATTGCGCACATTCATTGGAAAAAATTCGTAGCTCATTCTTTTGATCTCCTTTACTGTTGAACTAGCTTATACACTCCATTGCCGATATACCGAAACGTCGCCGCCTTTGTCCCATCCACTAAAAGCGTCATATTGTGCTGAGCATCAAACGCAAGAGACACCGTGTCGCGCTCATTGCCGGTTGCCATTCCACTATAAACCGCGACCTTTTGACCCTGTATCTCGATAATGTCAATAGCACCATGCAGGTTGATTGCAATAAAGTGAGTGGGCATGCCGTCAAGCGTTTGGTCTGCCTGGTAGGTACGTGTCTGGTTAAACTGGAATGACCCCCACAGGTCGCTAACCCAGGGCGCTATCACGAATTGGCAGAGCAGCAGAGGAAGTAAAATAGCAAGCATGCCTGTTGTGATAAGGCCCCACCGCACTTTATGGCGGCTTGCGTGTCTCGGATAAAATACTGGTTCATCTTCTACGGGAACTGCTGTGATACTGTCTGCGTGTGCTCGTAGCCTTGGCCTGGGTACTGTATTGCCCATTGCTTGCTCCCTCTTGCTTGTAGTACAATATTCGATAACGCTACTTAGTCATCATACTCAATAGTATCATCTATCCCTATTGAAAGTCAAGGTATAATCATGGGAAAGAAGCTCAGGAGCGGCAAATTAGTGCGGATACATCTGAAGGTCAAGGAACTGGCAGAGGCACGCGGCATTAAGGCGTCCAGGCTATCCCGTATGGCCGATTTGAACTACGGGACTGTCCTGGCCTTGTTCAATGAGCCTGATAGAGATGTATCAATCCTCACGCTGGAAAAAGTAGCGCGGGCACTGAAAGTTGACGTTCACGATCTGTACGAGGTTGTGCCTGGTGAAGAAGGGGAGCCTTGAGCATTTTGTGGCAATCTTCCAAAAAAGGGGTCGCAATGTTAGATCAAAATGTAACCACTATTCTCTCTACCTTAATCGGCGGCATATTAACAATTCTTGGAGGAGTCATTGCTAGCTATTTACTTCAAACTAAAACTGATGGGTCTGAAAGACGTAAAGAATTGCGTATGCTTATCGAGGAACTAAGTGATATGAGCTATCGAACGCAGGTACTCTACAATAAGATTTTAGATAAGCTCATTAGTATTAGTGAAAAGAAAAGCACAAGCAATGAGAAAAACACTGATATTGACGAGGTATATTTTGAGATTGATAGGATTACAGCTAAAATGTCGTTAATGATTTCTGCTTATCTGCCCTCACTAACTCCGGCAACTTCTGAATTCATAAGCGGTATAAGAAAAGTTGCCGGAATGATTTACAATGCGCTGGATAACGATACAACACTCAAAAATGAGGCTAGTAAAAAACAGTTGCGAGATGATATCTCAATCTTGCTTATTGAAACCGATCAAAAGTTTCGCAACTCCTTAATTGCGATGCTCCAAAAAAAGGGCTATAGCTATATCTAGCTACTTTTATGAACCTATCAAATAGCGCGGCAATGCCCACACCTCGACACCGCCGCGCCTTAGCTAATCAGGGGAGCAGGGAAAGGACAAGCTGCCTCCCTAATGCATAATCACGCAACCTCTTCGACAATGGAAAGAGGGGGTTCATAGGAGCAGCCAAAGTGAGCACAAATGCGTCAGCCAGAAGCTTCGCCGAGAGCAAACCATCGGGTTCCACAATAGCCTTCTTGGCATGCACCCACTTCGGCTCGATAGGGTTGAGCCAGGGACTTTTGGTGGGCAGAAAGAAGGGCAGAATCCGAACGCCTTTGCCCTCTTGCTTGACCTGGCTGTTGTGGGAACGCACCCAGGTACGTACCTGTTTGCTCACATGCCAGGAGGCGTTGTCCCAAATCAGCAGAAAGGCGGGTCTTGCCTTGCGCTTGCAGTCGGATGCAACACCACTCCAGAAATTGGGTCGTGATGGCGCTGACCGGGCGACCTGTGACGAAACGCAGCGACATCTTCTTGCGGATCGGATCAGCGGGCGGTCCTTGTTGCCAAAGCACGCCATAGCAGGCGAAGGCTTTCGGGTCGGGATCCCCTTTTTTCCAGGTCTGTTCCACCAGGCGCACAGGCTGATCCTCATTTTGCCAGGCATGGATGCGAGGAAGGGCAAACCTGCTCCACCACACTTCGTCCAGAAAACCAATCGCCCAGCTCCTCTGCTGGCTGGCCCAAGCGATCAGCCGATCGCGTGCGTTTTTTTTAGCAGGTATTGCGGGTCGGGGCTGGTAATCCAATGTTTGGCGCGTTTCCAGCTCTTTCCCAAACGGCGGAGAGCGCGGCGGACACTCTCGCCAGAAACCAGCCTGGAAGTGAGTCTCTGTTCGAAGCTGATCTTTGCGGCCAAGGCCAAAGTCCACACACTGGTATCCAGGCCAAAGTCGCGCGGGCTGCGATGCAAAAGATCCTGCAGCGCCTCTAACGCCTGGTCTAGAAAGGTCGTACGCAGTCGATGGGGACGCGAAGAGCCTTCTTGCAACACAGCGAGTCCCTGGGCATTGAAGCCGTGGATGATGTTGAGCGCTGTTTGCCTGTGGCAACCTACCTGGTCAGCTATGGCTGGTGCTCGTTCGCCGCGAGCGGATGCTAACAAAACTTGGCTGCGACGCAAGACAAAGGCGTCTTTCGAGCGTAAGCCTGCTTGGATGTGGCCACGTTCGTTTTCGGTCAAAGATCGGATGTAGAGAGGAGTTTTCATGCTCTCTCTCATACCACATTGTCGATTACCTTTCGTGAGTTTGCACTAAATATAGGGCAGAGCATCCCCCGCGCTCCGCCGTGCCGATGAAAGGAGTAAACACCGGCAAATAGTAAACGCAGGCGTGGTATCTGGCCCAACCCCTATAAAAAAGCCAGACCTGCCGTCCACGTCCTGAATACCGGACGGCTGCATTGGGGCTTACAGCCGCCCGCACCGTGCTGACCATCCAAGCCACGGCAGCCGCGACCAGCACGCGGCCATGCCTCTAGCTTGCGTCGGGCCGGTAAAGGCCAAGGCCGAAATTCGGCCTAAGCGCACCCTGCAAGTGAGGCAAAGTATTCTGCTAGCCCTTTGTCACTATCCGGCCAGGATAGCCCTGCTGTTGTTGCCGTTGCTGTGCTCGCGCCGCCCTGCTGATGGCACGTTCAAGCAGGCACAGAAGGTGCAGCAGCCGAATGGAGCCGAGCAGCGAGAGTTAGGATTTGGATAGGGCACCGCCGCGCTTTTAGTCAGGCCATGGCTTCAAGGATGGAAGTGAGTTCAGCTATCCAGCGGTTTACAGAGAGTTGGAAGGCTCGTGGTATACCGCCAGGCTTGGTTTGCTGTAATCAGAGTCGAGGTGGCGGTAGTGCCCGCGATAGTAGGCAAGGGGCTCCCTTGCCTTACCGTTGCCGTTGAGTCCAGCCTGGATAGCTTCTTGCCGGATTGCTTCGTCGGCGAAAGCAACCTGGTCGTTTGTCCCCATCGCTTCGACTTGCCCAACGAAAATCACATGATCACCACCGGGATATTCAGCGACAATGCGTGTATCAATAAAAGCCAGCACATCGGCAAGAATAGGCGAGCCTGTGGCAGCGACGGAGTAGCTTGCACGGCAGAAATGCTCGTATCGTTCTTCTGACGACGTAGCAAAGCAACGCGAGAAATGTTCTTGTTGATCGGTCAGAATATTGACGGCAAAGGCTCCGCTTTCACGGATATGGGGCAGTGTATTGCTCTGAAGGTCAACGCATACCAGCACAAGCGGTGGGTCAAGCGAGACTGTACAAAATGCATTGACGGTAAGACCCACCAGTTCGCCTTTGTTGCATACAGTTACGATAGTTACACCCGTGGCGAATTGGCCCATCACCTGCCGGAAAAAATCCTTATCAAAGGTCATCTATTATCGGTCCTTTAATTAGAAAAATTGAGAAGCTTTTTGCTGATTTCTCTCAGTGTTCTGTCTGTAGTATCTGTAGTATCTGTAGTATCGTCTGCTATGCGCCTCTTGTCAACTGTCCAAATGGGCAGCATGCCATCGCCCTGAACTTACCCGCACAAAAATCTTGACAGTAAACCCGTCTTTCAGTATAGTTAGCCTGATTGAAGAAATACATGTCTTTTACTGTTGTAACGCTATCATTACTGAATTTTACCTGTTCCCTATTGGATTTCGAGATATTCCCTTATAAGTAGTGACCTAAAACAAATTAAGGCAGACCTCATTTGTTTTTGCTCATGAAAGAGGGTCCCAGTGGTCCCCTTTTTGATCACATAAAGTGGACCCAGGTGGTATAATTTTGATCATATAAAAGGGACCCACCCGCGGGTTTTTTCTGCTATCGTTAGAGCATGACATGTTCAGGCCCTCGATAGGAGAGAACGGAGATGAGTATCGTGGAAGACTACGAAGCCATTCGCCGAGCGTATTATATTGAGAAACAAAGCATCCGGCAGATTGCGCGAGAGCAGCACCATTCCCGCAGAACTATCAGAAAAGCCATTCAGCAAGTCCACCCACACCCGTACCTACGTACCATACCCAAACCCGCGCCCATCTTTGGTTCTCGTTTTCATGAACGGGTCGATGAACTATTGACAAAAAACAGGACACTTCCACCGAAGCAACACTACACAGCACACAAAATCTATGAAATCCTTGTTACGGAAGGCTACCAGGGCAGCGAGTCGCATCTGCGCCGGTATATTACCAAGTGGAAACACGAACACAAGCCACCTGATGTCTTTCTCCCGTTGGAATTTGAGCCAGGTCAGGATGCGCAATGCGACTGGGGGGAAGCAATTGCAATTGTTGGTGGCATTCGGCAAACAGTACAAGTTTTTGTGCTACGGTTATGCTATTCCCGCCGGACGTTTGTGATGACCTTTCCAACGCAACGGCAAGAGAGCTTCCTCTATGGTCACGTACAAGCCTTCAACCACTTTGGCGGGGTGCCTGCTCGTATCAGTTATGATAACTTGACAACCGCAGTCAGGCTGGCAATGGACAAAGGGAAAAAGGGAACGGAGAAAGGCAGGAAGCGAACAGAAAACCGAACGTTTGTGGCTTTTCGCAGTCATTACCTCTTTGAGAGCCACTTCTGTACGCCTGGTGCCGGTTGGGAAAAAGGACAAGTCGAGCACGGGGTGGGGTTCAGTCGCAGAAATTATCTGGTGCCTATTCCAGAAGCTGCCTCCTTTGAAGCGCTTAATCAGTTGCTTCTGGAGCGATGTGTGCAGGATGATACACGACGGGTCAACCGGCAAATCATGACCATTGGTGAGGCTTGGGAACAGGAGAAGCCCTATCTTCATCCGTTACCTCCATTTGATTATGACTGTTGTGAAATGGTCACAGTTCGGCTTAATCCGTACAGTCAGGCAACATTTGAAACCAACCGCTACTCCGTACCTGTTGTCAAAGCGCACCGAGAAGTGACAGTCAAGGCGTATCCGTTTTCCGTTGATATCTCTGATGAGAAAGGGAACCTGCTTGCGCACCATCCCCGAAGCTATGGCAAAGAGCAGGATATTTTTGATCCGTTGCACTATCTTTCTTTGCTTGAGCAGCGGCCAGGTGCGTTTGCGTATGCCAAACCCATCAAGGAGTGGCGTAAGGACTGGCCGCAGTCTTACTCCCTTATGCTAGAAAACTTGCAGGAGAAATGGCCGGAGGGCAGAGGGGTACAAGAATTTGTGCGGGTTTTACAGCTGCATAAAGACTATCCTGCTGATCTTGTCGAGCAGGCCATTGACCAAGCGCTCTCCTACGGGTGTGTACATCTGGATGGGGTCTTGCACTGCCTGCATCAGTTAACTGAACCCAAAGAGCCGAACACTCGCCTTGATCTCTCAGACCGGCCAGACCTGCAACACATCGGCAATCAACCGGTTGACATTTCCCGCTATGAAAAGCTTTTAAAGTATTCCTGGTAGAGGAGAAAGCAGGCAGACATGGAAGAGAAAGACCTCAAAAAGTTGTTGGAGGAGTATCTCTACGCACTCAAGCTCCCGACCTTTGTCAAAAATTACCAGGCTTTCGCCCAGGATGCCACCCGTT
>WNGG01006905.1_pt1 | contig 12614 bp, 13 predicted proteins | sample 5400661 | NCBI WGS metagenome assembly WNGG01 (sample SAMN13153372, study PRJNA577476) | soil metagenome | isolation source: 100 cm soil or saprolite under Garry oak tree replicate 1 | place: USA:California | collected 2016-06-15 | reverse complement strand
AAGGGCGGAAACAGCACCGTATCAAAGGCGCACCAGGTAAACAGGGGATGCCTTTTCAGCAGAAACCGATGCTGGGTAGGCAGGAGCGTGATCCCCCAACCCACGATATTGCCCTGCGTGTCAAACTCGGTATCCGGGACGCGGGCCAGATGCGCCGCAAGATTCTCCTGGCTCATTTGCAAACGCCTTGCCAGATGAACTGGCGCGAGAGGCTGTCCAGTCTCGGTCATAGCCTGCATAATCTGCTGACAGGCAACGTCCTGTGTACAGTCGAGTTGCGCTGCCAAACGAGTGGCCAGTGTGTCAAGGGAAGACTGCTTCATGGGTTTCCTTTCCTTCGGTGTTTGCCTCTTCCTCGCGTAGTGAGCAGCAGTGGAGAGAAAATGACCACGCCGGGCTGTTCGCGCCAGCTCAGCTGGCGCAGCAACTCAGCCGATTGACATCCTTCGTAAACGAGATGGCGACGAGCTTGAGCGCCTCGGCCATCGTCGGGTAGACATGGATCAGGTCGATGAAATCGTCCGTGGTAGCCCCGAAACGCAGCGCCATTGCTGCCTCGTGGATCACTTCTCCGGCGTTCACACCGAGCATGGAGACCCCTACCACCCGCCGACTCGTTCGATCCAGCACCATTTTGATCACGCCGCGCGTGTCACGAATAGCGCCGGCTCGCGGCACCGCACTCATAGGGATGGTGTTGCACCGGCACGCGATCCCACGTGCATTGGCCTCCTCATCGGTCAACCCCACGACGGCCACCTGGGGATCGGTGAAGATGGTACGCGGGATGACCGTGTGATCGACCTTTTGCAGCGACTCCCCGGAGAGGGCATTGTGGGCGGCGAGCTTGCCGTCATGAGCACCCACGGGGGTGGCCATCTGGCTCTCGGTCTCGCGCCCGATGACGTCACCGGCCGCCCAAATGTGGGCCATGTTGGTACGCAGATGCGGATCAACGCGCACGGCTCCAGTCCCGTCGAGCGTGACTCCTACCCGCTCAAGCCCGATGTCCTGGGTATTCGGGCGTCGCGCCGTGGCCACCAGGAGCTGTTCTGCGGTGAAGGTCCGACTGCTGCCATGGAGCTTTACGACCAGTGCCACCCCGTCTCCTTCATGGCGTACGGAACGCGCCTGTGCCCCGGTGACGATCTGCAAGCCCTCCTCACGGAGAATCTCAGTCAGGCTCTCGGCGATTTCTGGCTCGTAGCCCGACAGGATGCTCGGTCCGCGTGTGACGATAGTCACCTGGCTGCCAAAGCGAGCAAACATCTGGCCCAGTTCAAGGGCAATGTAACCACCGCCCAGGATGAGCAGCGAGCGGGGGAGTTCGGTCAGTTCCAGGTTCTCCTGGTTGGTGAGCAGATCACTTGTGAGATACGGGGTCTCGGAGAGCCCTGGGAGGTCGGGGATGAGTGGCGAGGACCCGGTGGCGATGAGCACCTGGTCACCGACAAGTTGGCGCACCTCCCCATTGGAAGCCGTCACACGGGCGGTGTGCGGATCGACCAGCACCGCTCGTCCAGGCACCAGCTCAATGGGAGGCTGACCAGTTTCGTTGGCGTCACCAAGGAGACTGGCGTAGTGCTGGTCACGGTACTCACGGATCACCTCATCCTTCTGAGCAATAAGCGCCGGAAAATCCACGCCGAGACGTGCAGGCGTGAGACCCGGGTAGCGGGGATGGGCGGCATCGTAGACGAGACGGGCCGCCTCGATCAGGTTCTTGGAGGGCAGGCAGCCCCGGTTGACACAGGTGCCGCCAAGGGTGCGCCCCTCGGTCATCACCGCCGTTTTGCCCAGGTCTTGGGCATGAATGGCGGCAGCGAAGGCCGTCGAGCCACTGCCCAGAATCAGTAAGTCATACACGTCGTTCTTCATGGAAGTCATTCCCTACTCCTTGTCGCGGACACTTCATCCGAAGTGGTAGATCGTTCCCGTGTTGCTCCAGGTTCCAGAGGCACGCAGGTGGGACAGGCGAGAAAGCCCGTCACAGTCAGCAGAACTCCACTCATTCGGCGCATCAAACACCTTCCTTTCCTGTCCCAGTTGAGACAAGAGAGGAGCGCACGCACCGGCGGAAAAGCCAGAGATCCCAGACCTGCGCGCCTAGGAGTACGAGGATCGCTCCATAGGCCAGGACCAAGCTCCAGGTGGGTGGGGCAGCCATGGCATCAGCCATGTGATCGCCGCCCGCAGCATGTGGGAGCAACCCGATGCCGTAGATGGCGAAGAACACACTTCCGCTAGCAACAAGTGAGAGGATGAAAGGTCCAACCTGATGATGCTGGCGCAGATGGAGCCCGGCGATCAACAATGTGAGCAGGAGTGTTGTGGCCAGGAGCGGCTCCAGGTAGCGATCAGTGAGTAAAAACCCTGTCCCCAAGGCAGAGAGGAATCCGACCAGAGCCGGAAACCCTAAACAGCACAGTGTGGTAAAAAGGGCTGAAAGAGCTGCAAGAGCACTTCCGCCCCCACGCATCCAGAATCGTCGTTGTATCATATTCGTGCCTTTCTCCAATGAACGGTATGATGACACCGGAGCCGCTCCTGCCCCCAAACGCTCCAAGCGATAACCCATCACTTCCTGTGCAGGCACCGGCCAATGCATCGACCCAGTACTTGCACGTCGGCTGTCGGCGGACCTTGCGCAAAGAGCGCAAGAACGTGCCCCCGCTAGCCCTAGATGTGCCGCAAGACCTCGCTCAGAGTCAGCCGACCCAGTTCAAAGGCTTCCTCGATAGAGAGGATGGCGATCTCCTGCTCCCGTGCGGCAAACCACTCCTGCGCCGCCTGTGGCGAGGAAAAGAAGTGAATGTGGTGGCAGAACGTCATCCAGATCTCCTCGACCGATTCCAGCCCATTTTTGGTCGGCTGTGGGATCACGATGGAAATGACGGTGCTGGCGGGCTGGTAGCTCGTCACGCCCTCCTGCGTGATGGTCAGCCTGATGGTCTCTCCTGTGGTCGGGCACGGGGACGAGACAAGGGCGGTCTGCTGGAGCATCACGGGGAGAAACAGGGAGTCCCACGCGCACCACGTGGAAAGTCTTATGCCATTGACGGTAAAGCGGTGGGGATGCTGGTTCTGTGACAGCCCGGCGATCCCCACCACGAGGCCCGCTCCATCCCGTTCGCACATCTTGTGGAGCACCTCGTGGGCGGTCTGCTGCGGGATGTCGAGGGCAGAGGCGATCTGCTCCACCCTTTGCGGAGAAACCGGGCCACCCCTGGCGATCTCTCTCCACAAGCGCACCGTCAGCCGGGAGACATCCGGGGTGAAAGCCTGCCGGATGCCCGCCTCGCGCAGGGTTTCAGCGAGTTGATCCAGTCTGAGTCCTTCCATTTACCGCCCTCCTTGGTCGTTGCTCCCTGCTTCGCTCCTCGGAACGAAGGCCGTCCAGCGAGCCATGCCGGATTCGTAATCGAACGTGCCACTGGTGAGGGCGAAGGTTTCGTTCAGCCACGCGTAGCGGCTGTCGTCGGTCTTGAAACGCAGGACGCCAGCGACTCTCCACTGCTTACTTCCATCCGAGATGGGCATCGCGAACTCGCGACCCTCGAACTGGATGAGAGCGCCGTCGTGCGTCTGAATGAACCCTGGAACCTGCAGTGCGCAGACGAGGTCTTCACCAGTCGTCTCGTAGTTCGACCAACGGACCGTGCCTCGCAATAAGGGACCGGTGAGCGTCCCGTCTCCTCCACCCACCAGCTGGCCCACCTTCTCTCCAATGGGAGCGAGCTCAATCGGTCCCTGGTAGTGCAGTTCGAGGGAGAAGAGCAGTTCGAGATCGTTCGTGCGTTGCTCAACGTTTCCTTGTATCGTATCCATGATCATTTCCTTCCATGCACGTGTTTGTGTTTTCTGTGAGATCGCGACCCGAAAGTCGCCGAGCATCACCAGAGCAAAGTGATGTGGTGGTGACACATCGATGTTGCTCACTCCGCTGTTTGTTCAGCCTGCTCTAGCGGCTCTTGCTGGTCGAGTGCATCAAGCATGGGACAGCGACCGGTCGGTCCTCGTCCTGTGCACAGTGAGGCCACCTGGAGCAGAGCTTGCCGCATGCGTTGTAACTCGACCAATTTCTGCTCCACCTCAGCGATTTTCGCCTCTGTGCGCTGCTTGACCACTTCACAGGACGTCTGTGCATCCACGCGCAGCAGCAGCAGCTCCGTAATCTCTTTGAGCGAGAAGCCTAGCTGTTGGGCGCGTTTAATAAAGCGAATCCGCTTGACCACCTGATCAGAGTACTGACGATAGCCAGAGGCACGACGCGGCGGCTCTTCCAGCAAGCCCTCACGCTCGTAGAAGCGAACCGTTTCCACGCCGACCCCGGCTTTGCGTGCAACTTGTCCAATCGAAAGGGTATCCATCTTTGTTGCTCCTTCAGAAGAACTATACACCCTGTACCATACTACAGAGTCAAGAGGAAAAGGGTAGAAAGTTCCGAATGATACGAACCCCCATTTGGATAATGGAATAGTGGAAGCGCGCTCTGGTATAGGACCCGCCCTCCTCTGACAGGCCTGGAGGAAATTGTGATGGCTTTGTGCTGGTGAAGCTCCCATTTGTAATGGCTATATCTCGAAGCAAGCGTGCGCGTCAATCCACCCGAAAATGCCCGTCTCACATTTGACCTTGTAGTAAATGACCTGCTTCAGGATATGATCGACGGTCACTTCAAGTTCTACAAACATGTGAACGACGATCCGTAGTTCGCGAAAACGTTTTTGGATTTGCTGTTTGAAAGGTATCTTGGTAGGGCAGGAAGGGGTAGTTGACTCCTCTATGACTTTTTCAAAAGAGTTTCTCAACTCTACAATACTGGGGCAAGCTCACTGTAATGCACGAGCGACCTCTTTTGCCAAACTTTCTGAAATCCTCTCGTTGTGCTCTACTCGTGAGTGAAAGATGCATGACTGCCCACAGTCAAATTTTACGTGAATTAACTTGGCAACATAGTCATCACGTTTGATAGGCTTTACCTCTTGCTTGGTAATGGTTCCGCGTCCAAGTGCAGGGTGTACCACAGTACCACCTTCCCTGAGCGCATCCCAAAACATCTCGTGCAAACCAATCTCCCAGGCTAATATTCTATAATAAGCATCCGTTCGCTGGACAGCTCGATTTTCAGCTATAAAATCTGCTTTCTCTCCTACAGCTATTGCATGAAGCCGTTTAGCCGTTTTCAGAAGATAATCTCGATCCTGAACTTGTGCGAATAGATGTGTTGGCACTGCCTTCATTCCGTGATATGCGCCAAGCAAACTTCCTAGAAACACACCTATAGTATCAGTATCACTTCCCAACATATTGACAGCGGTCATCAAGGCTGTCTCTGGTTCTTCAAGATATTTGAGGAAGAGGTAAATAGCGACACAGACAGTTGCCAGACCTGAGCCTTTGGTGAGAGGTTCCAAGGCACCTACAAAGATATAGTAGGATTTGGCGTCAGAACTCACATACTGGTCTATGCTCTTGAGATAGTTTAGAGCTTCCTGGTATGTTTGCATGAAGGATTGGCGGAATGACTTTTCTCCTTTTTCTTGTTCCCATCTACGAATCCAGAGAGTTATCCGATCATCACCAGCAATGACTTTACCTGTATTGTTCATACCCTCGCTGAGATATTTGACAAGTGATGCGATAGGAATCCCGTGAGATGCTGTAAGAGCATACTTTACCGCTAAAGCGAAGAGAATGGCACCAAGAATAGCCCTGGGATGTCCGTGCGTGATAATGGCGTTAAGAAATGAGTCCTTGATGAGGCGTGAATCATGATTGACGTTGACCAGTGCTATGGGTAAGTCCCGCATAGCCGCTCCATTCGCTCCGGCGGTTCTATAATCAAGGTCGTGTTGCTTATAGAAGTTGCTTTGCCAATCGGCATTTTTTCCCACTAGTCTTCTCGCCGCCGTTTTTACCGATTTGCCTCCTCCACGTTCATATTGCAGCCATAAAGGAAGTTCTTCATAAGCAAAACGTTCCGGTTCAAACTGACCGGTTTCTGCAATGCTACGGGCAACTGCCAAAGTCAGTTGTGTATCGTCAGAGTATTCGCCTTGTCCGATCCTTTCATCATATCCCCACCATTTGCCACCGACCAATTTTTCCCACGAGACAAAATCTTTTACAGGTAAACTGAATGAGGGTCTATGGCCATTCGTTTGCTTAAGGAACTCGGTAGGCCAGCCGAGAGCATCTCCAACGGTACTGCAAAGCAGCGCACCTTCGAATCTGTCAAGAGATGGTACTCCATTGCGTTTTGCTGGTTGCTCAGGTAGCTCGTCAAATAAGTTCATCTGTGACATGATGGTGCCTTCCTTCTTTCCAGGATATTTTTCCATCGCCTCGCGATAGCACTGATTTATTGCCTCTGTATACATTTGCAGGGCCTTCAGGTATTTGTACTTGGCGTTCTGCTATAGCCAACAATATTCGTGACCAATGTTGAAAGTCAAGAAAATGGTACCATAGGTCCCTACGCAAAGGAAGGTTATGATGGTCAACGTGTTCTAGAGATAGTTTCTCCCTTACCAGATCCTCTTGTGAACATCCCGTGGGAAGAGCCTCATTTTGGCAGTAGCAAAAACAGCGCGAGGCGAAATTCCTGAGCACCCGCAGTGGGAACGGAAACAATTGTCTCTCCTCTTGGAATGTTTTGAGAGAAACGAAGAGAAGCCCGTTGGTGAGGAGATTGTGAGAGCAGGAGCGCCCCGTGTGATGGTATTGTGACAGTACTTTGATAAAATGCATGTATATGAATATTGCATATAGATGCATTTGAAGATGCAGAAGGAGGGTCTCTATGAGCATAGTGATAGCATCTGTCGTTTTAGCTACTTTTTGGATTGGCAGTGAGGGTGCTCATGTTGGCTATATGAGCATAGCGATAGCGTCTGTCCTTTTAGTAGCCGTCGTCCTTTTTTTGGTCGGATTGAGTCTCGAAACTTTAAGACAGTTCTCTGTACAAGATAGCACATTAGAACTACCAGAAGCTGATGACTCCTAAGATTGTTAAAGTTAGTTGTGATTTTACCTATTTAAAGGCCAGCTCTTGCCAGCGCCTCTCGTGGCACTCCAGCAGTATGGCTGGCAACTGCAGGCGGATCGGGCAGTACGCCGCTCATGGCGTGATGCGCCCGATCTGCGTCCACCAGAAGATGCCGGACATGTCGGTATCAGACCTGAGGAACCAGACACGACCATCCGATCCTGCTGCCAGTCCGCCGATCTGTGCCTTGGGTGGAAGCGGGAACAGTGTCACCGCGCCGCTGGGGGTGATGCGCCCGATCTTGCCTGGCTGAGCCGAAAACCAGAGATTGCCATCTGGCCCTGCGATGATGACGCTATACGCCGGGTTCGTCGGCTCAAAGGCTGGGAAGCGCTTGACTTCGCCAGCCAGCGTGATCCGGCCAACGTGACCATCGTTTTCGAGAAACCAGAGATTGCCATCCGGCCCTGCGGCGAGCGCGGCAATCTTGTCCGTCGCCACAGCGAACCTGGCAATCACCATGCCGCTGGGGGTGATGCGCCCAATGAGGCTGTCCGCCACAAACCAGAGATTGCCGTCAGATGCGGGTGCAAGATCCCGCACCTCGAAAGGAAGCGAGAACTCCGTGATCTGGCCGGTCAAAGTCATTTTCGCGAACTTGCCAACGCCCTGGCCCTCCGTGAACCAGAGATTGCCATCTGGCCCTACAATGAGGGGTGCGGGATCATGGCTCTGCTTGGGAAGAGCGAACTCCCTGACATCGCCGTGCGTGCTCATTCGCACGATCTTGGGGCCCATCCCCGAGAACCAGAGATTGCCGTCCGGCCCTGCGGTGATGAAGACGTCAGGTGGCGGCACGGGAAACTCCGTCAGCGCGCCTGCTGGCGTGATGCGTGCAATCTTTTGGCCCTCCGTGAACCAGACGCTGCCATCCGGCCCCGCCGTCATGGAGCCCTGACCAAACAGTGGGGTGAGTTTGGGGAAGCAGAACTGCGCCACGGCACCGGAGCGTGCCGCATCGGCCGGTTGGCCGCAATCAGTTGGCGGAGGTGGAGGCGGCTGCAGATGAAGAACGACCCGCCATGTCAGCCCCGCCACGAGCAGCACCACTACGGTGAGTTGCGTGAAAAGCAAAGGAAGGCACGTCAGCCAACCAAGCAAACCAGGCAGGACTCTCGGACTCCAGGCTGAGCGCCATGGGGGAGGAGTGCTCATGCAGTTCGTATGCCTAGTGAGCGGAGGACCAGAGCAGCGTGTATGCTGGAACCTTCGGCATCTGACAGCCCTCCCGAAACGATCCTGATGCGTGTTACACAACAACTTGTTACTCACTTTCTCTAGTATAGGTGTTGTGTAACTACCTTGCAAGAGGGAAAAGGTGTTTACAGGTAGACAAAGTTATATGGGCAGGGTTTCCGTTATCGCCAAGCGAAAGATGCCTAGTAATGGCAGTCTGGGAGCAGCTTCGTTCACATTTTGGTAGCAATCGACGCAACCTGGTTGTATCTCATACTACTTGTGCAAACATCAAAAAGGATCACCCCCTGGAAATGTGAGCTTGAGCGTTGCTTGCATTCCCATTTTAGCTGCGTTGGTCTAGGAGTGGCGTGAAACCCCGTCAATCCTGTACGCTATTTCAGGTCTTTCCGGGTGAACATAGACAGTAAGCTTGTCACCTCTGGTAAAACGCCCTATTTCTTTCCTTAAACACGATTGCGTAAATGTTTGCTGTTGTCCCGTTACCGGGTTTATTCCTGTGACATGAATAGTATAGGAAGGGTAAGAAGAAAAATCAGAACCACTATACGTAACCGTCCTGTCTGCTTCAATTTTTTCAAACGTTGCCTCCGTACGAATACCATTCTCTCTGAACCACTTATTTGAAAGGAATACACCATGTTGTGCAGCTAATGCTACTCCTACACCAAACATTGCTAAGATAACTAGGGGTAGTAGTGGTATGAATGCTCCTTGAGTAAAAAAGCTAAGCGTAACAACTATTGCCATAGTCAGACCTAAGCCAAAAAAACACCCCCGCAGAAGCTTGTACATAATACATCCTCCTGTATCTATGCTGAAAAACTATATATTATAAAAGTACTCCCCAGCAGCTGTGATCTGCAAGAAAACCTGGCCGTTTGAGCATTATTAGCTTCACAAGTACTACACAAGTGAGATGGAGGTTCACCTGTTTTACTCTTTCTCAGCCTTTTCGCCTGTTGATTGCAGATCATGGCCTCTCCTGTTTTCGCGGCCATTTTATGCTGTAATCACGTATGAGTGGCGATTTTGAAGCATAAAATGTCACTATTTATCCATATGTTGGCCACCGAGTCCAAAATGAAATGTCCAAAACAGACATTTTCCGTGAAGAGAACTTGTGGCCACTTTATAGGGAAAATCACACTAGTGAGCATGTTTATTATTTTGTCCCTTCATCTCTAGCCGCATTTTTTCAAGCACAAATGTCCTTTCATCCTGAAGAACATATTTTGCGAAGCGATACCAAAGGTAAATTGGTGGTGCAAGAGTAGAAAAGAAGGAAAAACTGAGCGGATTTTTTGTAAACCAAAAAACCACGATGGGAGCTACGAGTGATGTGAGCGTCCAAATGGTGAGGATAATAAAGAAGCACCAGCGGAGTTGGCGACGTTGTATCTCATCTTCCTGCTGCATTTTAGGAGAACGGTGCGATAGTTTCTTTCTCTTTGATGGTTGTGAAAGCACGCTATATGCTCCTTCATGTTAATACCAGACGCTCTTCTGGCTACAACTGAAGAAATGTAGCGCGCTATACTGGATATAATTCCCGTAGCGAATACCATTAAATTGTAGGCAAAACACTTGACAAGTAAACATATTAAATGGTAAATACTATAGGACGGAAATTGATGAAAAATATCAGTTTCCATACAGCACGCTAGCAAACCCTTGTTTGTGTGCAAAACATAATGAAGGCATCGTCACTGATAACCTTTGAAACGTCCGTCCGCCAAGATGAAGCGTTTCGCGGTTAAGGCGGTGTCTTTCTTATTATTTAACTCTGTTTCCACAGAGTAGAACGAATGCCTATATTTTGCTGTAAGGAGTATACCCAGCGAATTAATAAAGGTCAAGGGCAAAATAAAACCCGTTATCGCTCTGTTACTTGTTTTATATGCAAATTGCCGGTATAGGTTACACAGTCATCATTAGTTTGGTAACAGTTAATAGAGTTGGTGAATGAATGCTTGAGTCTGCTCAGCCAAGGAGAATCTTCAGTAAAGTCGCTTAACAACTGCCAGGGGAATCATCCCTGTAGATGCTATAATACAGGCCGTGACCTTGCACAAAGGTGAACTACAAAACCTGTAATCACCTTTTAGGCTGATGAAGTGACTGCAATACCAATGTCGTTCAGGTTTTCACCAGAAGGCAACGAACGTTATGGTGGTTCCGTTTCACAAACCAGTTGTCTGCCCGGTCCTCATTGACCGTGTAGGTGAATTTGCAACCCTCCGTGCACTGTTCGATCAGGCAACGAGTGGCAGAGGGCAGGTTGTCTTGCTGTGCGGCGTGTTCCGATGGAGAATCCCTTCAACATTCTCTACGAGGTCACACCGTAGCGACACGCCATACTAAGCTCTTTAAGCGACTCTTACTGCACGGAGAAGGTCGAATAATAAGCCGATTTTCTCTGTGCAGCAGCCGGGCCAGTTTTTTCAGGTAACATCAAAATGAAGCAGGTTGAACTTTTTTTATTCGTCATAAGCGAGCGCTGGAGGAGAAAACATGACGAACCAACTGAAACTGATGTGTGTGTTGGCACATCCCGACGATGAATCGCTGGGTAATGGCGGCATCCTCGCGAAATATGCCGCCGAGGGAGTCGAGACGTACCTCGTTACAGCGACGAGAGGAGAGCGTGGCTGGTTTGGCGACGAGCGTGATTATCCAGGGTTGGAAGCACTGGGCAAGATACGCGAGGCGGAGTTGTTGGCAGCCGCCAGGGTACTTGGCATCCGCCAGGTCGATTTCCTGGATTATATTGATGGCGACCTGGACCAGGCTCCCCCCGCGGAGGCGATCGCGAAGATTGTGGGATATGTGCGCCGTGTGAAACCCGATGTAGTGGTGACGTTTGGGCCAGATGGCGCCTATGGGCATCCCGATCATATCGCCATTTGCCAGTTCACCACTGCTGCCATCGTTGAAGCGGCCAATCCAACCTCTTTGTATCAGCGCGACCTGGCTCCCCATGCCGTCTCGAAGCTCTATTACATGGCACCGACATTGCAATTAGGATTGGCGTATCAAGCTGTTTTCGGTGAGGTGGTCATGCATGTGGATGGAGTGGAGCGACGTGGCATTGGATGGCCGGAGTGGGTGATCACCTCTCGTATCGACACGCAAGCGTATCGACAGACGGTGTGGGAAGCGATCTTGTGCCACGAGTCACAACTGGTTGTCTATCGTCAGCTCGAACACGTATCACAGGACTACCAGAAGGAGTTATGGGATTCTCAAACGTACTACCGGGCTTTCAGTCTAGTGAATGGTGGGCGGAGGATAGAGGGTGATTTGTTTGAAGGACTGCGCTAGGTTTACCGGGAAAGAGGCATACTGAACAGGAGAAAATATCAGAAAAAACTCTATCCAGTAAAGAAGATAATGGGAGATTTCATGCGCGCCCTAGTCTACCACAACAACACCCTAACCCTGGAAAAAAACTATCCGCAACCCTCTCTAGAACCGGGCGAAGCCCTCATTCGGGTCTTACAGGTCGGCATCTGCAACACCGACCTGGAAATCACCCGCGGCTACCTGGCTTTCCAGGGGGTCCTGGGACACGAATTCGTCGGCATCGTTGAAACGTTGCATGAAGGCCCCGGAGCATCTACCCCAAAGTCCCTGATTGGTAAGCGCGTCGTTGGCGAAATTAACGCCGCCTGCCGCCGCTCAGATTGTTTCTATTGCAGCCATAGCATGCCAACCCATTGCCCGCATCGCACCACGCTGGGTATCGTCAATCGTGATGGAGCGTTCGCTGACTACCTGACCTTACCCATTGAAAACCTGCATCTCGTGCCGGACAATGTCAGTGACGAGGAAGCAGTCTTCGTAGAGCCGCTGGCCGCCAACTTCGAGATTACAGAACAGGTGCATCTCAAACCTACAGATAGCGTGGCCATCCTTGGTGATGGCAAAATGGGCCAGTTGGCGGCACAGGTACTCACCTTGAGCGGCTCCGAAGTCTTGATGGTTGGCAAGCACGAAGAGAAACTGGCGCTGGCAGCAAAACATGGTGTGCATACCCGTTTGCTTGATGATCCTCATAGCTTCACATTAGAGAACAGGCGGCGGGTCGACATCGTTGTCGAGTGCAGCGGATCGGCGCAAGGACTGGCGTTGGCATTGCGATTGGTAAGACCCAGAGGCACCATTATCCTAAAAAGCACGGTAGCGGATAAGAGCACCCTCGACCTCGCCCCCATCGTCATTGACGAGATTCGCGTGCAAGGCTCGCGCTGCGGCCCATTCGCCCCGGCATTGCGGGCTTTGAGTCAGCATCGAATAGATGTGCAACCGCTCATCAGCGCACGATTTAGTTTGGATGAGGGGTTGGTTGCGTTTGAACACGTCG
>WNGG01014778.1_pt1 | contig 12615 bp, 10 predicted proteins | sample 5400661 | NCBI WGS metagenome assembly WNGG01 (sample SAMN13153372, study PRJNA577476) | soil metagenome | isolation source: 100 cm soil or saprolite under Garry oak tree replicate 1 | place: USA:California | collected 2016-06-15 | reverse complement strand
GCGTACGCCATCTGCAGCGTCGCCGTCGACCTCAAGATCAGCCAGCTCGTCGACGCGCCCAACATGCTCGTCTCCGCATTCCTCCCGGAAGACATCTTCACCGGCTCAAGCTGACTGACCGCCTCTTACGGCAGCCGCGCGGGGCCAGAGAGTGGTTACGCGGCTTCCGCCACCACGTTGAAGAACATAAAGGTCGCCAGGAAAGGGCCCTTCCTCAGGGAGGTGATCCAGTTCTCCGCGCGGTCCTGATCCAGGCGCCCGGCGGCGACTGCCTGGATGGATTTCCGTATCAGTCCTGGTGACGCGGGCGACGCCGTAGTGGCGTGAAAATGGGGCTGCGCCGCGCGGGCTGAGGTTGCGGCAGCCGCTGCGGGCGGCGCGGGAGGATGCTTGCGGGTACCGCCCGTGACGTCGTTTTCTCCTTGGCGCGGTAGAGGCCGCGTATCAGTCTGACGCTGGGATCCGGCTATTTCAAGGGGCCGTTGAATGTCGCTTCGAGCGCGCGGGTCAGCATCTTCCGCTTGCCCCCGGTTCCCCGGGCGGTACCGCACCTGCAGGGTATCAGCGCACTACGGGAAGGGCGGGAACGTGGAAGAGGTGACTGACGAGCCGCTGTACCGGGACCGGGTCTGCGGCATCGACATCGGCAAGGCGGAGATGTACGCGACAGTCCGGGTGCCGTCGGAGGCGAACCCGGCGCGGCGGGCGAGCGAGACCCGCGGCTTCGCCACCACCAGGCGGGGGGTGCTGGCGCTGGCGGACTGGCTGCGGTCCTGGCAGGTCCCGTGCGCGGTGATGGAGGCGACCGGGGACTACTGGAAAGGGCCGTTCTACCGGCTGGAGGCCGAGGGGCTGGAGTGCGTGCTGGCCGATGCCCGGCAGGTGAAGAACCTGCCCGGGCGGCCGAAGCGGGACCCGTCGGACTCGCGGTGGCTGGCCACGTGCTTCGAGCGCGGCGCGGTCACCTCCTGCTTCGTCGCGGCGCCGGAGTTCCGGATCATCCGCGAGCACACCCGGTACCGGCGGGACCTGACCGCCGAGCGGACCCGGGAGAAGCAGCGCGCGGAGAAGCTGCTGGAATCGGCCGCGATCAAGCTGTCGTCGGTGGTCAGCGACCTGCACGGGGTGACCGGCCGGGACATCATGGACCACCTGATCGCCGGGGAGCGCGACCCCAGGGCCCTGGCCCAGCTGGCGCGGGCCCGGGCCCGCCGGAAGATCAGCGAGCTGGAGGCCGCGCTGGAAGGTGCGGAGTTCTTCACCGCCGAGCTCGCCGCGCTGCTGGCCAGGATGCTCGCCCGCATCGACCGGCTCAACGCGGACATCGACGAGATCACCACAGTGGTCGAGGCCCTGCTCGGGCCGTATGAGGAGCAGCTGGCCCAGGCCGAGTCGATGCCCGGCTGGCAACGCCGCTCCGCCCAGGACGCGATCGCCGAGACCGGCACCGACATGAGCAGGTTCCCGACCGGCGGCCACCTGGCATCCTGGGCCGGCCGGACCCCGCTGGACAACCAGTCCGGCAGCCGCAAGGGAAAGGCCAAGTCCAAGAAGGGCAACCGGTACCTGGGCGCCGTCACCGGGGAGACCGCCGTGTCGGCCGGCCGGACCCAGACCCGCGAGGGCGCCCGCTACCGGCGGCTATCCCGCCGCCGCGGCAAAGCCAAGGCATGCGTGGCGGTCGGCAACACCCAGATGAAGGTCTACCACAAGCTGCTGTCCAATCCCGGCATGAGATACCAGGACCTCGGCCCGGACTACTACGACAACCGGGCCAGCACCCGCCGCCGGATCCGCGCCCTCGAAAAGCAGGCCAGCGACCTCGGATACGCCCTGGTCCCCGACCTCACCGCCTGCCCGGAGGTCACCGAACCCTGAACCCTCCCCGCATCTCACCAGCAGGCAGCTAACCCCGTACAGCCACAGAACCCGGCTCCGCAAGCTCCGCCGGGTGCTTCCGCCTGCCCACACAATGTCTTATTTTCGGGTCAGGCCGAGCGCCCTGTCCGCTTCAGCGAAGTCGGTGAAGAGCGGGGCTCGCGCGTCAACGGAGCGCACCCGGAAGCCTGCGCTTTCCGCCTGGCTGCGCAGCCGCCGCCCGACGCTGGCGTTGCGACACCGCGTGGTAGCCCTTGACGCCGACGGCGCGTGCGAGCGGGCTGCGCGGGTCCTCACCGGCCTTGAGCAGGTCCAGAACGTGACGGAAGTCGTAGCGGGGCGTCCAGCCGAGTTCCGCGCGCGCACGGGCGTTGACGTACACCCGCTCGATCTGGGGGAACATCCGCCAGTTCCGCCGCGCGTACTCAGCGCCGGCATCCGGGAACAGCCGCCGCACCACGCTGGGCGCGTCCGTACGCAGCTCAGCCAGGTCGTCCACGCCAAACGGGGTCGTCGAGGTGACGATGTACTTCGCGAAACCAATCGCCGGGGCTTGGTCGGCAGCGAGCAGATGGGCGTCCATCACGTCGGCGATGTCGACCCTTCGGTACAGGTACTCATTCGCCTTGACGTTCGCGTCGGGGTAGGCGGCGCGGATCCCATCCCGGTCATCTGGCTCAGGGAAAAAGCGCGACACCCGCAAGACCACGATGGGCAGGCCGCAGTCACGGTGGATGATCTCGCAGAGGTCCTCCGCAGCGGTCTTCGTGACGCCGTAGATGTTCTTGGGAGCCGGCACGACGGACTCGGTGATCCACGCCGCGGGTTCACCCGGCGGGGGGCGTAGTGCCCGCCCGAAGGTGCTGGTGGTGCTGGTGAACACGAAACTCTCCACGCCTGCGGCGACCGCCTCCTCCAGCAGGATCAGCGTCCCGGTGACGTTGGTGTCCACGAAAGCCTGCCGCTCATGTGAGCCGACGTGCGGCTTGTGGAGCGTGGCGACATGAAAGACGGCGCTGACGCCTGCGAGGGCTGAGCGGACGGTGTCGCGGTTGGCGACCGAGCCGGTCAGCGTCGTGTACGGGGAGCCGAGCACGTCGAGGCCAGCGACCTCGCTTCCGGTGTCGCGCAGCACCCGCACCAGGGCTTCACCGAGGTGCCCGGCGCTGCCGGTAACCAGGACCTTTCCACGGGGCATGCGACACACGATATGAGGCATCGCGCCGCCCGCGCCGGATCTCACGACGGCGACCCCGGCTGGATCTCACCGCGCCGTCCCGGCTCACCCCGCGCCGTCCCGGCTCACCCCGCGCCGTCCCGGCTCACCCCGCACCGCTCCAGCTGGATCTCACCGCGTGGGCTGCTTGGAGCGGCAGCCGCCTGGGCGGCCCGGGCGGCCGGGGGGGAGAATGGGCGCAGAGCGGGACTGCCGAGAGCGCCTCAGCTGCAAACGCCGGACGGAGGGACGGGCGAGTGACGGAAGCCACCGGCTACGACGCGCACGCGAGCGCCCGCTGGGTGGGCGAGCCGCACAAGCCCGCGTGGCCGGCGAGTGCTGGCGCCGAGCGGGGCCCGTTCGTGCGGGACCGGGCGCGGGTGCTTCATTCCGCCGCGCTGCGCCGGCTGGCCGCGAAGACGCAGGTGGTTGAGGTGGGCGCTGGTGACTTCCCCCGTACGCGGCTCACCCATTCGCTGGAGTGCGCACAGATTGGGCGTGAGCTCGGCGCGGCGTTTGGATGTGATCCAGACCTGGTCGACGCCGGCTGCCTGGCACATGATTTGGGGCACCCGCCGTTTGGCCATAATGGCGAGGAAGCGCTCGCGGACCTGGCCGCTGGCAACGGCGGGTTCGAGGGGAATGCCCAAAGTCTTCGCCTGCTCACGCGGCTGGAGGCCAAGGTGCCGGGGGCGGGCCTCAACCTCACCCGGGCGACCCTGGACGCGACCCTGAAGTACCCGTGGGCCGCCCGGCCTGGGACGCCGAAGTTCGGGTACTACGGCGACGACGCCGAAGCGTTCGGCTGGGTCAGGGACGGCGCTCCGGCGGGGCGCGCGTGCCTGGAGGCGCAGGTCATGGACTGGGCTGATGATGTGGCCTACTCCGTACACGACCTCGAAGATGGGCTGCAGGCAGGTCACATCACCGTCGGTGCCCTTCATGATCACGCCGAACGCCTGGCGGTGGCGGAACTCACCGCCGCCCTGTACTGCCCCGCCGGGTCCGTGACGCTGGCGGAACTGGAGGAGGTTTTCAGCCGCCTGCTCGCACTGCCGTGCTGGCCAACGGAGTTCGACGGTGGGCTGGCCGCCCTGGCCGCCCTGAAACACCTCACCAGTGAGCTGATCGGCCGCTTCAGCGGCGCGCCGGTTACGGCGACCCGGGAGGCGTACGGGGCGGGGCCGCTCACCCGTTATGCCGCCGACCTCGTGGTGCCCCGGCAGCAGCGGCTGGAGTGCGCTTTGCTCAAGGGCCTGACCTGGCGCTTCGTGGTGATGCGGGAGGGGGCGGCGGCGTTGCATTCGCGGCAGCGAGAGCTTATTGGCGAGCTTGCCGCGGCGGTGGCCGCTGATGCCCCGGCCACACTGGACCCCGTTTTGCGCCCGGCGTATCTTGCCGCCGAACCAGATGCCGCTCGTTTGCGTGTCGTAGTCGACCAGATCGCGTCGCTCACCGATACTTCGGCTATTGCCTGGCACCGTCGCCTGTGTGGGGCGGTGCCAAGCAGTCCCGCTGCTGTGTCGGCTGCTGCCGAGACGCCCGCTGCCGTGCCTGGCGCGGACGGGGCTCATGCCGGACCGGCTGCGCGAGAGACCGCACCCACTGAAATGATCAGGGGAGGATCACCCGATGGCTGGTGAACCTGCTTACGTAATTATCGGTGCCAGCCTGGCTGGGGCGAAGGCTGCCGAGACCCTGCGAGCTGAGGGGTTCGGCGGCAGCGTGATCCTTCTCAGCGACGAGATGGAACGTCCCTATGAGCGCCCGCCGCTGTCCAAGGGCTACCTGCTCGGCAAGGAGGAGAAGTCCTCGATCTACGTGCATGAGGAAGGCTGGTACGCCGAGCACGACGTGGACCTGCGGCTGGGTGTCTGGGCGACGGCGATCGACCCCGCTGCGCGGCGGGTCACGCTCGCCGACGGCGGGACGGTTGGCTACGGCAAGCTGCTGCTGACCACCGGCTCATCGCCGCGGCGGCTCCGTACGCCCGGATCCGACCTCAGCGGCGTGCTGTACCTGCGCCGGGTGGCCGACAGCGAGCGGCTGGCGACCGCGCTGCAGGGCGGTGGCCGGGTGGTCATTGTGGGGGCTGGCTGGATCGGGCTGGAGGTTGCCGCGGCGGCCAGGGAGGCGGGCTGCGAGGTAACCGTGGTGGAGCCGGAGCCAGTTGCGCTGCACCGATCCATCGGTCCAGAACTGGGCGGGATATTCACCGGACTGCACATCGACCATGGCGTGGAGTTCCGGTTCGGCGAGTCCGTCACCGAGTTGCGTGCCTCGGCCGGGGGCACCGAGGTGGACGAAGTGGTCACGTCCACGGGTGTGGCGCTGCCCGCCGATCTGGTCGTGGTGGGGATCGGGGCGGTTCCCAACACCGGGCTGGCATCTGACGCGGGACTCGAGGTGCGGAACGGGGTCGTGGTGGACGCGGCACTGCGCAGCTCGGACCCGAACACCTACGCCGCTGGCGATGTGGCGAACGCGTACCACCCGCTGTTTGGCCGCCACGTCAGGGTCGAGCACTGGGCGAATGCCCTGAACGAGGGGCCCGCCGCGGCGAGGTCCATGCTTGGCCAGGAGGTCAGCTACGACCAGGTGCCGTACTTCTACACCGACCAGTACGACCTGGGCATGGAAACGGCCGGGCTGCCCGAGCCGGGCTCGTACGACCAGATCATCTACCGGGGTGACAAGGACAACCGGGAGTTCATCGCGTTCTGGCTGTCCGGCGGTTTGGTTGTGGCGGGCATGAACGTCAACGTGTGGGACGTGAACGACGACATCCAGGCCCTGATCCGCTCCAAGCGCGCGGTAGACACAGCCCGCCTGTCCGACCCCACCGTCCCCCTCCCCAACCTCTGACCCCCGCCCCACCCCACCCTCCCCGAACTGTGTTTCGCTTGCCGGACGATGAGGGTTCGTCATTCGGAGAGGCCACGGATCGCGGAGACGGCCGCAGTGGTGTCGGTGAGGTCCGGGAGCACTGCATGGGCGCCAGCCGCAGCGAGGTCGTGGGTGGTCGAGCGGCCAGTGGCGACGCCGACAGCCCGGGCACCGGTCGCAAGCGCTGCTGCCACATCCAGCGGGGTGTCGCCCACAAGCACCGTTTCCTGTCCGGGGAAGGCGTGGCCGTAGCGGTGGGCGGCGTTGCGCCTGGCAACGTGAACCAGTTCGGAACGCACCTCGTGCTGGTCGCCGAATGCCCCCACGTCCAGATCGAGATAGGCGGCAAGCCCCGGCGCCGTGAGCTTTACCTCGGCCAGGCTGCGCATGTTGCCCGTGAGTACGGATTGCACCACCAGCACCGCTGGGTCCAGCCGATCGCGGAGTTGCTCAGATGGCCGGTGCAGGCCCCGGTCAAGGGAACCAGCGGGCGCTTGGGCCGCGCTACCCGCGACCGTCTCAGCCGGCGCCTCTGCGAATGCCCCGCCTGGAGCTGCCAATGCGGCCAGGGCCGCTGCTGCACCAGGCAGGACACGAACGCGGGCCCTGGCCAGGTCGGCAAGAGCTGGTGCACGGGCTGCCATCCGCCCGAGGAAATCGTCCACGTGCCGTTGGGGCTCGGCGATATCAGCCCCGGCCAGCGTGTCTGCAATGATTGCCCGCTCGGTGCGACCATCGACAGGCGCGAAACCTGGCATGTCGCGCGCAAACATGTCACGGAAGACAAGCTCATAGAGGTGCTTGCCGACTCCGCCGGCGTTGATCAGCGTGTAATCAACGTCCCAGAGCACCAGCAGGTTGCGCACGCCGCGACGATAGCAGCCCAATTCGGGAAGCCGGTTGCGTGCACCCGGGGCTGGGCTGTGGTTCTGTGGGGGACTGCGCGGTCTGCGCCTCCGGGGTTGGGCGCCGGCAGGCGGGCCGAGAGCAGGCGCGCCGAGAGCGGGCGGAGCGTCGGTGCGGGGGACTAGACTCGCCGCGACGGAAGCGCAGTAAGGCGGAGGGTGCGAGTGGCAAGCCGGATCCGCGACGAAGACATCGCGCTGGTCCGCGAGCGCTCGCCCATCGACGAGGTGGTCGGTGAGTATCTTCAGCTCCGCAACGCAGGCGGGGGGTCGCTCAAGGGCCTTTGCCCGTTCCACGACGAAAAAACGCCCTCCTTCAACGTCACCCCCGCCCGCGGCCTCTGGTACTGCTTCTCCTGTGCCGATGGCGGCGACGTAATCAAGTTCGTTGAGAAGATCGACAGCCTCTCCTTCCGGGAGGCGATCGAGCGGCTCGCGACCCGGGCCGGCATCGAGCTCACCTATGAGCAGGGTGGCCACGTGCCCGGCCAGGAGCAAAGTCAGCGCCGCAGGCTGCTGGCAGCGCACCAGGCGGCTGCCGATTTCTACGCCGAACGCTTGCATTCCCCAGCTGCCGTACCAGCGCGGGCCTTCCTTTCTGAGCGGGGATTTGAGCTCGTGGACACGGAGCGTTTCGGCGTCGGCTATGCCCCCGCTGAATGGGAAGCACTGACCCGTCACCTGCGTGGCCGGAGTTTCACCGACGCCGAGTTGCTGCTGTCCGGGCTGGCCAGCCAGGGCAGGCGAGGCCCAGTGGACCGGTTCCGCGGCCGGCTCATCTGGCCCATCAGGGACCTGACCGGCGACGTGATCGCGTTTGGTGCCCGTAAGCTGGCCGCCGACGACGACGGGCCGAAGTACCTGAACACGCCGGAAACGCCGCTGTTCAAAAAGAGTTCCGTACTGTACGGGGCGGACCTGGCCAAGCGGGAGATCGCGCACCGGCGGCAGGCGGTGATCGTTGAGGGCTACACCGATGTCATGGCCTGTCACCTCGCCGGTGTGCCTACCGCGGTGGCCACCTCCGGCACCTCTTTCGGCGAGGGCCATGTCAAGGTGCTCCGGCGCCTGCTGATGGATGCCGATCAGTTTCTCGGCGAGGTCATCTTCACCTTCGACGGGGACGCGGCTGGCCAGCGCGCGGTCCTGCGGGCATTCGACCTCGAAGAAAGGTTCGTCACGCAGACGTTCGTGGCCGTCCAGGATGATGGGCTCGACCCGTGCGACCTGCGCCGCAAGCACGGTGACGCGGCGGTGCGGGATCTGGTGGCGCGCCGGGTCCCCGTGTTCGAGTTCGCGATCCGCAGCGAACTGGCCAAGCACAACCTCGATACCAATGAAGGCCAGCTCGCCGGGCTGGACGCCGCGGCGCGGATTATCGCCCGCATCAAGGACCGTAATCGGCCGGGCAGCGGTCCGGTAGGGAGGCCAGGCAGGGCCGGCCGGCGCGAAGCCAGGATGGCTGGTGCACATGGCCCCACCGGGACAGGCACGCAGGCTCCGTACGACCTCGGTGATCCGGTAATCCAGGTGGAACGGGAGGCACTCAAACTGGCTGTGCAACGGCCAGCGTTGTGCGGCCCGGCTTTCGATGCGATCGATCCGGATTCCTTCACCGCCGCGCCGCATGCTGCTGTGCGCGCGCTGATCGATACCTGCGGGGGGACAGGTGCAGTCACCGACGCCCGAAAGTGGGTGTCACGGTTGCGGGACACGGCCCCCGACGACCAGACCCGCGGTTACGTGACCCGGCTTGCGGTGGAACCTTTGCGCGTTCCCCGGGCGGACGGCGAACCGGACGCCCGGTACGCCGACGCAGTGCTCGCCCGCCTGGAAGAGATCGCGGTGAGCCGGCGAATCTCCGAGATCAAGTCGCGGCTGCAACGGCTTAACCCGGTGGAATCCGCGGCGTACAACCGGACGTTCGGAGATTTGGTGGCAATGGAGCAGCGCCGGAAGTCGCTGCTGGAAAGGGCCGCCGGGGCGCTCTAACCCGCGGGCCGAGGAGCAGGGCTGCTGGCGCCGCCGTCGTGCCGCGGCCGTGGAGCCCCAAAGAGCTTTATCTTGCCCCGGGCCGTCGGTGTTACGTAACTGAAGGTGACAAAATTAAGTCGCTCGTAATCAGGGTTTCCTGACGCACACTGGTCTTCGTGACTCTTTCGTTGCTGCCCACCCCACAGCAGGCCGGCGAACAGATGACAGACCTTATCGCCCGGGCCAGGGAGCAGGGGGCAGTTGCGGTGGGGGACATCGCCGTCGCCCTCGACGCCAGCGACCTCCCCGCTCATGAGCTTGACGGCGTCGTGCGCATGCTCGTGGACGAGGGAGTCGACGTCGTCGACGCGGCGCACGAGGATGCGGACTCCCCACCGGCAGGTGGCCGCCGCGAGGAGACCAGGCGCATGGTCACCGGCGACCTCGTGCGCATCTACCTGCGCGAGATCGGCCGGGTTCCGCTTCTCACCGCAGAGGACGAGGTCGAGCTGGCCAAGGCCATCGAGGCCGGGCTGTTTGCCGAGGAGAAACTGCATCGCGGTTTCTCCTGGCCCGGCGCTGGGAGAGGTGACCTCGCCGTTCTCGCGGGCGAAGGCCTGCGGGCGAAGCAGCGGCTGATCGAGGCGAACCTGCGGCTGGTGGTCTCCATCGCCAAGCGCTACATCGGCCGCGGGCTGAGTTTCCTTGACCTGATTCAGGAGGGAAACCTCGGGCTGATCCGGGCGGTGGAGAAGTTCGATTACACCAAGGGCTACAAGTTCTCCACCTACGCAACCTGGTGGATCCGGCAGGCCATCACGCGCGCCATCGCCGACCAGGCACGGACCATCCGGATTCCGGTGCACATGGTCGAGACGATCAACAAGATGGCGCGCATACAGCGCCAGCTGCACCAGGCGCTTGGCCGGGAGGCGACGCCGGGCGAAGTCGCTGAGGAAATGGGGCTCCCTGTCGAGCGCGTGACCGAGGTTCAGCGCATCGCACAGGAGCCCGTGTCATTGCAGGCACCGATCGGTGAGGAAGACTCCGACCTCGGCGATTTCATCGAGGACACCGACGCCGTCGTGCCCATAGAGGCTGCTGCGTTCATCATGCTTCAAGATCAGCTCGAGGAAATCCTCGAGAGCCTCTCCGGGCGGGAACAGCGGATCATCCAGTTGCGCTTCGGCCTGACCGACGGCCATCCCCGCACGCTCGAGGAAGTGGGCCGGGAGTTCGGCGTGACGCGGGAGCGGATCCGCCAGATTGAATCCAAGTCCCTGGCCAAGCTACGTCACCCGAGCCGCGCGCAACTCCTGCGCGGCTATCTCGGGTAGCGCGGGTTAGGGCTGGGACGGCGGGCTGCCCGGTGTTGACGCATAACGACCGCGCCCGTTCCCGCTGGAATGGTCGCTGGCGTCGCGGGCACGCATTCCAGGCACGTGCTCATGCAGCGCCTCGCCGACCTTAGCTCGTGCCGTGCCAGCCCGGTCTGCCAGCTTGTCCTTACCCGTCTTGGCGAGGTTGATTGCCTGAGCCTGGAGGGCGCCCGCCGCCTGCTGCACGGCAGGGCTGTCTGCTGCCTTGCGGGCGAGCTTACGAATCTGCTCATACCGCTCCCGCCCGGCCCGTGCACCGAGCACGAAGCCGACCGCGAGGCCGACGATGAATACGAATCGGTACCGCATCTGGCACCTCTCTCCGCTGTGTGTGCTCCCTTGTGAACATCTGCCCCTGCGCTGCTGAAGTAACCTGACCGCTCGGCAGTCGTGAATGAGCACCGTTCCTGGGTGAGCCTTCGGGGTTGACTTCCCCGCCGGAACCTTTCCTACTCCTGGTGATGACGGCTGGCGTTGGTGGCGGCCGCTGGGTTGGTGGCGGCGGCTGGCGTTGGTGGCGGCCGCTGGCGTTGGTGGCGGCGGGTGTCCCGCAAGTGCGCTACCCTTGTCCCCGCGCACCCAGCGGGGTCAGGAATACCGGAACCATCCGGTCCTGTTCCTCCTGCGTTGGCGGTCCCGCGTAGCTCAATTGGCAGAGCGTCCGGCTGTTAACCGGCAGGTTATAGGTTCGAGTCCTATCGCGGGAGCCAGAGTTTTCCCAGTTAGAACCACCTTTTACCCAGTCCCTCGCCTGGTCGTGCCACTGATGTGCCAGATCGCGGGTCGTTTCCCCCGGTCAGGGCGCTGCCCAGACAGCCAGGAGCCCCCGTCCCTTCATAGGTCCCGGGGCTCCCGTTCGCTGCCCAGTGACGCTCCCCGCCGCCTCTGTCCTGGTCAGGGCATGGTGGTGAACGCTCAAGGGCGCTGCGCTTTGTGCACGGTGATTTTGAGTTCGGCGCGCGTCCCGTCGCCGAAGTGACCGCCGGCCGCGTTTCACCGACGGGCGTTATCGCGATGATCCTCGCCGCTCAAGCAGGCGCGGCGCGGCGGTGTAGCCCGCGAGCGCGTCGCGGGCTAACGCCTGGACCTGGGCGGGGGTCACTTCGGGGCGCCTACGCCCGGGCCACTGATCCACCCGCCGCCTGGCTGGATCATGCCAAGCCCGGGCTTCAGGGGAGACGGCTTGGCCTCGGCATCGAGCGCGCCGAGCACGCCGGACAACTCCGTTGCCAGCCGACGCGCCCAGGCCAGCCAGTCGACCAGGGGGCCGTCTTGCGCACATTCGCGCCGGTAGTCGGCCACGGCGGAGCGGGCTGCGGTGACCCTGGCGGCCAGGTCGGGGGATTGGGATGATGTGGCCATAGCGCTAGTCCTCCTTGCCAGGAAAGGTGCCCTAGGCCCGTCTGGCGCTTCACCGCCGGGCGGGTCCGCTCTGTTTTTACTCAACTCGCTGCGATCCTGCGCGGGCAGATCGAGCGCGGCGAGGTGACCGGCCGTGTGCCGTCGGCCAAAACCCTGGCGCAGTCCTACGAGGTCGCCGTCGGCACCGCCGAGCGCGCCCTCGGCATTCTGCGGCAGGAAGGGCTGATCCGGTCCGCGATGGGCCGTGGTCATTTCGTGATCAAGCCGGAGTAGGCGTGCTGGCTCGGCTTCCTCCTCGGCCGACGCCGGGGACGGGGTGCGGGGCGGCCATCCCGTGAGCCAGTGCTTAGGAACGCTGGGAGCGGGGAGTCTACTTCTCGGGCTCGGCCTCGCTGCGCTCGGCTGACTGCTTCCAGGCCGTGGCCCATGAGTCGGCACCGGCCGCGACTGATGTTGTTGCTGGCGGATCTGCCCATGTCTGACACTCTGTCCTGGCCACGGGCATTGTCCTGACACCGCAGCACCGGGCGGTGCGGGAGCGACCGACTGGCGGCGCAACTTAGGCTCGCCCAAGTGGAGGGTAGGACCTAAGACCCTTCTCCGATTTGGATTACCAGGCATACTCTGGGGCGTCAGATTACTTCCCGCCCGGACGGGCACGGAGCCATACTAGGGAGATTTATGCGAAGGATCATTGCATTAGTAACGCTGGTTCTTGGGATTGTCATGACGTTTGGCACGCCTGCTCAGGCATCTTCTCGGATCGTAATCCACGAGATCTACTACAACTCGCCTGGGTCCGACACCGGGTCGAATTCGAGTCTGAACGCCGAATGGGTGCAATTGCACAACCGGGTCGGGTACCGGGTGAGCCTGACTGGATGGACGGTGCGGGACACAGCGGGCCATGTGTACAGGTTTGGGACTTACAGCCTCAAGGGCTACGGGTACGTCAAGATTCACACCGGTAAGGGCACTAACACGCAGACGGACCGCTACTGGCGCCGTTCCTGGT
>WNGG01011967.1_pt1 | contig 12615 bp, 15 predicted proteins | sample 5400661 | NCBI WGS metagenome assembly WNGG01 (sample SAMN13153372, study PRJNA577476) | soil metagenome | isolation source: 100 cm soil or saprolite under Garry oak tree replicate 1 | place: USA:California | collected 2016-06-15 | reverse complement strand
AACTCGCTTGCCGCGGGACGTTGGCTCAAGCTCGATCGAAACGAGCTGTCGGCGGAGGAGGGCATCGCCAGGACGCTCGGCTGGAAGCTCGGTGACGAGCTCGAGTTCTCGGTGGGCGGCGAGTCCTTCAGCGCGCGCATCACTTCGCTGCGCAAGCTGCGCTGGGACTCGATGAAGGTGAACTTCTTCGTCATCGCGCCGCCGCGCCTGCTGCAGGGCTATCCGGCGAGCTTCGTGAGCGCGTTCCGCGTCGAGCCGCAGAACGCCGCTGCGCTGGACCAGCTCGCCGCGCGCCATCCCACCCTCGCCGTGGTCGACGTGGGCGCAGCGGTGCGCCAGCTCCAGGGCGTGATCGAGCAGCTGATCGGCGCGGTGCGCTTCCTGTTTCTCTTCACGCTCGGTGCCGGGCTGCTGGTGCTGTATTCCGCCCTCGTCGCGACCGAGGACGAGCGCCGCCGCGAGGCGGCGGTGATGCGCGTCTACGGCGCCTCTCGATCTCAGGTCGCGGGCAGCCAGCGCGCCGAGTTCCTCGCCATGGGCGTGCTCGCCGGGCTGCTCGCGACGCTCGGCGCCGCCGCGATCGGCGAAGTGGTGGCGCAGCGCGTGTTCGAGCTCGACCTGCCGCCGAGCCTCGGCCTGTGGCTCGCCGGTCCGCTCGCCGGCCTGCTGCTGCTTTCGCTCAACGCCTGGCTCTCCTCGCGCAAGGTGCTGCGCGCCTCGCCGGCGCTTACGCTACGGGACTCGGTTTGATCCTGGAATTGAGGTAGCATTGCGTAATACAGTGTTATACGGAGTCTTGTGATGCTCGCCCTACGCCTGGAAAAGCAGCTCGAAGCGAAGCTCGAGGCACTGGCCCGCGTCAGGGGCCGCACCAAGAGCGAGGTGGTGCGCGACGCGATACTCAAACTGATCGAGGACGAGGAGGATCTCGAGATCGCGGAGAAGGCGCTGCGCAAGACGCGCTCATCCAAGCCGCTGCGCCAGCTCAGGAAGGAGCTTGGCCTGGACCGTTGAAATCGCCGCTACGGCCGAGCGCCAGTTGCGCAAACTCGACCCGCCGGTGCGCCGGCGCATCCTCGATTGGCTGCACGACCGGATCGAAGGCTGCAAGAACCCCCGTCACTTCGGAGAACCGCTAAAGGGCGGCCGCGAAGGACTTTGGCGCTACCGCGTGGGGGACTACCGGATCATCTGCGAGATACGCGACGAAGTGCTGGTGGTTCTGGCGCTTGCCGTCGGCCATCGTCGCGAGATTTACCGGCGCTAGAATCGCGCATGACCGAGCTTGCCGTGTTTGTTGCGCTGGTCACCCTTGGAGTCGCGGCGTGGCTCGTGGTGCGCATGCAGCGGCTGCTCGAGGAGAAGCACCGCGCGATGCTCACCGACCTGCACGACGGCCTGACGAAGCAGGGCGACCGGCTCGGCGGCCAGCTCGCCGAGCTGCGCGAGTCGCTCGGCGCCAAGCTCGAGCAGCGGCTCGACCAGATCTCGCACCGTGTCAGCGAGCGGCTCGACGAAGGCTTCAAGAAGACCAACGAGACCTTCGTCAGCGTGATGCAGCGCCTCGCGACCATCGACGAGGCGCAGAAGAAGATCGAGACCCTTACCGGAAGCGTGGTCAGCCTGCAGGAGCTGCTCGGCGACAAGCGCTCGCGCGGCGCCTTCGGCGAGGTGCAGCTCGAGGCCTTGGTGCGCAACGTGCTGCCCCCGGCGGCGTTCGAGATGCAGTACACGCTGTCAAACGGCGCGCGGGTCGACTGCGCGCTGCGGCTGCCCGACCCTACCGGCCTGGTTTGCGTCGACTCGAAGTTCCCGCTGGAAAATTACAAGCTGATGCTCGATCCGAAGGCAGCCCAGACCGAGCGGGCAGCCGCGCAGAAGGCGTTCCGCGCCGACCTGCGCCGGCACATCGACGCCATTGCCGGCAAATACATCATCGAGAATGAAACTTCGGACGGGGCCGTGATGTTCATTCCCGCCGAAGCGGTATTCGCCGAGATCCACGCCTATCACTCCGAGATCGTCGACTACGCCAACGCGAAGCGCGTCTGGATCGTGTCGCCGACCACGCTGATGGCGGTGCTCAACACCGCGCGCGCGGTGCTGAAGGACGTCGAGACGCGCAAGCAGATCCACGTCATCAAGGAGGCGCTTGGGCGCCTGGGCCAGGACTTCGGCCGCTTCGAGGAGCGCATGCGCAGGCTCGCCGACCATATCCGCCAGGCGCACGAGGACGCCGAGGACGTGCAGGTATCGAGCCGCAAGATCACCCAGCACTTCCAGAGGATCGAGGCGGCGGAGCTCGACCAGCCGCCCGAGCAGCCCGCCGCCAAGGTCGTACGCCTGCCCGAGGGCTGAAGGCTGGGCTTGAAGCGAATCGCGGTTCTCACCAGCGGGGGCGACGCACCCGGCATGAATGCCGCGGTGCGCGCCGTGACGCGCGCGGCGCTCGCCGAGGGCTGGCAGGTGTTCGGCGTGCGCAACGGCTACGCCGGGCTGCTCGCCGACACCATCACGCCGCTTCTTGCGCGCGACGTCGGCGGCATCGTGCAGCGCGGCGGCACGGTGCTGGGCAGCGCGCGCTGCCCCGAGTTCGTCGAGAGCCCGGGGCGCAAGGCCGCGCTCGCCAGCCTGCGCAGCCACGGCATCGAGGCGCTGGTGGTGATCGGCGGCAACGGCACGCAGACCGGCTCGGCGGCGCTGGCGGGCGAGGGCTACGCCGTGGTGGGCGTGCCTTCGACCATCGACAACGACCTCTACGGCACCGACGTGAGCATCGGCGCCGACACCGCGGTGAACATCACGCTCGGCGCGATCGACAGCCTGCGCACCACGGCTTCCTCGCACCAGCGCGCCTTCGCCGTCGAGACGATGGGGCGCGAGTGCGGCTACATCGCCCTCATGGCCGGCATCGCCGGCGGCGCGGAAGTGATCGCGCTGCCCGAGAGCGAGATCGAGCCCGCGGAAGTCGCCGAGCGGCTGCGCGCCGCCTACGAGCGCGGCAAGACCCACGCCATCGTGGTCGTCGCCGAAGGCGCGCGCTGCGGCATCCACGAATTGATGGGCTATTACGGCGCGCACCGCGACTCGATCGGCTTCGAGCTGCGCGTGACGCGCCTCGGTCACGTGGTGCGCGGCGGGGCTCCGACCGCCGCCGACCGCGTGCTCGCCACGCGGCTCGGCGCCGCAGCGGTGGACGCGCTCGCGCGCGGGCAGCATGGAGTGCTGGTCGGAATTGTGCGCAATGACTTACACGCCACGCCGCTCGCCGAGATCGCCGGACGCGCGCGGCCGGCGGACGCCGCGCTGCTCGAAATGGCGCGCGTGATGGCGGTCTAGCCGCGGCCTAGCCGCCGGGATTGACCCATTTCTTGGCCGTGGGCCGGTAGTCGTTCGGGTTCGACTCGTCCTTGCCGGCGCCCCAGCGCTCGAGGTCGTGCCCCTGGAACATCCAGCTGTAGCCCCCCGCGGGGTTGACCAGGATCTCCCACCAGTTCTCGTCGCAGTCGGAGAAATAGAACGAGTAGGTGCCGTGCTGGTCGGCGGGCTTGGTGAGCTTCTTGATGTCCCAGCGCTGCTTCATTTCCTCCAGCACGCGGTGGCACTCGTCGACCTCCGCGCGCGTCTCGACGTCGAGCCCGTTATGGTTGAGGAGCGGCATCGGCGGCTTCTTCGGGTTCTGCACGATCGCGATGGTGTTGTCGCCGCCGAGCCGGATCATGAGCGAGATCGGGCTGGTGCGCACGGTCTCGATGCCGAGGCATTCCTCGTAGAAAGCGCGCGTCTTTTCCAGGTCGCGCGATTCCAGCGTGCCGTGCGAGAGAAACTTCAGGCATTTGAGCGCGGGTTCCATGGTCAGGCCTCCTCGGGGTAGACGCGGTTGATTCCGGTGGTCAGCCGCCCGGCGCTGACGCCGTAGAGATGCAGCGATACTACTCTCGAACGACCGCGGTTCGAGACGCGATGGATCATCCTCTGCTCGAGGTCGCTGTCGGCAAGGGTGCCGGCCGGATAAAGCTTTTCTTTCACGATTTCAAGCTGGTTTTTGGAGCTGCTGAACTGCTGCTCGGTCAGCTCGCCTTCCGCGACGCCGTACATGCACCACACCCGGTGCCCGTGCAGCGCGCTCACCTGCCCGGGCAGCCAGGTGATCGCGGTGATGACGAAAGCATCTTGCGGGTCGATGTAGAGCAGGTGCCGCATGTAGCCGTTCGGGTCGCCGACGCGGTGCTCGGGACGCAGCCAGGCGGGCTTGCGAATTGCGACGTGCAGCGTCTCCTCCAGCTCGCCGAAGTCCTGGTGTCTTGCGGCGCGCGCCAGGCGCGCAAGCGCCGGGTGGATGGGATTCAAGCGAGCCCCTCGAAGAGCTGGACCGCGACCTGCTCGCCCGCCTCGACGGCGCCGCGCCCGTGCTCGAGCACGATGAAGCAGTTGGCCTCCGACATCGAGCGCAGCACCCCCGAGCCCTGCTGGCCGGTGGTGCGCACCTTCCACTCTGTATCTTCGTAATACACGACACCGCGCTGGAATTCAGTCCGCCCCGGGACTTTTCTCAGAGCAACAGAAGATTTGACCTTCAAAAGCGGCAGGGCAAAATCATCCGTTCTGCCCGAGAGGTGCAGCAGCGCGTCGCGCACCAACTGGTAGAAGGTCACCATCACCGCTACCGGATTGCCGGGCAAGCCGAACAGATAAGAATTGTTGATCTTGCCGAAAGCCATCGGCCGCCCCGGGCGCATGGCGATCTTCCAGAACAGCACCTCGCCGAGCTTGGCCATCAGCTGCTTCACGAAGTCGGCTTCGCCGACCGATACGCCGCCGGTAGTAATGATTGCATCTTGCTTTGACGCCAGAATAAATGCTCTTTCGAGGGCGGCGGGATCGTCGCGCACCACGCCCAGGTCGACGACCTCGACACCGAGGCGCGAGAGCATGCCGTGCACTGTGTAGCGGTTCGAGTCGTAGACCTCGCCTTCCTTTAGCGCCGATCCGATCGAGGCGAGCTCGTCGCCGGTGGCGAAGAACGCGACGCGCAGCCTGCGCTTCACCCGCACCTCGCCCAGGCCGAGGGAGGCGATGAGCCCGATCTCGGCCGGCCGCAGAGACTTGCCGCTCGCCAGGACGGCAACCCCGATCTTGAGGTCCTCGCCGGCGTAGCGCACGTTCTGCCCGCGCTTTTGTCCTTTGGGGATGAGGATTTTGCGGTCTGCGGAGGTTTGCGCGACTTCCTGGATGACGACCGTGTCCATGCCTTCGGGCATCACCGCGCCGGTCATGATCCGCACGCATTCGCCAGCACCGACCGTGCCGCGGAAGGGTTTGCCCGCGAGAGCGGTACCGATTTCCTTCAATGGTTTTTCAAGGTCGGAAAAACGAACCGCATAGCCGTCCATCGCCGAGTTGTCGTGCGCCGGCACGTTGATGCGCGGCACGATCTCCTCGGCGAGCACGCGCCCCAGCGCTGCGCGGGTTTCAATCTTTTCGGTTTCCGTGATGGGCGCGAGGCAGGCGAGGATCGCTTCGCGCGCCTTGTCGACGCGCAGCGCGTCGGGGTCGTAGCCATCGAGGCAGCTGACGGTCTCGGCGATGCCGCTCATGCGCCTTTCAGCTCCTCGGGCGTGTTGATGTTGCGGAATGCGTCGGCCTCGTCGTCGAACCCGACCTCGACCACCTTGAGCGAGGCGTACCAGGCGTCGATTTTCCTCCCGCCGCCGACCAGGAATGCTTCCAGGTTCTTCAACAGGGATTTTCTGACCAAGGCAAATACGGGGTGGGGCTGATCCCCGGTTTTTGCTACGGCAAGATCATTTTGTTGTAGTGAAGATGAAAGGCGAGCGACTAGGTCGCCAGGCAGGAACGGGGAATCGCAGGGCACGCTCGCGACGAGCGGATGCGAGGCCGCCTTCAGCCCGGCATGCAGGCCGGCGAGCGGCCCGGCGTAGCCGCCGATCTCGTCCGGGACCACGCGGTGCCCGTACTTTTCATAATCTTTAAAATTTTGATTCGCGTTGACGATGATCTCGGAAACCTGGGGTGCAAGGCGCGCGATGACCCAGGAAACCATCGGCTTGCCGCGCAGCAGCTGCAGCCCCTTGTCGACGCCGCCCATGCGCCGGCCGAGTCCGCCCGCCAGCACCAGTCCTGAAACAGCCGCCATGGTGGCTGATTTTACGAGGTAAGCTTGGGCCATGAACGCACGCCGCTGGCTGGTGCCTTTCATCAACCTCGGGCACCTGCTCGATCACCTGGTGATGCTGGTGTTCCCGACGGTGGTGGTGGCGCTCGCGCGCGACTGGGAGCGGCCGTATTCCGAGCTGCTGCCGCTCACCCTCGGCGGCTTCATCGCTTTCGGCGCGTTTGCGCTGCCCGCGGGCTGGCTCGCCGACCACTGGAGCCGCTACCGCATGATGGTGGTGTTCTTCTTCGGCATCGGGCTGTGCATGTTTCTCACCGGGTTTGCGCAGGCGCCGTGGCAGATCGGGCTGGGGCTCGCGCTCACCGGCATGTTCGCCGCGATCTACCACCCGGTCGGCATCGCGATGCTGGTGGCGGTGCCCGAGAACATGGGGCGCGCGCTCGGCTGGAACGGCCTGTTCGGCAACCTCGGCCTGGCGGTCGCCGCGATCGTCTCGGGCGCGCTGATGGACCTGTGGGGCTGGCGCGCCGCGTTCTTCGTTCCAGGCCTGGCGGCAATCGCCGCCGGCATCGCCTTCGTCGCGCTGGTTCCGGACCCGGGGCCGGTGCGCAAGCACTCCAAGTCGATCGGCCTGCAGGTCGATACGCGCACCATGGCGCGCATTTTCGCCATCCTGCTCATCGCCACGGCCTGCGGCGGCGTGATCTTCAATTCGACCACCGTGGCGATGCCCAAGATCTTCGACGAGCGGCTGAGCGCCCTGACCAGCACCAACCTCGGCATCGGCGCGCTGGTCGCTTTCGTCTATACGCTGGCGGCTTTCGCCCAGGTCGCGATGGGCGCGCTCATCGACCGCTTCGAGCTGCGGCGGCTGATGATCGGCATCGCCATGGTGCAGATCCCGCTGCTCGCGCTCGCCGCGAACCTCGAGGGCTGGGCGATGCTCGCCGCCGCGCTCGCCATGATGCTCGCGGTGTTCGGCCAGGTCCCGCTCAACGACGCCATCGTCGGCAGATACTGCGCCGACGAGTACCGCGCCCGCGTGCTCGCGGTGCGCTACGTGGTTTCGCTCGGCGTCGCGGCGGTCGCGGTGCCGCTGATCGCGGTGCTGCACCGTACCGAGGGCGGTTTCAGGAACGTCTTCCTGGTCCTCGCGGCGCTCGCCGCCGGGATGCTCGCGGCGTCGCTCTTCTTCCCGTCACGTAAGAAAATCGGGGACAGACCCTATTTTTCTCATTTAGGGACTACTCGCACCGGGGACATTTCCGCAGGGGAAGCGCGTCTGCCAAATAACTGAATCCATTTTGTTTCGGTAGCAAACCAAACGAGCAGCTCGGGCTCTGACCCCGATTTTCTAAATGAGAAAAATAGGGTCTGTCCCCATTTTTTAGGCGAGCGCGGTGGGTTGCGGAACGGTTCTGACGAGGCGTTCTTTGCCGGTGAAGGCGAGGTAATGCCGGCCGCTGGCGCGGCCGAGCATGGTGATGCCGACCTTTTTCGCGATCTCATGCCCCATCTGCGTCAGGCCCGAGCGCGAGACGAGGAACGGGATGCGCATCTGCGCGCACTTGATCACCATCTCGGAGGTGAGGCGCCCGGTGGTGTAGAATAGCTTGTCCGAGCCGTCAATCGCGTCGAGCCACATGAATCCTGCAATGGCGTCGACCGCGTTGTGGCGCCCGACATCCTCGACGAACATCAGGATCTCGCCTTGCAGCGTGGCGAGCGCGCAGCCGTGCACCGCGCCCGCCTGCTTGTAGATGGTCTCGTGCTTGCGCACCTTCTCGAGCAGCAGGAACAGGTTGGCGTCGGTCAGGCGCACGTCCCCGCGCAGCTTGACCTGGTCGATCTCTTCCATCAGGTCGCCGAACATGGTGCCCTGGCCGCAGCCCGAGGTAACGGTGCGCTTTTGAATTTTCCTTGCCACCGGCCTGAAGGATTTTTTATGCGTCGTGATGGCGACAGATGCGGTTTCCCAGTCGACCTGCACCGCCGCGATGTCCTCGATCGAATCCACCAGGCGCTGGTTGCGCAGGTAGCCGATCGCCAGCGCCTCGGGCGCGTGGCCGAGCGTCATCAGGGTGACGATCTCGCGCTTGTCGAGGTAGAGCGTCAGCGGATGCTCGCCGGCCACCGAGGTCGGCACCATCTCGCCGCGCTCGTTATAGGCCTCGACCTCGAAAGTCGCCGGGCGCGCGGCGTCGGTGAGCTGCGGGCGGTGCGCTCTAGCCGCCAATGTAGGACATCTCGACTTTGCGCAGCTTTGCGGTTTCGGCGGTCCTGATTTCGGAATAGCGGTCGGCGCGCCGCTGCCATACCGCGGCGATCTCGTCGCGCATCCGCTCGTCGCTCGCGCCGCCGCGCAGCAGCGACTTCAGGTCGTGGCCCGAGCCGGCGAAGAGACAGGTGTAGAGCGAGCCCTCGGTCGAAAGCCGCATGCGGTTGCAGCTCGCGCAGAACGCCTGCGTCACCGAGGAGATGACGCCGATTTCGCCCGCGCCGTCGGCGTAGCGCCAGCGCTGCGCGACTTCGCCCGGATAGTTGGCGCCGATCGGCTCGAGCGGCCAGCGGCTGCCGATGCGCCGCACCACCTCCGCCGAAGGCACCACGTCGTCCATGCGCCAGCCGTTGGTCGCGCCGACGTCCATGTACTCGATGAAGCGCACGATGTGGCCGCTGCCGCGCCAGCGCCCGGCCATCGCGGCGATGTCGCCGTCGTTGACGCCGCGCTTCACCACCATGTTGATCTTCACCGGCGCGAGCCCGGCCGCCGCCGCGGCCTCGATGCCCTCGATCACCTTCGCCACGGGGAAATCGGCGTCGTTCATGGCGCGGAAGGTGGCATCGTCGAGCGAGTCGAGGCTCACCGTGACGCGGTCCAGCCCGGCTTTTTTCAGGGCATCAGCTTGCCTGGCGAGAAGCGAGCCGTTCGTCGTCAGAGTTATTTCAGTTTTCAGCTCTGACAACATTGCCACCAGGCGCTCGAGGTTCCTGCGCACCAGCGGCTCGCCGCCGGTAAGCCGGATCTTTCTCAAGGATCGCGCTGTGCGGCAGGAAGCGGTAGTTCGCGTCGAACACTTCGCGCGGCATGCAGTACACGCAGCGGAAATTGCAGCGGTCGGTGACCGAGATGCGCAGGTCGCGCATCGGCCGCCCGAGCGTATCGGCGAGCCGGCCGCCAGCGAACGCGGCTGCCGCGGGACGCGCCGCGCCGGATTCCGGCCGAATGCCAATGACCTTCTTCATCATGGTGTTTTCCCAGGAAAATCATAGCAGACGGGGTATAGTTGCGGCGTGGAAAAACACAGTTTTAATGCTTCTCCAAAACCGCGATTTTCCGTCGCCGTGGTGATGCAGCGCCGCGCCTCGCGAAGCCGCTGGACCGATCACGTCTGGGAGCCCTGGAGCGTGCTGCCTGAATATCCGCCCGGTGCGCCGCGCTTGCTTCTCGACGAGGCGGGCATCGCGCAATGGCTGCATCCCGGCTTCACGCTGGTGCTGCATCGCGATGAGACCGAGGGCTACTACATGAACGTCTCGGCGCGCGCGCCGCGCGTATTCGTGCTGTGGCGCATGGAAGGCGAGCAGGCGCTGCCGCTCGATGTCACGGTGAGCGCCGATGAGGCGGGCCGCTGGCTCGACGGCGGCCATTCGGTGGACGGCGTCGCGATGCCGCCCGAGATCTATGCCTGGGTGGGCGGCTATGTGGAAAGCCACTACCGCCCCGAGCCGAAGAAGCGCATCAAGCCGCGCTCGTTCCAGCACCCGAAAGACCGGGTGTAGCGATGGCCGAGGATTTCCTGCGCCGCTGGGCCCGCCTGAAGCGTGAAAAGATTGCAGACGATAAGAAACCAGTAGCTGCGCCGCCGGTGCTGCCGCCGCTCGACAAGATGACCCCGGACTCCGACTTCACCGCCTTCATGCAGCCCAAGGTCGAGGACGCGCTGCGCCGCGCGGCGCTGAAGAAGCTGTTCAGCGATCCGCGCTTCAACATCCCGGATCCGTTCGAGGCGTACTCGGGCGACTGGACCGGAGGCGAGCCGATTCCCGACGCGATGCTGGCGACGCTCAACCAGGCGAGAACGCTGCTTTTCAGCGACAAAAAGGCTGTAACGCAGACGGAAGAAGCTCAGGCGCAAGCCGAAGAGAAGCCCAAGGCGGATGAGCCTGGAAGGAAAGACGCTTAAGGTCTGCAGCTGCAACCGCACGGTGGCGCTCGACGCCAGGGCGCTGGCCGCGGCGCTGAAGAGCGATGCGCCGATCGAGGTGCATCACCAGCTCTGCAGGAAGGACGCGGCGGCGTTTCAGGCGGCGCTCGGCGAGTCCGACGTGATTGTCGCCTGCACCCAGGAAGCGCCGCTCTTCGCCGAGCTTGCGGGGGGTTCCAGCACCGCCATCAAGTTCGTCAACCTGCGCGAGCAGGCGGGGTGGTCGGCGGAAGGCGCGCGCGCGATGCCGAAGATCGCCGCGCTGGTGGCGATGGCGGCGCTGCCCGAGCCCGAGCCCGCGCCCGCGGTCGAGTTCAAGTCATCCGGCCAGGTGCTGATCATCGGGCCGTCGGCGGCGGCGCTCGATTGGGCCGAGCGGCTTGCGGGTCAGCTCGAGGTCTCGGTCCTGATCACGGGCGCGCAGGGCGGCGAGCTGCCGCTCGAAAGAAAATACCCCGTCTGGTCGGGCCAGGTGACGCAGCTCTCGGGCTGGCTGGGCGCCTTCGCGGTGGCATGGCGCCAGGAGAATCCGATCGATCTCGAAGTCTGCACGCGTTGCAACGCCTGCGTGCGCGCCTGCCCGGAGCAGGCGATCGATTTCACCTACCAGATCGACCTGGCGAAGTGCAAGGCGCACCGCAACTGCGTCAAGGCCTGCGGCGCCATCGGCGCGATCGATTTTTCGCGCGCCGCGACCGAGCGCAAGGAAGCCTTCGACCTGGTGCTGGACCTGTCGCGCCGGCCCTTCATCCGCACGCACCAGCTGCCGCAAGGCTATCTGGCCCCCGGCGACGATGCGCTCGAGCAGGCGCTTGCCGCGCACCAGCTCACGGCGTTGGTGGGTGAGTTCGAGAAGCCAAGATTTTTTTCTTATTCATCCCGCATTTGTGCCCATAGCCGCTCGGGACAGGAGGGCTGCAACCAGTGCATCGACGTGTGCTCGAGCGGCGCAATTCGCGCCGACGGCGATCACGTCAAGGTCGAGCCGCACCTGTGCGCGGGCTGCGGCGGCTGCGCGACGGTATGTCCCTCGGGGGCGATGAGCTACGCCTACCCGCGCGTGCCCGACCTGGGCATGCGCCTGAAGACGCTGCTTCGCACTTACCGGGAGGCCGGCGGCCGCGATGCCTGCGTCCTGCTCCACGATGGCGAGGCAGGCCGCGCCGCGGTGCTCGGCTCCGGCAGGCACGAAAAGGGATTGCCCGCGCGCGTCATCCCGCTCGAGTGCTTCCATGTCGCCTCGATCGGCATGGACCTGCTGCTCGGCGCCATGGCCTATGGCGCAAGCCAGGTGGCAATATTCATCACCGAAAAAACCGCCGAGACTTATGTCGCGGCGCTCGAGCGCGAGATTGGCATCGCGCAGACCATCGTCAGCGCGCTGGGGTATGCAGGAAAGCATTTTTCCCTGATGAGGGAAATTGCCGAGACCTGGGATGCGAAGCCGGCGGCCACGGTAGAAGAGCCGGCCAGCTTCAACCTGTCCCCGGAAAAGCGCACTTCGCTTGACTTCGCGATCGAGCATCTCGCCAGGCACGCTTCTCAGGCAAAGGAAGTCATAGAACTGCCGCAAGGCGCCGCGTTCGGCGCGATCAGCGTCAACCAGGACACCTGCACGCTGTGCAAGGCGTGCATCGGCGCCTGCCCGGAAGCGGCGCTGCTCGATTCACCCGACGCGCCGCGCCTGCGCTTCATCGAGCGCAACTGCGTGCAATGCGGGCTGTGCGTCAACACTTGCCCGGAAAACGCGCTGACGCTTGTTCCAAGATTATTTCTTGGAGGAAAAGCTAAACAAGCCGTGACGCTCCACGAGGCCGAGCCGTTCAATTGCGTGCGCTGCGGCAAGCCTTTCGGCACGCGCAGGATGGTCGACAACATGCTCGGCAAGCTCGGCGCGCATTCGATGTTCGCCGCCGAAGGCGCGCTGCGCCGGCTGCAGATGTGCGCCGACTGCCGCGTCGTCGACATGATGGGGAATCAGACCGAAGCGACGATCTTCGACTACAAGAAATGATCGAGCCGGAAGAGGCGGCGCGCGCCAACGTCTACGCGCTGCTCGCGCGCCTGTTTTACGCGCCGCCCGACGCCGCGCTGCTCGCCGCGATGGCGGCCGAAAAGACCACAGAAGAAGGCGCTCTCGCCGTCGCCTGGCGCGAGCTCGCACGCGCGGCGGCGAGCGCCGACGCCGAGGCGGTGCGCGATGAATACGAAACCGCCTTCGTCGGCACCGGAAGAGCGCCGGTCACCCTTTACACCTCGGCCTACACCATG
>WNGG01006901.1_pt1 | contig 12616 bp, 12 predicted proteins | sample 5400661 | NCBI WGS metagenome assembly WNGG01 (sample SAMN13153372, study PRJNA577476) | soil metagenome | isolation source: 100 cm soil or saprolite under Garry oak tree replicate 1 | place: USA:California | collected 2016-06-15 | reverse complement strand
CGAGGCATCCGCAAAAACGTGTTTGACCTGCGCCGGAGTGCCGTTGTGCATAACTTGCATGTCATCGCTCGCTTGCCTGAGATGTCTCAGGCAGAGGCCGCCTAACTACTTGACCGATGCTCTAGACGGTCTCCGGGGGTTTAATGCGAGTGGCTGTGTTACAGCTGTAGGCGACCTGGAACTGGCTCCTGACGAATTAAGTAGCTTCGCTGCCGGAGTCCTACAAGCGGGAGCACCCTGCGCCGTTGCAACACTTTGGGCGGTGAGGGATATCCCGACCTTTCTCCTGATGTTGCGTTTTATGCGGGAACTGTTGCAGAAATCCTCACCGACCCCCGCGCGGGCGTTACGAGAAGCGGCGCACTGGCTGAGAACCGCGACCTACGAGCAACTGGGCGACCTTGCCAAGAAAGGATTGCAAGGCGTCCGCTCCGCGCCGCAGGATCTCACGACGACACGGGATGCCCTGCGGGGGGTCTTAGCGTCTGTACGCGAGAACTCTCCTATAGAGATGGACGCCCTGCGCCTTGCAATGAACGACGCATTTCCCCTGTTGGCATACGTAGGGCAGGCTCATAGCCAGACCAGGACGCCCTATGGAGGCGCAGCCTTCTGGGCTGCGGCGGTTATCTATGGTGTGTAGAGATCGCGCCACCTTTGGCCGGAATACAGGGCCGAGCAAGAGTGCTGTTGTGCTGAAACCCCGCCAGGACCTCGGTAACATCTACGTGCAGTATTCTTTGCAAAACCTTGTTCGAACAAGAAAAATTGCGTAAGATAGAAGGGAAGAACTGTTACTCAGTCATGCAAGCAGATCCCGGAGCGTCGCACCGAGAAAGGGAAGTTCATGCCCAAGCAACGATTTGAACACCATGAACCGACCCATGGCTGGCACGAGCTTCGGCCCCTGCTCAAAGATCCCACCCAAATCACCTATGAGATCATCCGTCCCGTCATCGTGGGTTGGGAAACCTCTGACGATATCATCATTTGCAACAATGTGAGAGAGGATGGGCAACCACCGTGATGTACTGGCAAGAGCAGTTTGAGCAATCCCCGGAGACGGCTCTCTTTCTTCCCCGAGCATATCGTAGGATAGACACCTCTTCGTCATCCTCGCCGGCAGTGTGCCCTCTATGCCTTCAGCCTCATGGGGAGCAGGAGCAGAGTGAAGATCATTGTCCATCGGCTGATGATCGTGAGGGATGGAAACAGTATTGGGCGAAGAAGGGCCAGCCCTGGCGCACGGAACCGGAGATTTCTGCGTGCCGGCAGTATGAACTGTCGCAGCGACGCTTGATCCACCCAGAACCATACACAGACGTGTACCCATTCGATAGAATGCAACTGAACCGGGCTGATGTGGAATGGTTGTTGGCAACACTGGAACATGGACGAGGGCCAGTTGACTGGAACGGGGAAGGCCAGCGAAACCGTAAAGGACTCGATTTGCGTGGTGCGCGACTGGAAGGGGCAGATTTACGTCAACTTCCTCTTGCAAAACTTCAAGGTGGGCTAAGCGTCTCTGAGATCCCTAATGTGCCAGGGTATAAACAAAAAAAGGCAAGTATTTACTTGATGCATGCCAATTTCTCTGGTGCGCAGTTAGAAGGAGCTAACCTCGTAGGTGCGCAGTTAGAAGGAGCCATGTTTTACAGCACGCAGTTAGAAGGAGCTAACCTCGTAGGTGCGCAGTTAGAAGGAGCCAATTTTTCTGCGGCGCAGTTAGCAGGGGCCAACCTCTTCGGTGTGCAGCTGGCGGGGACGACCTTCTACAAAGCGCAGTTAGCGGGGGCGACCCTCTTCAGGGCACAGTTAGCGGGGGTCAGTCTCTACGAGGCACAGTTAGCGGGGGCCAGTCTCTGCGAGGCGCAGTTAACAGGCGCAGACCTCCGAGGAGCGCAGTTAACAGGCGCAGACCTCCGAGGAGCAAAGCTCGAATCCGTCCAGCTAGTAGCCACGAAGCTCACGAGCGAACAGGGAGTAGGTCCTGATATAGCCGACGCCTCTTGGGCAGGAACCAATCTGTCAGTTGTTACTTGGTCGGATATGGTAATGCTGGGTGATGAGGCTCGTGCTCGCCAATGGAAGGACAGGAACGGGAACAAAAAGGCCCAAGCAACGCGGATCAAGGAGTATCGCGATGCTATGCGAGCGACCCATCAACTAGCGATTGTACTTCAGGACCAAGGCTTAACAACTGACGCCTCCCGTTTTGCCTACAGGGCCAAAATGTTGGAGCGAACCGTGCGCCGGTATGAACTGCGAAGCGTTACCTATTATGAACTGGAGAGAATCATAAAGGAATATCCTGAATATGATCTCGATGTCTTCAAGAAAAAATGGACAGCAAAAAGTATCGAAAAAGGACTCACACGCTTCTTCTCGGCCCTACTCTCTTGGCTTTTCTCCTGGTTTCTCTTCCTCATCGCTGGCTACGGCTATCGGCTGCGCTACTGCCTGATGTGGTATGTGTTCGTCGTCGGCGGGTGTACACTAGCCTACCTGTTCATGGAACCTCACTACTTCACCTGGTGGACGGCGCTCGCAGAGAGCGTGAACGTCTTTCACGGACGAGGCGCCTCGCCAAACCTTCCACAACTCGCGCACCCGGCCCGCTTTGCCGCGCTCACCATCGTCGAAGCATGGACTGGGTTGGTCATTGAGGTGGTCCTGGTGGCGACACTGATCCAGCGGTTCTTTGGGAAGTAACCTCTTTTGAGGAGAACATGTAGCTTACTAGCTTCTTTTTGCAAGGAATACTGCACGTAGATGTTACCGAGGTCCTGGCGGGGTTTCTTGTGCTTCTCTTCCCGTGCTTACCTCTACGACTGAGCTGAGAGCAACGAAATACCGCTTCCTTCCTTAAGTGAGAGTATGAAAACGTGGTCCTTTCTGGCATCCTATGCTTGAGTAAAGTTCTAAGCCTTGCGTCAGGAGACAACAGTACTGAGATTGTAGTTCTACATCTCACCCTCAGAGTTGGTCCCCTGAGTGGCATTGACAGAACAGTTTGACGATAATGTTCTCTCGAAGAAAGGAATGAAGTAGCATGACTACCCAAACTGCTAGCTCGGCTTATTCAGCTGCGGTACCATCACGTTTACTCGACGCGCTAGAATCCGCCCGGGAACATGCCTTGAAGCAGGAGGCGATTTCGCTTGTCTATGAGAGCGAGCACACCCAGCGTGGCCTGCTGGGTCCATCCACCTCCGGTCCTCTGCCACCAGAGCAAGTTCACGCAACTCTGGAGCAACTGGACAGTGTAAGCGATCAAATCGCAGTTGTACAGACGTGGTTACGAATCCACCCCGAGCTCTTATTCGTGCTGGATAAGGCGATTCGCGATGAATATCGGCAAATGGAACGACGCGCCCGCTTGATGGGGCTTCTGGTGAATGCCCTGTTCACGCTTATCGGAGCATTCATCGGGTATTGGCTTCCTATCGTGATCCAATGGCTCTCCGCACCACGGTAGGCACGATTATCCCAGGAGGTCCACGTCCTCCAAAGCAGCCTCGATAAGGGTTAACCATTCGGATTGCTGGGGAGTGTTCAGGGCTTGCGAGGGGGCATGGAGCGCTAAGTCGTGCGCAGCAGTGAGTAATGCCCGTGCATGCGCACTATAGCCCCGCTGAGCTAAATGATCGGGAGCGGTACGTGCCAATTCCAGCCAGAGCAGTCCCTGGTGATACGTTTCTGCGGCAGGTTCCAGGAGGGCAGATATGGATTCTTCATTTGCATTGAGTGGAGGAGACGATACTTCGTCGAGAACGCCGCGCAACATATCGCGCATACCGCGTGTTTCCTCTAACAGACGGTCACGCAGGTCTTGCATCTGATCACTATTCGTATTCAGCAGCATTTGGAAGAGGACTTCAGCTAACTCCGCAGCTGCGTCCACAGCCATCCGGCCAGCGAGGACGCGATGGACCGTTTCCGAAAGGAGGGCGGCACGCAGGCGTCGCATTTCCTCATCGGTCAGCGAAAGTTGCTCTTGGAGCATTGAGAGTTGTTCGGCATTGAGCAAAACGGTGATAGGCTCTAAAAGAGAGCGCTTGAGGCGGGTCACCGTACTGGGATGGATGGCAATATCGGGCGAGTGGATGCTGAAGAGGCTGCTTAGTTCTTTGCCATGCGCGGCAAGAACCAGGGCAAGTTCGCGAGCAAAGATGTTCATTGGGAGTACTACCTCCTGGGAATGCAGCTGTTTCTCGAAGCATTCTATCATGTTCGGACAAATGATGGTATTCTAGACTCACGTAGCTGCACAAGAGGAGATGGAAAGCAGTTCCATTATTGGGGATTACCTCTCCCCCAACGAGCGAAGAAGAAGGAGCTGGCGCTAATGGATCTCAATACAGCTAGAAGCCTCGACGACCAAGCAATGACCTATTATGAACAGGGCAGATATGAGGAAGCAGAACCACTTTTCCAGCAAGCCCTGGCGTTGAGAGAAAAGGAATTGGGGCCTACTCATCTCGATACCGCGGCGAGCCTGAATAACCTGGCCATACTCTACCAGGATCAAGGCAGATATGAGGAAGCAGAGCCTCTCCTGAGGCGAGTTGTAGCGGTTAGAGAAAAAGAGCTGGGACCCACCCATCCTGATACGATCATCTGCCTCAATAATCTGGCAATATTTTATCAAGATCAAGGCAGATATGAGGAAGCAGAGCCTCTCCTGAAGCGCGCCGTCGAGGCTGCTGAAAAAGAACTGGGACCCACCCATCCTGATACCGTCACCTGCCTGAATAACCTGGCAATGCTCTACCAGAATCAAGGAACATACCAGGAAGCAGAACCCCTTCTGAAGCGAGTCGTGGAAGCTGCTGAAAAGGAGTTGGGGCCTACGCACCCTGATACAGTGAGAAGTCTCGATCACCTGGCAATGCTCTATCAGAGCTTGAGCAAGTATGAGGAAGCAAAACCCCTTCTGAAGCGGACCCTGGCAATAAGAGAAAGAGAATTGGGGCCAGAGCACCCTGATACGGCTAGCAGCCTTAGTAATCTCGGAATGCTCTATCAGAATCAAGGGAGATACGAAGAAGCGGAAGCCCTCCTGAAGCGGGCCTTGCTCATATGGGAGAAGGAGCCGGAACTCACGTCTCGGGATGCCTGGGCTTGCTACAATAACCTGGCCATACTCAATCAGGATCAAGGGAGATACGAAGAAGCGGAAGCCCTCCTGAAGAGAGCCATTGAGGTGACCGAAAAAGAACTGGGGCCTACCCATCCTGATACGGCGACCTGCCTCGGTAATCTGGCCATGCTCTATCAGGAGCAAGGGAGATACGAGGAAGCAGAACCCCTTCTGAAGCAGGTGCTAGCTATCTTTGAGAAGGTACTAGGGCCCGCGCACCCCAATACGGCGAGAATTCTCAATAACCTGGCAGTGCTCTATCAAAATTTGAAGAGATACGAAGAAGCGGAAGCCCTTCTGAAGCAAGCCTTAGCAACCTACAGGGCAGTATTAGGAACTGAGCATCCCAACACCGCGCAAAGTCTCGGCAACCTTGCATTGCTTTACCATAGACAGGGCAAGCATAAAGAAGCGGAGCCACTCTACCAGCAAGCCTTGGTGATCTGCGAGAGGGTATTAGGAATGAGCCATCCCGAGACGGTGAGAATACGCAGAAACTACACGAGATGCTATACCAATCCACTCAACCTGGGGCAAGAGAAAGATGAGCAACTTGAGCGACGGCTCTAACTTCGTTAGAGCAAAGGTAACTGCCACTAAACAAAGTAAGATGCATGAACGACATGACTGTATGTATTCTATATTACAATACGAGGCGTTACCCAGCGTGTTTTTCATATATTCATATGGCATTTTTTGTCCGGTACCATGATGCCATCTTGCACACAAAAGACGGCGTTTTCCAGGCTCTTGCACAGTTTGTTCTCATACCTGATTGCCCACCGACTCACAAGGCACCTTACTATACGGCCTTAGTGATCAATGAGCTAGCATCGGCAGCACGCGACAGGGCCATCAGCTTGATTCTGGAACTATAGTCGTGTAGAATTTTGCGGAGAGAAGCATACGTTCTGCGCGAGTACCTGCGCCAGCCGACCTGAGAGCGGGTGTGGCACTTTTTCTCGTGAAGTGGCACCTGCATAGCTCCGATTTTTTCTATCTACCATCCGCCGTATATACCAGTGAAGGGAGCAACCGATGGGATCACATTTTGACCCACTGCAACAGCGTGGGCAGGGTACTCCTGGATGACCTCCGAGCACACAGAGCGGAGGTGGAGCTGGGTTTCCTTGGGGATCTACGGCACTCCCGGTTTCCCTCCCCGCGAGCCAGATATTGCAGCAATTGGCTCTCGCAGAAGTACAGGCAAGCACGAAAAGCTATGAACGAAGACGCAGAACATTCTGAGCCAGGATCCACAGAAGACGAGACGCTGGCGCGACATAAAAGGGGGGCCGAAGTGTGGAGCGGCCCGCGACGCATGGGCTGGCCGGACTGGAAGGATATGTCTATCTACGAATCGACGTGCCTCACGCCGGACGGGCAGCTTGTGGCTCTGTGGGCTGCGGATGTGCTTCAACGCGCCCTTGGAGAGGATTTTCTCCGTCGCGTCGAAGACTGGGTGGCCCGCATGCGAGCCACCGGAGATACTAGCCTTCCGCCAGACGCGCATCCCATTCTTTCCCTCGGCCTCTGGCCGGCAAATGACGTGCCCTGGGTCTACGCGAACCTGATCCGGTTGGCGGCTCACGTCCACCTCTTCTACCGTGATCGGTCACAAAACAGGGTGGGGCGTGTGCTGAAGATCCTGCGCCAGAACCTGGAACCCATTAATTGGGCGAGCGCGTTGCTCCAACTTGAAGTAGCAGGCCTCGGCCTGAGAGCAGGCTGGGATATCCTCTTTGAACCGGTCCTTGGCAATGGTCGGTCCGCTGATGTCTGCCTCATCAAAGGCTCGGCTCGGCTGCTCGTGGAAACGACCTCGATGCGTAGGTCCGTTCCGGAGCGCAGGGCCCTCACATTCTTTGACCGTTTATCGTGGCAATTGCACCTGCTGGAATGGCAATATGATGTACGAATTTCCGGTTCGCTGCGGGGTGCTTCGCCGGAGCATGCTGAAGGACTGGCGCAGTGGCTGCGAGATCTGGGAGAAGCGGCAGGCGCTACTGCCCAGGATGGCCGAAGCCGCCAGGTAGCAGGCCCAGGAGAGGTGCTCGTCACGGTTTTCCGTCCCACAGAAGCAACGGTCGGTGAGCCGTGGGGAGTAGAGGGCGATCCGGTTGAGGCACCTATCCTGGAGCGGTTGATCGCCCTCCTGCATGACAAAAACAGGCAGGCCGAAGGAAGTGCCATGCCCGTTTGGGTACGGCTGGGTGAATCCGCCGGGCTCTGGGACCTGTTCCGGTTCCAGGAGATGACATTGACATCAGCACTCGAGTTCCTCACCGATTTCCTTCAGCCGGTATTGACGGCATTCCCAAATCTGGCTGGAGTTATGCTCTCGCCAGGAGTTTCATGGGCCGGGTATGCTCCACCCGATGCCCTTGTTGAGCGCGTGGAGCGGAGCGGGGGGATCGCATTACGCTGCCCGATTCCTGGCCATCGATTCAGGGAGACGATCATCGTCCCACGGGCAGGCGGGCCAGGTACCGACACGCAGATGTTTGCCGACTGGTACGCACAGGAGGACATGTGGTTAGACTGGGCGCTGGCGCAGTTGGGGTATTCCCCATTCAACGATCTTGTATACGAACCGCCAGATGAGCACAATAGGTAAAGGCATGTCAAGGGAGCATATGCGGAGATATCAGCATTATTCCAGATCTCGGTCCGACGTCAACGCCAACATCTTTGGACGTGAGCGAGAACGCCGATCAATTCAGGAGGAAAACCAGCAGAGGAAGCGGATTTTTTCGTGGGCTTTGATATGTTAGACGTATCCCACGCCAGAAAATAAAATCTTGGGGTCGATAGGGAATAGCGGCTGGCCCTGCTGGTGGGAAAAATATAATTGATGCCCACCATTTCCGGTACAATAGTGGTACTTACCCTCAGTGGCAAGCTCGATCTAAAGGTGCTGAGTGGAACAAAGTACATCGTATGATGCTTGAACGTGTGCTTAATTTGAACGCGAGGCAATGACCTTGAAAGCATGCGAAGACGAAGTATCACCACCTCGATTTTGGAAGACAATACCCTTCTCGATATACAACCATTCTTCCCATGCAACAAGCCGGGCTTTTTTCCTTTAGTACGTAGTATTAGATAGAGTGGCTCGGAGATGTATTCCCACGAAGTGGTTTTGGAGATCTTTGAGTATCATAGCTTTTCTTTAGAGAGAAGCGCTTCTACTATGTAGCCCTTGGAAGATGGAGTAAGGCGCAGTTGCTATGAAATTACGCCTCTGCCGGAGAGAGAAGAGATGGAAATTCTTGAGCTATTTGGTAAACTCACCCCTCTTGTTCAGCTAGCATTAGTGATAGGCTGCTTTGGGACAATTTTACTCGTCGCTTGTAATCGTGGTGCAGCCACCAATCTCGCAATGTTTCTTCATGAGGTTTACCGAATCCATCGAAGGGGGCAAAGGCATCAGTTCCCACTCCACGAGGGAGCTGGGCGGAGAAGAAGGGGAGTCGCTCACTCTGCACCTCGGCGTCGTTCCCGTCCGAATTAAGCGTATCGATGATCTGGAGTGATTTTGCTGATGGCCGAACAGGATTCAGTTCACAACTTACTTTGCCGCTTGAAGCATGGGAGTGACGAGTCTATAGATATCCTTTATCCGTACTACCGGCGGGTATTCTATGCCTATGCTCGACGATTGAGACTGACCCACGAGGAAGCTGAAGATGCAGTGGGAGAAATGTTTTGGCGCATTCTGAATTGTATCGGAAGTTATGATGAGATCGAAGGTGGTGGAGAGCGATGGATGTGGAGGATTTGCAGGAACGTGACCGTGGATATATTGAGGAAAAGGAGATCCAGAGAGAAACTTGTTGATTTCCATCTTGTCTATGAAGACATAGGCCCTGAAGAGTATTTTGAAAAGAATGAGATCGCTCAAGCCTTCGCTTGTGCCTGGGGAAGGATCTCACAGGCGGATCAGGAGGAACTCCGGCGTGGTCGGGGGCGTGGAATAGGGCGCAAAAAATGGCACGAGGCATTTCAGCGGCTTCGTGCCTTCTTTCGGGTTTATTATGAAGGCCCAGCAAGTGAGGAGTGAAACGTGACAGACTTACAGAACGCACATGCCAGTGATTTTGTAGGGCATGCTCAGGCCCGCATTCATACGATGAATCAGGCAGCGCGAGAGCTAGTAGAAGAACTCGGCCTCCCACCTGAAGCTGCATGCGATGTGCTATCGGAGATGTATGGTAAGCGTATGCCGTTGGGCGACTCCGTGCTCGGGATGGATATCCGTACGGGTGAGCACGTGACCTTGATGCAGGAGGAGCGCCTGGGAGGGCTCTATATCGTTGGCAAGGGGGGAACAGGAAAATCGTGGCTTATTGCGAACCTCATTGAGCATGATATGCGACAGAACCTCGGATTGTGTCTCCTTGATCCACATGGGGACGCAATAGAGCGCGTTCTCGCCTCTCTCCCTTCGAGCCGTGAAAAGGATGTGATACTGATCGATGCGCTGGACGAAGGATGCATTTTTGGTCTGAACCTTTTCCAATGTGAAGATTGGAAAGACGCAGAACAATATAGCCGGACAGTATCCTATGCGATGGGGATCTTTACAAAACTCTTCGCAGGCGGCGATTCCCAAATGGGGCTAGTGATGGCAGAGGTGCTGCAGAACGTAGTGATGACGCTGGTTGAAAATCCCGGCTGCACACTAGCAGAGATTCCATTGCTTCTTCAGGATGAGGGCGCTCGTGCTATGCTTGTGAAAAATGTCACGAATAAGCGTGTGCGTCACTTCTGGCGTCTTTATGACCACATGGACCGACAGGAGCGACAATACTTAACCGAGTCTACGCTCATAAGAGTAGGTGTCCTTCTGGCGGATCCGGTAGTTCTACATATCTTTGGGCAGAGTAAAACAACCATCGATTTCAGAAGGATCATGGATGAAGGAAAGATTTTGCTGGTCAAGCTGTCTAGTCAACACAGCTCTATGACGGCACTGGTAGGCGCGGCGATCGTTGGGCAATTATTAGAAGCCGCACGGAGCCGGACTCATCTGCAGCAGGAAAGGAGACGACCATTTCATTTGTACGTTGACGAGCTTCAGCACTTTGCAATACAAGATATGGCAGTGCTGTTGGCTGAGGCTCGGAAGTTTGCCGTTGCTACGACAGTAGCCCATCAGTTTAGAGACCAGCTAGACGACGCAAACAAGAGTGCAACCTTGACTGCCGCAAATCTGGTTGCGTTTCAAGTGGGTGGAAAAGATGGGGAAGAACTAGCAACGCAGTTTGGCCATACGTTTCTTCCTGAAGCAAGAAGAGGGGCGGGTGAGCAGAGAACTTCTGACGTACAGGCCAAAATTGTGCGTACCTTAGTGAGCTTGCAGAAGTATGTAGCTCTTGTAAGAGTGGGAGGCAGTGAATATCTGGTAACAACTCGCCCTCCAAAAGAGAGGCATTCTCAACCTGAGCGAGAGGCTCGCTTGAAGCGAATGCGGAAACAGACGCAGGCACACTATTGCAAACCACGAAATGAGGTTGATAGCGAGATCGAAGTGCGTCTGGGTCTTCTGCGCCAGAGGCAATTGTCGAGAAAATCGCGCTTAGCGACAGAATCATCTGAAGATCTCATATAGCTGGAGATAGAGGGAAGCTCAGAGCCCGACGTACATGGCTCGCATGGCTTCAGAGGACAAATGAGCGGCTATTCTTGCCGGTCTCTCTGTGAGAGGGGTCACGTTTGGCGCTTCATAGAGTAATTGTATGCTTACCACTCCCCACCGTTAGACACAGCTATCGTTATCGCGTCGAATGTCCTGCAGTGAGTCAGCATCTTGCACTATAATAACACGTGAGATGAGCAGCAACAGAACCGGGGAGGGAGAGGAGATGTTCTCAAAGCCTACAACCCTGGCGTCATCACTGCCGCGCCATCTCGCGCCTCAATGCGCGAATGCAGTTCATGAGGAGTGATAGTGACGAGTTCATTACCCGGTCGCAATACGCCTTCCTACAACGAAGACGAGTGGCTCTTCGGCTGGGACCCACTGCCGAAAATTACTTCGGTATGGGCAAATCGCGACGGGCTTGCACTTGTATGGCGCAGGGAGGGGGAGCAGGTGGTTTGCACCCGCGACCGCTTCCGCCCCTGGCTCTTTGCCGCCTCGCTCGATGATCTCGCCCATGTGAGGTCCTCCGTGCTTCCAGAAGGGGCGCCTGGCAGCGAAAGAGCGCTCGTCACCTATCGCCTCCTTGAGGGACCCGAAGGATCGTACTGCTACCTCCTCACGGCACGCGACGGGCGTGCCCTCGAGCGCATGCTCCTCGAAGGGGCGCAGCTCCGGCTTCGCCGCGAAGTGAAGAGCTTGAACGAACTCGGAGACGACTACTACCGCGTTGGGCCTGTCGAGCAATACCTGATGCAGACTGGACGGGTCTACTTCCGCGACATGGCGTATGAAGAGATCCACCGTATGCAGATCGACCTCGAGACAACATCGCTCTCCCCTGACCGCGGACGCATCTTCCTGGTCGCGATCCACGACAGCAAAGGTCTGACCACCATTCTGGAAGCGCCCCACCCGGATGACGAGCGGCAACTGATCCTCGACCTGTGCCAGCTCGTCCGCGAGCGCGACCCTGATATTATTGAGAATCACGGACAATTCTCGTTCGACCTCCCGTTCCTGGAGGCCCGCGCAACCGCTCTCGGCATTCCCCTGGCGCTTGGACGCAAGGGTGGCCGGGTCCTGCTAGAGCGCTTCGAGGAAGTGCTGGCCATTGGCCCCGAATCCCGCCGCCGCACACGCTACAGTGTCGCAGGGAGGGAGCTGATCGACACGCTGGACGCAGTGCGGAGGTTCGATTTCTCCTCCCGCGAGCTGCCTTCGTACGGGCTCAAGGATGTCGCCAGGTACTTCGGTCTTGCGGCTCCGGACCGCGTCTACCTGGAGGGCAGCAAGATCTACGAGACCTACCGCACTGACCCGGAACGCGTGCGCCGCTATGCCCTCGACGATGTGAGAGAAGTGGATGGCCTCTCTCAGCGGTTGATGGGAGCACCGTTTGCTCTCGCCAGTATGGCGCCGCGCCGCTATGAGCGATTGGTCACAGCCGGACCCGCGACCGGGGTGCTGGAACCGATACTGGTGCGCGCGTACCTGCGTATGGGAGCGGCGCTCCCGCGCCAGGCAGCTAACCAGAACACGACCCAGGAGGTCATCGAAGGGGGAGCCGTGTACCTGTTCGCCGAAGGCATCGCTGAACACGTCGTCAAGGCAGATGTCGCCTCGCTCTATCCCAGCCTCATGAAGGCCGAGGCGCTCGGCCCGGCTTCGGACACCCTGGGCGTGCTCCTCTCCATTCTCGGCAGGCTCACCGACCTGCGCCTGGCCCACAAGGCGGCAGCCCGCAGCGCGAACCCCGGCTCGCGGGAGGCGAGAAGCCACGAGGCGACCAACCTCGCCATGAAGATCATCGTCAATGCCGCCTACGG
>WNGG01024595.1_pt1 | contig 12617 bp, 9 predicted proteins | sample 5400661 | NCBI WGS metagenome assembly WNGG01 (sample SAMN13153372, study PRJNA577476) | soil metagenome | isolation source: 100 cm soil or saprolite under Garry oak tree replicate 1 | place: USA:California | collected 2016-06-15 | reverse complement strand
CTTCACCGTGACGTTCGACAGGCCGACGTGGCGCACTTTGCCTTGCTTCTGGAAGTCGGAAAGCGCGCCGACCGACTCTGCGAACGGCACCTTCGCATCGGGCGCGTGCAGCTGGTAGAGGTCGATGCGCTCGAGCTTGAGGCGCTTCAGGCTGCCCTCCAGATCGCGGCGCAGCTTCTCGGGGCGCGCGTCGGAGTCCCAGCGGCTCGGCCTCGGGCGCACGAGGCCGCATTTCGTGGCGATGACGAAGCCCTTCGGATAAGGGTGCAGCGCCTCGGCGATCAGGGTTTCGTCGGTGTGCGGCCCGTAGCTCTCCGCGGTGTCGAAGAAATTGACGCCGAGCTCGACTGCACGGCGGAATGTGCGAAGCGCGCCCGCGCGGTCTTTCGGCTCGCCCCAGACGTCCGGCCCGAGGACACGCATGGCGCCGAAGCCGAGCCGGTTGACGGTCAGGTCTCCGATTTTGATTTTCAATTTGCATTTTCCTTCACTAGATCTCGCAGCATCGCGGCGAGGCCAAGCGTGACGCGCGCCATGCGCTCGTAGTCGAGCCTGTCGGGAGTGTCGCTTGGCAGGTGGTAATGAGGATAGCGGTAGAAAGCGGTGTCGGTGAGCATGATCGCGGGAAATCCATGCTTGCGGAAGGACCAGTGGTCGGACCAGGTGACGCCGGGAATGAACGCAGGGGCCGAAACGCCCTCGGACGGAAACTGCGCGTTCTTTCTGAATGATAGAACTGAACTTCTTACCAAACCGCGCGCCGAGGTCCCCTACGAAGGCAATGAAATCGCCGCGGTCGGGATAGAACAGCCCGAGCGGCGCCGGCATGGCGCGCACCGGCTCGCCGCGCTCGCGCGCGCGCTTCGCCCAGGCCGAGCTTCCCATCTCTTCGGTCAGGAAGTAGGGCATCTCCTCGTTGGCGAAGGCGACGAAATGCACCGGCAACCCCTGTGTCGCGAGCAGCCTCGAGAGCTCGATCAGCACGGCGACGCCGGAAGCGTTGTCATCTGCGCCCGGCGAGCCCGGGACGGTATCGTAGTGCGCACCGACCACGATCGCGCCCGAGCCGACCTCGATGTTGCGCACCCTGCGGCCGCCGCTTTCGAAATATTGCGATTGCGCCTTTGCTCTCAGCGCGTTCTCGATGTAGCGGGCAGGGCTCTCGAGATCCAGATTTCTCTCGCTTTTCGCGAGCTCCGCGACATGGCGCCGCAGCTGCTCGGCGAGGAGCGATGCGTCGTGCGAGAGCGGCGGTAGCGGCCCGGAATGCGAGCGTCCGGGCATCGCCGTCATGTAGCCAAGGCAGGCGGCGACCGCGACGCCTGCGATAAAGATAATCAAGACTAAAGTGATGGGATTACTCGAGCGCGTGTTTCAGCTCGGCGATGAGATCGTCGACGCTTTCGATGCCGACCGACAGGCGCACCAGGCCCGCGTCGATGCCGAGCTCGGCGCGCACGTCCTCGGGCAGCGACGCATGAGTCATGATCGCCGGGTGCTCGATCAGGCTTTCGACGCCGCCGAGGCTCTCGGCAAGCGTGAACAGCTTGCAGCGCTCGAGGAAGCGGCGCGACGCCGCGAGGCCGCCTTTCAGCACTGCGGTCACCATGCCGCCGTAGCGCCGGTTCATCTGCCGCGCCGCGAGCAGGTGCTGCGGGTGGCTGGTGAGCCCGGGATAGATCACGCGCTGCACCTTGGGATGTTTCTCGAGATACGCAGCGACATGCATTGCGTTGCCGCAATGGCGCTCCATGCGCAGGGCGAGCGTCTTGATGCCGCGCAGCGTGAGGAAGCAGTCGAAGGGGCTTGGCACACCGCCCACGGCATTTTGAAGAAAAGACAATTTCTCCTTAAGGGAAGGATCGTTGCCAATGATTACCGCGCCACCTATGACATCGGAATGCCCGTTCAGGTACTTGGTGGTCGAGTGCACCACGATGTCGAAGCCGTGCTCGAGCGGGCGCTGGATCCACGGCGAGGCAAAAGTGTTATCGCACACGGAAAGCAGCTTGTGCTTCCGGGCGAGCGCGGCTGCGGCCTCGAGATCGACGAGCTTCAGCAGCGGGTTGGTCGGGCTCTCGATCCACAGCATGCGGGTGTTGGACTGGATTGCTTTTTGAAGAACGCTTACATCCGATAAATCGACGAAGCTGCACTGCAAATTGGCGGACCGCTTGCGCACTTTTTCGAGGATGCGGTAGCTGCCGCCGTAAAGGTCGTGCATGGCGACGATGTGCGAGCCGGCGTCGAGCAGCTCGAGGGTGGTGGCGATCGCCGCCATGCCGGAGGCGAAGGCGAACGCGGCGTGGCCGCTCTCCAGCTCGGCGAGGCAGGCCTCGAGCGCGTCGCGCGTCGGGTTGCGCGTGCGCGCGTAGTCGAAGCCCTTGTGCTCGCCCGGGCTCGACTGTGCGTACGTCGAGGTGGCGTAGATCGGCGTCATCACCGCGCCGGTCTGCGGGTCGGGCGCCTGCCCGGCGTGGATCACCTTGGTCTCGAACTTCATGCTTCGCGCCTTCTGCGCAGCCAGTTGAGGAGGTCGATGCGCGTGACGAGGCCGAGGAACTCGTCGCCGTCGACCACGATCGCGACCAGGCCGCGCTTGAAGATCTCCATCAGCCGCGCGACCGGCGCGTCCGGCGGCACGGTGACGAGGTGGCCCTCCATCGCCTCGGTCACCGGCTCGTCGAAATGCCCCGGATTGTCGACCACCTCCATAAGAATATCCTCCTCGTCGACGATGCCGACGATCCTGCCCTCGCGCATCACCGGGAGCTGCGACACGTCGAAGAGCTTCATGCGCTGATAGGCGGCGAGCACGGTTTCGTCTGCGCCGATGGTGGCGACCGCCCGCTCGCGGTGGCGCCGGGCGATCAGGTCGCGCAGGTCGCCCGAGCGTTCGCGCTCGATGAAGCCCTGGTCGATCATCCAGAAATCGTTGTACACCTTGGAAAGATATTTGTTGCCGCTGTCGCAGATCAGCGTGACGACCCGCTTCGGCTCGGTCTGTTCGCGGCAGTAGCGCAACGCCGCCGCTACCAGCGTCCCCGAGGACGTGCCCGCCATGATGCCTTCGCTCTTCAGGAGCTCGCGGCAGGTGAGGAACGCTTCCTTGTCCGGAATGCTGTAGGCCTTCTTGACGCGCGAGAGGTCGCATACCGGCGGCAGGAAATCCTCGCCGATGCCTTCGACCAGCCAGCTGCCGACTTCCTTTCTCAGTTTCCCGGTTTTCACGTAATCCGCCAGCACGGAGCCCTGCGGATCGGCGAGGATCATTTGAGTCTTTGGCGAGGCGCGCTCGAAGTAGCGCGCGAGGCCGGTGATGGTGCCGCCCGTACCCACTCCGCAGACCATGGCGTCGAGTGAGTGCTGCATCTGCTCCCAGATCTCCGGCCCGGTGGTCTGCTCGTGGGCCCGGGGATTGGCGGCATTGGCGAATTGATTGACGTAGAACGCGCCGGGCATTTCGCGCGCGAGGCGCGCGGCGCGGTCCTGGTAATAGTCGGCATGGCCCTTGGTCACGTCCGAGCGCGTCAGCACCACTTCCGCCCCCATCGCCTTCAGGTGAAAGATCTTTTCCTGGCTCATCTTGTCGGGCACCACGATCAGCAGGCGGTAGCCCTTCTGCGCCGCCACCAGCGCGAGCCCGAGCCCGGTGTTTCCGGCGGTCGCCTCCACGATCAGGGAGCCTGGCTTGATCTGGCCGGCGCGCTCCGCAGCTTCGATCATGGACAGCGCGATGCGGTCCTTGATCGAGCCGCCGGGGTTCTGGCTCTCGAGCTTGAGGAACAGCCGGCAAGGCCCGGCGTCGAGCCGGCGCGTTTCGATCATCGGGGTGTTACCGATCAAATGCAGGACATCTTTCATGTAAGTCCTTGTTGCGTAAAGGTGGGATATTGCCCACATTTTGCAGTGCACACCTTGTGGTTGATGTCCCACAAGGCCGTGCCCACTATGGAACGGTTTCAAGGAGGAGTCCATGCAGGCCGCGGGCGGCCCGACCTTACTCGGCAGTATCTCGGATTTCTGCCGGCGCACCGGGATGGCGGAGTCGACCTTCGGCCGGCGCGCGGTCAACGACGGCAAGTTCGTGGCGCGGCTGCGCGACGGGGCGCGCGTTACTCCGGAGACACTGCAGCGGGTCAACCAGTTCATGACGAAGCACGGGCTCGCCGGCGCGGGTGATTCGCCGCCCGAGCTGCTGGCGCTGATCCGCGCCAGCGCCGCGCAGCCCGCCGCGGTGGCCACCGCGCCGTCGCGCGAGGCCCCGGAAAAGAACTTCCGCTTCTTCGACAACCGGCAGAAGTACCTGCTGTTCGTCAACACCTGCAGCGAGAAGGACGTGGTCGCCAGGCGCGTCGGCCTGGAGCTCGGCCACATCCATCCGCGCCCGCCCGCGATCCGCCTGTTCGACGCCGGCATGGGCGACGGCACCGTGCTCGCGCGCGTGATGCGCGAGATGCACCGCCGCTTCGCCACGGTGCCGTTCTACATCGTCGGCAAGGAGATCAGCCTGGAGGACGTGCGGCTGTCGCTGCGCAAGATGGTCGATCGCTTCTACGAGCACCCGGCGACCGTGCTGGTGGTCACCAACATGTACTACACCGAGGCGCCGTGGCTCACGCCGCGCACGGTCCCCGCGGCGACCTCGATGGTGTGGCACGAGGCGGGCCTTACCGGCTCGACCTCGCACGACTTCGCCGAACAGATCGCGACGCTCGAGCCCTTTCTCGCCAAGAACTGGCAGGCGCGCCATAGCCCGAAGACCGGCAACCCCGTCTACGAGCACCCGGTGGCGCTGGTGGTGTACCGCGACGACTATCGTTTCCTTCTCGACGACGTGATTCCGAAACGCGGCGCGGGCAAGGCGGATTACGACATGGTGATCGCCTCGCAGCCTTACCGCCTGCGCGCGCCGCTCGAATTCAAGGCGCAGAAAGTCATCGCGCCGCTGGTGCGCGCGCTCGGCAAGGGAGGGCGGCTGCTCGGCATCCATTCCTATGGCCACGACCCGGGCCTCGAGATCATCCAGAAGGTCTGGCCGGGCGAGAATCCGTACACGCAAAGCCGGCACGACGTGCTGCGCGCGGCGAAGGCCGAGCTCGGCAAGGACGCGCGGCGCTACAACTTCAACGCCTACGCCGACGCGCGCGCGCTGTTCCGCTACGACATGCACACGCTGCCGAGCGAGATTTCGGCGAGCATCGGGACCTCCACGCTGTTCGCCGCCTGGAACGCCGCCATCTACGTCGCGCAGATCGACGACGCGCGCCTCGGCGACGTGCTGCGCGACTCGCGCTACCTCGATGCGACGCGCGAGATCCTGCAGAAGCACGGCAGCCTGTGGTTCCTCGACGAGTCCTATGTCGTTTCCCGCAAGCGCGACTGAGCCGGCTCTGCACGCCGGGCTCGCCGAGCTGCTGGCGGCGGGCTCGCTCGAGATTTCGCCGCGCGAGCTGCACCGCGCCGGGGAAGTGGCCGCGCTGCTGCCTTCCGGGACCTGCGTCTACATCCCGTCGCTCCCGGGGCTGCCGCTGCCGCGCACGCTCGAAACCGTGGCCGCGCTGCGCGCCGCCGGGCTCGACCCGGTGCCGCACATCTCAGCTCGTCGCATCCTCGATCGCGGCGAATTCAAGCTTTTTTTGAATGAGGCAGCCTCCAGGCACGGCGTGCACCGCGTACTCCTCGTCGGCGGCGACGAGCCGCGGGCGAAAGGACCGTATGCGGACAGCCTGGAAGTGCTGCAGGACGGCGTGCTCGCCGATTCAGGCATCCGCGAGATCGGGGTCGCAGGCTACCCGGAGGGGCATCCGAGGATTGCAGCTTCGGTTTTGCAGGATTCTCTTTCTCGAAAGCTTCGGCTGGCGCGAGAGCAGGGCCTCGGCTTGTACGTCGTTACCCAGTTCTCGTTCGCCCCGGCGCGGGTGGTCGAATTCTGCGCCGCCCTGGCGCGCAGCGCGCCGGCGATTTCGGTCTACGTCGGCGTCGCCGGGCCGGCCGACCCGGCGGCGCTGCTGCGCTACGCCCAGCGCTGCGGCGTGAGCGTTTCGCTGCGCGCCCTGCGCAACCTCGGCAGCGGCATCGCGCAGCTCGTCACTCACACCGATCCGGGCGACCAGGTGGCCGCGCTCGCCCGCTACAACCGCAGCCGCGAGCCGGGCAATGTGGCAGGCGTGCACCTCTACAGCTTCGGCGGCGCGGTGCGCACCGCGGGCTGGATGCGCGAGCGCATCGCCGGCTAGCGGCGAACCGAGGATACCGGTTCCACGGCAGGCACGTTGAGGTGTGACGAGTAGAACCGGAACGTGTTGCCGCCCCGTTCCTTGGCCCGGTACATGGCGATGTCGGCGTTTTTCAGCAGCGCCTGCGCATCCCCCGAATCGTCGGGATAGAGGCTGACGCCGATGCTGGCGGTGACCTGATATTCGCTTCCGGCGAGAACGCAGCGCTCGGCAAGCGCGGCGCCCAGCTTCTGCGCCACGCCGGCGACCAGCATCGGATCGGTAACCTCCTCGAGCAGCACGACGAACTCGTCGCCGCCGAACCGCGCCACGCTGTCGCTGCTGCGCAGGCCCTGACCGAACCGGTGCGCGACTTCGCGCAGCAGACTGTCGCCGTAGTCATGCCCGAGAGCGTCGTTGATCTCCTTGAAGCGGTCGAGATCGATGAACAACATGGCAAGGCGCTGGCCGTGGCGTTGTGCCCGGCGGACCGCGTGATCGAGGCGCTGGCTGAACATCACCCGGTTCGGCAGGCTCGTAAGCGCGTCGTGCGTCGCCACGAAGCGCAGCGCTTCCTCGGCCTGCTTGCGCACGATGAACTGCCCAATCTGGCTGCCGATCGACTGCGCGATCGACAGCAGCGCGCTGTCGGGCTGCTTGATGTCGCGGCCGAAGAATTCCATCACCCCCAATGGTTGCGTTCCGGCCATGACCGGGAGGACCAGGCCGCCGGTCCTGGTCCTCGGGGCCTCGCCCCGCCAAGCCGGCGCCTCGTTGATGGTGGCTGAAGTCGCCGAGATGAATTGCGCGACCTCCGCAGCGTCGACATGCCATGTTTCGGCGCAGCGCAACACCTGGGCCGGTTCATCCCATCGCCAGTGAGCGCCGCAGGCCCATCCGAGGGTTTCGCAGATGGTCTGAATGATCCTGGGAGCTGCTTCGCTGAGGCTTTCCGCTTTCGCCAGCACCTGCGTAACGGCATGCTCCATCGCCTGGCGTTGCTCCGCCTGCTTGCGCTCGGTGATGTCGACGATGGTGCCGATGAGCCCGGCGACGCCGCCGTCGGGACCGGCAAAGGTGGCCTTGTAATAGACGGTATCGCGCTGCGTGCCATCGGGCAGGGTGATGGCGGTTTCATAGGTCTGGGTACCCGGGTTCTGCCACAGCACTTCGTCCATTGCGCGCAGGCGTTCGGCTACGTCCGCGGCGGTGTAGAGGTCTAGCACTGTCTTGCCGATGATCGCGGCGCGCCGGGTATTGAAAAACGCCTCCCAGGCCTTGTTGACGCCGAGGTAGCGTCCATCGGTGCCCTTGAAGAAGACCGGATTGGGCAGCGTTTCGATCAGCGTCTGGGTCTTGCGCTGCGCGTCGGCGAGCTTTGCCTGGCTCATGAGCAGATCCTGCGTGATGGTGTCTGCAATGCGCCGCGCGCGCCGGGTGGAGGTGGCGAGCGAGCCCACCAGCCCGGCGAGCAGCACGGTAATGGCGGTCCCGCCGAGCAGTGCAAGCCAGGGCATGAGGACGTCGCCGGCAGTTCGGAAGCGCTGTTGCGGCGCGCTAAACTGCAGTTGCCACACGCGCCCGCCGACCTCGAGAGGCGTCATCGTCCGGAATGCATCGGCCGGTAGCCTCGCGGTCGCGCCGTCGTGCAGTATCTCGGAGCCGTCGCGGATCAGAAGCTGCAGCGACCCCGCCGCGTGTCGCGACACGATGTCCGCCACGAGATCGCGAATCGCGAACGTCGCGCTGACTACACCGGCGAATGCCCCGCGCCGCGATTCGAGGCTGTCGAGCGTCGCGCCGTGGCGGTAAACGGCGAGGCGCAGGCTCGTTCCCGCCTCGCCCGACGGCGAGGAGAGGAGTGCGAAAGGCGCGCTCGCGACCAGCTCGCCGGTGTCGCGCGCGCGCTCGACCGCCGCCCGGCGCACCGGATCGGCGATGATATCGAGCCCGAAGCCCGCTTCGCTGAAGGGCTCGACCAGATGGGCCACCACGTACTCCTGGCGCTCGCCCGGCGGTTTGATCGAGAATCGGGGATATCCACCCGGCTGGAGACTGGTGTCGCTGCGCACCGCAGCCTCGAAGCTCTTTTTCTGCGCGTGCGACACGCGCTGGGCATAGCTGAACCCGCGCAGCTGACCGGAGCCGCCCGCGGCGGCGAGATGCTCGAAGTAGCGGCGGAATTCCGGCCGGTCGACCTCGGTACTGGCGTGGAACAGCCCCTGGAGGCCGTACAGCATGATGCGGTAGCCGCGCAGGCGCGATTCGATCGCAGTGCGGGACTCGGCGACCGCGGCGTTGAAGTTGGTTCGCGCCGCGTGCTCGACTTCGACGTTGAGCGAGCGCCAGGTGAGGAGCGACAGCAGCACGCCGACAACCAGGATCGTCCATGCGGTCGGCTGGCGCATCCAGTCACGAAACTCGGCGCTGTCCCACCGCAAGGGCACCTCCCTCCCGCGGGCTGATTTGTCCGATTCTAGGCTTCAGCCTCTGCCGACGAAAGGCATCTTGGTTGCCATGATGGTCATGAACTGCACGTTGACGTCGAGCGGCAGGTTCGCCATGTGCAGCACCGCGGCGCCGACATGCGCCACGTCCATCAGCGGCTCGGGCTTGACCGAGCCGTCCGCCTGGGGAACGCCTTTCGCCATCCGCGCGGCCAGCTCGGTGAGCGCATTGCCGATGTCGATCTGGCTTGCCGCGATGTCGTGCTTCCTGCCGTCGAGCGAGATGCACTTGGTCAGGCCCGTGACCGCGTGCTTGGTGGAGGTGTAGGCGACCGACATGGGCCGGGGCGCGTGCGCCGAGATCGAGCCGTTGTTGATGATGCGGCCGCCGCGCGGCTCCTGGCTCTTCATGATGCGGATCGCTTCCTGCACGCACATGAACATCGCCGTCAGGTTCAGGTCGACGACTTCCCGCCATTTCTCCAGCGGCAGGTCTTCCATCGGCACCGCCGGCGCGCCCATGCCGGCGTTGTTGAACAGCACGTCGAGACGTTCCCACGATTGCTTTATTTTCAAGAAGATTCTTTTTACCTCTTCGGGCTTGGTGATATCTGCCGGCAGCACCAGCGCGCGCTCCTTCGCACCCGAGTCCGCCGCGGTCTTGTCCAGCATCTCCTTGCGGCGGCCGACAAGCGCCACCTTGTAGCCGTCCTTCAGCATGGCGAGCGCAGCGGCCTTGCCGATGCCCGTGCCCGCGCCCGTAACCAGCGCGACCTTGGTATTCGAAGTCATGGGATCTCCATTGCTGATGCAGGAATTTGCCGAGGCCGCGATGGTAGCGCAGCGAACGCCTCGTATCCGTCATTCGTTGAACTTTGGGCCTTTGGGCACCGACAAGTCCAGCAACTGCGCGGGGAGCCAGGTTGCGAGCTCGGGAATCGCCAGTACCGCCACCAGCGTGACCAGCTGCAAGGCGAGGTAGGGAAGCGCGCCGCGCCACACTTCGAACAGGCCTACCCTGCCGCCGGTAGCGCCGTGCACCAGGAACAACGCGTAGCCGAACGGTGGCGTCAGGAACGAGGTCTGCAGGTTGATCGCGAACAGAGCGCCGAGCCAGCATGCGGCGAGCTGGGCATTGCCTAACCGCTCCGCGATTCCCGCGATGAGAGTCGCGGCGAGGACAGGGAGCGCGATCACCACGATTTCCAGCCAGTCGAGGAAAAAGCCCAGGATGAATACGAATACCAGCGCAGCGAGTAGCGCGCTGGCGCCGCGGCTTCCCAGCATTGCCGCGGCGGTCGAAACCATCTCCTGCCCGCCAAGCAGCCGGAACACCAGTGAGAACACGCTCGCGCCTACGAAAATGAAGAACACCATGGCGCCGATCAGTGCGGTGCGCCGGATGGCCGCGTCCAGCGCTCGCCATGTCACACGCCCGCGCGCCGCGCCCGCAAGGACGGCTCCCACAGCGGCGAGCGCCGCGGCTTCCGAGAGGGTCGCCAGTCCCGATGCGACGATGCCCACCAGCGCTACCATCAGGCCGGCACAGAGCAGTGCGCCCGCAAACACTCCTTTGGTTTGCGGCGTTGTGGGCGCCGCCGCAGGCGATCCCAGCATGATCGAATACCCGAGATAGCGCAGCAGCAGCAGGGCGAGCGGACCGAGCATGGCGAGAAACAAGGCCGGAACCTGTGCACCGATCGCGTCGGCGATGAAAAACAGCATGATTCCGGGTGGCGCGATGACGCCCAGCGTTCCTGCCGCCGCCACCAGTCCGGCCGCCTGTTCGGTGCGATAGCCCTGCCGCTCGAGCGCCGGCAGCGCGTAGAGCGCGAGCGCACCGGTCGAAGCGCCGATCATGCCGGCGGCGGGCGCCTGCAAAGCGCCCACTGCAATGGTGGCTACGGCCGGGCCGCCGCGCATGCGCCCGAAGGCCCGAGTGACGCCGGCCAGGAGGTCCGCGGCCAGCCCCGTCTCGTGCAGGATCGCTCCCATGAAGAGCAGCATCGGCACGGCCGCATACACGATCTCATCCCGGTCCGACAGCGTGCCGTAGATCCTCAGAAATATCGCGCCAATATCGTCGCTGCGAACCAATCCGGCCATCACGCCGAGACCGGCGAAGAGGAACGCCACGGCGATCAGTACGACGCCGACGGGCAGGCCGACCAAGAGCGCCGCGCCGAGCGCCAGCAACATGAGCGCCGGCAAGGCGAGTCTCATTTCCTCGCGATCGCGAGTATCGCGCGCAGCGACGACGCCAGGCCCGCGCACATCAGGAGCAGGAAGCCTAGGGGCACCCATGCGCGCACGCTCCACTGCAGGGCCCAGGCGGTATCCGCCCAGCGCTCGCCCTGCTGGAACGAGCGCCACGCCGAGTCGAAGCCGTCGGCGACGATAACCGCGCACAGTGGCAACAGGACGAGCGTCGTTCCGGCCAGCTCGATGGCCGCATTGGCTCGAGGGGCAAAGCGGCGACTGAAAACGTCGAGCCGCACGTGTGCGCCTTGCGCGTAGGCGTAGCCGAACGACGTCATGGTGAGCGCCAGGAAGGCGAACGTGGAGGCTTCGCTGAAAGGAGCGCCGCTTTCCCACCCCAGCCATCTGGCGATCGGCTGCAGAGCGGCGAGGCAGATCATCGCCGGTATGCCGAGCCATGCGACCGTTACGCCGATCCCCACCGAAACGCGTTCCAGCAGGAACGCGGCGCGCGTCATTCGCGGTGCAGCGTGAGAAAGTCGAGAACGATCCTGTTGAACCGCTCCGGCTGCTCGAGGTTCACGAGATGGCCGGCGCCCTCGACCATGACGAGCTCGGCGCCGGGAATGCGCACGGGCTTGGACGGCCAAGGCTGCGCGCTTGCAATGAAACAGGATGCCGAAAGGCATAAAACCAGCAGCAATTTCATGGCGCGCAGATGATATCTTAGGTGAATGCTTCTCAACATGAAGCTGCTCGCCCAGCACACGCTCAACGGTTTCGGCGGCATGGGCGAGGGCATGTCGATGCAGCTCGCGCGCGGCGGGCGCCGCATCCTGTGGCTCGCGCACGAGAGCGCGCCGAAGAATTTCACCGCCGTCGATGTCACCGAGCCGCGCGCGCCGAAGGTGGTGGTGCAGACCGATCTGCCGCATGCCCAGATGCGCTCCAATTCGCTCGAGGCCTCTGGCGATCTGATGGCGGTGGCCTACCAGGTGACGCGCTCTGGCCTGAAGCCGGCGGGGTTCGAGCTGTTCGACATCAGCGTGCCCGAGAAGCCGCGCTCGATCTCATTCTTCGACGCCTCGGGCCCGGCGTCGCGGGGCTGCCATGCCCTGTGGTTCGTCGACGGCGCAACGGTGCACATGGCTTGCGCCGACCCGGAGCTCAAGCCGCGCAATCCCAAGGACGATCAGGTCTACCGCATCGTCGACGTGACCAGCCCGTCGAAGCCGGTGGCCGTCGGCCGCTGGCACCTGCCCGGCACCATGGAGGGCGACGATGCGCCGCCGCCCGAGCGCCTTGCGCCCAGGTTCGACGCCGGCTTCCGCGCCCACAACACCAACGTCTATCCCGAGCGCCCCGACCGCTGCTATCTGGGCTATCTCGACGGCGGCGCGATGCTGATCGATATCTCCGACCGCGCGCGGCCGCGGCTGGTCTCGCGCTGGGTGAACTCGCCGCCCTACAACGGCTTCAGCCACACCGTGCTGCCGCTGTTCGGCCGCGGCTTGCTGGTGGTCACCGATGAGTCGATCCAGGACAACGGCGCCGACTGGCCGAAGCTCGTCTGGCTGCTCGATGCGCGCGACGAGCGCAATCCCGTCAGCATCGCCACACTGCCGGTAACCGGGGTCAAGCCCCTTCTCCATCGAGGCGGGCGCTGCGGTGCCCACAACGTGCACGAGAATCCGCCGGGGCGCGGTGCCTGGCACTCGGAGGACGTAGTGCTCGGCACTTTCTTCAACGCCGG
>WNGG01011612.1_pt1 | contig 12617 bp, 11 predicted proteins | sample 5400661 | NCBI WGS metagenome assembly WNGG01 (sample SAMN13153372, study PRJNA577476) | soil metagenome | isolation source: 100 cm soil or saprolite under Garry oak tree replicate 1 | place: USA:California | collected 2016-06-15 | reverse complement strand
AGTCAGTCACTATGCGGAGATAGTGCGCGAAGCGCGGCGCCGGGGCCCGCGGTCCCTTCGCCTGACCAGCAGCAGCTCGACGCGATGGCGCGCGATATCGCCTCCGTGCAGCAAAGCGTCGAGAAGCTGGCCGCCGGGCAGGAGAAGTTGGCGCGCGATATCGCTAGGCTGCAGGCGGCCGAGAAGGACATCCGTCACAAGATCGCAGTGCCGCCGCCGCAACCGACTGCTGCGTTGCGCAAGCCCGTGCCCGCGCCGCCGGAGCAAGCCACGCCGCAGGTTTCAGCCGCTCCGCCCCCGCCCGCGCTGCCAACGCAGTTGCGGCCGCCGGAGCCGATGCGCTGACGTGCGATCCTGTTCAACACTTTTGACCAGCGCTCTTGCCTTGTTGATGCTATCTGGCTGTTTGTTTATTCCCATTCCTATCGGAATGGTTTATTCCCCGACCACTTATCAAAAACCAGAGGGTTCCGTGACGTCACGGGAGGAAGCCATGACGACTTCTCCAACCCCCTTGCCGTCAACTCCTGACAACAAGCTCGCAGCAAAAAAGGAACATCAGGAGAGTGCCAAGAAAAGGCAAGAGCGGGTTGAGTGTAAGGAGCAGGCCCAGAAGCTTCTCTCTGATGCAGACAGGCGAACCTACACGAAAGAGTGCATGTCCAAGGAGTATTAAGCGACGGATGAAAGAAGCCCAACGCGGTCGCCTACAGCGGGAGGCACTGACCAGGTGAGTCGAATGAGGCGGCGAACATTCCTCGGCCTTCCGATGTTGGCCGTAGCTGCGCGGCCAATCATTACGCTCAACCGGGGGCCGCGCTGCCGCCGCCTGGATGCCGAAGTAATCCGATGATCTTACCATTCGGTGATCTGTAGCATGCTCAACAATGCTCAGCAGAGCGGGCATTCGAAATGGCAATTGAGCAGGATTTTCCGACCAATCGCACTGCCTTGATCCGTTCTTTGTTTCCGAGCGGTGTCCCGCAGCTTTGGGTACCGACGCTGGTGTTCTATGACGAGGCGGGTAGGATTGATCGCGAACGCCAATTCGCGCACTTGGCGTTTATGGCACCTTACCTGAAGGGATATCTTGTACCTGGCTCGACCGGTGAATGCTCAACCTTGCGCCGACCTGATGGGTTGGCCTACTATCTCGGTATACAACGTCGTGAGCGCGGATGACTGGTTTCGGAACGGAAGTCCCGGCCGAAACAATTTTCGATAATATGTGACCCAGTTCACAAAAATATCAGGTGGAATTGAGCCATTAAAATTGTTCCAAGCCAAGCGCGGGCGGTGAGCCGGCGATATGAGCCGGAAGTCATGCCGGAGTCTGAGGCTGGCGTTCCGTCGTTGCAAGCGCGTTCACCGCGCCTGGCCAGTTGTAGGAGGGTACCACCATGGCAAACGACGCTTCGACTGCGCGCCTTTCGCTATTATTGCGATCCAATGATCATCCGCGGTCGCCGCAGATCTCTTACGGCGAGTTGTTCAAGCAGTTCAAGGCTGATGTCTATGGCAAGGAAGTTCAGAGTGCGGCGACGTATTCCTATATGTGGATGGCCGATCAAATGGGCCATGTCTGCGTCGGCATCCTGGTCAATCGGATTACGACGTTCGGCGCGCGGCACCTGTGGCAGTTTTTCGGCTGGCACAGCTTCGCCGAGATTGCAGGCTTGATCGCCGCGATCGCAATCGTCGCTGTCTGGGAGGCCTCAACCTTCTTCAGCTCCGAACAGAGTGCCAAAGGACTTTTTCCGCTCGGCCGCGAGTTGCTGAGAGACAACGCGATCATTGCAACCCTGTATATGGCGCTGGGCGGTGTCGTCGGATTTGGATTTCACATCGGGCTTCCCTGGAGCGACGTTGTCGTCATCATCGCCTGCACGATTATAGCCATTTGGCTCGCTCCCAGATGGTTGCGGCAGAAAATCATATGGCAGAAGGCTGCGCTTCCTTACTTGTCCCGGCTTGCAGACGTGGAACCGACCATGGGCCAGGAAGCTGCGAAAATGTTGCAGGAACTGCTCGACAACGGAGCGCCACCGAAGGTCAAACCTGCTCAAGTCATTATTGGCGGCCCGGTCGGGTCGGGACGCACTCAGCTCGCGACCGGCATCGGCACGGAATTCGCGTTCAGGAACGTGAAGACGCGCTACATCAGCATCCAGTCGCTGCTGGAATTCGCATCGGCAGCGCAGCCGCCCGACTTCCCCGACGATTCCGGCCCGGTGAATGTCAACTATTGGCCGTGGAGCGAGTCTCAGGTCATCATCATCGACGATGTCGGACCGCTGATCGCTCCGCAGCGTGATCAACATGAAGATGTCCTGGATCACTTTCGCGGAATTCTCAACGACGAACTCAAGTCTGTCGCACCGGTCCTCGCGAACTGCCACACGGTTTGGGTCATCGGCGATCTTTGCCCGCCCGGCAAGACGCAGCTGGCTGGTGAGGTTCTCAACAAATTCGCAGCCGCAGTATCGGATTACGTCGAGGGCAAGGAAAAGCCGCTGGTGATAGAACTGCGGGCAAAATCCGCGGCCAAGACGGCGGCGGGCGACAGTGAAAGGCTCGGGCCCGAGGCGGCCGCGCGCTACGTCCCCACGTCCCGCTCAAACGGCGACGATGCGATGGCGCAGATATCCAAGGCGCTTGGCAGCGGGGCCGGTAGGTGAAGGGACCGGCCTATTTTCGCGGGGCTGGTCCTGGCCTGTCAGCGCGGTAAAGCCTGGGATTGGTGCGCTTCCGCGACCATCCGGCGGACGGTTTGCTCCAGCCCTTTGGCGAGCTCCTTGCGGTCAGAGCTCATGTCGGCCGGCATGGGTTCTCCCCGCGCCAGTGCGACGTCAATCTGGCGCAGGCCGGCGTGCAACAGGTGCGGAAAGAACGGAATTTCATCTTCAAGCGCCCAGACCGCCGATCGTCGATTCGGCCCGACATAGGTGACTGAAACGGGCTGGACGAATATTGCCGACTAGGCGCTCCTCCCGTCGCAACGCCTCGTGCACGGCGCCAATCAGCGCGGATCGAAACGGGACAACGTCCATGACCTCGCCTGCAAGGAGCTCGTCAGCGATGCGATTGATGGTTTGATAGACTTGATGCCTTCGATGCCGGTTCACGAATATCGAGCGTTGAAGCTGCGCGAGCCAACCGAACAATGGCCAGCTTGCAACTTCCTGCGCTTGGCAACAAAGACGACGGGCAAAAATGAAGAGATGACGATGATATCCAGCCACGAGGTATGGTTCGCCACCACGCACAAGGGCCGACATGACGACGGAGAGCCTTTCACGGCAATCTTCAATCCCAGCAATCCTCGCATGATGCGATGATAGGCTTTGGGGATCAGTCGTTGACCTCTCCGGGAGCGCAGAAGAAAGGACGCAGCCAACCACGGATACAAAGCGAAGGTTACGACAAAAATCCCGCTCATCACATAGGCCACGCGGAGCAGGTAGAACGCTCCACGAATTGGTCGAAATGTCATGTTGGAATCGCTACCCCGCGCGCGGGCTTCGCATGACGCACTTGACCTTGCGTTTCTTCCGCAAGTCTGACCGTTCCAAGATCAGGGGTGGGTGCCATATCCGGCCCGGCCTCAAGCCCTCATCAAATCCGCGTGTGTGTCCATTACGTGAGCCACTCTTTGAGCGAGATCATCGACGTACGATAGCTGCTTTAACCTCGCTTCAGCTTCAGCGTCATGATGATTGGGGCCAAGCAGCTGCTTCAGGCTAACCAAGCAGCGACGCTCCAGGACTGGAAAGGCCAGGGTTTGAGCGCATGCGACGGCGCGCCGGAGCGTTTCTTCCGCAGCGATTGGTCCCTTGGTCTCTTTCAAAATCAGCGCTTCTATCCTGCGAAGTTCGGGTTCAAGCCAGAGGAAGCTGCTGGCAGCGATCAAATCCACTGCCCTCGCGCAGGCGGCTTCCGCGGCCGGAAGATTTCCCTGTTGCCGTCGGACGTCCGCCAACAGTCCCAGAAATCCTGAAAGCGCCAGGCGAAACTCAATCGAATCGAGAATTTGAACCCCACGCTCAATGCGCTCCGCGGCTTTTTCGAGTTGACCCTGCTGAGCCAGTCCCCAGCCCAGGAGCCCATTCCCATGTCCACTGAAGGCGGTCAGTCGATGCTGTTCGGACAAAGCCAACAGCCGTTTGGCTTCGTATATGAGATTTTCGCTCGCATCGCACAGCCCGAATACCCAACCTCCGACATAGGACAACGGGATCGCCGTCGAATGGGGGTGGCGAAGCATATCTGCCGACCGCAACACGTCGGCGCCAACTTCCAGCGCGCGGTCGATGTCGCCGAGGCAAAACAACACCAGGCTCAGCGAGGATTTGGTGTGGACTTCGGTGTTCTGTCCAAACTGATGCGTCGTGACGGCATCGCGCTCAGGCAAGTACAATTCCAGCGAACGCTCAAATTGTTCTTTCGCTTCGACCGCCTTGCCTTGTCCGAACAAGACCGTACCGAGCATGCGGTGCCCGATCACCCGGCCCGATTCGCTCTTCGCGCGTTCGGCCAGCGACAGAAACAGCTGGGCGAGCGAAAAGGCTTCTTGAACCTGTCCATGGCAATTGGTGTACGTGAACTGGCCAAACGCGAAGGGCAGAACAAGCGGCGTCGGCTCACCCGTTCGGCAGAGTTCGAGTCCCCTTTGACAGCATTCCGACACCCGTATCGAGGTCGCGCCTTCGGCGGAGATGATCGACCCCATGAGGGCGGCCTGAAGTTTGAGCTCGAGCTGCCGGCGCACAGCCGGGTCCGGAATCTTGTCCACGAGTGCGAGCCCGCTTCGAAGGTGTTCGATTGCTTCGACGTGTGCGGATCGTTCGGCCGCATGGACACCTGCGCGTAACCACGCTTCGATTGCCTCCCGAAACTCACCTGCTTCCGTGAGGTGATAGGCTATCACTTCCAACGGGATCTGCTCACCGGCTTTGCGCAGCACGGCGACCACGCCAAGGTGAGTTGCCCTGCGCTCTACCTGCAGCATGGATTCGTAGGCGATCCGTTGCAGCAAGGCGTGCCGAAACTCATATTGAATCTCGGCGCCGTACCGGCGGGGAAGCAGAATCTCCGCTTCGACCAGGGCCTGGAGCGGATCTGCGACCTCTAGCGGCTGCTGTTGCAATAACGCGGCAAGGAAGGCTGGGGCGAACGAGCGCCCGATACAGGCGGCGGCCTGAACAATCCGGCGTGCACCGGGACGGCGATCAAGACGCCCCGACATCTTCTCGGCGAGCAGCAGCGGCACGCCAGCCGGCTTTGAACTCAGGTCGGGCGCCCGGCGATGTTCCTCGATCAGGGAGATCATGAACTGTTCGAGAAAGAGCGGCACGCCTTCGGCTGCTTCAACGCCGCGTCTAAGCAGAGCATCGGGCAGCTCCAGGGCGCCCGGCATTGACCTGGCGATCTGGAGCGCCTCCGAGTCCGAAAGTTGCGTAAGCTCGACCGTCTCATCGACATGAGGTAGCGCTACCGACTTGGGAAAGGACCGTCGCGTCACAACCACCAAAAGCGGTACGGCGGACAGCGCGGCGACGATTTCCTGCAATAGTTCGGCAGAAGACGCGTCAAGCCAATGCGCATCTTCTACCCAAAGAAGCGTAGGCTGGGCGCTTGCCGCTTGTCGCATGACCCTGACGACAAACTCGTACTGCTTTCTTTTGAGCAGAAGAGGCGTCGGCGCGACCGGTTCGGCCGCTCGCATCGATTCAACACCCAGCAGACTAGCGATGATCTGATTATTCTCAGAGGTGTTCAGCGCCAGTTCGTCGAGAAAGGTCGATATTTTCTGTATTCGTGCATGAACGTCGTCCTCGGGTGTCAACCCGATGCGGGCCCAGAGATAACTGGCCAGCGGATAGAGCGGCGTGTTCGAAAAAAGCTCCTGGCAATTCGCCTGGATAATTGTGGTCTCGGCGAGCTCGGGCTGGCTGCAAAGCTCTCGCACAACGCGCGTCTTGCCGATGCCGGCGTCGCCGATAATAACGACGGTTTGACAGCGACCCTCATGCCGCGCTATCCGCCATCGATGAAGGATGCGCTCGACGCTAGGTTGGCGCCCCACGATCGGTGTCACGCCGAATCCCAGCGAGCCAGCGGCACTGGCGCTCGTTTGAATGGGCGCGATCACCTTGTAGATTTCGATTTTGCGCGAAAGACCTTTGATCGCCCGAGGACCCAGGTTTTCGAATACGAACCGGTCTTCGATAAGCCTTGCGGTCTCCTGGCTGACAACCGCGCTGCCCGGGGGCGCCTCAGCCTGGAGGCGCGCTGCAAGATTGACGGCTTCTCCGATCGCGCTGAACTCGGCAACGCCACCGCTCAACAATTCCGGCCCGATCAGCACCGGACCGCTATTGATCCCGATCCTGGCCGTAAGCCGGAAATCCGAGCCATCCCTGACGTTGGTATCAAGATTTTGCAGGCGATGGAGAAATTCCAGCGCCGACCGCACGGCGCGCTCGGCGTCGTTTTCATGCGCAACGGGATAGCCGAAGTAAACGACAACGCCATCGCCCTGAAACTGGGATACGAATCCACCGAACCGCTCCATGACCGTCAAAGCGAGGTTCTGATAGCGGCGCTGGAGCAATCGAAGATCTTCAGGATCAAGCTGCTCCGACAGGGCTGTATAGCCAACCAGATCGATAAAGATGCTGGTGAGGTAGCGTCGTTCGGCAGTCAACGACGCCGGCATGGTCCCGTTTGCCATGAAGATGGGCCTCTCAGGCCGTACTTACTCTTAGACTTGCGAAAATCCCTGCAACGCGGCGTTTACTTTCAGGATTGCCACGATTGCGATTGTTGCATACCATATTTCAACTGACCATGGTAGCCCGCGGTTTCGTCACGTGGGCAACGCTGCAGTGGAGATGTGATGAGCCTGGAGCCTTCATTTCGGCCACGTGGTGCGCGATCACCCAAACTAAAAGCCTTGGTGGTTTGCGCCCATCTTCGGCCCGGCCGGGACAAGCGCCGCACAACCTACCTGATGCAGCCGATCTCCGGACTGCACGTTGCATCGCTCATCGACCAAACGGTCTTCGATGTTCTCCTCCATCATGAGGACTGGCACGGTCCACTTGAAGTTGCGGACTGCAAAGGATACGACCTCGTTTTCCTCTCGGGGCTTCAGGTCGATTTCGACCGGTTGCGCCAGCTGTCATTTTACTTCCGCCGAAGCGGCGCCGTCGTGGTCGCAGGCGGCAGCATCTGCACGAGCTTTCCGGAATTTGCGTCGCAATTTTTCGATGCTGTATGTGCCGGTGGCGTGGACAGCGTTCCCGTCGTCGTCGCGGATTTCGTGAAGGGCTCACTCAAGCCGATCTATCGATCGCCAATTGCCGCTATTTCTTCCTACGCACTCGACTACAGCCTTTTCACCAGAAGCCGGATCAGTCCCGTCGTTCACCTGATCGAGACAACGCGGGGATGCAGCTTCAAATGCTCATTCTGTGTGATCCCGACCGAGGTCGGGGGTCATGCGAGCTACGACTTTCACCAGCTCGCGGAAACGGTGCACAACGCGATTTCGACCAGCCCGCGACTAAGTTTCCGTCGACTCTATCCGATCTTCATGCTGCTGGACAATAATTTTTCCGACGATCGCGAGCATATGCTGCGCGTGTGCGCGTTTCTGAAATCGAACCGGCGGGTGCGTGGCTGGGTGGCGCTGGTCACACAAAACGTGCTGCACGACCGCGAATTGATAAAACATCTGGCCGCTTCAAAATGCTTGGGCCTGTTTGCCGGATTGGAATCTTTCGATGTGGAACTGTTGCGGCGATATCGAAAGACGCAAAACTTGAGCAAACGCTACAAGGTCATCGACGATATTGCCTATGCGGAGAGCCAAGGCATTTCCATCACCTACGGTTATCTCTACGATCCGCGTCATCAGCAGGCTTCGGACATGGAGCGGCAGATTCGTGCGATCGCCGAAAACCCGCTGATCCCAATGCCGGTTTACATGAGCGTCGTTGCGCCGCTTGCGGGCACCGAGAGCTTTTGGGACGACCTGAACTCGGGGCGGCTCGCGCCAAATTTGCGTCTGCGGGATCTCGACGGCGAGACCATCGCGTATTCGCAATTGGCCGACCGTGCAGACGCGATCGTCACGTTCGTCGAGAAGATCTTCCGCCGTCCGTGGACCGTGGTTGGCCGCGTCGGCATCATCCTCAAGACACTTCGTCGTCTTGTCAGGAGTGGGACGCTGAATCCCATTCGCTGGTATTTCATGTCGGCGGCGAATTTGCATTGCTTCGTCTGGTCGCGCGGAACGCCGTCACAGCCTCGATCGTATCTCGCCGGAAGCGACACCCTCGATCCGCAATATTTCGAACGCCCCGACGACCTCAGCGATCGGGACCGCGCCGCCTATTTCGATCCGATCTATCTGACCGATGCCGGCGGCGGACCGTCGGATTGGCTGAAGCCCTATCTGTCGCGGCGCACAAACCAAAATGTTCGCCGCAGTGGCCCGAATCCAGGTCCGGTGCAGGAGGTCGCGGCGTCATGATCACATACGACACAACGCGCGAAAGCGAACAGCTTCGATATCTCAAAGTCGATATCGCAAGCTTTATCCAGCGCTACGAGTCGAAGCCGCTTTCCTCCGGCCGGCGGACGCTTTTTCTGTTTCCCGGCGGGATGGGCAGTCAGTTGCTTCGAGCAACCACCCCCTATCAGGACAATGGCTCGCCGCAGACGTTTCAGTATGACAATTATTGGCTGTCGCCGCTGACATTTCTAGGCGGGGCGCTGTTTTTGGGAATGCACAGGCATGGCAACGGCTTTCGCGATTACGAAGAAAATATTGTCATTCCGTATAGCGTCGTCAATTTTTTGGGCCTCACGCCATACAGCAGGTTCACTCAGTGGTGCGAGCTCAATGACCTCGACTGGTTCATTTTTTCATGGGATTGGCGTCGCCGCCTTGACGACACCGTAAGCTTTTTTTTCAACCAATTCCTTCCGCTGTTCAGAACTACGGTTCAGCAACAGTGCGGCGCTGATCCATTGCAGCAGTTCATCCTGATGGGGCATAGTTTCGGCGGCATGGTGGTCAAGCTGATGCTGCATCAGCAGGATCCGGTGCTCGCGAATATGTCGCAAGCGGTTACCGTAGCTTCACCGTTTTACGGATATGACGGTCAAATTCATCGCTGGTTTGAGGGCGAACCTCTCCTCAATCGGATCGGTCCCTTCGACGTCACGTTGCCGATGATCAGGGTCATCACCTCGCTGCCGGGATGCTATGTTTTGCCCTATCTCGATTACCAGACGTTCCTGACGAACCCTCGGCCGCACCGCCTGCGGCATACGCCAACAAGTTTTTCAATATTCGCGGGATTCAATCGCCGACAGGGAGTACACCGGGCTCGATTACCTGGGGAGCGTTGACGGGACCACTCAATCCGCATGCATCCCCTGTCAGCAGCGGACCGGGTGGTCCCGGAGACGACACCCAGCCGGCGTGGTCGGCGCGGCTGGTGACGCTGGGCGCTAATCAAATAGTCCCGGTCAAAGGCAGTGTGGACCATATGTTCATGATGGAAGAAGACGCAACACAGGCGGCGATTGCCTCGGTACTGTGAAGGAGGAGATTGATGAAGAACAAACCATTGCCTTCGCCTCCGCCCGTTCCGCCGGCGGCGCGAGCACAGGTGGATAAGTTTCTAAAAGGGCTGCAGGAGTTTCGCGCCAAAGGTGACCAGCCGCTCGACGAGGCGGAGGTCAACAAATATGACGAGGCCGGGGTCAAGGCATATCTCGACAAGATGACTGTCGGCTTGCAGCAAGGCATCGCGCGGCGCATCATGATGGATATCCTGAAGTCTCCTGCCTCCAAACGTCGCAAGGAGCCCGAGCCCAAACGAAAGCCGACAAAGAAAAAGCCGACCAAAGCAAAATCAAAGCGAGCATCCAAAAAGAAGCGCTCACCGGTCAAAAAGAAGAAGGCGGGCCGGCGCAGGTGACGCATGGTCAGCGCTAATCCGGCGCTACGCGCTAACCAACGCAAGCATCGGCAAAAGGCCTTTATGACGACCCGGGCTCATCGCGACGAAGTCCAGCGCCTCGCTACCGAGGGCATTGTGCCCATGGACCGCCCTGGTGTCCTCGCGCGCTTTTTCATGGCTGTCGTCCAGCTCGCAGAGCGGCTGAACCTGCGCTACGCTAAATTCGGCAACCCCTATGTCTACGACAACAGGCTATTCCCATGGGTGGCTGGGATTGAAAGCAGCTGGACGGCGATCCGGAGCGAACTCGATCGCGTTCTTGCGCGCAGGGACGAGCTGCCAAACGTCCAGGACATCACTGTGGACGCCAGGGCTATTACGAAAGACGATGGATGGAAGATTTTTCTGCTGGTGGCCTACGGTATCAAGTCCGAGCCCAACATCGCGCTTTGTCCGGAAACCTGGAAGGTCGTCCAGCAGATACCCGGCCTGAAGACGGCGATGTTTTCGGTCTTCCAGCCGGGCAAGCGTTTGCCGCCGCACCGGGGTCCGTACAACGGGGTGCTGCGGCTCCATCTCGGACTCCTGGTGCCCGAACACGACAGCAATCTGGGAATTCGCATCGGGTCCGAAAGGGGAAGCTGGAGCGAGGGAACCGTTCTGATCTTTGACGATGCTTACGAGCACGAGGCCTGGAACGAAACCGGCAAACCCCGCGTGGTCCTGTTCGTTGACTTCGAAAAGCCCCTCAGGTTTCCGGTCAACATCATCAATAGCGTGCTGCTTAGACTGGCGGTGCTGACGCCCTATCTTCGCGAAGGCAACGAAAATCTGCGGCGCTGGGAGCGGCAATTTCATGCATGACGAGATCGCTGTGGTGGCAGATGTTGTCACGCGACCGCGTAGCGTTGCGCATCCGCTCCGAAGTGGCTGATATAGCGGGCATTGATCGCCTTGACCGGCAGGACAATCAGCACATCGGTCGTGCCGAACTGAGGGTCGATCACCGCGCCGTCACCGACGAAGGCGCCGACACGCAGGTAGCCTTTGATCAGCGGCGGCAGTTCAAGCCACGCGGCCCTGATGTCGATCTCGCTTTTCGCCAGCCGGTTCATCTCGACTTGCCGCAATGAATGCGCGGCGGCGCGCCATGACTCCGGCGCGCTCGCGAAGTGGTGGAGAAACGACAGCGGGCGCGCCAAGTGCTCGGTGTCGATGCCTTCGAAGCTTGCGCAGCCAATCGCGCCCGGTTTGGTAAGCGGGCAGCACGCATGAGCGGCCGAGCTCGAGAAACCGCAGGCCCGCATGCCGTCTAAGCAAGCCGGAAATGTCGAATTCGTCCGCGCTATAAAATCCGCCTTTCTTTTCTGCGACTTCCTGCCGAAGCAGACGGTAGGTGCCGATGACCGCTGATCCGCCGACTGCCGATCGCGGCCGAGAGCGGTCTACGACCATCAAGTGATCGCATATGCTGTCGAAATCATCCTTGTCGCGCCGCTTGAGCCGGGTGGCGATATCGGCGACCGCCCGGCCGTGTTCATAGAAAACGCGATACCGAAGTTTCTGCAGACGTTTTACGTCGCGTTTGTCGCGGGTGAGACTAACCTCGAGCTGGCCGATAGCGCCGAGTTTTGCAGACGCGGACTGTTGTCTCGATTTGCCAGGACGTCCGACGACGAAATATCGTTTTAACCACTCTGGCGTCCAGCCGACGTTTTGCCGGTTGCATGCCTCAGCGGAGATCAATTTGGAATCGGCTAGTCCATCGACCCGCATATACGTCTCTTCGTCTGACGCTTGCATCTTGCATGGCGTCTCGGGCCATAGCAACCCAGAAATACCTGGTGGGGAGCTTGTGATCCACCGCCACGACGCGCTTGCCCGGTGCCCGGGCGCCTCATCCTGCAGCGTCATTCCAACCACGGCTGCTAATAATTCGGGTCTGTCTCGGCAAAATTCGCGAACCCAACACGGAGGCCAAACTGAGTCCGCTAATGGGAGTCGGGTAGGATCGAGGCGCGGACCGGGCTTCGAATGATGCCGACGTTTCCTCGATCCTCCCTATCATTCCGTACGGCGGGTTTTCCCCAGTACGGCTGGAAGGCTGGCTTTCCAAGCGGTGCCTTCCCGGATCGTCGGCAGCTTAAGCCTGCTCCCGGCATACGCCGTCCAACATCCGGTTTGCATCCGCCCTTCGTGCGCCTCGTAGTCACAACGGTTGTCCCGCACTGTGTCGGGCCGCAGACTCGATTGCACACCGCCCTGGAGGATCATTACTCCTCCGCCCCAGGGGTCCTCGCTCAGGTCCGGGTTATAGTGTCCCGGTCCGTCGTCACTTAGTCGACCCCATCCGTCCCACTCGTGGGCACACCGCGATTTCGCCGCATGGCGGCTTATACGCGATGCCTTCGCTGTGCGGGAGCGCCTAGGCGACCCCCGAGTGGTTCCGGGCTTTCGCTGCTCATTCCGTCCTGACATGCCGCCCTCTCTGACCCCGGGGAGTTCGATCGTCGTTTCCGTCCAGAACATCGACGTCGACATTGGCCTTCGCCATGGACCAAAGGGCTCGGCACTCCCGATGATCCCGCAATCCGTTTCGCGCGGGGCACGGATTTCGGGGCTACTCCGGTTCGCGAC
>WNGG01008119.1_pt1 | contig 12617 bp, 12 predicted proteins | sample 5400661 | NCBI WGS metagenome assembly WNGG01 (sample SAMN13153372, study PRJNA577476) | soil metagenome | isolation source: 100 cm soil or saprolite under Garry oak tree replicate 1 | place: USA:California | collected 2016-06-15 | reverse complement strand
GGCCGCGCCGGCCAGCTTCAGGAAGTTCCTTCGCGTCTGGCCCATCTGTGGACCTCCTCTCGAGTGAGGGAGGCGCATCCTACCTCCGCCTTGCAAAACGTACAGTCCCCCTCCTTCCGCGCCGTTCCTGGCGGACGGTTTTCTTGATCGCGGCGGACGCCGTCCTGCAGCATGAACCCACATCAACATCCGGGTGAACGCGCCGATCGCAGTCCGTGGGAGGGATCCATGTTGAAGGAGCGCTACGCGGCCCGGGTTGAGTTCACTTCGGGCCTGTCCGATCGGCTGACGCAGATCCGGTGGGCGCTGGAGCAGCTGCGGCAGCGGCCCGACGCCTCCCTGTTCGGCGAGACCCGCAACTCGGTGCACGAGCTGGCCGGGACGGCCGGATCGTTCGCCCTCGAGGAACTGAGCGAGATCGGCGCGCGGCTGGAGCAGGCGCTGCTCGCCTGGCGCGCCCGAGGCGCGCTGCCGTCGATGTGGGCGGCGGTGGCTGACGCCGACGCAGCCCTGGCGGACTTCGCGGAACGGCTCGCGCCGGCCGCCCCGGCGCAACCCTGGCGGACGGTGCGCGCGGGGCTTTAGATTCTCACCAGCTCGCGCCGCGCTCGAGCAGCGCCCGCGCCATGGCCCCGTCCACCGGGGGCGAGAAGAAGAATCCCTGGGCGGCGCCGCAGCCCACCTCGCGCAGGAAGCCGAACTGCTCGGCGGTCTCCACGCCCTCCGCGACCACGTCCTTGCCCAGCTCGCGCGCGAGCGACACGATGGTGCGCACCAGCTCCGGCGCCTGGCCCCTCGGCGACCCGCCGCTGAAGAGCGACCTGTCGATCTTCAGCGAGTCGAGCTGGAACCGGTACAGCGCGTTCAGCGACGAATAACCGGTCCCGAAATCGTCCATGTAGAGCCGCACGCCGCGCGCGCGCAGCTGCGCGAGCCGCGCCGCGGCCTGGTCGTTGAACTGGAAGGTGCTCTCGGTCAGCTCCAGCACCAGCTCGCGCGGCTGCAGATCGTTCGCCTCCAGCACCTGGTCGATGTGCTCGAGCAGGTCGTTCTGCAGGAGCTGCTTGGAGGACAGGTTCACGTTCAGCGTGAGCGAGTTGGCGCGCGCCACGCGGCGGCATTCCTGGAACTGCTGCCCCGCCTGATCGAGCAGCCAGCGCCCGATCGGGACGATCAGCCCCGTCTCCTCGGCGAACGGCACGAAGTGCTCGGGCGAGACCAGCCCGCGCTTCGGGTGGGCCCAGCGGATGAGAGCCTCGAGCCCCTGGATGCGGCCCGTCGCGACCTCGACGATGGGCAGGTAGTGCACGCGGAACTCCTCGCGTACCAGCGCGCGCCGCAGGTCGGCCTCCAGGTCGAGCAGCTGCGGCGCGCGCTCGCGCATGGTGGCGTCGAACAGCACGGTGCGCGCGCGACCCTGCGCCTTGGCGCGGTACATGGCGGTGTCCGCGTCGAGGAGCAGGTCCTCGGGGCGCGTGTAGGTGGGCGCGGAGAGCGCGATCCCGATGCTGGCGGTGGCGAAGACCTCGTGGCCCGAGATGGCGAACGGCTTGGTCGTGACCTGGTGGATCCGATCGGCGACCACCGTTGCGTCGTTCGCCTCGCGCACGTCGTCGAGCAGGATGGTGAACTCGTCGCCTCCCTGGCGCGCCAGGGTGTCGCCCTCGCGCAGGCAGGTGTGCAGGCGCGCGGACATCTGCACGAGGAGCTCGTCGCCCGCGGCATGGCCCAGGCCGTCGTTCACCGCCTTGAAGCGGTCCAGGTCGAGGAACAGCACCGCGAAGCGGTACCCCTCGCGCCGCCGCGCCCGGGAGAAGGCGCGCTTCACCAGGTCGAGGAACAGCGCCCGGTTGGGCAGCCGGGTGAGGGGGTCGTGGAGCGCGTCGTGCAGCATGCGGTCGGCGACCGCCTTGCGCTGCGTGACGTCCATCAGCGAGCCGGCCACCCGGATCGGCTTGCCGCCGCGGTCCTTGACCGCCGCGCCGCGGGCGAGCACCCATCTCCACGAGCCGTCCCGGTGGAGCAGCCGGTGCTCGTTCTCGAACCGTTCGCTCCGGCCTTCCACGTGGGCAGCGAACGCCGAGTCGAAGTGCTCGCGGTCGGCCGGGTGGATCCGATCGTTCCACGCGGAAGGCTCGTCGCCCAGCTGCGCCACTCCGGCGATGCCGCGCCAGGAGTCCGAGACCCACAGCCGCTTGGTGCGCAGGTCCCAATCCCACGCGCCGTCGCCCGATGCCTCCAGCGCCAGCGCGAAACGGTCGCGTCCCGCCAGCGGTTCCTGTAGCAGGGCCGCGAGCCCCGCGACCGTGCCCCGCCGATCGCGCAAGGGCACCAGGGTCCATTCCCAGCTCCACTCCTCGCCCGCGCGCGTGACCCCCGAGCGGAGCCAGCGCTGCGGGTCCCCCCGCGCGATCATCTCGCGCAGCTCGTCGCGCCCCGCCGCCCGGTCCGCCTCCGGCAACAAGACGGCGGCGATGTCGCGGCCGATGGCCTGCGAAGAGGGGAATCCGGACAGCCGCTCGGCGCCGGCGTTCCAGGAGGTGATCTGAAGGGAGGTGTCGCAGACCGCCACGCCGAACGGGGCCTGCTCGAACAGCCGGTGCATCGACTTCGAGAAGGCGGGCCGCGGAGCCGGCGCCCTGCCGGCCTCCGTCCGGACCGACTGCCGCTGCGCCAGGTCGGCGAGGAGCGCCAGCGAGCGCTGCAGCGCCTCGCGGTCCTGGTCGGCGCGGCGGTACTCCGCGTCGATCTCGCGGAGGAGCTTGTCCATCCGCGGCGGCGCTTCGCCTTTCGAGCCGAAGTGCGTCTCGAGCTGGCGGCGCAGGAGCCGGTGCATGCTCATCCCGGAGGGTGACGGCCGGGGCCGGGCGCGGGCCGCGCGATCAGGAACCCCTGCACGAAGTCGGCCCCGCGCGCCCGCGCCCACTGCAGCTCCGCGCGGTGCTCCACTCCTTCGACGATGGTCTGGATGCCCAGGCCGCGGCCGATCTCCAGCAGTTTGCTGGCGATGAGGTCCTTGACCGGATCGCGGTGCACCTGCCGGATCAGCTCGCGATCCAGCTTGATGAAGTCCGGACGCAGCCGGTGTACGAGCGTGAGCGTCGACCAGCCGGCGCCCAGATCGTCGAGGGCCACGCGGAAGCCGTCCCGGCGGTAGCTGTCGAGCACGCGCTTGAGGTGCGCGGCGTCCTCGATGCGGTCGGCTTCGATCACCTCGAAGACGAAGCGGTCGTGCCGCAGCCCCGCGGCGTCGATCGCGGCGACCGTCGCTCGCAGGCAGCTCTCCGCGTCCTCCATCACCCCCGGCGAGAAGTTGATGAACACGGTGACGTTCGCGTCGAGCAGCGCCGCCTCGCGGATGGCGGACCTGCAGGCTGCGAGGTCCAGCTCGGCCATCAGCCCCGCCTCGCGCGCGAGCTGCAGGATGGAGAGCGGCTCGAGGGGTTCGCCGTCGGGCCCCAGGCCGCGCAGGAGCGCCTCGTGCCCGAAGATGCGCGAGATGTCGCCGGCGTGTACGATGGGATGGAAGTGGCTGGTGACGCGCCCGTGCTCGAGTTGGTCGAGGAGCCAGCCGGTCTGCGCCAGGACGTGCAGCTCGTGCAGCGAGGCGATCCGGCCGAAGTCGTCCAGGCAAGGTATTTCCTGACCGGAGACGAACAGCGCCCGCGTGCGGCGCGTGCCGGGCAGGGAGATGCCGGCGCCCAGCTCGAGCAGGCAGCCGTCCAGCTCGCCCTCCCGCAGGGCGACGCGCACGCAGGAGGCCGACAGCTCGAGCTTCCGCCGCGCCCCGCGCAGCACCCGCACCGCGCTGGCGCGCAGGCCCGGATCGGGGAACCACAGGTAGAGGATCCCGGCGCCGGCGGCGCGCGGGGACGGCAATTCTAGAGGGAGGGTCGGGCGAGCCTGTCTGTTCGGGAGGTGCGCCGCCACCGCAGATCACCCTACCCCGGCGGATCCAGCGTGCGCAACAAAACAAAGTGGCCTTCGGCCTCACCGCGCGAGCGGGGTGGAGGAGCGCAGCTGCTCGACGGCAGCGCGCACCTCGTCGGCGTCCGGCGCCGAAGGGTCCAGCTCCAGGTACCGCTCGTACGCGGCGACCGCCAGCTCCGTGTCCTGGTGCGCCCGGTAAGCGTCTCCGAGCCGGCGCGCGGCGGCCGCCAGCGGCGGATCGTGTTCCAGCGCCTCGCGGAAGACCATCAGCGCCTCGAAGAACCGGCCCTGCTTGAGCGCCTCGTCTCCGAGCTGCAGCTTGGCGCGCGCCGCCGATCCCGCATCCGCCACCGCGGCGGTGCGCCTGCGCAGCTTCCGCAACGGCCGGGGGGCCGCCTCCGAAGACGGCGCGGCTGCCGCCGGGGCGACGCGCTCGCGCGCGCCGGCGCGAGGATCGCTGACCGCGGGCGGGCGCACGTCCGGCGGCGGGAGCGCAATCTCCACCAAGGCGGCGGGCGAGGGGGCCGGGGCCGCGGGAGGACGCCCGGACCGGTCGCGGTCCAGGAGAAATCCCGTGGCGAGCCCCAGCCCTGCCGCGAGGGCGATCGCCACCCAGCGCGGCGGCGCACGCCGCGCCGCAATCGCCGGTGGGTCGGTGTCCTGGGTGGACGGGTCCCGCGCGGCAGGCACCGGCTGGGGGCGGCGCGCGGGCCGGCTGGCGCTCGTTCCGCGGAGCTGCCGTGCTTTGGCCATCAGCGCGGCGATGGCCATCCGGCGCTCGACCTGCGTCGGCGGCGGCGTCCCGGACAGCAGCAGCTCCAGCTCGAACGCGTCGCGCAGGTGCCGGAGGGTGGGGAACCTTTCCGGCGCGGTCTCGGCGGCGCCCGCCAGCGCCAGCGGCGGCTCGACCTTCGCCGCGCCAAACAGCAGGGTCGCCAGCCGGCAGGCGGCCCGGATGGGCTCCGCGGCATCGTGAGCCTGGGTCGCGGGCCCCTTCGCCAAGGTGAGGGTGCCGTCCTCCTCCAGCAGGGTCGTCGCGGCGTCCGGCGCGGCCTGCGACTCGGCGGCGAGGCGCAGCACTTCGAGGAAGACGGAAACGGCCTCGTGGCGGACCAGCGTACCTGCGGGCGCGGCCCGCGCGATGGCCTGGTCGAGATTCAGCTGGTCTCGCCCCCGCACGGCACACAGTGTACGTCAGCCGGCGCAAAGGTCCCGAAATCTCCGCGGCCGCTCAAGCCAGGGGCGCCGGTGCCGATGGATTCAGAGGGGGAATCAGCATGTCGAAGATCCTGGTAATCGACGACGATCGGAACTTTCGCCAGCTCGTCGCCGTGGCCCTGCGCCCGGCCGGCCACCAGATCCTCGAAGCGGGCAGCGCGCGCGATGCCGAAGCGGTCCTGGCACGCGAGCCCGCCGACCTCCTGCTGATCGACGGGCTGCTCCCCGATGCGGATGGGTCTCGCTGGATCAGCGAGCGTCGCAAGACGCTGGGAACGCCGTTCATCTTCGTCTCGGCATTCTGGAAGGCAGGACGGGATGCCCGCCAGCTGCACGCCGAGGTGAAGCCGGCTGGGTTCCTGCGCAAGCCCGCCACGGCCGAACAGATCCTCGGGGAGGTGCAGAAGGTGCTCGGCAGCCCCTCGCGGTGCGCCCTGTCCGGCGCCGATCTGGATGAGCTCGAGGCGATGCGCATCGAGTATACGGCGAGCGTGCCCGGACGGCTGACGGAGATCCGCCTCGGCCTGCAGCAAGTCCGCCGGCGGGCGCGCGATCCCGTGCTCTTCGCGGAGACGCGCCGGCATGTGCACGAGGTGGCTGGGACGGCCGGCTCGTTTGGGTTCGAGGCCCTCAGCGAAATCTGCGCGAAGCTCGAGCAGGCGCTCTTGGCCTGGCGCTCCCGGTATGACGAAATGACCTGGGCCGCGGTCGTGGTCGAGGCTCGCGCCCTGGTGCGGTGGGAAGAGCGTTGGCGCCGGGAGGCCTCTCCTTCCGAAACGCGACCGCTGGCCTCGAGCGTGGTCGCGTAGCGAATCCGATTCGACCCCGGGCGATCGAACCTAGGTTCACCTCGCCGGGGGAGGTCGCGTCATGGTCCGAGTCGCGCTGCTCGTCCGCTTGCTGGCGAAGTCGGGAAAGGAAAACGAAGTCGCGAAGTTCCTCGAAGGCGCCCTGCCGGCTGCGCAGGCCGAGACGCGCACGCCGGTGTGGTTCGCCCTGCGATTCGGGCCCCGGGAGTTCGGCATCTTCGACGCGTTCCCCGACGACGCCGCGCGCAAGGCGCACCTGTCGGGCCAGATCGCCGCCGCGCTGATGGCCAAGGCTTCCGAATTGCTGGTCGAGCCGCCCCGGATCGAGCAAGTCGACGTCCTCGCCGCCAAGGTGACCGCCTGAGTGCATCACTGACGTCCGCGCTCTGAAAAGTGCAGCGCCGCCCCATCGGCGCGCACCTGCGTGCTGATCGATTCGAGCGTAGCCATCGATTCAGCGCACTCCGGCGGCGCCCTTTCGCCCGGTGCGCTCGACGACCCAGACGGTCGCCATCCCTGCTCCGATCGTCACCGCCAGCAGCAGCACCGAGAAGCCCAATTGGCCACGGCGTGTGACCGCGCTGAAGTGAACGACCGCAAGCCCCGCGATATCGATGACCCCGAGCACGGCTAGCAAGCCGGGCGTTGCCCTCCGCGCGAAAGGCGAGAGTACCAGATAGACAAGCGCCACCAATCCGCTAAACCCGAACGTGGCCATCGTGGCCAGGGCTGGATCGACAGTCCTCCGCGGCACAAACCCGATCAGCAGGAACGTCAGGAGTACGCAGGTTCCGAAAAAATAACGGTCCACGCGGCTCCCCCCCCGCGCGAGTCGGGCGGCCGCAAGAGGGACTACGAGCAACATCAAGCCCCAGAAAGCAAGAACGCGTTCGCTTGGCACGCTCGTCTCCTTCAGACGGCCAGGCACTTCAGAGCGTTCCGGATCAGCCGACGTGCCGTATGCCTGCGCGCGTCCCGCTCTTTGCCGGCGAGGCGGCGCCGCTGCCCGGCCGCGCCGACTCGAAGAGCTTCACGAAGAGAAAGGCGTTCGGCACCTTGCCCACGGCGAAGCCGGCGAATGCGAAGGTCTTGCCTCTCTGGCGGATCTTGAGCTTGCCGTCGTCGATGCTGACCTTCTCCACGTCCGAGAGCAGGCAGCGTTTCGTGCCGCCGAAGAGCTTCCGCACCGAGACCTGCTCCCGGTCGAGCGACAGAGAGTTGCCGAAGCGCACTTCCTCGCCGCGGTCGAGCGCCGAGCGCAGGGCCGGGAACTGCGCCACCGTGTGATGCTCGATGACGCGCTCCGCGAGGACGTCCATGGCCTTCAGGCTCGAAGGGAGCTTGCGCCCCTTCCCGTTGACGTCCACGAAGCTGATCTTGACGCTCTTGCCGAGGCCGGGGAACAGCTTGAGGAGCAGCATCAGGTCGAGGCCGACGGCATGCACGCGCGTGGCCTGGTAACGAAGCTGCGTCGCGTCCTCCCAGCGCAGCGTCCAGAGCTCGCCGCGAAGGCCCCACCGCTCCACGCCGTCCGTGCGCAGGACGACGCCGACCTTGCCTTGCTGGACGAAGACCAGCACGCAAAGCGCGATCAGCACCGCGCCTGGGATGGAGAGAACCGCGGCGTTCTCGCGCGGCCCGGACCAGGCGGCGGTGAGCCAGGTCGCGGCGGGAATTCCGAGGAGAACGACCGACACGATCCGCCACGCCACGCTCGCGCGGTGCTCCGCGACCACATCGCCTGCCGGCTTGAGAAGCTGATCCATCTCATTTCGATACCTGGGCTGCCGAGACCTTTCCAGTTCGGCGAACGTGGGGAAGTCGCGCGCCTTGTAGGGCGAGGAAGGAGGATTATTTCCTGATCTACCCGCGCACCGAACAGGATTGAATTGGTGCCCAGGGGCGATACCCGTCGCTCGATCTAGCGCGCTGCGGAGTTTCTCACGTTCCGATCTGGTACTGAACTGGCCCGCTACGACACTCGAGCGCAGGGTTTCTGAGGGTCCGTGTAGCGATCGAACATCGATCGAATTCACCCTAAGCGTTCGACGTCGTTGACAGTTCCTCGCTTATCTGAACTGCGTGACCAGGCTAAGAACACCGCGTTTCGTGTAGCGTCCCGGGTGCCGCGCGGCCTTCCTCGATCGCCCTGGGTATCGGAGTCGCGATCGATTCCTGATAGCCTTCCGGTGACGTCCAACACGCTGAGCTCGGAGGATAGACATATGTCATTGAGGAATGTGATGGCCCTCGGGGCGGCTCTGGCGCTGCTCTCCTGTGGGGGCAGCAGTGGGGGCGGTGGTGGCGCGTGCAGCTTCACGCTCACGGGCGGCGTCAGCAAGACCGTCGCGTGCGCGTCGGCCATTGCCGCGCCTGCCAGCGGAGGCTGGGGCCTGGCCATCGTCGGGACGGGCCTCACCAGCCCGGAGTCGCTCGTCGTTGGCGCGGTGTTCACCGGGAGCAGCACTCCCGCGAATGGAACCTATACGTTGGCCACGGCCCAGTCCGCCACCGGCATCATCTACACCGACTCGACCGGCAGCAAGGCCTGGGGAGCCACGGGCGGCGGGGGCGGCAGCCTGTCCGTGACCATCACCGGTTCCACCGCCACCGGCGGGGGGTGGATCGTGCATGGCTCGCTCACCGCCACCATGCCGGTGTTGACCGGCGGCGGCGCCCCCATCAACGCCACCGCCACCTTCTAGGGTCCCATCCGGTTCTTTAGCGCGTGGCTCTCGAAGACGACGAGCACGACGATACCGTCTGGGGCAAGCTGATAGACGATGCGGTAGCGCCGAACGACCACCTCGCGGACATCGTCGCGACCTAACTCGGGAACGCGGCGCCCAGCGCGAGGCATCCGAGCCGCTGCGCGCGCCCGCTTGCGGAGCATCGCAACCCATCTGCGCGCTGCCTCGGGGCTGTCTCGGGCGATGAATCGAGCGATTTCGAGGAGGTCTCTGGGCCCGCAGGGTCCAGCGAAGCTTGCTCATCGCTTGCGCTTGCCGAACTCACGCTCCACTGCCTCGTCCAGGTCCCGGTCCGGTACGACGCGTCCCGCCTCGGCGTCGGAGAGCCCTTCGCGGACAGCCGTGCGGAAACGCTCCCGGCAGGTGAGGCGGTCGAACTCCTCGGGTGAGAGCAGCACCGCGGCGGGCCTTCCGTTCTGGGTGATGATCATCGGGCGCCCGCGCAACCGCAGCGAGCGGACAACTTCCGAGGCACGAGCCTTGAAGCTGGCGATGGGGAGGAAATCTTCCTCCGAGACTTGGATGGGCTTCATGGTGACCACCTGGATGGTCTGAATATAGACCTGCCAGCAGGTCCCCCCGCAAGGAAGAGCGCCGCCTCAAAGCTCAGGACAACCCGCTTCTCGAATCTACTTCGGCAGCGCCTCACCGGCGACGCCGGCGCGGCCCCCGGTCCAACTCGATCCCGAAGATTCCCTCCAGAGCGCGACTGTCGAGCGCATCCTCCGCCGGCCCCGCGCGGCGGAGCGCGCTCTTCGCCACCAACTCCTCCAGGGCCACGCTGCGCAGCGTGAAGAACAGCTCGGGCTTGTTGTCGAGCCGGGCGCCCACCCCGTAGAGGACTGCGGCAATGTGCTTGCAGAGCGAGGCGTAGTCGGGGCATGAGCAGCTGAAGTCGATCTCCCTCGGCGCCGGAAAGAGCCCAGCGCGGCGGTCCACCAACGCCTCCAATACCGTCTGGGGCAGCCTCCCCCGCAGAAGCTCCACGACTGAGTCGATGCGCCCGGCGCAGCGCTTGATCAGCGCTCCCCATCGCTTGCGGGCGAGTTTCTCGATCCGTACGGCCACCTCATAGAGGGAGCTGCCCGCCACCAGCGCATCGACCTGCCCCGGGCCGAGGCGCAGATCGACCACCGCCCCGCTGCGCACGTACGTGCGCCCGCGGGGAAGCCGGTTGCTGAAGTCCATGTACGATTCGAGGTTCCTGCACCACTCCTTGCCCCAGAACGAGCTGGCAATGCGCTGCCCCAGAAGCCTCACCGGGTCGAGCACGCGGCCGCGCTTCTCCAGCTTTTTCGCCTGCAGGAGCGCTTTGGCGCGGCGCTCGCCGACCGGGACGTACCTGGGGAACCCGCCGTAGCCGTCGAAATCGTAGTAGGCCATCGCCCCTCTCTGTCAGGCCGCCTCGTCGAGCGCGCGGTCGAGATCGATGGAAACCGTGCGCAGTAGATCAGCGTCGCTCATCTCCGTCAACCGCGCCTCCGCCCCTCCCTCGAGCAGCTCGCCCGCCAGGGCCCGCTTCTCCGCCAGCATGGCGTCGATCTTTTCCTCCACCGTGCCGCGGCAGACGAACTTGTGCACCAGCACGTTGCGCTTCTGGCCGATGCGGAAGGCGCGATCGGTGGCTTGCTCCTCGACGGCGGGGTTCCACCAGCGGTCGAAGTGGACGACGTGCGAGGCGGCGGTGAGGTTGAGGCCGGTGCCGCCCGCCTTGACCGAGAGCACGAAGAACGGCGCTTCGCCCGTCTGGAAGCGCTCGACCAGCGCCGGCCGGTCGCGCACCTTCGTCTCGCCGTGCAGCACGAGGCCGGGCACGCCGAAGACTTGCTCGAGAAAGGTCGCCAGCGGCTCGGTCACCTCGCGGAACTGCGTGAAGACGAGCACCTTCTCCTGCCGCGCGGCGATCTCCTCGCAGAGCGCCGAGAGCCGCGCGAACTTGCCGCTTGCTTCGGGGGCATACTCTCCGTCGCGCAGCCACTGCGAGGGATGGTTGCAGATCTGCTTCAACCTCAGCAAAGAGGCCAGGACCAGGCCGCGCCGCTCCATCCCCTTGGCGCCTTCGAGCGCGCGCGCCAGCTCCGCGACCGTGTTTTGGTAGAGCGCCGCCTGCTTTTTGGTGAGGCCGCAGAAGGCGGTCAATTCCGTCTTGTCGGGCAGGTCGCGGATGACGTTCTTATCGGTCTTGAGCCGCCGCAGCAGATAGGGCCGCGTCAGCTCGCGCAAGGGCCCGTAGCCGCGCTTCTCCAGCTTCTTGACGAACTGCCCGAACGCCTGGGCCGACCCGAGCAGGCCCGGGTTGAGGAAGTCGAAGATCGACCAGAGATCGAGCGGCCGGTTCTCGACCGGCGTGCCGGTCAGCGCGATGCGTACGCGCGCCTTCAGCTCCTTGACCGCGCGGGTCTGCCGCGCACCCGGGTTCTTGATGGCCTGCGCTTCATCGAGGATGGCCGCGTCCCAGTCCGCGGAAAAGAGCGCGGGCTTGCGCAGCAGCATGCCGTAGGTGGTGATCACGAGGTCGGCGTCCTTGGCCTGCTCCTCGTGCGCCGAGGGATGCTCGATCCGCGTGCGCAGGGTGGGGGCAAACCGCGCGATCTCCGCGCTCCAGTTTCCCAGCAGCGACGCCGGCGCAACCAGCAGGCTCGGGCCGCGGGCCTCCCCCGCTTTCTTGCGCGCCAGGAGGAACGCGAGGACCTGCAACGTCTTGCCGAGACCCATGTCGTCGGCCAGGCAGGTCCCGAGGCCCAGCCCGGCGGCGAACGAGAGCCAGCGCACGCCGGCTGCGCAGGCCGGCGAGGGTCTGCGCGAGCCAGGGGCCGGCGCTTACCCGCGACCAGTCCGCCACCCCCTGCTCGATCGGCGCGGCCGGCTCACCCTCGGCCCCGGCCAGCAGCCGCATGGCTTCGAGGAGGGAGAGCCCTCCGCCGCGAGCCGCACGCTGCGCCTCCTTCCAGTGGGCGAGGACCTGTTCGAGCTTGTCGCGATCGATCTCCACCCAGCGCCCGCGGACCAGCGCGAGGCCCTCGTCTTGCGCCGCGAGCGCTCTCCATTCCTTCTCGCTCAGCGGCTCGCCGTCGAGGGCGAGGCGGACGTCGAAGTCGACCAGCGCATCGAGCCCCAGCGCCGAAGGCTTGCGCCCTCCCAGCGTGAGCTCGACACCCACGCGGGCTCGCTTCTTCCACCAGTCGGGGATGCGGACGACGATGCCCGCCGCCTCGAAGGCGGGCACCTCGCGCAGGAAGCGGAGCGCCTCGGCCGGCGTCCAGGCCAGGGTGCGGAACACCTGCCCGCTGTCGGCCAGCTCTTTGGCCAGCGCGCTCTGCGCCGAGGCGCGTTGGACCGGCAGGAGCAGCGAGAGCAGGGCGTTCTTGTCGGTGGCGAAATCGCGCAGGGCCTGCCCGAGCGGCCGGTGCTGCGGCTGCGCCGCGCGCGACAGGCGAGTGGTGTAGGTGGCGAGAAACGCGAAGGGCCGTTCCTCGTCGGCCTTGTTCTCGGCGAGGTGGAAGCAGACGCGGCCGACCACGTTCCAGGCGGCGTGGCGGTCCTTGAACCACTGCTCGAGCGAGGTCTGTCGAAGCTCGTTGCGCAGGGCGGCGTCCAGATCGAGCCAGAGCGCCTCGAGCGCAGCGGCGCGCAAGTACTCGCCGCCGCTGATCGGCGGTGCCCCGGCGGCCAGACGGGCCAGCTCGTCCACAGGCGCATCCACGCCGCCTTCGGGCAGCGCGCAAGCGCGGGCCAGGAAGAGCGCCCCCAGGTCGCGGAAGAAGGCCACGCTGGGCGGCAAGGTCTCGCCCGGATGTCGCGCCGCGAGCTGAAGGAAGGCAAAGCCAGGTCCGCGGGCGAGGTCGGCGGTGAGCGTCCGCGCCAGCGCGGCCGGAACGCAGCTCTCCGGAGAAGGCCGCGCGTCGAGATG
>WNGG01011003.1_pt1 | contig 12620 bp, 13 predicted proteins | sample 5400661 | NCBI WGS metagenome assembly WNGG01 (sample SAMN13153372, study PRJNA577476) | soil metagenome | isolation source: 100 cm soil or saprolite under Garry oak tree replicate 1 | place: USA:California | collected 2016-06-15 | reverse complement strand
TCGCGCACCGCGGCGCCTCGTCTTACGCGCCCGAGAACACCTTCGCGGCCTTCGATCTGGCGATCGCGATGGGCGCGCGCCACATCGAGCTCGACGTCCACTTCAGCAGCGACGGGCATCTCGTCGTCATCCACGATGATGCCGTCAACCGCACGACCGACGGGTCCGGGCCGGTGACGGGCCATTCGCTGGCCGCGCTGACGGCGCTCGACGCCGGCTCCTGGTTCGATCCGCGCTTCAAGGGCGAACGCATTCCGACGCTGGGGGCCGTCCTCGAGCGCTACAAGGGGCGGGCGCACGTCCACGTCGAGATCAAGGGACACTCCACCGGCCTCGCGCAGAAGACCGTGGACCTGGTCCGCTCCCGCGGCATGGCGGGACAGGTCACCATCACCTCGTTCCAGATAGCGAAGCTCGAGGAGACACGCGCCTATGCTCCCGAGCTGCCGACCGGCTGGCTCGTCGGCCAGGTGAGCGACGCGAGCATCGCGCAGGCGCGGGCGATGGGGCTGACCCAGCTCTGCCCGCGCGCCGACACGGTCACGCCCGAGCTCGTGAGCCGCCTGCACGCCGAGCGCTTCGTCGTTCGCGCCTGGGGGGTCGCGACGGAAGACCTGATGCGACAGGTCGTGACGGCCGGCGCCGACGGGATGACGGTGAACTTCCCCGACAAGCTCCTCGCGTACCTGGCGGCGGGCCCGCTACGCCCGTAGCTTCGGCATCAGCCGCAGCGCGTTGTCGCGATCGATCGCCCGCAGATCGCCCGCGCTGAATCCGTAGTCCGTCAGCCCCTTCACGTGGTCGATCGCGGTGCGGTACGGAAAGTCGGTCCCGAAGACGATCTGAGAGACGGGGATCAGCCGGGTGAGGGACGCCAGCGCGTACGGATGCGCCGCCTGCGCGGTGTCGTAGTAGAAGCGCTTCAGCTCGGCCTCCACGCCGTTGGGCACGCGCGCCGCCAGGTTCTTGTTGATGAGCGCCAGGCGCACGAAACGCTCGGTCAGGAACGGCAGCGTCCCGCCGCCGTGCGAGAAGATGAACTTCGCGTCCCGGAACCGCGCGGCGGCGCCGCTGAACACCAGGCTGGCGATGGTGCGCGTGGTGTCGGTCCCCCACTCGATGACCGACTCCGGGACGTCCGGAATGAGATTGCCGCAGCAATTGGCGGTGGTCGGATGCGTGTAGACGACCGCCCGGCGGCGATTCAGCTCCTCCATCACCGGGGTGAACGCCGGATCACCCAGCCACTTGTCGCCGTAGCTCGTGAGCAGCGCGATGCCGTCGGCCTTGAGCGTGTCGAGCGCGTACCCGATCTCGTGCAGCGTGCCCTCCACGTACGGCATCGGCATCACCGCGAACATGCCGAAGCGCCCCTTGGAATCGGCGACCAGCTTGGCCGTGTAGTCGTTGCACTCCCGCGCCAGCTTCCGGGCGCCCGGGTCGTCCAGAAAGCGCATGGCGGGCGTCGTGATGGACGTCAGGGCCGTCGCCACGCCGGCCTTGTCCATGTCGGCCAGCGACTTCTCCGGCGTCCAGTCCCGCACCGGGCCCGGGACGTTCTTCGCCGTGATCGCGGCGGCGTACGGCGGCGGCGTGTGGTGATGGTGCACGTCGATCCGATGGGGTTGGGCTGTCGCCATCTGGGCCTCTGCCTCGTGGCGCGAAATGAGCGCGCCCGTTCCGAGCGCCGCCATGCCGGCCAGAAAGTCGCGTCGTGCGATTCCGTTGGCTCCGCCGTTCATGTCAGATCCACCTCATGCGGCCAGCGAGTGTCGCGACCGCGGGCTGGATTCTAGCCGAGCCGCCCGGCTCACGGACCGTGTTTCTCCACGACCCGCTCGAGCCGGCGATCGGGAACGAGCCACATCGCCGCGACCAGCACGTACACGGCCGCGGCCAGCCACGGACTCACGAACGAGAATCCGATCGCGACGACGTACAGGACCAGCGAGAGCTTTCCTTTACGGTCGCTGCCGAGCGCGGCGGCCAGGACCGAGTCGCGTCCCTGCCGCGCGACGATAGCCGTTTGCAGGATCACATAGGCAACCCCCGCCGACAGCAGCACGAGCCCGTAGAGCGCCGCGGGTAACGCGGCGAAGTGGTTCTCGCCCATCCAGCCGGTCACGAATGGAACGAGCGACAGCCAGAACAGCAGGTGCAGGTTGGCCCACAAGATCCCGCCGCTCACCCGGTGCGTGGCGTGGAGCAGGTGATGGTGATTGCTCCAGTAGATCCCGATGTAGATGAAGCTCAACACGTAGCTCAGGAAGACCGGGAGAATCGGCTTCAGGGCCGCCAGGTCGGTGCCGTGGGGCACCTTCATTTCCAGCACCATGATCGTGATGATGATCGCGATGACGCCGTCGCTGAAGGCTTCGAGCCGATTCTTTTGCATGCGCTCAGCCCACGGCCCGGGGCTACAGCTTCTTCAGGAAGCTCAGCATCGCCTCGGTCACTTCGCTCGGCCGCTCTTGCTGCGTCCAGTGTCCGCAGCCCGGAAGGATCAGGGTGCGCCGGAGGTCGGGCACGAACCTCGACAGATTGGCGATGAGCTGATCCATCCCCGGAAAAGCGACGACGAGGTCGCGATCGCCGGCGACGTAGAGGGCCGGCACCGTCACCCGCGCGCCGGCGTACGGCGCGAGCAGCTCCCAGTTGCGATCGATATTCCGATACCAGTTGAGCCCGCCACGAAAGCCCGCATGCGCGAACTCTCCCGCGAACACGTCGATGTCAGCCTCCGCGATCCAGCTGGGAAGAACGTCGGGCGCAACGGTGTGATCGAGCACACCGCCTCGTTTCGACACCATCGCCACGCCCAGGGGGCTCGCGGCCNNNCCGGCCCCCATCTCCCGAGAGGGAATAGAGGAGCCGGCGAATGGTCCCCCGCACGTCGCGCTCCAGCTCCGCTTCGGCGACGCCCGGGGGCTGGAAGTAGAGCTGGCAGAACATCGCCTCGTCGGTCTGCGGCATGACGCTGGTGGGCGGCACCGAGCCGCGCGGCCGGAACGGCACACTCAGCCCGGCGACACCTCGGAAGCGATCCGGACGGAGCAGCGCGGCGTGCCAGGCGACGGGCGCGCCCCAGTCGTGCCCGACGATGACCGCCGTCTCCGCGCCCAGCGCGTCGAGGACGCCGACCATGTCGCCCACGAGGTGGAGCAGCGTATAGCGGTCGACCCCGTCCGGAGCCTCGGTCGCGCCGTATCCCCGCATGTCCGGGGCCACGGCGTGAAAGCCGGCTTCAGCGAGCGCCGGAAGCTGGTGCCGCCACGAGTACCAGGATTCGGGAAAGCCGTGACAGAGGACGACCAGCGGGCCTGAGCCCGCCTCGGCGAGATGCATGCGAATACCGTTCGTCTCGACCGTCCTGTGCCGGATCACCTAGCGCTCGATCCACGCGGCCATCAGTCGCCCGCCGTAGTCGTAGCCGTTGTTGGGGCTCCAGTTCTTCACGTAGGGCTCCCACGCGGACACGACCTTCTGGGACGCGTCGTAGAGGGCGTAGGCGTGCTGGGCGATGTGGCGCTGGATGTCGTAGATGATCTCGCGCCGCTTCGCGACGTCGAACGTTCTCCGCTGCAGCAGGATCATCTCGTTCAGCCTGGGGTCGTTCACGCCGGCGGAGTTGAGCGGCTGACCGGGCAGGAACGGCCGGAGGTAGCTGTCGGCGTCGAGCCAGGCTCCGCGAAGCCCGAACGTCATCTTGTCGTACTTGCCGAAGATCGTGCTCGCGATGTAGGCGCCGAACTCCTTGAGCTTGAGATCGGTCTCGATCCCGGCCGCCTTCCAGTTCTTCAGCGCGATCTGCACGCGATCCATGAAGTCGGGGCCATACCCGGCCGTCGTCTCGACCGGCACCTTGAAGCCACCGGGATAGCCCGCCGCGGCGAGCAGCCGCTTGGCCGCCGGCACGTCCTGCTCGTACAGCTCGCGGCCCTCGGGAGTGAGCTGGTCGATGGGAATCGACCACTCGCCCGCCGCCGCCGGCACCGTCGGGTTCGGGGCGCCGTGGCCCAGCGCGAACGGGCTGGCCTCGAGAAATTCTCGCCAGTTGCTGGCCCGGCCCAGGGCGCGGCGTACCCGGACGTCCTTGAAAGGCTCCTGGTCGAGCTTGTACGCGGTGTAGCCGCCGGTGAACCAGATGTACTCCGCGGTCTGGAGTCCCGGCTTCCGCGGCCTGGCCACATCGAGGTCGAGGCGGCGCACGACCTGCTGATATTCCGGGCCGAAGTCGTACTTTCCGGCGACCCAGGAGGCGAAGCGAGACGATGGGTCGGCATCCACCGCCACGTCGACGCCATCGGCGTACGGCAATCCGGCGACGAAATAGCTGGGGTTCCTGACGAACGTGAGCTTCACATTGGGCTCGTAGCGCTCGAGCATCCACGGCCCGGTGCCGATGACGGCCTCGGCCCGCTTCAGGTCTCCGAACTTCTCGACCGCTTCCCGCGCGATCAGCCACGCCGAGGTCGAGGCGAGCGCGTCGAGGAACCAGGCGAACGGCTCCTTGAGCGTGAACTTGACCGTGTAGCGATCGAGCGCCTCGATCTTGTCCACGTCCTCGAGCGTCGGCCGATTGCCGTTGCCCTTGATGCCGAGGAATCGCTCGTAGGTGTACTTCACGTCGTCGGCCGTCAGCTCGCGTCCATTGACCGGCGGCTTCGGATGCCAGCGCACGCCGCGCCGCAGCTTGAAGACGTACGTCGTGTCGCCGGTGCGCGTCCACGACTCGGCGACGTCGGTCTCGATCGGATAGGTGCCCGGCCGCACCGCGGGCCCCGCTTTGACCCTCAGGAGCCGGCTGTGCGTGAACGACAGCATCGTCATCGTCGTGAACGCGAGGGTCTGGTGCGGATCGAACCCGACCGGGTCGAGCTGAGAGCAGATCCGGAAAATCCCGCCGCGCTTCGGGGTCTGGGCGGCGGCGGGGCTGACCCCCACGGCGAGAGCGGCGCCCGCGAGCCTCAGCGCATCGCGGCGGCTGACACCTTCTCGATCCGTCATGGCTGGACCTCCGTCCCGCTCTGGGGACCCGCTCGATCCGCGGCTCTCAGACCGAGCTTCTCGAGCCGCGGCAGCACCTCGGCCGCGAAATACGGCAGCTCCTTGAGATAGTCCACGAAGTTGATCGCCAGGCCGTCGAGACCCGCCGCCGCGAGCCTCGAGAACTCTCGCACGATCGCGTCGGGATCACCGATGACACAGTAGGACCCGCGCGCGAGCGCCCGGCGCGCGAGTGGATTGTGCCCGCTGTGCACCAGGTGCTGGGGATCGGTCCCCCGGCGGCCTTCCTTCGCGTGCAGGTCGGCGAGATAGCCGATCGCGCCCCAGTCGGCGTGCTCGACGACGTACTGAAGGTAGTCATCGGCCTCCTTCTGCGTGGGGCGGCAGACGATTCCCACCGGCGTCCACACCTGGATGTCGCGGCCGTGCTCACGGGCAAGGCGTTTGGTCTCGGCGATACGTGGGGTGCTGGCTTCGGGTGTCTCGACCGCATCGAAATGCATGTCCGAGTGGCGGATCGCGAACCGGCGTCCCGTCTCGGAGCTGCCGGCGTTCATCATCAGCGGGTCCCCATCGCCGAAGGGACGCGGCGCCCCCTCGACGCTGTGGAGACGGTAGTAGGTCCCGTGGTAATCGAAGCGGGGCTCTCCGGCCCAGATCCGCTTGACGATGGTCCACCATTCTTCGCCCTGGGCGTAGCGGGCGTCGTGCTCCTTCTTGGTCACGCCGAACATGTTGAACTCGTCCTCGTTCCAGCCGCAGACGATGTTCACGCCGAGGCGCCCGCCGCCGATGTGATCGCCGGTGGCCATTTGCTTGGCCGCGACGAGCGGGTGATGCAGGGGAACATGAACCGTGCAGAACACGTGCAGACGCCGGGTGGCCGCCAGGAGACCGCAGGCCCAGGCGATCGACTCGAAGCTGGATCCGTTGGGGTTGGACTCGCCCCCGTAGCCCTTCCAGCGCGCGATGGGCACCATGCACTCGATCCCGATCGCGTCCGCCATCTGTGCCAGCCGGAGATTGTTCTCCCAGCTGGCGTCCCAGCGCTCGGGAAGCGTGGCGTAGGTTCTCCCGCTCGAGCAATTGGCGCCGAAGAGCCCGAGGCGAAGACTATTGCGGTTCACCAGAGCGGCCCTTCGTTCTCGCATCGGCCCGGCGGACGAGGGCCTTACCCGGCTCGGGCCGGGTCGATCACTCTCGGGTTCCGCTCGTCCTTCATCAGGAACAGAACGAGGATCCCGACGATGTACGTCCCGCTCAGCACCGTCAACGCGGTGGCGAATCCCGCATTGTCCATGAGGTAACCCGTGACCAGCACCCAGAACGGCTGCGAGAGGAACCCCAGCAGGAAGTACAGGCTGAACGCCGCGTCCCGGTCCTCGTTGGAGGCGGTGTCGGCCACGATGGCCTGCGTCTGGGTTCCGCGCGAGGAAGTGAATGCGCTGTAGAGCAAGAGGCTGACGAACAGCATCGCGACGCCGGGCCCGAGATGAGCGACCCACAGGGTCCCCATGCAGGAGAGGGCCAGCGAGACCTGCAGCATGCGAACGCGGCTGAACCGGTCGGAGAGCCAGCCGAAGACGACCGGACCCAGGATACTCCCGGCGCTGATCGCGGTGATGAGAACCCCGATGGTCAGCTTCGAATAGCCGAAGTCGTTCGCGAGATGGGGCGCGAAATAGATCTGGTTCACGCCGCCGTCGCGTCCGGCGCCGCCGACCATGAACACGCAGGCGATGAGCATCATGTTGCGGTCCTTCAGCATTCGCCGGTAGCTTCCGACGCCCTGGACAAGTCGAGCCCGGCCGGAGCCGGATCGATTCGGAACCCCGTAGTCACGGAAGAAGAAGTAGACCAGGCCCATGACGACGCTGGCGATGGTGACGACGAAGAAGATGTGCCGCCAGCCCATGATCAGCAGGAGCACGGTCGCCAGCGGGGTCGCCACCAGGGTGCCCACGTTGGAGATGCTCGTGTTCAGCGCCATCACGGCGCCGCGGTTCTTCGGGAAGTAGCTCGCGAGGATGCTGTAGCCGACCGGGTGCTGGGCGCTGGATCCGATCGACGCGACCCCGCGCGCCACGATCATCGTGGGGTACGACGGAGCCAGTCCGCTCAGCAGCGTTCCGAGCGCGATGCCGAGATTGCCGAAGCCCAGCAGCTTGCAGCGAGAGAAGAAGGGCGTTAAGAAGCCGTAGGCGCCCTGGCAGATGCTGCTGAGCACCGAGCAGATGGCCGACAGAATGCCCACGGCGGTGTAGCTCATGCCGAGGTCGGCCATGATGTAGGGATACAGCATCGTCATCATCTGGTTCTGGAAGTGGTTGACGGCATGCGAGACATTGCTCAGGTGGAGCATCGCCCGCTTCTCCTGGGCGCTGGGCTCCGGCTCCGCCTCCATCACCCGGGGACGGTCATCCGAGACGGCCGCCGCCCGCGGTCGAAGGACGTCGGCGACGGCGTTCAGGAATGACATCTATCTGCGTGCCTGCTCAGGCGCTCGGCAGCAGTTCGGTGCGATAGGTGCGCCGGAGCGTGTCGAGCTTCAGCGCTACAGGCGAGCCAAGCCACATAGCGTAGATGCTGTGGTCGTCGACCGAGTCGGCGGTGAGCGGGTGAATCAGCACGTCAAGGCCATCGCGGTGCAGCATCAGCCACTCGATAACGGGCTGAAACTCCTCGGGCTTGAAGATGACCTGTGCGTTGGCGACCGGATGCGGCCCGACCGGCTCGTCGCGGAAGCCGCCGAACTCGACCCGAAACTTCTCTCGGACGACGGCGCATAGCCGCTCAGCGGTCTGGCGCGTCCTTTGCGGATCGTAGTAAATGTGCGCATGATAGCCACGGTTCGTGATGGCATCGGCTACGGTAGTCATCGTGCTCTCCTTTGCTCGGGGGGACGTCCGTATCACGACACATCGCCCACGAGATAGATCGGTCCGCGTCGATATGCAAGCGGAATTCCGCGGCGACCACCCACGGCTCGCGTGCCGGAGAACGAGGTGATCCGATGACCACGGTAATTCGCTGATGGAACTGTACGACGCCCTGCGCACGACCTTCGCCGCTCGGGAGTTCACCGCCGACCCCTTGCCCGACGACGTCCTGGCGAAAATCCTGGATCAGGCGCGCTTCGCGCCGAGCGGCGGCAACCGGCAGGGCTGGCGCGTCATCGTGGTCCGTGAGCCCGCCACGAAGCGCTCGCTGGGCGACCTGAGCGCCTTCGCCGGGCGCCGCTATGCCGCGCAGGCGGCGAACGGGGAGAGTCCCTGGAACACGATCGACCCGCCGCGCGTCGACGCGGCCACCATCGAGCGGACGCCCGTCCCCCCGCTCCTCACCGAGTCGATCGCGACCGCGCCGGTGGTGCTGGTCGTGTGCGTAGATTTGAAAGTCGTGGCGTCGATCGACCAGGACCTCAAGCGGGTCGGGATCATCAGCGGGGCATCGATCTACCCCTTCGCGTGGAACATTCTTCTCGCGGCGCGACACGAGGGCTTCGGCGGCACCATCACCACCCTCGCCACCGCACGAGAGCCGGAGATCAAGAAGCTGCTCGGCATTCCCACGCACATCGCCGTCTGCGCGGTCATCCCGCTCGGCCGGCCGGTGCGCATGCTTTCCCGGCTCAAGCGCAAGCCCGTGGCCGAATTCGCCACGCGGGAGCGCTGGGATGGCGCGCCGTTCGGAAGCCCAACGCGCTGATTCGGAGGGCGCGGTAGACCCCGGCTACCAGGCTCAGGCGCCGACTGTCAGATCGCCTTGTCGGTCTTGAGACGCTCCAGGTCAGCGGGCGCGAGCGAGAGCCACTCCTTGTAGACCTCGGCGTTGTGCTGGCCCAGCAGCGGCGCCGGCCGCACCTGCGTCGGCGACTTCGAGAGCTGCACCGGGTTCGCCGGCATGGTGAACGAGCCCCAGCCCGGATGCTCAATGGTGGTGACCATGCCGCGCTCGATCAGGTGCGGGTCGCTCAGGATCTCCTGCGGCACCAGCACGGCGCCCGTCGGCACTCCGGCCTTGCCGAGATCGGCCATGACCTCGTGCTTCGTACGCGTCATGGTCCAGGCCTCCACGAGCGCGTTGACCTGGTCCTTGTGCGCGGCGCGCCACTTCGGATCCGACCACTCCGGATTGCCGATCAGGTCCGCGCGGCCGATCGTCTTGAGCAGCGCTTCCCACATGTGCGGCCGCACGGGCTGGCAGTAGATGTAGGCGTAGTCGTCACGCCCGCCCGGCTTGCAGCGATAGATGCCCGAGGGCGACGTGTTCGCGATCTCGTTGCCGCGCCGAGGCTCGAAGTCGCCGCCCGCGTAGGCGAGCCGCATGGCGACGCGGGAGAGATTGACGACGGCGTCCTGCATGGAGCATTCGACCTTCTGGCCCTGACCCGTCGTCTGCCGCTGCCACAGCGCGGCCATCACGCCGAGCGCCGCGTGCATGCCGGTGCCCGAGTCGCCGATGGTCGGCCCGGGCTTGAGCGGGGGCGAGCCCGGGAAGCCGGTCAGCGCCATCGCGCCGCCCGTGGCCTGCGCGATCATGTCGAAGCTCTTGTACTCGCTGTAGGGCCCGTAGTTGCCGAAGCCCTTCACGGAGAGGTAGACCAGGCGCGGGTTCAGGGCGTTGAGCGTGTCGTAGCCGAGGCCCATTTTCTCCATGCCGCCGGGCGCCTGGTTCTCGGCCACCACGTCGGCCTTCTTGACCATGTCGAGGAACATGGCCTTGCCCGTCGGGTGCTTCAGATTGAGCGTGACGCTCTTCTTGTTGGAGTTGAGCAGGAGGAAGTAGCTCGAGTCGACACCGGGCTTCTCGGCGCGACCGTAGCGCCCGGGCTCTCCTCTTCCGGGCTCTTCGACCTTGATGACCTCGGCGCCGAGCCACGCCAGCATCTGGGTGCACGACGTGCCGGCCTCGAACTGGGTGAGGTCAAGGATGCGGATACCGTTCAGGGCTGTGCTCATGGCTCTTCCTCCCGTATCGGGATGATACCGCGGCTACTTCGGCAGCATCGCCACCAGTGGGTCGAGGTTCCTCGGGTCGGGCTTCAGGGTGCCCGGCGGCACGCGCGTGATCAGCTCCACGAGCTTGTCGTTGAACGGAGTGGGGACGCCGGCCTGACGCCCCTGCTCGGAGACGTACCCGTTCAGGTACTGCACCTCGGTGCGACGGCCGCGCATGACGTCCTGAAGCAACGACGGCCGGCCTCCCGCCAGCTCCTTGGCCCGCTCGGCCATGTCGCGCTCGACCTCGCCCAGGGCCCGCCCGTCGGCGGCGTCCACAAAGCGCTGGGCGGTGATGCCCCAGATCGGCTCAACCTCGTGGCCACGGGCGCGGCCCACCTTGATGGTCTCCGCCGCCAGGTGGATCGCCACGCGCCGAACCCCGTCCCGGGTGCGGACCTCGGCGGAGCCAAGGCCCGAGAGCCCGGCCAGGCCGTTGGCCATGCAGTTCACGGAGAGCTTCGACCAGCGCTCGCCCCAGAGGTTGGTGGTCACCTTGGTCGGGGCCACGTCGCACATGATCTTGGCGAGCCGTTCGGCGCGCTCGGTCACCTTGCCGTCATGCTCGCCGATCTTGAAGCCAATCTGGCTCCGGTCGGTGCGTATGGCGTGGCCCGGCTCGTACATGCCGGCACCGATGGTAATGACGCATCCAAGGCAGCGTTCCCGTCCGGCCACCGCGGCCACTCGCTCGTCGTTGATTCCGTTCTGGAAGTCGACGACGACGCCGTCGGGCTTCTTCAAGTACTGAAGGCCGAGGGCGACCGCCCATTCGGTGTCGTAGGACTTCACGGACACGAAGACCGCGTCGAACGGCTCGGCCACCGACTGCAGCTCATGGATCAGGAGCGCGCGCACCGGGATCAGGTGCTCGCCGCAGGTGCCCGAGAGCCGAAGCCCGACCTTCTTCATCGCCTCGACGTGATCCGGCCACTGGTCGATCAGCGTCACGTCGTGACCGGCCCTGGTCAGCATCCCCCCCACCACACCGCCGATCGCGCCGACCCCGATAATGCCGATTCGATAGCTCATCGCTTCCCTGCTTCCTCCCTCGTCATACCCGCGGACGTGAGCTGGATTGGAGCTCCTGCCGGAGTATACGCGGTCGGCGCAGCATTGGTGCGCGCCGCAGCGTTCGGCTAGACTTCGGATGGTCATCCATGCGGCTGATCGGGCTCGCGATTGCTCGGCGTCGATCCTGGCGAGATCCGGTCGTCACCATCCTGGTGGCCGGCTTGAGCCTGTCCGGCTGCGCGCCCTTGCCGAAGGGCGAGTACTGGAAGGGATCCTACGCTCACCTGGACCCGCCCCGGTATCGGTTCAACGTTCCCGAAGGCTGGCGCGAAGTGACGGCGTCGGATTTCCCGTCACTCGCCTTCAATCGACGCGCGTTCGCGACGCTGGACGACCAGAAACGGCGCGCCTTTCTCCAGCGCGCCGAGATCGAGCTTCAAGCCATCGACACCGGGCTCATCTCGGCGCGTGGCGCGTGGATACAGGTGGGCTCCGAGGCCGGCTCGGGTGGGTGGAACATCTCGAGGAATCCATTCACGAGGGATCCGCTCCCACTCGGGCTGAACGAGCGGCAGAAGCAGGCGCTCTGGGAACGGTTCGCGGCCAGCCGGATTCAACGAGCACCACCGACCGACAAGCCGAAGCTCACCCTGGAGTCGATCGACGTGGTGAGCTATGGGCTCAACAGAGTGTTGCGGCTACGCTTCAAATCCGAAGAGGCGCGCGGCTCGATGTACTGGACGGTGCTCGGCGTGTACAGCTCGAACGACACGGTTTCGCTCGCTCACCTGGGCACCCCTGCGGACCGCGACGAGGGGATCGCCGGCTTCGAAGAGATCGCCGCCTCGCTCCGCTTCGACTAGCGACCCTCCTGTGTCGAGCGGCTAAAGCCTCCGCCGAAATCGCTGCGTCTGTTCGTCGTAGGGGTCGTCGGACTCGTTTGACCGGCGGTGTTGCGGCGGCCGAATCGCCAGGATCAGAATGCCGTAGGCTAGGAGGCCGACCGCGACCATGAGCCACATCCGGGCCGCCTCGGCACCGCCTATGGCGCACGCCCAGATGCGCCCCTGACCGCAGAGCTCTCCATACACGCGATTGTTCACTCGTGCGAGCAGCACGCTGAGCGTCATCGCCAGCGGGGCGGCAATCACACAGAGCCAGCCGATCAGCCTCATCCTCGGCCTCCTTCACGACAGGTCCTCTAGCCGCCGCTCGCGCAGCTCGATCGCCTGGCGGGCGACCAGGGCGGTGACACGAGAGCTCGTCGGTCTTCCGCTGACCGGCCCAGCTTCGCCAGGCAGCCAGGGTCAGTGTTTCTGACGCTCCGTCGACACCGCGTCGCGTAGGGCCCGCGTCTTCTGGGCCAAGCGCTCGACTGCCGGTGATCTTCTCGCAGGCCTGCCGTCTTCACCACGGATGTCGCGGACGGATTCGAGGTAGGAGAGCAGTTCGTCGAGGAAGGCGAGCAACTCCGTGAGCATGGCTGATTGTACTTTTTCCCGGCTTGACAACATCGGGAATTTCCGGAAATATCCAGCCGCTCGCCCGAATGACTTCTTGAGGAGTGTGTCCTCATGGTCGCCACCCGCCGTCGCATCC
>WNGG01031352.1_pt1 | contig 12621 bp, 13 predicted proteins | sample 5400661 | NCBI WGS metagenome assembly WNGG01 (sample SAMN13153372, study PRJNA577476) | soil metagenome | isolation source: 100 cm soil or saprolite under Garry oak tree replicate 1 | place: USA:California | collected 2016-06-15 | reverse complement strand
TGCCGTTCACGTTGAAGAGCGCGACGGCATCGCCGCCCACGTACACCCGCCGGCTCGTGCCGGCGGGGAGATCGGCGAGCGTGGCCACCGGCGTATAGCCGTCCGCCCGCGTGGGCCGGCGCGACACCGCCTGCGCTGCGCCGGCGCCCCCCAGCGTGTCCAGCATGTCCCACAGCGACATCTGGACGCAGGTGAACGTCGGCGTGTCGCGCAGCGTATAGGACGACGCCTTGCTCTCGCGCAGCTGCATCACCAGGTCGAGAAAGTCGGCCGGGTTGTCGCCCTCGAACGCGACGATGAACTCCTGGTCGTCGAGCCCGTAGGAATAGGTCGTATTGAGCCGGATCGACGGGTACTGCCGCCCGATGCGCACGTGCTCGTCCATCATCCCCTGCCGTTCCCCTTTGGGCAGCATGTACCACGCGCGCGTCTTGATGAAGGGGTACACGAACAGGTAGCGCGCATCACTCGGCCGGATGACCAGCCGGGACGGTTGTCCCACGCCCGGGGCCTCGGGAAACTCGTAGATCGACCGGCGCGTCATCGCGAGGTAGCTGTAGGGGACCGCGAGAACCAGCGAATCCAGGTCCTCCGCCACCTGCCACAGCAGGAAGTCGCAGTCGCCGCGGATGCCGACGAGCCCGTAGGGGCGGAGCAGCAGCCGGCCCGCGAAACTCTCGATCGTCTCGCCGAACTCGAGCTTGGCGCTCGCCTGTCGCTCCGCCGGGAGCCGGCGCCACGCGCTGTCCAGCTTGTAGAAGGCGAAGCGAACGACCTGGCGCTTCTCGGACGGCTTCGTGCTCATGGAACCAATCTAACGCGGAACGTCAGATCGGGCCCTCTGTTCCGCGTTCCGCGTTCCGCGCGCCGCGTTGCTCCCGCCAGAACTTGCGCACGATCCACACGCCGATCCCACCGAAGATCAGCACCGGCGTGAGCGCGAGAAGCACCGCCGCCCAGAAGTACAGCAGGTTCATGTGCGGGTCGTCTCCCCCGTGCTGCGCGAGGACCAGCGCGGCGAGCGTCATCGGCCGAGGAACCGCTTCAGGTGGCGCAGGTAGTAGCTGAGCGCCGCGGCCGCCGCCGCGGACGCGACGGCCATGACCAGCGTCACGCCGTCGCCCGATTCCCGGTAGCTCCAGCCCGCCCATAGCGCGAAGCCCGCGCAGAACACGACGGCGGTGCCGATGAGGAGGCGGTGGAAGGGAATCATGGCCGGTGCCTAGGCGGCGACCTTGTCCACCACCATGAGCGTGAGCAGCGCGGGCAGGTAGACGATGGAGACGTAGAAGAGGCGCCAGGCGCGCGACGAGGTGGCGGCGCGCGTCATCGCGACCGACGCGCCCGCGTAGGCGAGCCCCAGCGCCAGCGCCCCGAAGAAATACAATCCCCCGGTGACGCCCAGCAGCGTGGGCAACAGGCTCACGGGGAGGAGCGCCGTCGCGTACAGCAGCACCATGCGACCGGTGTGCCGACCGTCCGCGTCCGCGACCGACAGCATCGCCAGGCCGCCGCGCCGGTAGTCCTCCCGGTAGATCCAGGCGAGCGCCAGGACCACGGCCGGACCGAGGGCCCCGCCAGCGGCGGTCCATCCCCCCACGATCGGCAGGGCGCCTGGCACGGCACCAATGAGGGTGTTGAGCGTGGTGGTACGCTTGAGCGGCGTGTAGAGCAGCACGTAGCTGGCGAGCGTGAGCGCCGCGAGCCCGGCGGTGAGCAGATTCACGCGCAGCGCGAGATAGGCCACGCCTGCCACCGAGATTACCGCCGCGAACGCGGCCGCCGCCCCCGGGGTCACCCGCCCCGACGGCAGCGGGCGCCTACACGTGCGCCGCATGCGCGCGTCGACGTCGCGCTCGCGCCACTGGTTGAACGCGTTGGTGCCCGCGGCGACCAGCGCGACGCCGATCAAGGTGCGCAGCAGCAGCCCGAGGTCCACCCCCGCTCCCGAGCCGAGGTAGAACCCGGCTGCGGCAGTGAGCACCACCAGCTGGGTGATGCGGGGCTTCGTCAGCTCGAGCAGCGCTACCAGATGTGCTCCGACATGCCGGCCAGGATGAAGATCACGGCGAGCGGCAACGGGATCACCGCCATGATCCGCAGGTTCCAGCGCTCGAACTTCAAGTGCATGAAGAACAGCCCGACCAGGGCCGCCTTCCAGATCGCCAGGAACAGGAGCAGCAGCAGCTTCAGGTTGCGCGAGATCGGCAGCTCGAAGGCGAGCCAGGACGTAGTTGGGACGCTTGTGCGCGGTCTCCATGGGCCCCCGCCCTCAAATGAGGTAGACGATCGTGAACAGGATGATCCACACCAGGTCGACGAAGTGCCAGTACAGGCCCACCGTTTCGATCCCGCCGTAGTCGTTTTTCGAATACTTGCCTGGCAGCGCTTTCGTGAGGTACAGGTAGGTCATCGAGATCACGCCGCACGTGACGTGAAAGCCGTGGAACCCCGTCATCGTGAAGAACGTGGAGCCGTACAGGCCCATCGTCGCGGCGGGCAGCGTTCCGTTCGCCACGAGCGTGGCCAGCTCGCTCCCCTCCCGGACGCCACTCGGCACAAACCCGTGCTCGATCAGGTGGATGTACTCATAGACCTGGATGCCGACGAACGACGCACCGCCCAGGATTGTCAGCAACAGCCAGAAGCGCATTTTCTTGGGGTCGCCGTCCTGGATGGCCGCGTACGCCTTCACCATCGACACGCTCGAGCAAATCAGCAGAAACGTGTTGAAGGCGGTGATCTTGATGTTCAAGACGATCCCCGGCCTGGCCCATTCGCCGGGGGCGCCGAACCGCAGGATGACGTAGGTGCCGATCAGCGCCGCGAAGAACATCACTTCAGACGCGAGGAACACCCACATCCCCAGCTTCTTGTTGTAGACGTCGAGCCCCCGCTCGGCCGGGAAGGGGGGCCGCATCTGGTCGACGGCGGCGGCTGCGTGCGTCATCGGTCGTCCCTCTCCCTCGGTCAGTGGCGTGCGGCCGTCGCGGCGGCCGGCTCGCGGTCGGTCGGCAGCTTGCGGGTCTGCGGCAGGTAGTCCTCCGGCACCTGCGGCGAGCTGAACTCGTACGGCCCGCGGTACACCGTCGGCACGCGGTCCCAGTTGCCGTGGGGCGCGGGACTCGGCAGCGTCCACTCGAGCCCGTTGTCCTGCCACGGATTCAGTCCCGCCGGCTTCCCTTTCTTGAGGCTCCACCAGAAGTTCACGAAGAAGATGATCTGCGTCGCGAACAATAGGAATGCGCTGATCGAGATGAACACGTTCATCGGTTGGTAGGGCTGGAGGAACGTGTATTGCGACGGGTCGTACAGCCGACGCATCATCCCGCCCATGCCCAGGATGTGCATCGGGAAGAAGACGCAGTTGTAGAAGACGAACGTGAGCCAGAAGTGCACCTTGCCCCAGCCCTCGTGCATCAGCCGCCCGAACATCTTGGGATACCAGTACGGGATCGCGGCGAACAGCGCGAACAGGCTGCCGCCGAACAGCACGTAATGCAGGTGGGCCACGATGAAGTAGGTGTCGTGGATGAACATGTCCACCGGCGTCGCGGCCATGAAGATCCCCGACAGTCCGCCGATCACGAACATCGCGACGAACGCGACCGCGTTGAGCATCGGCACCGTGAACCGCAGGTTGCCGCGCCACATCGTCCCCATCCAGTTGAACGTCTTCACCGCCGAGGGGACGGCGATCACGAGCGTCGATACCATGAACGATGATCCCAGCGTCGGGTTCATGCCGCTCACGAACATGTGGTGGCCCCACACGATCCAGCCGAGGAACGCGATCGCCACGATCGCGAACACCATCGAGTGATACCCGAAGATCGGCTTGCGGCTGCCGTTGGCGATGATGTCCGAGACCATGCCCATGGCGGGCAGGATCAGGATGTAGACCTCGGGGTGGCCGAAGAACCAGAACAGATGCTGCCACAACAGCGCCTGGCCACCGGCCGCCGGATCGAAGAAGTGCGTCCCGATGATCTGGTCGAACAGCAGCATGATCGCCGCCCCGGAGAGCACGGGCAGCGCGAGCAGGCCGAGGATCGCCGTGATGAACAGCGACCACACCGAGAGCGGCATGCGGAACCACGTCATGCCGGGCGCGCGGTTGTTGATGATCGTCGTGATGTAGTTGAGCGAGCCGAGAATCGACGACAGACCGACCAAAATGATCGAAACCGACCACAGCTCCTGGCCGATCGACGCGCCCGAATAGTCGTGCCGCGCCGACAAGGGCGCGTACATGGTCCAGCCGGCCCGGGCGGCCCCGTCCGGCACGAACATGCTCGCCAGCATCACCAGACCGGCCGCGAAGAACGACCAGAACGACCACATGTTGATGCGGGGGAACGCCATGTCGTGCGTCCCGATCTTGAGCGGGATCAGGAAGTTGGCGTACACGCCCACCAGCAGCGGCATGATGGCGAAGAACACCATGAACGTGCCGTGCATCGTCACGAGCTGGATGTAGTACTCCGGCAGGATCACCCCGCCGGGCGCCATGGTCTCGGGCAGGACGCCGCCCCCCGGCATCGGCTTGCCCGGGAAGCCGAGCTGCCAGCGCATCTGCATCGCCAGCAGCCCGCCCACGAGCAGAAAGAACAGGCTCACGAACAGGAACTGGATGCCGATGATCTTGTGATCGGTCGAAAACACGTACTTCCGGATGAAGCTCCGGTCGTCGTGATGCGCGGGGGCGGGATGAGACGTCGCAGCCACGGTGGTCATGACGAGGCCTCCTGAGCAGCCTGCTTCATCCAGACGTCGTAGTCTTCCTGGGTCTGCACGAACACTTGCGCCCGCATGCGGTAGTGCCCGAGTCCGCAGAGCTGCGAGCAGCCGAGCTCATACGTGCCCGGCACGGTCGCCTCGAACCAGGCTTTGATGTCCATCCCGGGCACCGCGTCCTGCCGGACCCGAAACTGCGGCACGTAGAACGAGTGGATGACGTCCTCGGACGACAGCAGGACGACGATCGGCCGACCCACTGGCAGGTGCAACTGGTTGCGGACCGTGAAGTCGTCGGGCGTGCCGAGCTTGCCGTCGGGTCCCGGGTAGGTGATCTGCCACTCGAACTGCTTCGCATGGATCGCGATCGGGTAGGCATTCGGTGGGATGCTGTTGCGGCCCTTCATCTGGACCCAGTAATGGTTGCTGATGAGACCGAGCGCCACCATGGTCACCGCGGGGATCGCGGTCCAGATCACTTCCGCGCGGGTGCTCCCGTGCGTGTAGAAGGCCTTCCGGCCCGGCCGCTGCCGGTACTTCACGACGAACCAGATCAGCCCCACCTCGACCAGCACGAACGCGATCCCCGTGATGATCAGGATGGCGAGGAACAGGCCGTCGATCGGCCCGGTGAATGTCGAAGCCTTGAACGGCAGCCACCAACGCATGGGGCGCTCCTCGGTTAGTTCACTTGGCGGCAAAGCTGAAATCCGCCGTCTTCGTCTCGCTCCCCGCCACGGTCACGGTCGCGGTCTGCGTGCCGTACTTCTCGTGCCACGCCTCGATCGTGTACGTGCCCGGCGGCAGCCCCTTGATGGTGAACGAGCCGTCGCTGCCGCTCACGCCGAAGAAGGGATGCGGCAGCACGCCCAGCCACGCGTGCATCCAGCCGTGCACGTTGCACTCGAGCGGCACCATGACCTCGGGAGCGGTGAACGTCCGATCCGACGTCATGACGGCGGGCTGACTGATATTAAAGGGGCGGTTCTTGGTGCCTTTGGCCTTGATGTTGTGTAGGATGCCGTCGGAGTTCTTGATGGCGAGGGGCTGACCGACCAGGATGCCGAACACGTGCGGATGGTAGCGGCAGCCGTCCTGGTCGAGCGTCACCGGCCCGGCGGGCGCGGGCGCCTTGTAGGTCGCCGGCAGGCCCGACTTCACGTAGACGAACACGTTCGCGAGCGTGCCGTTGGCGTTCACGACCACCGTCTCCTCCGTGGGCGGTGCGGCCGTGTACTTCGCCTTGCACTTCGGTTCCTCGCTCATGTCGATCTTCGGCATAGCGGGCTTCGCACCGGTGAACTTTACCTTGCCGCTGATCGTCCCCCCGCCCTGAGCGGCGGGGACGCCTGGGCGCATCCACCCAGCGAGCGCCAGCACCAGCACCGCCCCTCCCGTCGCCGCCACAACTCCGAGCTTCCCCATCCTGCCTCCTCGATGAAAGTCCTGCAGGCTATCGCTGTCTCCCCGCCCGCACCGTACCGCGCCGCCCCCCCCGGGCCCGCCGCACCACCACGAGTCCCAGCCCCAGCGTCACGAGCATGGCCAGCACCGGAGAAATGAACACGCCCGGCGGCGTGGGCCGATCGAGCGCCAGGAAGTACCAGGTGCTCACGGCCATGCGCGAGCCGTGTTCCCCGCTGGAGCCGTCCCAGGCGAAGAAGGCCACCGGAATCGCCCGGCCAGTCTCAAGCTGAACTTCGTTGGCGGTATCGGGCGTGGCAAGGGCGCGCGTGAACACCAGCCGCCATTCCCCGTGATCGAAGCGCGCCTGCCCCGCCACCACGCCGGGGAGCGTGTCGAACCGCTCGATCCCCCGGGCCAGGCCCGCGATGCTCCGGCGCGGAGTGCTCGTCCAGCGCCACTGGTAGACCGGGTCGGTTTCGCTCCCCATCAGGAAGTAGGGACGCTCCATCGCCGCCGGGCTCTCCGGGAGATGGCGGGGGAACTGCACCGCCAGCTGGTCGGGCCACGGCTGCGCCTTGGGGGGGGGCGGGCCCGAGTCGTCGCCGGCCACGGTCTCGAGCACGCGTTGCTCGAACCCGAGCCACGCGCTGTCGGGGCTCTGCGTGCGGTCGTCCCAGCTCACTCGCAGCGCCAGCGTGCGGCCGTCATGCAGCGCCTGCACCCAGACGCCCGATACCGCCGGCGCGAACCAGCGGGACTTTCTGATCACCTGCCCCACGAGCGGGAACCAGTACCGGCCCACCCGCCCCCACACCGAATCGTCGGGCGAGGCCGGCACCGGGCCGGCGATCTGCGGTGCGTGGATCACGTCCTGCACCTCGGGCGGCTCCGGCGGCGAGAGCGAGCGCACGTACTGGGCCAGCCGCCATAGCTGCTCGTCGGTGAGGAACTTCTGGTCGATCAGGTCCGAGAACGAGGGCATCGGCGTCCCGTCGAGCCCGGTGCGCAGCCGGTGATAGATGTCACCCGTGCTGCCGCCGCCGCGGAACCGCCAGGCTCGAGAACTTGAGCGCCGCCACGTGTTGGCTCGTGTCCGCGAAGAACGCCGAGAACGTCTTGATGTATGCGGCCACATCGCGTCGCTCCGCGTCCGACAGGCGCCCCTTCCACGCCGGCATCGCAGTCCCGGGCAGCGCGTCGTCGATCGCCCGCATCAGATCGGCGTCGGTCGGTAGCTGACCGGAAGCCGTCGTGCGGATCTTGTAGACCGCACCCGTGAAGTTGCGCGGCCGGGGCAGCATGTGCGCCGCGGCCAGCCCGTCGCCGGCGCCGCTATCGCCGTGGCAACCGGCGCACCACTTCACATAAACCGCCTTCCCTTTCGTCGTGTCCTGCAACGGGAAAGGGGAATCGGGAATGGGGAATGGTGCGGCTCGCAGCGCGAGCAGGAGAAGGGCGCTAATCATCACCTTTCCCCTTTCCCGTTTCCCCTTTCCCGGGTTCGGTCTCCCACGTCCTCGGCGTCCATCCGGTTTGATCGTACAGGAACAGGATCACCGACCAGATCTCGCGCTCGGTGAGGAAATCCTCCCACTTGGGCATCGCCGAGTTCCACGGTGTGCCCTCGCGCGGCAGCCCCGGCCCGCCCTTGGCCACGCGCCAGAACACGAAACTCTCCGTGAGCTGCGCGATGGTGCCGTTGTCCTGGAAGTTGGCCGGGAGTGGATTGAAGCCGGAGGCGAAGTGGCCCTGACCGTCCAGGTGGTCCCCGTGACACGGCAGGCAGTTCTGGTAGTAGACCCGCTTGCCTTCCGCGACATACGCCGGCAGCGAGTCGGCGTGCTGGCGCAGCGGGTTCTCGAGGCCCGTCAGCGTGATCGACTTGCCCCGGAAAGTGATTTCGGTGGGCGGAGCCGGGTGGATGGAGCGGAGATTGGGTGGCGCGGCCACGGTCGTGGCCACCTGCCCGTACGCGATCAGCCCGACCAGCGCCGTCACCACCACGAGCAGCGCGGCCCGCGCCGCGCGCAGCCGCGGCTCGACCAGCACCGCCTGGATCGGCTCCTTGAAACGGGCCCACCGCTCCTCGTTGTCGCTCACGTAGATGAGCACGCCCACCAGCACCGTGGCCATGTACTGGAGCACCACGCTCTTCGGGACGATGGCGCTGCCCGGGAGCAGCGGCACCACCCACACGATTACGAGGTAGGCGAGGACGAGAATCGCCACCGCCTGCCAGAACGGGTGCGCGGCGTAACGCCGCAGCGCGGGCGCGGCGGTCATTTGTGCGCCGCCAGGTATTGCGCCAGCGCTTCGAGCTGCGCGGCGCTCATCATCGTCCCGAACGTCTTGGGCATGATCCCCGCGAGCTTCTCGTAGCCTTTCGCGATCGACGAGGCCGGATCGAGGATCTTTTTACGAATCGATTCCGCATCCCGGCGGGACCCGACGTGCGTCAAGTCGGGCGCGATGACCTGTCCCTGGCCGTCGAGCTTGTGGCAGGCGAGGCACCCTGCCGCCTGGATGATCGCCTTGGGGTCGGTGGCGCCCCCCGCCAAACCCCCAGCACCTCCTCCACCACCCCCACCCCCCGTTGGGGAGGTTGTGGAGGTGCTGGAGGTTGCCGGGATGTCCGAAGCGGTCACATCGACCGTGCCGCCCTGGGATTCGAGGAACGCGATCACGGACCACACTTGTGGCGGCGAGAGCTGTTTGGTCATCACCGGCATGATCGGCTGATAGCCCGCCACCACATAGGCCTTCGGGTCGTCGAGCGACTCGTACAGGTACTGCTTGCAGTCCTTCCCGGCTTCTCGCTTGCCGCAGCGGGCGCCGATCGCTCCGGTGCCCTTTTCGTCGGTGAGGAGATTGGGCGCGCGGGTGCCGAGGCCGTGGCAAGTGGTGCAACCGCCGATGCCGTTGAACACTTTCTCACCGGCGGCGACGAGCTGCTCCGGCGTCACATTGGCGCCCAGGGTGAGCGTCTGCGGCACCTCGGACTGGACCTGCGGGATCTTGTTGGCGATGAGGGTATAGAGCGCCAGGGTCCCGAGCACGATGCCGACGACCTTGAGGTTAGTGGCCCACATGGCGGCCCCCTCCCGCGGACTCACCCGGGGACACGAACGTGGACTTCTCCGCCAGCCCGCCCAGCCAGAACACGAACGCGACCAGGGTGAGGAAGATCAGCACGCACAGGCTGATCATCTTGGACGCGTAGCCGAGCGCGGGGGTGGCGGCGTACTTGCTCGTGTCCTGCACCACCTGCCACACGTGCCAGTACTGGCGGATGCCGGAGCGCGCGAACCCCATGAGCCCCATGAGCCACGTGAACGTCACCGCGAGGATGAACAGCGCGTACTGCGAGCGCGGCGGCATCTTGCCCCACTGAATCGCGCCCAGCGACTGGGCGCCGCGCGCCATCAGGATGTCGATCAGCGTGACGAAGACGATGCAGGAGAGGACCGCCAGGACCTGATAGACGCTGAACCCGATTCGCACGATGGCTTCGACGAAGTAGCCCCGAATGCCGTAGAACAGCACCACTCCGGCCGCGACGGCGAACATCGCTCCCTGAATGATCGTCCCTGTGCCCGCCCACGGCACGACCGGCCGGGTGTTGGCCCGGCGGTACATGAGGAACGACAGAAACGTGGTGAGGATCATCAAGTTCACAGCCGTGTTCTTGGCGCTCATCACGCCCAGCGCGCCCAGGAACGGGTGGTGCGAGCCGCCCATCGCCGCCAGCTCCTTCGAGTCGGCGATCATCGTGTGCGGTGTGCCCCACACGATCGCGCCGAGCACCAGCACCACCAGCAGCCACTTGGTATAGGGGCGGAACCGCTCGGCGCCCGGAATCCGGCCCATCCCGATCCACAGGTAGTAATTGCCGGTGAGGAACAGCACCGCGATGAGGAACGCCTGAATGACCCACAGCCAGCTCATGAACCCGCCCATCATCGTGATGCCCATCGACTGGTCGTATTGATAGATCTCGCGCCCCAGCCAGTAGCCGGCGAACGGCAGCACGATCAGCGCCGAGATGGCGATGAAGTTGCCGACGTAGCCCATCCAGTCGTAGTGCGCCCGCTCCTCGTCGGTCTTCGCGGCGAGGAAGCGGTAGCTCGCGTACGCGGCGACGATCGCGCCGCCGAACACGACGTTGGCGATCAGGCGGTGCACGTTGATCGGCATCCAGGTCGCGTTGGCGATCGCGTGCCACAGCTTGATCGTCGCCGGATCCGTAGACGGGGTGACGTCGCGGGGCGGGGTCATCATGTAGGTCAGCCACGAGTTCGCGATGAACATCACGATCGTGCCCCACAGATTGAGCAGCAGCCCGAGGCCCCAGTGACCCCACTTCGGCCGCCCGTACTTCCAGCGGTCCCAGCCGTAATAGTAGAGGTACAGGGTGAACGACTCGCAGAAGAACAGCGCGGCGTACAGCCACATCGACGGCGCGAACACGGCGGTCAAGTACGCCCATGCCTTCATCCACAGCGTCGCCAGGATGAAGACCAGTATCGCGCCCCAGATCGCCGTCGCCGAGTACGCCACCAGCAGCAGGCGCGTGAACTCCTTGGCGAGGCGGTCGTAGCGGGCATCCTTGCCGACGATACCGATCGCCTCCGCGACGACCGCGAACATCGGCACACCCAGCACGAACGCCGCGAACATCAGATGCACCTCGGCCGCGATCCACACTGCGGCGCGGGCGCCGATGAGCGGGAATTCTCCGTAGGCGCGGGTCGTGTCCGCGGCGACCTGCAGCGCGAGCGACCAGTGCTCCGTCATCCGTTATCCGTCACGAAAAACGGCCGCCGTTTCGAGAAGTCGATCGGCATCGAGCTCCGCACCTCGGCGAGCAGCTCCGGCGTCACCTCCCGGCGCCCCTGACGGCGCGCCCACGCCTCCACCCGCTGCATCACCACCCCGCGCACGAACGAGGGGATGCGGGACACCCGCTCGCGCGCCGCGGGCGTCCACGCCAGCGCCGGTTGAAAGTCGCCGCCGTAGCGCAGCGCGCGGGCCGGCTCGATGAGGGCCGTGTCGCCCGTCGGCTCGTACAGGCACGACGGATCGGCGGCGAGCACGTCCCCCTCGAGCGCGAACCCGCGCGCCCGGCAGCCGCCGCACAGCGCGCGATACTCGCATGCCCCGCACTTCCCCTGCAGCGGCCCTTCCCGCAGCCGTCGGAACAGCGGCGACGACCGCCACACGTCGGCGAAGCGCTGCGATGTGAGATCGCCAGCCACCTCGGGCAGGTACGGGCACGGCGTGACCTTGCCGTCCGGCGTGATGCGGCAGTACTGCGTGCCGCAGGGACAGCGCGTCTCGTAGTTCAGGACCGGGGAGTCGGGGTCGGTCTGATGCACCAGGCGCATGAAGTGCGGCGCGCATTTCGCCCGCACCAGCATGCGGCCCCGGTAGCTGCGCTCCCAGCGGGCCAGGTCGGCGAGCACCGCCTCGTAGTCCGCGGGCGCGAGGTCCGACAGGGCGGCGCCGCGGCCCGTCGCGACCAGGAAGTAGCAGTTGAATGACACCGCCCCCTCGTCCGCCGACCACGCCACCAGGGCCCCGAGCTCCGCGCGGTTCCCCTTGGTGACCGTCGTCTGCACGATGAAGTCGAGCCGCGCCGCCCGCAGCCGCGCGAGCGCGCCCTGCACGTCGGCGAGCGCGCCCCTGCCGCGGCGGAAGTTGTCGTGATAGGAGGGACGCAGCGAGTCGACGCTGACCGCGACCCCCCGCACGCCCGCCTCCACGAGCGCCGCGATGCGCTCGTCCGTGAGCAGCGTCCCGTTGGTCCCCACCACGACTGTCGCCCCGTTGGCGGATGCGTGGTGGGCGATCTCCGCCAGGTCTCCTCGCAGGAGCGGCTCGCCTCCCGACAGAATGAGCAGCGGAGCGGGGTTCACGGCGAGCACCTGGTCCACGATGTCCCGGCACGCCGCCGTGTCGAGCTCAGCCTCGGCGCTCTCGTGCGGGCCCGCCGCGATGTAGCAGTGCGCGCACTCCAGGTTGCAGCGCCTGGTCAGGTTCCAGGCGACCACGTGCGGTACGTAGTCCACGTCAGTCCCCAGCCCCGGCCCGCTCCGCCAGCAGCCGCTCCATCGCGGCCTTCGCCTCCTCCGGCTTCATGGTCTTCAAGTCCACGGGGCACTTCCCCATTTGCGCTTCGATGTCCCGAATGGGGCAGCGCGTGATGCCCTGCGCCTTGGCCTCCTCGATGAACGCCCGCATCTCGGGACTCAATCCATCACGCCCCTCGGCTTCGGCGCGGATCTGCTTGGCCCGCAGCTCCTGGAACATGACCATCATCGTATCCATGTCGAACTCGTCGGCCGCGATCATCGCCTGCTTGTTCTCGTCCATCACGCGGGTGCTCACGCGCCAGATGGCGTGCCCGCGCGCGAATCGCTCGACCGTGTTGCGCGCCAGCGGCCGGGCGATGAGCGGCACGAGCTGCAGCCGCTGCCA
>WNGG01031503.1_pt1 | contig 12622 bp, 11 predicted proteins | sample 5400661 | NCBI WGS metagenome assembly WNGG01 (sample SAMN13153372, study PRJNA577476) | soil metagenome | isolation source: 100 cm soil or saprolite under Garry oak tree replicate 1 | place: USA:California | collected 2016-06-15 | reverse complement strand
GATGCACGATTCCCTGCGCGTGAGCGGCATCGAGCGCATCAGCAACCTGCACACCCCAGTCAAGGACCTCTTCCACATCCAGCGGCTTGCCGCGAATCAGGTGCTTGAGCGTTTGTCCCTGCAGCAATTCCATGGCGATGAAGTGCTGGCCGTTCGCTTCGTCGATTTCGTAAATCGTGCAAATGTTCGGGTGGTTGAGCGCGGACGCGGCGAAAGCTTCCCGCTGGAAGCGCTCGCGGGCAGCAGGATCATTCTCCAATTCTGCAGGCAAGAACTTCAGCGCGACATGGCGGTGCAGCTTGAGGTCTTCCGCTTCGTAGACCACACCCATCCCGCCGCCACCGAGTTTCTCCACGATACGGTAGTGCGAAATGGTTTTGCCGATCATGCCGTCCATAGGTGGTGGAATGGTATGTTGACGTGAAGTCGAGGTCAATCGAGAGTTTACGCCAGTCGTGGCCGCCCTTTTCGGAATTTAATACAGAGAAAAGCCACCGAGACCACAGAGAGTCTGATGGAGAAGGATGCTAATAGACGACAGAAAATAAAATCACGATTTCTGTGTGGTTCTCCGTGATCCTTTGTGTTCTCTGTGTTGCGCTTTTCGGAATTTTGCGGCCCCCTCGACGCGGGCCTAGTCTGTAAGAAGGACCCGGAGATCGCGCAGATTGTTTCCCGTGGGCCCTGTCTCTATCGCGTCGCCGAGCTTCTGGAAAAAAGTGAAGGAATCGCTTCGCCGAAAATAATCCCCCGGGTTCATTCCCAACGCGTGTGCGTGCGCGGAAGTTTCTCCGTCGGCGACGGCCCCGGCGGCCGGGCTCGACCCGTCGATACCGTCTGTGCCCGCGCTCAGCGCGGCGATACGCTGGCCTGCGATTTTCTCCACACAATGCAGGACGAACGCGGAATTCCTTCCGCCCACGCCATCGCCCGTCACCGGTGAGCTCACTTCGCCATCCGCGATCACGGCCGAGCGCCGGCCCGGGTTTGCGCGCTTCAACTCGGCGAGCTGCACCAGCAGGAAATCCGCGGCGTATTCGACAGGCCAATCGTCGGTGGTGTTGTCGCACATGGTGACGAATCCGGCCGCCTCGGCGGCGCGGTGCGCGGGATGAAACAGGTCGTCACGTCCAAGCAGCAGCTGAAAAACCGAATGACGAAATGCCGGATCGCCCGGTTTCGGTGTTTCGGGGATGGATCCAGGGCGTTCAAATCGCGCGCGAATCGAAGCGGGCAATTTTGCCAGCAATGCGTAGCGCTCGATCACGCTGCAAGTGTCAGTTACCGTTGTCGGATCGGGCAGTGTCGGGCCTGAAGCCAACGCCGACTCGCGGCCGTCAGGCACATCGGTTACCCCGAGCGTGATCTTCATGGAGGCGGACGCGGCCACGGCCAGGCGTCCTCCTTTCACCGCGGAAAGATGTTTCCGCACCGCGTTTACTTCGTCAATCGATGCGCCGCAGGTGATGAGCAACCTGTTCAGCGCTTGCATGTCTGCAAGTCCGACAGCGGGATCGAGTGGTTGTTCGACTAGCGCCGAACCTCCTCCCGACAGGAGAAAGAAAACCAGCGTCCGTTCATTGGCCTTTGCGAGCAAATCCCGAATCGCGCGGCCGGCCGCGAAGCTGCCTTCGTTTGGAACGGGATGCCCGGCGACGATCGCACGGAATCCCGAAGGCACATTGCTCGCGAGAGACGGCGCGACCACGATGCCATCGGCACGAAATGTGGGTGAAAGGAGTTCCGAGAGTCCAAAGGCCATCGCCACCGACGCCTTGCCGATGGCGACTGCGCAGATGCGCTCAAACGGAGCGAGGTCGAGCAGCGCGCCGCTTAGGCGGATGTGCGAGCCCTCGCGGGCAAGCTTCCGCCGCATGGTCGCGGGAATATCGATTGCCGCGAGCGTATCGCGAAATAATTGCAGCGCCGTTTGTTTGAGGTCGAGCATCGGATTGCCAATGTCGATACGTCTTCAGGGGCTGAAGCCCCTGCTTTTCAGGCTCTCGAATGTCGCGGCTGAAGCCGCGACCCACAAACACAATTCGTAAGGCAGCGTCCAGCATCGATGGCCGCAAGTGTGTCACGAAAAATTTGCAGCGCCGTTTGTTTGAGGTCAAGCATCGGATTGCCAATGTTGATACGTCTTCAGGGGCTGAAGCCCTTGCTTTTCATGCTCTCGAATGTCGCGGCTGAAGCCGCGACCCACAAACACAATTCATGAAACAGCGTCCAGCGTTGTGTCCGAGAAATTGGTTGCAATCCTCGGTTGGCTGCAATCCTGGACTTGTGGGTCAGGACTTCAGCCCTGACAAAAAATGCTGCCGACAATGCGGCTTTAGAGTCTGCGTGACAACCTGTGCGCGAAACGCTTTTGTAGCGTCGGCCTTCAGGCCGACACTGTGGATTCAAGAACATGCCCGCCCGAAGGCGGGCGCTACATAGACCAAAATCAAGTTCTCACACAGACTCTTTAGCCCCTGAAGCACTTTCAAGCTAAGTTCGTTATTCATCTAAGTAAGAGCTGCCTTCTACTTCTGCGGCAGCACATCCGGATTCAAAATCGTCGGCGGCCGCTTGCCGCTGAAGAAAGCGATCGCATTTTCGACAGCGATCATCGCCATCCGCGTGCGCGTTTCGATCGACGCCGAGCCGAGATGCGGCGCGAGAACGACGTTATCGCGCCGCAAGCCGTCGCTGATCAGCGGTTCGCGCTCGAATACGTCGAGCGCCGCGCCCGCAATCGTTCCCCGCTCAAGCGCCGCCACAAGCGCGGCTTCCTGCACGACCGGGCCGCGCGTCGTGTTGATCAGAAACGCGGTCCGTTTCATCTTCGCGAGTTCCCCGGGCCCGATCAACCCGCGCGTGTCCGCGCGCAACGGCACGTGGAGAGAAAGAAAATCCGCTTCCTTAAGCACGCGATCCCGTTCCGTGTATTCCGCGTTCAGTTCCCTTTCGACTTCTGCCGGTGCGCGCGTCGTGCTGGAATAAATCACGCGCATGCGAAATCCCGCCGCGCGCCGGGCCACGGCGCGGCCGATGCGCCCGAACCCGATAATGCCAAGCGTTTTGCCCCACACGTCGGTTCCGCACAATTGGTCCAGATTCCATTGCCGCCACGCGCCCGAGCGGGCTAGCCGGTCGCCCTCGACCAGGCGGCGCGCGACAGCCATAAGCAGTGTCCAAGTGAAATCCGCCGTCGTTTCGTCGAGCACGCCGGGCGTGTTCGTGACCGCGACGCTTCGTTCGGTGCACGCGAGCACATCGATATTGTCGTAACCGACGGCCACATTCGCGACGATCCGCAGATTCGGCCCCGCCGCGTCGAGCAATTCGCCGTCAACTTTTTCGGTCAGAAGACATATAAGCGCATCCTTTCCCTCAACGCGCTTTAAAACTTCCGGGCGCGGCGGCCGTTGGTTCTCGCTCCAATATTCGACGTCAAAATGCTCCGCCAAACGGCGTCGCGGCTCCTCAAACAAAACATGCGTGGAAAATAGTTTCGGCTTGCTCACCCCGCTGCCTCACATGAGAAAAACAACATCGGAGAGTAACACAGCTGCAACGGATTCAGCCTGAATGCGCTCCATCGAAGAAGGGAAAAATATTCTCCACTAATCTGAACCGACGCGCGCGTTGACTCTACCTAAAGCAGCAGACTATAGTGAAGGGAGAGCCGCCGAAATACGTTGATGCAACCGCAACTTATCCGCGAACTTATCGCGCTGCTTGGACCGAAGGCGGTCCTGTCTCAAGCGGAAGATTTGATGCTCTACGAGTACGACGGCTCGGTCGAGGTGGGGTCTCCCGAATGCATCGTGTTCCCGAGCTCCACGCGCGAGGTGGCTGAAATTGTGCGGCTCGCGAATCGCTATGAGACTTCGCTGGTTGGACGCGGCGCGGGGACGGGGCTCTCCGGAGGCGCGATTGCCCGCAACGGCGGGATCATGATCGCTTTTTCGCGCATGAACCGCATTCTCGAGGTCGATGCCGCAAATCTGCGAGCGGTCGTGCAGCCCGGCGTGGTGAACCTCGATCTCTCGCGGGCCGTCGAGCATCTGGGCCTGTATTACGCGCCCGATCCTTCAAGCCAGAGATCGTGCACGATCGGCGGAAATGTTTCCGAAAATTCCGGCGGACCCCACACGCTGGCCTACGGAGTGACGTCGAATCACGTGACCGGCATGGAACTCGTCCTGCCCGAAGGCGAAATCGTGCGCATAGGCGGGAAGACGATGGTCGGCTCCGAAGGAACGCTCGCGCTCGTCACGGAAATCACCGTTCGCCTCACACGAAAGCCCGAAGCGGTGAAGACGCTCCTCGCGGTTTACGACACGCTCGACGACACGACCGAAACGGTCGTCGATATCACAGTGCGCGCGATTACGCCGGCTGCCTGCGAAATGCTCGACGGATTTACACTTCGCGCGGTCGAGGATTATGTCCATGCGGGCTTTCCCAAAGATTGCGCCGCGGTGCTGCTGCTCGAAGTGGAGGGGCTCACCGAAGCCGTCGAAGCGCAGGCCGCGGCAATCACCGAGGTCTGCCGCCAGCATAACGCGCGGGAAGTACGCGTCGCGCGTGACGACCGCGAGCGCGATCTCCTGTGGAAGGGCCGGAAAAACGCTTTCGGCGCTCTCGGGCGGCTCTCGCCCATGTACTACGTGCAGGACGGCGTCATCCCGCGCACACGCCTCCCGGAAACCCTGCGGTGCATCGAGGAAGTCAGCCGCAAATATGATTTACGAATCGGTAATATTTTCCACGCCGGGGATGGCAATCTTCATCCGCTAATTTTGTTCGACGAACGCAATCCCGCGGAATTCAAGCGTGTCGTCGCGGCGGGATTGGAAATCATGAAGCATTGCGTCGATGTGGGCGGGGCGCTGACTGGCGAGCACGGCGTCGGCATGGAGAAAAATGAGCTGATGCCGCTGATGTTCACGCCGGAGGATCTCGACTTGATGCGGCGGGTCCGCGCCGCGTTTAATCCCGCCGGGCGGTTAAATCCCGGCAAGGTGCTTCCACTCGGCAAAGCCTGTGGAGAAATTCGCGTGCAACCGATGCCGGTTTCCACGACAATTTCCGCATGAGCCGTCCCGCGCAAGCTTCCGTCACACGTCTCGAAGAAATCGTAGGCGGCGCGCACGTTCTCACCGATCCTGCTGAACTCGCGGCGCGCCAGGTAGATGGCTCGCGCCCCTCCGCCGTCGTTCAGCCTGCGGAAGTTGCTCGGGTTGCTGAAATCATCCGCTTCGCTGCCGCGGAAAAGCTCGCTGTGATTCCCTGCGGCGGCTGCACGAAGATTGGCATCGGCTCGCCACCTGCGCGTTACGACATCGCGCTCGATCTCTCGCGTATGAGTCGAGTCCTCGCCTACGATCCACGAGATCTGACACTCGGAGTTGAGCCTGGCGTGCGAATCGAGGAATTGTTGCGGACCCTGGAGGAACAGAAACAATTTCTCCCACTCGCGGTTCCTTTCGCCGAGCGAGCCACCGTCGGGGGCATTGTGGCCGCAAGTTCCAGCTCGCCGCTGCGCCACTCCTATGGCGGTGTGCGAGATTTTTGTCTCGGCATGGAATTTGTGACGGGCGAGGGCGTGATATCGAAAGGCGGCGGTCGCGTTGTAAAAAACGTGACGGGCTACGACCTGCATAAGCTTCTGGTCGGATCGCTGGGAACGCTCGCGGTCATCACGCGCGTCAATTTCCGCACGTTCCCATTGCCACCAGTGCAAGGCACCTTTATCGCGTCATTCGCTGACGCCGAATCCGCCTTTGGTTTCTGCCGCGCCGTTGCGCAATCAGTTCTCACGCCGCAGATTTTGGAAGTCGCCGATCCTGGAGCGGCTCATCTCCTCTTTTCGGCGGAAACCCCCGCGCGGATCACGCCGCAGCAATGGTCCGTCGTCATCACTGCGGCAGGCCAAGCCTCTGTCGTGGACCGCTACGCGCGCGAACTCGGCCACATGGCAAGCGCTGCGAACGCCGCGGAGTTCATGCCGCTCAGCAATGCGGAACATTCATCCGTTTTAGCGCGCGTTTGCGAATTCCCCCGCCTGGTTCTGGAAGCCGCTCCTGACGCGGCAATTTTTCGCGTCGGCGTGCTGCCGGCTGCGATGCCATCTCTGCTCAGAGACCTGAGTGAGATCGCCAAGCATTGGCGCCTTGACCTGGCGACACTCACGCGCGCATCCGGGATTGTGTATGCCGCATTTTTCGCCGAGGAAGGGAGCGAGACAACTTCCGCGGCAACGGCAAGCGCGGCCAAAGAAATATTCCACATTTGCGCCCTGCCGGAAAACAGCGCTCAGGCGATGCTCGAGTGGTGCCCGACTGAAGTGAAACGCTTGATCGATGACGTGTGGGGGCCGCCGCGGCAAGACCTCCCGCTGATGTGGAGAGTGAAGGAAGTTTTTGATCCGCACCAGGTGCTGAGTCCCGGCCGTTACGCGGGCCGGATTTGAACCCATGACCGAATCAGTGGCCAATACGGAACACGCTGCAGGGTCCGTGCATCCAAGCGGATTTTTGGGCGCCGACAAGCCGTCGTACGACGACTACGCGCGGTGCGTTCATTGTGGCCTGTGCTTGAATCACTGCCCGACGTATAAACTCTGGGGCCTGGAAGCCGATTCGCCTCGCGGCCGGATCCGTCAGATGGTGCTGGTTGACCAGGGCCGGCTCGCGCTCGGCGAAACCTTCGTCAAGCACATCGATCAGTGCCTGGATTGCCGCGCGTGCGAGACCGCATGTCCCTCCGGCGTCGAGTACGGCAAGCTTGTGGAAGCCGCTCGCGCCCAGATCGAGCAGAATTACCGGCGGCCTTTTTTCTCGCGGCTCGCGCGGGACCTTGTGTTCCGCCGCCTGCTGCCCTACCCAAACCGCATCGCCATCGTCGCGCGCGCCTTGCGACTCTACCAGCGTTCGGGCCTGCAGTGGCTTGCGCGCGCAACCGGAATTCTTCATCTTTTCGGACTCGCCGAGCGCGAGCGATTGCTGCCGCCTATAGATCGCAAATTCTTCTTTTCGCGGCTTGGCCGCACGTATCCGGCGGTGGGCCCACGCCGCGCCCGCGTGGCGCTCTTTGCCGGATGCATTGCGCAAGTCAGCTTTTCCGCGTTGCATGACGCGACGATCCGCGTACTCACGGCGAACGGCTGCGAAGTTGTCGTTCCCGCCGGACAAACCTGCTGCGGCGCGCTTGCGGCGCATGCCAAGGAATATGAGGAGCTTTTCGGCGCTGACACCAAGGATCATGCCGAGGCACATGCATTCAGGAAAAAAATGCGGGACGCCACGGAGTTTCTTTCCGAACTGGGACTGAGCGCGCCTCTCGCCAGCCTGCCGCTACGGGTAACCTATCAGGATTCCTGCCATCTCCTGCACGGGCAGAAAATCCGTGAGGCTCCGCGCAAACTGATGCGTGCAATTCCCGGCGTGGAACTGGTCGAAATGGCCATGGCCGATTATTGCTGCGGTTCCGCGGGCTCCTACAACGTTACCGAGACGCAGACTTCGCTCGATATTCTGGCCGAGAAAATGAACCACGCGCGCGCGACCGGCGCACCGGTCATCGTCACGGCAAATCCGGGCTGTCTGTTGCAAATGCGCGCAGGAGCGAAAATCCACTCGACGGGACAGGAAGTCGTGCACGTCATCGAGCTTCTGGACCGTGCGTTGGCGAAGAATACCTAGTCGGCATTTCTCACCGATGGTTCACTTTCTAGCAGCAACATGATTGAATGAAAGCCTCCACCGTAACCACGTAGCGCCGGCGCTACCAAACCCGATAGTCGCGACAGCGGCGATGATTTCCATTTCACGAGCTCGAGTCGAGCTGAAAAACGCGGCCCACCGCAGATTTTCAGGCGAAATCCGAAATCTATTTTTCGCCGATGAGGTAGCGGCAGCCGTGGGGGCCCATGCGGGCGGAATGCACTGCGCCGGCAGGGACGTCGCAACGCTCGCCCGCGCCATAGGTGTGTGTCGAACCACCCTGCGTCAGCGCCATTTCTCCATCGAGGATGATGTGTGCAGTCTCGGACGCGTGCCTATGGTCAGGGTAATGCACGTTCGGCCCATCCTGCCAGACGTAGGTGTGGAGGAATCCTTCGCTATGAAGCTGGCGTTCGAGAGATTTCAAATCCGCGTTCATTTTTCCTCCGGGCGGAACATTCCCCCGGCAATCCGCGTAACCATTGGGCGCGGCACGAACCGCACGGTTTCGGCCCCCAGCCAATTTTTGAATCCGGAAATTACCGAACTCTTTCCCGCCGCCAGGGCGCGCAGTCCCACGCGCGCGACTTTCTGGGCTGTCTCCTGAGGACGCCGCGTGTGGTGCCTCTGGCCGGCAACTTCGAGAAATTCGCTCTCCGTTGATCCGGGGCAAAGCGCGCACACGCGAATTCCGTGATGCCGCACCTCTTCGGCAAGACCTTCGGCAAATTGCAGGTCAAACGATTTCGTCGCCGCATACGTCGTGATGTAGGGCACAGCCTGAAATGCCGCCGTCGAAGCAAGGATCAGGATGTCCCCGCTGCCGCGGGCAACCATGCCCGGCAGGTACAGGTGCGTCAGATGTACGACCGCGCTCACATTGACCTGCACCATTTCGAGGAGACGGTCGAGTTGCACCTTGCGGAATTCGCCGTACGCGCCGAAACCCGCATTGTTCACGAGCAGGTCTACGGAAATATTCTTGCCCTCGGTGTAGGTGAAGATTTCGTGTGGTCCGGCAGGCTGTGCCAAATCCGCGACGCACACGAGTGTGCGGATATCATGTTTGGCGCTGAGTTCACCAGCAAGGCCGGCGAGGCGGTCGCGCCTTCGCGCAGTGAGAACGAGATTCGTTCCTCCTGCGGCCAGCTCCCGCGCCAGCGCTGTGCCGATTCCCGCGCTCGCTCCCGTTATTAACGCCCACTTCCCCTGCCAGTGGTTCATCGCCGCCTCCGGAGGGCCCGCCTCCGGAAGGATTGTACAAGATGCGAAAGGATTCTTGAGCGGTACAAACGGTGGCCAGGCGCATCGGTAGCAGGCAAGAGTTATTGCTTTGGCGAGGGCGTGCACATGCAAAATATAACGACGAGACTCCTATCGCACTACGCGAGAGAAGCCTCGTCGTCGGTGGCCTGAAAGCCCCGTCAAACAATTTCGTGACCGGGCGCCTTGCCTACATCGGGGAATCGAAAGAAACTTTAGCGGCTGGAGGCAGTTTTCGCCGACCTTGCGTCCGCCGCATCCGCGCGAGGGGTCATTGAGACCACTGAATATTCGCGCTCCTTGTCATTCGCCTCGGGGACGCGAAGCATCAGCTTATCTTTCTCGATCCGAAATTCAGCCGTTTCGCCAATAGGCAATAGAGTTGGATGTTTGTCATCTTTCGGCCTGATCCTGTAGATGACTCGATCCGCCTGCAATACGTACTCCGGGCAGAGCATTTCTTTCGTGTTCTTGTGCTCGCCATCGGTGCCCAGGATTTCGCCCACCACCGTCTTGCTCCCCTTTTCCGCATACCCGCAGGGAGAAGATTCCATTTGGAGCAACACACCCTTCTCGTAAGACTTCTCTTTTGCTTGAACAGGCCAGATGACACCTACCAATACAGCCGCCAGAAGAACCTTCTTCATTGTCGCTTCTCCCATCCCTTGAGTGCAGATTTCATGCGATTTATCGACCTTCTGATCCCATCTCCTAGACGCGCTAGTTGGTTTTGATGGATGCAGGGAAACTTCCAAACCATAAGCGCTGTGTTTCCAATAAAGCGCGCCGGATTTGCCAGGTCGCCAGGAGGGGCGATGGGTCGAAAACACACAATTCGAGAAATGGCATGGACGATCAGGCTAATCCTACTATCGATCGTGAGAGGGGGCACGGATACTCGCGTCAAGGCTGACCCCGCGCAGCTCGCACCCGCAAGATCGTCATGCCGGCATGGACGGCGTCTGCCGGGCTTTGTTAAGCTCATTATATTCGACAACTCGAAGGGAGCGCTTCTGCCATGGCACGGACATTGCGGATCGCGGTCTGTTGTTTCACGCTCTTCGTGACGGGCGCGCCTTTGCGCAGCGCGCCAGCGAAAGCTTTGCAAGACGCGGCGGCGCCGCAGGCTGCGTATCCCGATTCTCCGAAAGGGCTGCAGGATTTCCTCGAAGCGCTCTTCACCGCAATTAAGGCAAACGATAAACCGAAGATCGATTCACTCTGGCAAGGCACGAGGTTGCCGGAGCATGCTGCATGGTTCGGGCGCGTCTTCGGCGACAAGGAGGGCGCTGCGCTGGAAGCAATGTATGCCCGTCAACTCGCGAGCGCCGCGCCGGGCCCAGGCAAGACGTACACCTTTGTCGCCGGCCTCGACAACGCGAAGTTCGTGGTCCTGCCTCTCGCCCAGGCGGCGGTGAACCGTCCTCAATCCTGGGCAAAAATTATCCTGTTGTCGATGAACACGCCGATTCCTGTCTATCGGGCCGAAGCGATTGGCCCCGCGGGAACCGCCAGTTACATGCTCGGCTATTTCTTCTATGTGGAGGGCGGCTTCCGATGGGTCGATGAAAGCATATTCAGTGCGCTGAGCAACGCGAAGATTTCGACGAAACTTTCCTACATTTCGGCGACCGAAGCGCAGATGTTGTTGCTGCAAAGCGCTCCGCCTGTTACGCCGCCCCTGGTGAGAAAAGAGGGGATCTCCAACACCGTGACGCTCGACGTTATTATTGACGTTCTGGGACAGGTCAAGTCCGCCTCGATCCTCAGCGGCGATCTCGTGCTCGGAAATGCCGCAAGGGCCGCCGTGCTGGGCTGGCGATACCGCCCCTACATTCAAAACGGACGCGCCGTCGACGTGGAGACAACGGTCACGGTGACGTTCCCGCTTTAAAGTTGAACGGCGCCAGCCAGCCAGAAGGTTCCATAGACCTTGGGATCCCGGCTACGGGATAATCGTAAGATCCTCTCGAGTCAAGCCGAAGTTCGCATTCACCGGATCCATCGCGAGCACCTGCAATTCGACCTGTCCCGCCATGGTGACTGGAACATTGCCCGAATACGTGTTCTGTACTCCGGCATATTTCATGGGGACTTCCGTTTCCACGTTACCCTCGCGAACCAGCCGCGCGACCACCCGGAACTTGTTGGAGTCCCAATGGCCGCCAGGCTCGGTTGGGCATCCGCAGGCCATATTGACCGTGGCTTTCACTTCGAACGGCGATCCCACCTTGACCTTGGCGCCCACCTGCGGCGTAAGAGTCTTCACCATGAAACCGTGGATTTCGAGCACGATGCCGTCCCCGACTATGTCTTCACCGGGCACAAGGAGCAGCGTCTTGGAGGCGCGCTGCGTGGCCTCCGGGCTGCCCAACGGGCCCTCCGCTGTCACCTCGACGACGGTCGGCCGTTCCAGATTCAAGACGGCCAGAAATCCCGACGCGCCCGGGGTATCGTAAATTTTTTCCCCACGGACGTGAGGCTTCTCGATGATCAGCGCCGTGTCGCCCGTTCCGTCCTGCAGCATGCCCTCAGCCAGCACTTTCCCGGAGCTGACCGCCCGGATTGTAATGCGCGCGCCGCCCACAGCCTTACCGATGATTTTTGCGTCACGGGCGATGGCGCGCACCATCACCCTGGTCGCTTTGCTGGCCTGTTGAGCAAAAATCTGCGGGACAAGAACAATGGTGACGAAGGCGATCGTGCTGAGTATGCGGCTAACTTTCATGGTGCCCTCCCGGAATGGCCAGAAAAATACAAAACTCGGTTCAAAATCTCGGCTCGACTGACGATATCACATATTCCATCGTCTCCGCGTTGCCTGCTCCGCAAATGAGTCACGAGATCTAGATAGCTCGGTAGACGACCCCGGGAGGCCAGCGTATGATACTTGCGAGCCGGAGAATAGTGCGGACTATAAGACGGCTGCGTGCAAGGAGTGCCGCACCCGGTAAGTCAGAACGGCCACAGGAGACAAATCCATGAACGAATTTTCACGCCGGTCCCTTCTGGGTGGAGCGGTTGCGGCGGCAGCCTCGACTATGTGGAGCGAGCCGGTACGTGCTCAATATGTGTGGCAAAAATCAAATTGGCACGTTGAGGAGTTCGATGCGCTCACGCATTCCGCGCGGCGCATCAAGCTGGTCTTGCACGCCTTCGCCATCAACGACAGCCGGTTCCTGAAGAACGCCAAGAACTCCCTCACTGGGCTCCAATTCGGAAGCGGCGTCCCCGCTGACCAGATCCAGATCGTCTGCGCGCTGAACGGACCAGCTAACCTCCTGAATTACACCGACTCCGTTTGGCAGAAGTATCGGATTGGGGAGTGGCTGAAAATTGACGACCCGAAAACCGGACAGGCCGCTGTGCGCAATATTTTTTATCCGAGCAAGGCCGGAACCCCGGCGCATTACACATCCGAGGACCCCAGCAGCGAAGACTCCGCCTACCAGGACTTCAGTATTCAGAGCTTGCAGGCGCGCGGCGTGCGATTCTTGAGTTGCCACTCCTCCACTGAAGAGGCGGCGCGGTCCTTGATCAAACAAAATAGTCTAACCGCGCAGCCCGAAGAAATCGTGAAGGACATCCACGCCCACGCGTTGCCTGGCGTGATCATCGTGCCGGCGCTATCGGCGGCGATT
>WNGG01006891.1_pt1 | contig 12623 bp, 14 predicted proteins | sample 5400661 | NCBI WGS metagenome assembly WNGG01 (sample SAMN13153372, study PRJNA577476) | soil metagenome | isolation source: 100 cm soil or saprolite under Garry oak tree replicate 1 | place: USA:California | collected 2016-06-15 | reverse complement strand
CGGCCGGCGGTCGCCGTTTGCTAGCTGACCTGCGCGTTTCCGGAGTCCCGGGTGAGCCGTGCCCGCTGGTGATACCAGCGTGACCGGGCTTGCTGGCGGCGTCTCCAGTCGGTCCAGTACTCGGCGTGGCCGGGTGGGCGGGGTCGGTGGAGGCTGGCGAGCAGGCGCTTGACCTCCGGGACGGTCAGCGGGATCATCCCCGGGTCGGCGGGCGGCGGCTGACCGGGCCTGGCTGGGGTGGATGCCTGGGTATCGGTGCGGTCCCGGAGCAGGGCGGCGGTGACGGCACAGGTCGCCAGGGCGGCCATGACCAGCACGCCGTGGCGGGCGATCGCGGTGTAGAACCGGACCTGCGACTGGTCGAGGCCGAAACAGTCCTTGCCGAATTCGAAGTCCTCTGCCGCCGGCCAGCAGCCTGCCTGCGGCCTGCGCGCAGGTTATGCAGACCCCGGAGGCGAGGCTGAGATGGAAGGTCCGGGGCACCCGCACCACGTAGGCCTGGCCCCGGCTTCCGGGGACGGCCCGCAGCTCGGTGCAGCTGCCATACACTTCGTCGCCGCAGATGAAGTCGAAGGCGGCACCGCCGGCGAACGCCCCGGTAAGCAAGTCGATGGCCAGCTGCCCCTTGGCGCGGAGGGCCAGATCCAGCGGCAGCCCCATGGTCAGGGACTTCACCGGGTCAGCAATGTGCTCGGCAGGGATCCACTGCCGGGCGCCGATCAGCGCATGCCCGGTCCCCTCGCGCCCATACGACAGGCACACCGTGGTGATCCCGTTGGCCACCTTGCCCGCGCATCCCAGGTAGTGCCTCTTGACGCCTGCGGTGGCCTCGCCCTGCTTCTCCTGCCCCCTCTCATCCAGCGACCCGATCCGCAGGCCCCGCCGTCGTGACCGGCGCGCTGCTTCCTCCAGGCCGTTCACAGCGAACCGGCGCACCACGCCCATCGCCGCCGCGGTGTCCCAGACGGCCCGGTTGAGCAGCCGCTGGGTCTTATCCGGCCTCCGGTCCCCGGCATGCTCGGCGATCGTCCAGCCATTACGCTTCGGCAGCTCGCTGGCCAGCGCGGCAACGTACTTGCCGGCCTGCAGCCACGGCTCCGTCCGGGCGAAGCACGGCCGGAGCAGCCCCAGGAGCTCACCCCGTTTCCGCCCGGCCAGCATCGCCCCTAACCTGGCAGCAGCAGCCGCCTTCGATCTTGTCGTCCTCACACACGCATGATCGCGAGGCGGCTGCGCCGCGCCCCACGCGCCCCCGCTCAGCAGACCCCGTCGCAGGTCACAGACCGAATGGCCGTTGCCGTACTGCCCCAAGTACTGCCCCAAGATGCCTAACTCCACTTGATGTGCGACGGATCGGCCTCGCTTGATGTGCGACACGCCCTAGAGATTTGCTAGGTGGTGCTCTGCTTCAGTCTGGCGGCTGAGGAGGACAGTGGGCAGCCACACGAACGGATCGCAGCCAGTTTCGCGGATGTCTCCGCCGGGTCCGGGACGACCGGCTATAGCGGCAGTAGCAACCTGATACGACGTAGCCGGGAACTACTTGCGGACCCGGAACCGGAGGATGGTGACGCCGCCCGCCTGCGTGCTGCTGACCGGTTCCAGGTCTATCCTGGCGAGGCCCGGGGAGGAGTAGAACCGGATGCCGTCGCCGAGCAGCACCGGCAGGACGTATACCAGGATCTCGTCGACGAGTCCCCGCTGCAGGCACTGGCCGGCCACGTCAGCGCCGAGGATTTCGAGGTTCTTGCCGCCCGCCGCGTCCAGTGCCGTGGCGACCGCTTCCCCGATGTCACCGGTGAGGTACGTGACATCCGGGGCCGGCGGGTCCGGCGGCCTGTGGGTGAGGACGAACGTGGGTCCGGAAAAGGGGTAGCCTTCGTCGCTCGATGCTGCCCCCCGCTCCTTGTTGGCGTCCATCCTGTCGCCTACCTCATCGGTCCGCCGGCCGACGAGCATGGCGCCGGTGGCCGCCGCGATCTCCGTCAGCCAGGGCGCGTCCGGCTCTATGAAGTCGAAGATCCAGTCCATCGCGTCGCCGGGACCGGCGATGAAGCCGTCCAGCGACATCGACCTGTTCACGACGACCTTGCCGTTTCCGGTGCTCGTGTCGCTCATTCTGTTCCTCCGAAGGACCTTTCCGGGCTGTCATCCCAGGCTGCGAATGATGACGTTACGCGCGCCCGGATCTCATCGTCTGCTCGACCACATTCCGCTTCCCCCACTGTCTTGTTCTTGCAGCGATCCAGACCCTGCAGCCCAGCAGATGGGTGAGTATCTGCTCAAGGGCCACGCTCACCAAGTGCCCTGAACGCAGCGGGCTCGAGGAGGAACGCGCGCTCGTCCTTGCTGGCGATGGGCGCCACCAGCAATTCGCCTTCGTAGCCGGCCAGCTTGAATGCGCTCGCGACGGCGGCTCGCTGGCCGACGCTGAACCTGCGCAGTTGATCATCGGACATGCTGTCATGATGCCGGGTAAGCCGATGCTTTGTGCCGCTTGATGTCACGGCTGGTCGTACGGGGCGCGATGATCGTCGCGCTGTCATCGACCGCGATCTGGTAAGTGTCGGCCTCGATCGTGATGTCCGCGGTCTTCCCAGCGTGGGGCAGGCCAACCTGGATGCGCTGTCCGCCGACCATGATCGCGCCGCGGACGGACACCCTGCGCACGACCTTCTGCGGCTCAGACAGCCCCGACGGGCTGGCTGTTCCGGCTCGTGCTCCGCGAAGCCGCGGCCGGGCCTGCTCGGGAACCGGGCAGGCAACTGTTCGCACGCGTATGCCCTCGGCGACGATGTGGGCGACCGGGCCGTCCAGGCGGAGGGTGACGCGCCGTCCGGCCAGCGGCAGCCCAGCGCCGATGAGGTGATCGCCGAGGCTGATGTTCCCGCTTGCGGTGACGGTGCGCTCGAGTTCGATGATGCTGCCCGATGGCGGCGGCAGGGGCGGCGGCCCGGCTGGCTGGGCCCCGGCGGCGGTGAGCCGGGCGATGTCGCGGCGGTCGAGCCGCGAGGGCACGGTCTTGATCCGGTGTCCGTCGAGCAGGACGTGAACCCGGTCCAGGCCGGCCCAGAGCCGGACGGTGCGGCCGAACAGGGCGGGGCCGAGCCAGATCTGCTGCCCGGCGATCCACAAGTTCCCCGATGGCGGCACAACTCGGTCGACTTCCACTGCCTGCGGTGGCGGCTGGCTTTCGGCGTCCGGCTCCGCCGCGTCTGGAGAGGAAGCTGGCGGGACATCCAGCTGGCTAGGCGGGCGGGCCGGCCTGGCCGGGGGCGATCTCAGCCGGGATGCGCAAGGCGAGGGTCTCGCCGGTGGCCGGGACGAACCGGGTGGCGGGGAAGGCCATGTTCAGGGACTGGTGCGGCCGGCCGGCGTTGTAGTCCTGCCGCCATGCATCCAGTGCGGCCTGCGCTTCCTCGATTGTCTCGAATGGCTCGTGGACGGTGAGCAGTTCTTCCTGCAGGGTCTGGTGGAGGCGCTCGATCTTTCCCGTCGTCGTGGGCGAGCGGGGCTTGGTGAGCCGCTGGGTGATGCCGTTCTCCCGGCAGATCCGCTCGAACAGCACTTCGGCCGGGCGGGGCTTGCCGAACCGCCCGGTGAACTGCTTGCCATTGTCCGACAACACTTCATCCGGTACTCTGTAGGCCTGCATCGCGGTTACCAATGCTGAGCACACCGCCCGGCCGGTGGCCCGCAGCACGACGGTGGCGATGACGCAGAACCGCGAATGGTCGTCGACGCCGGTGATGACCTTGCATTCGCGGCCGCTGGCCAGGAACAAGCTGGCGGTGACGTCGAGCTGCCACAGCTGCATCGGCGCCGGGCGTTCCCACCGGATGTACTGGTCACGCCGCCTGCGGCGCGACACCGGCTCGATCAGCTGATGGCGGACCAGGACCCGGTAGACCGTGGACCGGGACACACCCGGATAGCCGCGGCGGTCCAGCTCGAACACCAGACGGCGAGGTCCCCACCGGCGGTGCGCCCGCCGCAGCTCGCAGACCAGAGCCTCGATCTCGGCGCTGACCCGCCACGGATGCTGTTCGGCGCATGGACCGGTCGGCCAGGCCCGCGATGCCGTCAGTGCGATACCGCGCCATCCACCGGTGCACGGTCTGCCGGGCCACGCCATACCGCTCGGCGACCTCGATCACCGGAATCCCGGACAGGACTTCCAGCACGGCCCGGTACCTCTGCTCGACCACGTTCAGCTCCCGAAGCATGAGCGGGAGCGTCACAGATCAAGTGGAGCCACCGTGTCGCACATCAAGCGGAGCCGGGCAAGTACTGCCCCAAGATGCGGTGAGAACTTTCTCTACGGCTTCAAGGGCGCGCGGAGCGCGCCGGGCCGGGGCTGGCCGCCGATCTTGGTAAGCGCCCACGCGTCGAGCGCGCCGACTCCAGCGCGGCGCACCACCTGCCCGCTGATGGGCTGGCCTTAAACCGGGGACCTAGGCGCGCGTCCAGGCGCCGCCTGCCGCTCTTAGTGGTCTCGCCCGTAAGTTCGTCGGGTGTCAGGCCCAGGCGGTGGGGTCGTTCAGGTAGAGGCCGCAGGCGGTGTCGAGGGCGTCTTGGCAGGTGCCGACGGGGAGGCCGGTAGGGAAGATCGATTCGTCGTAGTCGTCGTGGCTGGCGCGGTAGATCGCGAACTGCCATTGGTGGGCGGAGCCGACGTAGCGCAGGCGGCACAGTTGGAGCGCGGTGGCGCCGGTCAGGGTCGCTTCGACGTAACTGAAGACCCCGCGGTGGCGTATCTGCAGGCTGGTGATCTGGGGCCAGCGTTCGCGGGCCCTGGCGCGCAGGCGCTGTTCCAGGGACGCCTTCGTCGAGTCTGGGTACTTGGCCACGACAGCCATCTTCCCCCGGCGGTCTTGGCGATCACGGCGTGTCGTGCCGCGGGTCCGGCGCGGTGGGGCACAAGAACAACATGCCTGTGCCGAGCCCATACCCGATTGTCTTGTCCCGCGAGGAAGAGGCCGTGTTAGCAGCCCGTACCCGGTCGGTGCGCAGCCAGTACCGTGACCGGCTCCGAGCCAAGATCGTGCTCGCGGGGGCCGCCGGCAAGAACAACACCGCGATCGCCGCAGAGACCGGGGTGTGCACGGACACGGTCCGCAAGTGGCGGCGCCGGTTCGCTGCTGGCCGGCTGTCCGGGCTGAAGGATGCCCCGCGAAGCGGGCGCCCGCCAGTGTCCACCGCCGCGGACCGGGCCGAGGCCGTCGCGCTGGCGTGCGCGCTGCCAGCCGAGTCCGGCGTGCCGTTGTCGAAGTGGAGCTGCCCGGAGATCGCCCGCGAACTGGCCGCCCGCTGCCAGGTCGCGGCCTCGGCGTCCACGGTCCGCCGGTGGCTGGCCGGTGACGCCCTCAAACCCTGGCAGCACCGGTCCTGGATCTCCGTCCGTGACCCCGCGTTCGCGGTGAAGGCCGGCCGCGTGCCCGGCCTGTACGCCGGGATGTGGGACGGCGGGCCGCTGGGCGAGAACGACTACGTGATCTGCGCGGATGAGAAGACATCGATCCAGGCCCGCTGCCGCTGCCACCCCACCCTGCCCCCGGGCAAGGCCCGCGCGATGCGGGTCGAGCACGATTACAAGCGCGGCGGCGCGCTGGCCTACCTGGCCGCCTGGGACGTCCACCGCGGACAGGTAACCGGCCGGTGCGACCACACGACCGGGATCACCCCGTTCTCCCGGCTAGCCGGGCAGGTGATGACCGCCGAGCCCTATGCCAGCGCGGACCGGGTGTACTGGATCGCAGACAACGGGTCCTCCCACCGCGGCGCCGCCTCGATCAAGCGGATGACAAAGCCTGGCCGAACGCGCACCTGATCCACCTGCCCGTGCACGCCTCCTGGCTGGACCAGGCAGAAATCTACTTCTCCATCGTCCAGCGCAAAGTCCTCAACCCCAACGACTTCACCAACCTCGGCCAGATCCGCGACCGCCTCGCCGCATTCGAGATCCGCTACAACGCCATCGCCAGACCGTTCAGCTGGAAATTCACCCGCACCCGACCTCGGCGACCTGCTGCACCGCATCGACGCCCACGAGGCACAGCGATCCCTGCAACTCGCGGCGTGATCTCTACCCCCGACGAACTTACGGGCGAGACCACTAAGGCCCTGCCGGGCCACGGCGGCGTCGGCGCGCAGCTGGTCCCCGCGGCCGACCGTCCGGGCTGGGCGCCGCAACGAGTCAGCGCTGGCGCGCGGTGCTGCAAATGGTGCCATCCCTCCGGCGCCCAATCCTGAAGCCTCGCAAGATCGTGGTCAAGAGCGCTCGCTGCGCTCGCGTCGCTGCGCGATCCCTGCGGGACCCTGGACCACGACTCTTGGCGAGGATTCAATCGGCGCCTATCGGACGGATGACCACGACTGAGGCATAGTCTGCTAATCTGCGGCCCTAACTGGTACGCCTGTGGGGATAGAGAGGTGCAGCGACCGTGACGCACGCGCTGACCCCAGATTTATGCCATGCCCACGACTGGAGCCCCATCGCAGCCGCGGCTTCTCAGTCCGCCATTGCCGCGGTGCTCGCCGGTTTGGTGTTCTCAGGGGTCGTTGTTGTACTGAGCGTTACGACATACACGCGAGAGTCGGCGCAAGCGTTGAAGCTGCCATTCACCGCTTTTTTCGGCCTTGCGGTCACGTCATACCTCTTCGCCGAAATGGCCGGCGAGCAGACATGCCGACGCGCCGATACCACCGAGGCCTTGGCAGGCGGGGCCCTCGGTGCATTTGCCGTAATAATGATCACGTCGCTGACATGGCTCGTTGTCGCCTATGAGCGGCACGACAACCATGTCCTAGAGTTTCTCCACGCCCTTGTGTACGTCGCCTGCATATTCGTCGTGCTCCTGCTCAGCACTAACTCGGTTAACTACCTCAGCATTGAACTTCCTGGCCCGCACCTGGTAGTAGATACTCTCCTCTATGTAGCTGGCGGCCTATCAGTCGCTGGTGGCGCTATTTGGATCTGGCGCCGCCCGAGACGGCGATTTGATCCGAAGACGAAAAAGGCTAACCACGTCTCGACCACTACTGACAACGCCGTGAACTGGTGCGCCTGGGCAGCACTTGCATACCTCGCCCTGACAGCTCTTGCAACTGGGGTGGCAACAGGGCTTCACCGGCAGATGTGGTATCCATCTCCTGCTCCTTGGGCCGTCTATCTAGCCGCTGCGAGTTCTCTCGTTCTGCCACTGGCGGTCTTGGCCTTGGCCATCGGTGGACTCGCACGTACCGAGACTGGGCCTGACCACAGTCCTGACCACAACGCCCCCTTACAACCGGCCCCTTGAGCCGATCTCGCAGACCGCACGATGCCAGGTCAGCCACGGTATTCCGCAAACTGGCCAGATATGGCATCTAAGCGGTCAGTTGACCTGCGGCCGCGATGGCTGTGACGTCTAGTCAACTAGCAATCAAGCCGAGCGATCAACTCGCTGACCAAGTGCTCTAGCGGAGCCGCCAACTGGCCGAGTTCCCCCTGGGTAGGGATTGGGTGCTTACCGTGCAGAAGGCGGCTTCGCACTTCATAGCACTTAATGAAGAACTTCCCGGGTTCCTCGCCGTTGAGGTAATCCCTTGGGCCGAGGGACCTGGCAAGCTCTCGTCCTGCCTGGCTGATCGACTGGTCGAGCAACCAGTTCAACGAGCCGCAGATCGATTGAATCTCGCTATCCAGTAGTTCACTGGTTCGTGTGGCTTCTATTATCAACCTGACGTGGGCTTGAGCATCAGCTGAACGAGGCTTTGGTGTTAGCAGGCTTTCGAACGCTGTCATCAGCATCGCGAACCGAGGCTCAGGCGCCAGCCCGAATGAACCTGCGTACAAGTCATAGGAGACTTTGCCTGTCTGGCTCAGACCTCCCGTTGCCGTGGCCTCAGCCAGTGCCCCTTCAAGACGTTCATGTGGGCTTGATATGAACCACCCATCAATCGAATTGGTTCCGAAGAAAAGTGGTTCCTCGCCGTCATCATCTTCGTAGGACCACAGTTCGAGAGGATCATTGAAGGCTCTTCGGCCGCGGCTCGCCGCACTAAGCCCTTCTGGTGTGAACCCACCCTTTGGGCGAGACGCGTCACCGAAGTCTGCAGCCACGTTCAGCGTGGCGAAGGCTCTCATGAGGCGAGCCCGCCACAACTCGCCCGCCGCAAGAGCCTCCTCCTGGGAGCCATAACCAGTTCCAATGAGAATGAGCCTGGTCGCATCCTTGATTGGTGCCATCGCTGGCCCATCCAATGCCGCTCCCGGACCCCCCTGCAAGAGCTGGATGACCTGAACCTCCCTTAGATATCGACCAACGAGCTTGACCCGCTTGCCCGGGCCTGACTCATCGATGACCCACTGAGGTTTTCTCAGCAAGTCTGAAACGGTCATACGGCGCATAGCGGGCATATAGGCAGACACGCGGATACAGGCGGACACCGCCGGGAAGGCGCGGAGCTCCCGGTAGAGGGGGTCTCGCCAAAGAACATCCCCCTGCCGGGAGACTCCGCGTTGATCACCTATCGTGTCAGACTTGACGTGCCCAGGGAACTTGTCCTGTTTGTCTCGCGGCTGCTGGCCCGGCACCGGAAGGAGCTCCGGACCCGGAAGGGAACCCGCAGCCTGGGCTGTTACCGGCAGGCGCTGCTCGGGCTGGCCTGGTACCGGGATAAACCGGACATCCCGCGGCTGGGGGCGGGGTTCGGCCTGTCGCAGGCGACGTCGTACCGCTATGTAGCCGAGGTCACGAAGGTAGTGGCCGCGGAGGCGCCCGGCCTGGAGGAGGCGCTGGAACGGGCCGTGAAGGAGGGGACGCCATACGTGATCCTGGACGGCAAGATCGTCTCCTCCGGCCGCTGCCACGAGAAAACCGTCAGCCGGAAGGGCCGGGACATCGACCTGTGGTATTCCGGGAAGAAGAAGGACTTCGGCGGGAACATCCAGGGCCTGTTCTACCCGGACGGCCTGCCGATGTGGATCTCGGATGTGCTGCCGGGCAATGTCCATGACCTGGCCGCAGCCCGGGAGAACGTCCTGCCGGTGCTGCGGAATTACACGGGCCAGATGCCCGGCCTGGCCGACTGCGGGTACGAAGGCGCAGGTCACGGCATCCTCACGCCCGTGAAGAAGCCGAAGGGCGTAAAGGAACTGGACATTAACGCGCGCACCAGGAACATGCTGCTGAGTTCGGCGAGGTGCCTGGGAGAAAGAGGCTTCGCGCTGCTCTCCCAGCGGTGGAAGACACTCCAGAACGTCACCGCGAGCCCCGGGGAAATAGGCCACATCGCGCGCGCCGCGCTTGTCCTGGTGCTGTTCGAGCACAAGCGGCTCACGTGAAAGTCGCTGAGAAAACCTCACTCTGGACCCTCGTACTGAAGTCGGCAGTGGGGCTGAAGCTCGATGCGGTTCCGGAAGGTCCAAGTCACCGAACCATCATCTCGCCCACCAGCGGGGGCCACTGCAGCTAACCACCTGTAGCCGACACCAACGGGAGGAGATAGCATCCGTCGTGGGGGAACGCCCGACGCGCCCATGCCCAGGTGAAGAAGTCCCCCGGACAGCTGTGCAGCACCTTCTAAGCAGCCGGTCGCCGCGCTCATGACCGCTACGGAGTTGGGGACCACCTGGGGACCACACGCCATGCGTGCGACGGGACAATTCGCATGTCACTACACCAAGTGCTCCCCCGCTTGGCCGGACCGACCAGCGGAAACGCCTAACCCCACGTCCTGGGGGTCAAGTGGGTTGTCCATGGCCGTGGAGCCCTCAGTAGGCGGGCCACTTGATCTCGTACCGGTAAACGGTCTCGGGTGACAGCCGCTGTGGCTCATCAGGTCATCGATTTCTTCGGTCCAGACGCCGATGGCGCGGAGAACGGGGAGCACTCCCGACCGCGCGGCGACGTGGCCGCCCGGGTTGTTCAGGGGTGGCGGATCCGCAGCATTCCGCGCTGAAGTACTGCGACCGCCCCGGCGAGGGCCTTGAGCCCGGCCCAGTTCGCTAGCTCGGTGATCGCGTTATCCACGGCTGGCGCTGACTGGTCGGTGAGGCGGAGCACGACGATCCCGGCGTGGCTGCGGGCGGGTAAGCGCGAAGGTCGCCCATGCCACGATCCAGGGTGATGAGCACCCGTTCTTCCCCGGCCGCGGCGGCGACCACGTCGGGGTCGGCAGCTCCGGTCAGGCCCTCGGCGGCGACGGTGTCTACATCGTGGCCGGACTTGGTCAGGGAACGCGCAGACGAGACGGCAGGTTCTCGTCAAGCTTGAACTTCACTGGGCATGCGGCAGCGGCAGCAGTTCCTCGCGGGCCAGCGCGGCACCGTAGGCGGCGGCCGCCCGGACCCCCGCCATCGTGACGACCGGATACTCGGCAAGGATCTCATCGGCCGTCATCCCGGCAGCCAGGCAATCGAGGATCACGCTCACCGGTACCCGGGTACCGGCGAGCACAGCTTGCCCGTGCATGACCGTCGGGTCGGTGGAGATTAGCTCCAGCTGCTCGGTTGTCACAGCCCCAGTCTGCCCCGCCAGCTGCCCCGCCAGCGCCGATTGCGCGACCTACCCACACCCGGGTCGCCGCGATGATGGCCCGCGGCGAGCGCTGGCGTCCCTGATATGCCGGTTCGTTACCGCAGTTCCTCGCGGAGTGCCTTCACGACCGGGTCGCTGCTGTCGCGGCCGCTCTCCAGGAGCTCGGTGACCGCCAGGGCGGTGATCGCCTGGTTGCGGTCGAAGAACCGGGGCCAATGGCTGACTTCCCAACCAGCCGTCAGCCTGCTTCCTCGCGGTCGCGATGACGATGCCGTCGATCTCCAGGCACATGGAGTCGTCATGATCTCGATAGCCATAGGGAGCCCTCTCGCGCCCTGGGAGCCGCGGGAGCCAGTCAGGGGAGCCAATGCCTTCCGACTCACCCGGACTCGCCGCGACTCGGCCAGGGCGTTTCTGCAGGTGAGAGGCTCTCCATTCGACTCCCTCCGACCGGGCCAGACGCCAGGTTCGTGCCTGGGGGTCAAGGGGTCGCGGGTTCAAATCCCGCCGTCCCGACGGATTTTCGAACGCATTATCGATGCGTACAGCACGGAAGTACAGCAGTCGCCTGGAGAGTCTGGGCGGCTGTCTCCGTTAGCTGGGCGCTGAGTCTCGGGGGGCTGCGGGGCATGGCTGATCTCGTCAGGGGCTGGTTCGATTCTGACGGCGGCATCTCGCACGCCGTCGATCCTGACAATCCAGGTGAGAGCCTGTGCAGGATGACGGGCCCGCACACGCGCAAGGACAGCGACGACCGCTGGGCGAATGCTCCGATTCCCCGGTGCCAGCGATGCGAGCAGGCCGCATTGGCACGCCGCTAGCACTGCGGCGAGCCGACCTGGTGGCCCTGCTCCTGGTCTCGGCTGGTCAACTGATCTCCGAGTCGTTTGAGTGCTGCCCGCGTAACTTCGTCGGGCACTTCGGTGTAGATCTCCATCGTGATGGCGATCTGAGCGTGCCGAAGAATCGCCATCGCGACGCGGGGGTGTACGTCAAGCGCCGCCAGGAGTGACGCGCACGTGTGCCTGGTGTCATGCACGCGGATACGGCGGACCCCGGCTTTGTCGCAACGACTGTTGAAGCTCCGGTTGAAATTCCGTGGATCACGGTTTGTCCCGACCGCAGTAGTGAACACAAGATCATCCGATATTATGCCACTCGGGGAAAGCCGGACAGGTTCCCACCCCTCCCCGCTGCTTCCTTCTCGGTGTCTTGCTGCACACGCCTCAATTCCAGTGCTGCAAGGCACAAGCGTGGCCTGCGCCGCGTACGCGCCCTTCGCCAGCCCCGCCTCAGCCGCAGCTGCACCGACCTCGTCGAACTCCTCCTCAGTCAGCCCGAACCGCACGCTACGCACCCGCCCCGCCGCCTCCCGGGACCGCCGCCGAGACCGCACACCCGCCGCCAGCGGCCCCGCCCTGTGCGCTGACCATGACCCTTCCCCTTTCTTGGCTCCCTTACGGCCCATCCATTGCCAGTTGGCCACTTTCAATGTCAGCTGTAGTTGTCGCTGCCATCCCGTGCCATTCGCTGCTTTTCCGAAGGTTTGAACTGGCGCCATTATGCATCTACGGGCCGCGCACGGTCCATAGATAAGGGAACGAAAGTGAATATCTTGCTTCGGACCAATGTTGCGGTCACGCGTAAATCCGCTGAGCAAGCACTTCACCTGCACGATGACCCATATGAAGATCCTTCTTTGACAGAAATGATGCCCCAGCTCAGAGCGCTCACTCACGTCCAGCTCACCCCCGGACTGCGCGCTTTGCCGATGCAAGGAAGGCAATCGAAAAGGGTTCATCGGCGTTCAGGACAGTTCGCTCAGGTTCAGCGTCACTCTCAATTCTCATTGGTATCAAGATTGGCCAGGCTGTGTCACTTTGTGCCTGCCAGCCCGGTTGAGGCGGGCAGGCATGGTCGCTGCTCACCTGGCCTATGTGGACGCGCATGGCGATGGTCGCCGGGCACCGACCCTGGCCAGCTAGCGTCACCTCCGCCGAGGAGGCCGCACGTGTCCAGTTCGCCGCAGTGCGCTGAATCTCCCGGGGCTCTGCTGCCGTGCTTGGTGCCCTCGGCCGAGCGCGATCACGCGTGCGTGGC
>WNGG01006890.1_pt1 | contig 12624 bp, 14 predicted proteins | sample 5400661 | NCBI WGS metagenome assembly WNGG01 (sample SAMN13153372, study PRJNA577476) | soil metagenome | isolation source: 100 cm soil or saprolite under Garry oak tree replicate 1 | place: USA:California | collected 2016-06-15 | reverse complement strand
AGCCCGGCGAGATGCCCGCGATCGAGCGGATCGACCGAGCCGATCGACAGGGAGACGCCGTGCAACACCACCGGGAAGTCGCGCCGCGCTTTCTCCAGCACCGCCAGCGGCCTGCCGCCGACGCCGATGAAGTTCTCGCTGATCGCCTCGATCCACCCGACCTCGGGCCGCTCGTCGAGGAAGCGCCCGTAGTGCTTGGAGCGGAGCCCGATGCCGTGACCGAGGTGCGCGCGCTGGAAGGCCATCCCGCCTCCGCGGGGCCGGCGCACCGCGCGCCGGCCCCCGAAACGAAGATCACTTCGCGGCGACGACCTTGCCGCCCTTCGTGGTGCAGTCCTTCTCCGTCTTCATCTCGGTCGTGCCCTGGCCCTTGCAGCCGTTCTGGCCCTTGCACGCGTTGCTGGCGCTGTGGCACGAGCCCTGGCCCTTGCACTCGTTGACGCCGGCACACTTGACCGCGTTGCTGGAGGCCTTCTTCTCCTTCTCCTTGGCCTGGGCGGCGCCGGACGCGAACAGCGAGCCCACTGCGGCGGCGATCACCGCGCCTTTCAGCATCTCCTTGACCATCTTTTTCGTCTCCCGGGTTGGTGCTGCGCCTCAAGTCTCGCGTAGCGCGGCTACGTTACAGCGGGCGCGTCGAGCGGCGCCAGGGACCCTGGCTCGGGTCAGGTGTTCGCGCGGTGCCAGGCTACAATGCATCCGGGAACGGAGGGTGCGTGAGCGAGATGGTGCAGGCGGCGCTGCGCGAACGGCTCGAGGAGCTGTTCGGCGCCGGGACGCGGGTCGCGCGAGCGGCGCTCCTGGGCGGCGGCGCGTCGATGGAGGCGTGGGCGGTGGACGCGGAGACCCCGCGCGGGCCGCTGCCGCTGCTGTTGCGGCGCGCCGCCGGAGGCCGCATCTACAGCGAGGCGCTGTCGCTCGCGCAGGAGTTCCGCGTGCTCCAGGCCGCCTGGGAGGCAGGAGTGCTGGTGCCGCGACCCTACCGCCATTTCCCCGACGTCGCGGGGCGCGAGGCGTTCTTGATGGAGCGGCTGCCCGGCGAGACGGTGGGGCGCCGCATCGTGCAGAAGCCGGAGCTGGCGGAGGCGCGCGCGGCGCTGCCCGGGCAGATGGCCGAGCAGCTGGCGCGCATCCACGCGCTCGACCCGGCGCGGCTCGACTTCCTCCCCGGCGCGCGCGACGGGGCGCCGCTGCGGAGGTCCCTCGACGCGCTCGAGGCTCAGCTCGACGCGGCCTCCGAGCCGCACCCGGCGATCGAGCTGGGGCTGTTGCGCCTCCGCCGCGACCTGCCTCGCAACGGGCGGTGCTCCGTCTGCCACGGCGACTTCCGCATCGGCAACCTCCTGGTGGGCGCGGCGGGACTGACGGGCGTGCTCGATTGGGAGTTCGCGCACGTGGGCGATCCCCGCGAGGACCTCGCCTGGCCGCTGGTGCGCGCCTGGCGGTTCGGGAGGGAGCAGCTGCGGCTGGGGGGCCTCGCGCAACCCGACGCCTTCCTGGACCGCTACGCGCAGCTGACCGGCTTGCGCGTCTCCCTCGAGGAGCTGCGCGTCTTCGAGCTGCTGGGGAACGTGCGCTGGGCGGTCGGCGCCCTGACGCAAGCCCGGCGGCACCTGTCCGGCGAGGAGCGCAGCGTCGAGCTGGCCATCCTGGGCCGGCTCGCCGCCGAGGTGGAGCACGAGCTTCTCTCGCTGCTCGGCGAAGGAGGTGCGTGATGCCCGACCGGCCTTCAGCCGCTGAGCTGGCGGACGCGGTCCGCGAGTTCCTCGAGGCGGAGGCGTTGCCCGCGGCGACCGATCCGCGCCTGCGGTTCCGCCTGCTGGTGGCGGCGAACGCGCTCTCGATCCTGAAGCGCGACCTGGAGCTGGGCGAGGAGCTGCTCCGGGAAGAGACTGCGCTGCTCCGGCCGCTCGCCGGAGCGCCCCGGCAGGGGACGCTCCGGGAGCAGGCGCTGGAGCTGTCCGCCGAGCTGTCGCGGCGGATTCGCCGCGGCGACGTCCCGCGCGGCACCCTGGAGGCGCTGCGGCGGATCGCCGAGCTGAAGCTGCGCGTGGCGAGCCCGCGGTATCTCGAGCGCGGGTAGGACGCCGTGCTCCTCGCCGCGATCCCCTGGTTCCAGATCCCGCCGCTGCGCATCGGCCCGCTCGCCATCGAGCCGTTCGGCGTGCTCGCCGCCGCGGGAGTGTACCTGGCCTCGCTGCTGCTGGTGCGCCGCGCGCGCGAGGAAGGTCTCGACCCGGCGCCTCTCACCTCGTTCGCCACCTGGGCGCTGGCCGGCGGGATCGTGGGCGGCCACCTCGTGCACCTCTTCCTCTACCATCCCGAAGAGCTGCGCTCGGGCGGCTTCCTCCAGGTGCTCAAGGTCTGGGACGGCCTCTCCTCGACGGGCGGCGTCCTGGGCGGGCTCGCCGCGGGCGCGCTGTTCTTCCGCCGGCGGCGCCTCTCCTTCGCCCGCTACGGCGACGTGATCGCGCTGTCGGTCGCGCCCGGATGGGCGGTGGCGCGGCTGGGCTGCTTCGCCGTGCACGACCATCCCGGCGTGCGGACCAGCTTCCCCCTCGCGGTGGTGTTCCCGGACGGGCCCCGCCACGACCTGGGCTTCTACGATGCCCTGCTGCTCGCGGCGATCACCCTGGTGCTGTACGGCCTGCGCCGCCGCGGCGCGCTGCGCGGGTCGCTCCTGGCCGCGCTGGCGCTCCTTTACGGTGCCGGCCGTTTCGCGTTCGACTTCCTGCGCGCGCGCGACCTGCCCTACGTCGATGCGCGCTACCTGGGGCTCACCCCGGCGCAGTACTTCTGCGTGGGGCTGGTCGTCTACGGCGGCGGCGCGCTGCTCGCACGGCGGCGTCGCTCGGGCGCCGATCCACCGGCTTGACACGCCGTTCCCGCGCGGTGAAGGTGCCCGGCCCCGATGCCTTCGCACCCGCCGCGTCCCGTCGTCGCGGCCATCGACATGGGGTACGGCCACCTGCGCGCCGCGGCGCCGCTGGCGGATGCGCTCGGCGTCCCGCTCCTGCTCATGGACCTGCCGCCGCTCGGGGACGCGCGCGACGCGTGGTTCTGGTGGCGGACCCGCGCGTTGTACGAGCCGCTCACGCGCTGGTCGCAGGTCGCCGCCCTCGGTGGTCCGCTGCGCCGGCTCCTCGCGCGCATCACCGCCATCCCCGACGCGGGCGGAGACCTGTCCGCGCCCACGCCTGGCACCCGGTGGATGGAGCGCGCCGCGCGCGCGGGCGCTGGGAAGGCGCTGGCCGAGCATCTACGCAGGAGCGGCGCGCCGCTCCTGGCGACGTTCTACGCGGCGCCCATCCTCGCCGAGCTGCACGGCGCGGTTCGGCTGCACTGCGTGGTGACCGACGCCGACGTCAACCGCGTCTGGGCGCCTCCGCACCCTGCGCGAAGCAAGATCCGCTACTACGTGCCGAGCGAGCCGGCGCGGCGGAGGATCGAGTCCTACGGCGTGGCTCCGGAGCGGATCCGCCTGACGGGCTTTCCCTTGCCTCATGACCTGGTCGGCGGACGCGAGAGGTCCGCGCTCAAGCGCAACCTGGCCGCCCGGCTCGGACGAATCGACGCGCGCAGGGCCGTGGCGGACGCCGCCGCGGCGGAGATCGGCCCGGTGGGACGCGACGACTCGCCGCCGCTGGTCACGTTCGCGATCGGCGGGGCGGGCGCTCAGGTAGGCATCGCAGCCCGGCTGGTGCGCGCGCTCGCGGGTCCGCTGCGCAACCGGCAGCTGGCGCTGGCGCTCGTCGCCGGCCGCCGGCGCGACGTCGCGCGCAAGCTGCGCGCCGCGGTCGCCGCGGAGGCGCTGGCGGGCCATTCCGCGGTCGAGGTGCTGGAGGAGCTCGACACGCTGAAATACCTGCGGAGGTTCAACGCGCTGCTCGCGCGGACGGACGTGCTGTGGACCAAGCCAAGCGAGATGACCTTCTTCGCCGCGCTCGGGTTGCCGGTGATCGCCGCTCCGCCAGTGGGGGTCCACGAGGAGCGCAACCTGCGCTGGGCGGTGGAGCAGGGCGCGGCCCTCCCGCAAGCCGACCCGGATCGCGCAGGCGAGTGGCTCCCTCGCTGGATCGGGGACGGGACGCTCGCGCGCGCCGCCTGGAACGGCTACCGGCGCCTGCCGGCGCTCGGGCTGTACGAGATCCTCGACGACCTCGGGGCCTGAGCCTCTTTTGTGGGAAGGAGGTTCGATGCATCGCCGAGCTGAGCGCGGTCTCGCCGGCGGCGTGGGCACCTCCTCGGCGGCCCCGCCCCTGCAGTCCGGCGCCGGCCGGGCGGCTCGCCGATGACGGGGCCGGCGGAGCGCCTCGTCGACCGGATCGTCGAGGCCGCGGTCACGCGCGCCGTGGTCGGGCGCGGCGGTGTCCTGCGCGAACTGGGCGGCAGCACCCTGCTGGGCGCCATCGGCGCGCTGTTTCCGCTCACCACCGCCAAGGTGATGGCGCAGGAAGTGCGCGGCGCGCTCGAGAGGAAGCAGCTGAAGATCCTCGGCAAGGTCTTCGACCCGTCGAGCCCCGAGGAGAGCGCGAAGAGCATTCCGGTCGCGCGCAGCTCGCGAGCGGCGTGAAGCCGCGCCGCGCCTGGCAACCTTCGAGCTACGTACCCGCCACGTTGTCGCGGCGTGTGCTAGACCCATCTTCGCCGCTGCGGTTCGCCTTCGACGCGGCCGAAAGCCCATGGATACCGCTGCGTACCTGCTCCACCGCCTGCACTTCGCCTTCACGGTCACTTTCCACTACCTGTTCCCGCAGCTGACGATGGGGCTCGCCCCGCTGATCGTGGTGCTCCAGACGATGGCGCTGCGGCGCAAGGACGCGCTCTACGGCGAGGCGGCGCGGTTCTGGGCCAGGATCTTCGGGATCAATTTCGTGATGGGGGTGGTGAGCGGGATCCCGATGGAGTTCCAGTTCGGCACCAACTGGTCGCGGTTCTCCAAGCTCACGGGTGGAGTCATCGGCCAGCCGCTGGTGATGGAAGGCGTGTTCTCCTTCTTCCTGGAGTCCGCTTTCCTCGGGATGTTCCTCTTCGGCGAGAAGCGCCTCGGGCCGCGGCTGCACTGGCTCTCGGGCGTGGCGGTCTTCCTCGGGTCGTGGCTGTCGGGCTTCTTCATCGTCGCGACGAACGCCTGGATGCAGCACCCGGTCGCCTATGCGCGGCTGCCCGACGGCTCGTTCCAGGTGACGAGCTTCGCGGGGGTGCTGCTGAACCCGTGGACGCTCCTGCAATACGCGCACACGATGAGCGGCGCCGTCATCACCGGGGCGTTCGCGATGGCGGCGGTAGGCGCCTTCTACCTGCTCAGCGACACGCACCGGGAGCACGCGGCGACGTTCGTGCGGCTGGGAGTGGTCGCGGGCCTGATCGCCTCGGTCCTGCAGATCTTCCCCACCGGCGACCTGCACGGGCGCTACCTCGCGCGACACCAGCCGGCGACCACCGCGGCGATGGAAGGACTCTTCAAGAGCGAGGCAGGCGCGCCGCTGGTCCTCATCGGCCAGCCGGATCCCGAGCACGAGACCATCGAGAACCCGATCGCCGTGAGACCCGTGCTCAGCTACCTGATCTATGGCACCTCGCGCGCCGAGGTGAAAGGGTTGGACGCGTTCCCGCGGGAGGACTGGCCGGACAACATCCCGCTCCTCTTCTTCGCGTACCACATCATGGCGGGGCTGGGGACGCTGTTCGCCGCCCTCATGGTCGTCTGCGCGTTCCTGCTCTGGCGGGGGCGGCTGCTCCGAGCGCGGCCCGCGCTCTGGGCGCTCATGCTCGCCTTCCCCTTCCCGTACATCGCCAACACCGCCGGCTGGCTGGCGGCCGAGCTCGGACGGCAGCCCTGGGTGGTCTACGGCCTCCTGCGTACCAAGGACGGCTACTCGAACCTCGTCTCCTCGGGCAGCACCTGGTTCACGCTTCTCGGCTACATGGGCATGTACACCGTGCTGGGGATCTCGTTCGTGCTCCTCGTCCAGCGCTTGATCCTGGAAGGTCCTTCCCGGCGGCGCCCCGCGAACGCAGCGCCGGCAGTCAGCTCCGCCTGAGGGGAAACGCATGCCGACCGTCTGGTTCGTGCTGGTCGCGTTCATGCTCGTCGCCTACGTCGTCCTCGACGGGTTCGACCTGGGCGCGGGCGCGGCCCATCTGTTCATCGCCCGCACCGACGACGAGCGCAGGACCGTCCTGCGCAGCATCGGACCGGTGTGGGACGGCAACGAGGTGTGGCTGATCGCCGCCGGCGGGACGCTGTTCTTCGCCTTCCCCGCCCTCTACGCGTCGAGCTTCAGCGGTTTCTACCTGCCGCTCAACATGGTGCTGTGGCTGCTCATGCTGCGCGCCGTCGGCATCGAGTTCCGCACGCACATCCAGTCGCCGGTCTGGCGGGGCTTCTTCGACGGCGCGTTCTGCCTGAGCAGCGCGCTGCTGGCGGTCTTCTTCGGGGCGGCGCTCGGCAACGTGATCCGGGGCGTCCCGCTGCGGCCCGACGGGTCCTTCTTCGAGCCTCTCTGGACGGACTTCCGGGTCGGCGCCGACAACGGCATCCTCGACTGGTACACGGTGCTCTGCGGCGTGCTGGCGCTGGTGGCGCTGACCGTGCACGGCGCGCTGTGGGTGAGCTACAAGACGGACGGCTCCGTCCCGGTGCGCGCGCGGAAGGTGGCGTCGTCCCTGCTCGCGCCCCTGCTGGTCCTCGCTGCCGCCGCGCTCGTGGCCAGTCTCGCGGTGCGCCCGCAACTGCTCGACAACTACCGCCGCTACTGGCTGGCCGGCGCGCTCATCCCCGCGGTGGTCATCGCCAGCTACGCCGGCCTGGTGTGGTTCTCGCGCCGCGGCCGCGACCGCGCCGCGTTCCTCAGCTCGTGCGCGTTCCTGGCAGGCATGCTGGGGGGCGTAGCGTTCGGGCTGCACCCCCGGGTGCTCCCCGCCAGCACCTCGGACGCGTACAGCCTGACGATCTACAACACGGCGGCGGGTCAGTACTCCCTGCGCTACGGGGTGTACTGGTGGTCGGCCGGGATGCTCGTCGCCATCGGTTACTTCGTGCTCGTGTACCGGATGTTCCGCGGCAAGGTCCGCCTGGACGCCGGCGACCACGGATATTGATACGATGGCGCCTCCCTTCTGCGCGGGAGGTCCTCGTGCGTCGCTTCCTCGGTGTCCTCGTCGTTTCGCTGTCCCTCTGCGCCTCCATCGCCTGGGCGCAAGCGCTTCCTTCGGCGCGCCCGGAGGAGGTCGGGCTCTCGGCCGACCGGCTGGCGCGGATCGGGAAGGTCCTCCAGGGCGAGATCCAGGCGAAGAAGTTTCCCGGCGCGGTCGCGGCCGTGGCGCGCAAGGGCCGCTTGGTCTACTTCGAGGCGTTCGGCGCGCGAGACCCCGCCACCGGGGCGCCGATGACCAAGGACGCCATCTTCCGCATCTACTCGATGACCAAGCCGCTGGCCTCGGTGGCCGCGATGGTCCTCGCGGAAGAAGGCAAGATCGTGCTCACCGATCCGGTCTCCAAGTACCTGCCGGCGTTCGCGAAGATGCAGGTGAGCGTCCCGAAGGTCGACGCGACCGGAAGGCTCACCTACGAGACCGTGCCCGCGGCGCGAGAGATGACCGTCCAGGACCTCTTGCGCCACACCTCGGGGCTCGCGTACGGCGAGATCACCGCGAACGCGCCCGTCAAGGACGCCTACGCGAAGGCCGGCGTCTTCCAGGCCGACTTCCCTTACGAGTCGCGGGGCGTCACGCCAGCCGAGGAAGTCGAGAGGCTCTCCAAGGCGCCGCTTGCGCACAATCCCGGGGAGGTCTGGGAGTACAGCCTGTCGGTGGACGTCCTCGGCCGCGTGGTCGAGGCCGCCGCAGGCACGCGGCTGTCGGAGTTCCTCGATGCGCGCCTGTTCAAGCCGCTGAAGATGGCCGACTCGGCATTCTCGGTGCCGAAGGAGAAGATGGGCCGTCTCGCGCAACCTTTCCCGACCGATCCGGCGACGGGAAGCCCGAACCGGGTCCTCGACGTGGGCGCGCAGCCCAAGAACGACGCCGGCGGGGTCGGCGCCGTCGCGACCGCGGCCGACTACCTGCGCTTCGCGCAGATGCTGCTCAACGGCGGCCAGCTCGACGGGGCGCGGATCCTGAGCCGCACCACCGTCACGCTCATGACCTCCGACCAGCTGGGGAAGATCAAGGACTCCGGAATCACTCCGGGCGAGCTGCTGCTCGGCACGCGCGGGTACACCTTCGGCCTCGGTTTCGCCGTGCGTCTCGAGGACGGGCTGGCGGCGGTCCCGGGGCGGGCCGGCGAGTTCATGTGGGCGGGCGCGGCGGGGACCTACTTCTGGGTCGATCCGAAGGAGCAGCTCGTCGCGGTGCTGATGACGCAGGCCCCGGGGCCCTCGCGCGCCTACTACCGCAAGCTGTTCAAGCAGCTCGTCTACCAGGCCATCTCCGACGAGGTGGCGTCGACAGTGGCCGCCGCGCAGCCCTAGGACGCATCGGCGGTCGCGCTACGCGGAGGCGCCGGCGTCCAAGGCCGCGTTGATCTGCAGGGCCTCCTCTTCGCTCAGGTCGAATAGATCCCCGCGTGGATCCGTGCGTTGAGGGGACGGAGTGTCTCCTCAAACCCGAGGCCCGCCATGCGAATCGTCTTCCCCACCTTCAAAGCCGCGCTGTTCGGAGCGGCGCTTCTCTCGATCCCCATCATCCCCGCTTCCAGCACTGAGGCGCTGCCCGCGGCCGGTCCCCGCGTCCAGCTCGTGGGATCGGCGTCGTCCGGCCAGACCGACCCCGACCTGAAGCGGCCGCTCGCGTGGCTCATCGCGGCACAGAACCCGGATGGGAGTTGGGGCGAGGAAGCTCGGTCGCAGCACCCAGACGTCGCGACCACCGCGGTCGCCGGCATCGCCCTGCTGCGCATGGGCCATACGGGCTCGCGCGGCGAGTTCCAGGCGAGCACGCGGCGCGCCCTCGCATACGTCGTCTCCGCGGTCGAGCGCGCTCCGGCCGAGCAGGTAGCGGTGCAAGCACCGGGCACGCTGCCGCAGCGCAAGCTCGGCCGCAACGTCGATACCTACGTCGCAGCGCAATTTCTCGCCGAGGCGCTGCCCACGCTTCCGCGCGAACAGCGCGGCCGTGCCGAGGCCGCGCTGGCGAACTGCGTTCGCCGCATCGAGCGCGCCCAAGCCGCCGATGGCAGCTTCGCCAAGGATGGCTGGGCCCCGCTGCTCTCCAGTGCGTTTGCGGCCAGCGCGCTACACGCCGCCGCGACCGCCGGCGCGCCCGTGGACGCGAAGAAGCTCGCCCGCGCCGACGCCAACCTGATGGACAAATACGACGACGAAACGAAGAGCTTCGACAATCGCGAAAGCGCCGGCGTGGACCTCTATTCCGCGGCGGCAAGCGCGATCGCGGCGGCGCGCGTGCAGCACGCCAGGCCGGGCTCGGAGGAGGCGGACGGCAAGATGCAGCGCAAGGCGCAAGCGGTTGCCGAGGGCGCGCGCACGCGGCTCTCAGACGAGCAGACTCTGCGCGGCTTCGGCACCTACGGCGGCGAAGAGCACGTCTCGTACATGATGGCGGCGGAGGCCAAGGCCGCTGTCGGTGGCGCCGAATTCGAGACGTGGAGCAAGCAGATGCGCGTCCGGCTGGCGCAGATCCAGCGCCAGGACGGCACCTGGCGCGGCGATCACTGCATCACCAGCACCACGTTCTGCACCGCCGCCTCGCTCATCACGCTGGCGATCCGGCCACCGAGCAGCGGACGCGCTTCCTAGATTCGGATCCGGCGATCCCACGATGGTCCAGGAAACCTACCAGACGCATCCGGCGATCCGCGCAGCGTGCGACAAACACGTCAGCGCGCATGCCGCGGCCGTGGCGCGCGACATCGCCGAAGCCAAGAAGCGCTACGCCCCGAAAGCGCCCTGGAGCGCGGCAAGCCTCGCAGCTTTTACCCAGGCCGCGATCCAAGGCGCGTTCGTTCTCGCCAAGGCCAGGCACGGACCCGAAATCGCCGCCGAGTGCCTGGGTCACCTGCGCCGATATGTGGAGACTCAGTTCAACCGGAACCGCAAGAAAGGAGCATGACCAATGCCAGGGAAACAGAAGATCACGACGTTCTTGTGGTTCGATGGAAATGCCGAGGAGGCGGTCAACCACTACATTTCGATCTTCAAGAGCTCGAAGATCCTGAACGTGGCCCGGTATGGAGAAGCGGGACCTGGACCCAAGGGAAGCGTCATGACCGTCCAGTTCCAACTCGAGGGTCAGGAATTCATCGCGCTCAATGGCGGCCCGCAGTTCAAGTTCACGGAAGCCATCTCGCTGCTCGTCAATTGCGACACGCAGGCGGAAGTCGACGAGTTGTGGAGCAAGCTGAGCGCGGGGGGAGAGGAAGGACCGTGCGGCTGGCTGAAGGACAAGTTCGGCTTGTCCTGGCAGATCGTCCCTTCCACTCTGGGCAAGATGATGCAAGACAAGGATCCGAAGAAGTCGAAGCGGGTCATGGAAGCGATGCTCCAGATGAAGAAGATGGACATCGCCCGCCTGGAGCACGCATACGGCAAGCAGTAGAGCCTCCCCCAGAAACTCGGCGACCTGACGGTGCGATATCCGACCACCTGATCGCCGTCGTTCAGCCCGCGGGCCTCGGTCCCGACGTCCCTCCAGGCGGCGCCATCCCAGAAGAGCCTTTCTGAAAGGGACCGAATCCTGCATTCGCCACCGCGTGCAGACGCTTGTTGACTCCCTTGGACGCCCTCGTTCGCTCACGAACCGAGTAGATCAAGGAACGCGCGAGGCGTCACGATCTCCACGCCTGCATGCTCCTGGAGAGAAAGAAATGCCCGATCGCCGGTGACGACGTAGGCGGCGCGTCCTTCGAGAGCCGCGGCGACGTACTTGTCGTCGTCGGGGTCTTCGCAGACGCCGGAGAGTTGCTGCGCGCCAGCAACCAGGTCCGCCAGCACGACGATGTCCTCGAACCAGAGCCGCGCGTCGGCGCCACGGAGGAGCTTGCGCACCTTGGGGTAGGCCAAGGCGCGCAACACCTCGTCCACGATGGCAGGCGAGAGTACGACCTCGAAGCTCGCATCGCGCAGGAATCCCTCGACGAGCCGGCCCGGCGTCCCACCCGGGTGGATGATCGCGCTGACGTAGACGTTCGCGTCGAGGACGGCGCGGAGCAATGGTTTACTTGGCCCTGCGCCGCGGCTTGCGGGCCTGCTTTCGCGCCGAGCGCTGCGCCTCGAGCGCGATCTCGAGCGCTTGTTCCTCGCTCACGGTGCTCTGCTTCTGCTTCTCGAGGAGCTCCAGCGCGTGCCGCCGTGCGAAGCGCCGCATTTGCTCCAGCCGTTCGATCGGCACGAGCGCCGCTAGTGGCTTGCCCTTCCGCTCGATGACGAACTCGTCGTGGCGGAGGGCGACCCGGTTGAGCAGGTCACCGATCCGCTGGCGGACATCGATGGTGGACACCTTCTCGGTCATGGTTGGATGCTCACGCAACTAGTATAGTTGCGCTAGATGCAAGTGGCAAGCCTCGAGCGGTTGCCGAGGGGCGAGCAGCCCCTAGGCCCTCTTTGTCGCTGCTCGCAAGGACGGGCGGTAGCGCGCCGGCCTCGGTGAAGCCGACGTACGCGGTGGTGGGTCCTTCCCCGGTCTCGATGGGGCCGAGCTTGATCGGCGTAGAGCATGAGCACGTCTAACATGCCGGCTCGGGTCCGAGCATTGCTTGCGCAATTGCACCGATGTCGCCAATGGCGATGTGTGTATCGGTGCGTAGCAGCAAACGTGACTTGCTATTATGCACTGAAACAGCTACTCTGAATGGTAGCATCGACCCAAATAGGCAAACCATGAAGCCGCTCGCCTTCTTCGACCAGCATGCCATTTTCACGCACCGCGAGTTCGCCTTGGCGCACTCTGGGGGCGGCCGTCGAAGCAGTCAGACGACGAACAACATCCTTGCCCAGCATGTCGCGCGCGGTCGGTTGCTCCGCGTCCATCGGGGCCTGTATGCGACCGTGCCGCCCGCCGTCGATCCGAAATCATTCGAGCCGGATCCGTACCTGATCGCGACGAAGGCCGCGGATGACGCGATCGTGGCCTATCATGCGGCGCTCCAGTTCCACGGCAAGGCCTACTCGGTCTCGAGCCGGTTCACCTACCTCACGCGGCATCGCCTGCGGTCCTTCGAGTTCCGAGGCGCGGAGTTCGTCGCTGTACTGCTGCCTGCAACGCTGCGGGCTTCGCGACGTCCGGCCGGCGGTCTCCTGGAGCAACGTCATGCCGGCGGATTCGTTCGCGTGACCTCGTTGGAGCGAACACTCGTCGACGTGCTCGACGCGCCCGAGCACGGCGGCGGCTGGGAGGAGATCTGGCGCTCGCTGGAGTCCGTCGAGTTCTTCGATCTCGACGTAGTCATCGACTACGCCCTCAAGCTGGGCTCGGCTCTGACGGTGGCGCGAGTGGGCTTCTATCTCGAGCAGCATCGCGAGCAGCTCATGGTCGAGGAACGACACCTCAAGGCGCTGCGCGCGCGGTCGCCGGCACAGCCGCGCTACTTCGACGGCGACCGCGGGCCGGGGAAGTTCGTGCGGCCGTGGAACCTGGTCGTGCCGGAGCACGTGCTCTCGCGCTCGT
>WNGG01019982.1_pt1 | contig 12628 bp, 13 predicted proteins | sample 5400661 | NCBI WGS metagenome assembly WNGG01 (sample SAMN13153372, study PRJNA577476) | soil metagenome | isolation source: 100 cm soil or saprolite under Garry oak tree replicate 1 | place: USA:California | collected 2016-06-15 | reverse complement strand
GCCGCTCGAGGTTCTGATGCAGGAGTACGACAGTAATTTGAGTCTGAGAGAATCACTTGATCGCTTGGCCAGGCGCTTCAAGGCCAGCACGCTGGTGATCTTGCGGCGGATTCATGACGCTGGCGGGCTCACACGTGAAGAGTTTTGGCGCGAGTATGAAAGAGAGTTGCAACGCCTACTCGCGATTTCAAAGAGTAGCGGCGGCAACTTTTACCTGACTCAAGGGGCCCGTGTCAGCAAGCGTTTCGCGCGAGCGCTTGTGATCAGCACTCTTGAGGGCCAGACGTTGCACCGGGATGCTTTTCGAATGCTGGGCTTCGCAAAGCTCAATACTTTCAAGAAGTTGGGGCGCAGCCTGGGAGTGATGGCTTAATGCCTTACCTGCTCGACGCCAACGTGTTCATTCAAGCAAAGAACCTTCACTATGGAATGGATTTTTGCCCGGCGTTCTGGGATTGGCTGATTCAAGCGAATGCTGCGAAGCAAGTGTTCAGCATCGAGAAAGTAGGCGATGAGATTCAGCCTGTCGTCGATGAGCTTGCGGATTGAGCGACGGATCGCGGAGATGGCTTCTTTCTGAAACCAGACGCAACGCTGCTTCCGGCATTGGCTGCGGTTAGCGCCTGGGCCGCCGGTCAAAGCTATGAGCCGGCAGCCGTCAACACCTTTCTTCTGATTGCGGACTACTACCTGGTTGCTCACGCTCTTGCACACGGGCACACGGTCGTAACGCACGAGATAGCTTCTACCTCGACGAAGAAGATCAAGATTCCGGACGCTTGCATTGGTCTCGGGATCAAGTGCATGACTCCTTACGAAATGCTGCGTGCGGAGCGAGCGCGTTTCATCCTGGGACCTACCGGCTAGACATCTGCCGCTCGCTTGGATGCAACGTCAGCTTCTGCACACGCCAGTTCAAGAGCTCCGCAACATAGATCTCATTCTCCGACGGGCAGGCGATCTCGTGAATCCAACCGAACTGGCCTCCCTGCTTGCCGGACCTGCCGAAGACTCCCAGCACTTTGCCCTCGAGTGTCAGCTTATAAAGCCGGCCAGGATATGCGTCAGATGAGAACAGCACTTGATTCGGGCCGGGCGTAATGCAGATCGCCCACGGCGCGCCAGCCTGCCCTGCTGCTGCTTCGGGCGAAGGCATGTTACCCATCGCCGGTCGCAGCTTCGGATCGAACGGAACATCGATCGTGATCGCTCGAATGAAGGTTCCGTTCGGATCAAAAACCTGAATGCGACGGTTCGCGCGATCCGCGACGTAGATGTTTCCCCTCGCGTCCGCAGCGATGCTGTGCGGAGTGTTGAACTCGCCGGGTTTGTTGCCGCGATCGCCCCACTGCTTCACCCAATCGCCGCTCTTGTTGAACTTCGCAACACGAGAGTTGATGTAGCCGTCGCTGATGAAGATGTTGCCGTCCGTATCCCAAGTCACATCGGTCGGCTGGCGAAACATCCCATCGACTGCCGGGCGCGGCGGCGTGACGCGAGTCCACGGCGCCGCTTCATCCGACGCTTCCTTCTTTCGGCCGAACACCATAACCACCCGACCTTCGGGGTTGAACTTGATCACCATGTCCGAGCCTTTATCCACCGCCCAGATGTTGTCGTCTTTGTCGATCCGAACGACGTGCGCGTATGACCACGCGTAAAGGTTCTTGCCGATCTGGCGAATGAACTTGCCGTTGCGGTCGAACTCGAGAAGCTGAGCAGCGGTTGCGCCGTAAGCAGGTCCGGTCGTGTTCCCGCGCGAGAAGACAAACACGTGCCCTTTCGAGTTGACGGCTACGCCGGTCGCTTCGCCGAGGTGCAGGTCAGGCGGCAGCTTGAGAAAGTTGACATCCGCGTCGGCTTTCATCTCGGGGACGGGAGTCTGCGCGTATGCAAAACCGGGGATCAGCAGGAGGAACGGAACAATTAGTGAGCGTCTCACAGAACTCTCCTTTTGGTTAGGGCGCGGTAGTCGAAGCGTGCCACGCGACAACCTGCCATTTACCGTCGCGGCGAATGTACGTCTTCGTGAATCGCCACTTATCCTCGACATCTTGATCATTGAGCTTCCGCGTGCGTAACAGCCGACCGGTCACTACAGCTGCGTCGCCGTAGACGCGAATGCGAATCTCTGAAGTTTCATAACGCTGAAACTTCATATGACCGGACCGAAAGATTCCGGTCGCGTCGGACTTGTTGATGAGCCGCATGTTAGGAACTGTTACGATAGCGTCGTCGGCCAACAAGCGGTCGAGAGCGTCGGCGTCACCGCGCAGGTGAGCTTCGTTCCACACACGTTCAAGCCGAGTAAGTTCGGCAATGTCGGCCGACTCTCGCGGGTTGAGCTCCTGAGGCAATCGCGCGATAGCGCTCGAGCTTGGTATTACAACCACTGCAACTGCAATCAGAAAAGCTCGCATGAATTCTCCCTAGAATCTGCAACAACAACCCAAATCAATTGATTGGCGAAGCAGCATAATACTTTTGCTTGAGCGCCTGTTCGTCGGGAGTCAGTCGAAATTGATTGCGGCCCTGGCTTCGGGCCAGAGCATCTATGACCTCACGAAGTTGCCAGAACACGCCTGCCTGGCGCGCGGCGGTGTCAATCGGATCACTGCCTTTCACCTCGCGCATCACACGCTCGACCGTCGGCATCTGGCTGAGGTACGGTGGATTCGTCGCCTGCGCCGCAGTAGCGCTCACGACAAAGGCATCGCGGCCGCGATTAATGGCTACTGCGAACAACGCTATGAGTGACACAGTTGCAAAGACGGTTATTTGCGTTTTCATTTCATTGCCTCTCTCAGTTGAACCTGTCTGAACTCTGTCACGGCGATTCTTCAATCAGGTCCAATGTTAGTCCAGCCGCCTCTTCTCCAGAGAAGAAGAATCGTCGTTGACAACCTCATGGCCGTCTCAGCTCGGACTATTTCATTTTCTTGATCTCGTCGAGAAGCTTCTCCGCCATTTCCTTATCTAACGTCAGAAGCTTTCGGTAGATTTGTTGCGCCTCTTCTTTCCTACCCATCAGGAAGTAGGTCTTGCCGAGATTGTAGTGTGCCACTGCATTATCGGGTGCCAGACGAATCGCCTGCTGAAACTGCGCCGTGGCTTCCGAGTATTGCTTCAGTCGGAAGTAAGCAAACCCCAGGAGGTTGATGGCGTCGGCATAGTCGGGTTTTAGGCGCAACGCTTCCGCTAAAGTAGCTCTAGCCTTTTCATACTGCTCCATCTGAATGTAGGTGCCGGCTAAATTGTAGTGGAGTATGGCTTCGCGGGGGAGCAGGCGGATGGCTTGCTGAAACGCAGATTCGGCGCTGGGATATTGCTTCAGCCCAGCATAGGCCAGGCCCAGTCCGTTGTACCCGTCCATTGAAGGCGAAAGAGAGATCGCCTTCTTGTAAGCCTCAACCGCCCTGGCATAGTCTTCTGCCTCACGGTATTTATCCCCCTGAGCTACGTAAGCCTTAGCGCTCCCACCCGAAGCCTCGGCCAACGCCTTCTTTGCCTTTTCTATCTCGGTGTGCGCCTCCAATGCGCGGTCAAGGTCAATCTTGAGCTCCTTTGCTCTCTCTGGATCTTTGGATTGCAGCATCAGGTACACATTGTTTCCTTCCTCTATCTTGACCTGATGGGCATACGTCACGCCGAGATTGTAGAGAGCGGAGGTGTTGTCAGGGTCTAGACGGATCGCTTGTTTGAATCCGGCCTCAGCTTCCGGATACCTAACCAGGCAAAAGTAGGCTCGACCAAGATTGTTGTAAGCAGCGCTCGTTGGGTTAAGCGCAATCGCTTTCTTGAAAGCCTCAACGGCCTCCGAACAGTGTTCCGCCTTCAGATATTCGTTGCCTCGTTCATAGTAAGCCTCTGCGGTGCTACGTCCGGATGTCTGCAGTGGCGGCTGAGCTCCGGTGTTAAGCTCTGGCGAGAAGTTCTGACCGAGGATCGTGATTGTTAGGAATATTCCTACGACAGGCGTGACGGCGAGCGCCCCCGGTTTGATTCTCATTTGCTCCCCCTCAAACCTACTTCTTGACGTAACGCTTCAATGCACGCGGACCAACCTCCGCGCCGTAAATGTTACCCTTGGCGTCGGCAGCGACGCCTTCAGCGGCGCTGGTAGCCGCTGTGTCGGGGTTCGATTCAGGATCGGGAATGAATGACCAGACCTTGCCGTCCCTAGCGCTGCCGATCCTGATGCCGCGCTTCCAACCCGGGTGCCGCGCTTTGTTCGACTCGGAGTCGGCGACATAAAGCACGTCGTTCTTGTCGATGTAGAGCCCGCTTGGCCGGCTGAACTGCTTCCACTCAGCGAGGAACTTCCCGTCCTGATCAAAAATCTGAATGCGATTGTTGTTTCGATCGCCGACCAAGAGCCTCCCTTTTGAGTCCATCGCAAGCGCGTGAGGCGTGTCGAACTCGCCGGGCGCCGAGCCTTTCTTGCCCCACGTCTTAATGAACTTGCCGTTCTTATCAAACTTCACGATTCGCGCGTTTGTGTTTCCGCCGTGCCCGTCAGCGACGAAGATGTCGCCGTTGGGAGCGGTGATCACATCGGACGGTTGATTGAAAGTGTCCGGCCCGTCGCCCGCGACTCCGGGTTTGCCTAACGTCAACAAGACCTTTCCTTCCGGGCTAAACTTAACCACAAAGTGACTCTTGCCTGAAGGTGCTTGACTTGCCGCGCCTGGAGGAACACCGTCGGTCACCCAGACGTTTCCTTGCCGGTCGACGTGAATACCATGCGGAAAAGCAAACATCCCAGCGCCGAAGCTCTTCACGAGCTTGCCCGTCTCGTCAAACTTCAGAACGACTGGCAAGTTTGAGTTCACGCATGAGTTGGCGCCGCATCGCTCGGCGACCCAGATCGATTTGCCGTCAGGGTCGATGTCGACGGCGCTCGTGGAACCCCACGTGCGGCCGTCGGGCATCTTCGCCCAGCCCTCGGCCGTGATGTAGGGATTTGGGGGGTCATTGACCGGTTGGATATCGCTCTGGGTCTGTGCGCTCGATCCCGACAAGACAGCCAGCGCAACAGCCAGCACCAGGATGAATCTCATTCGACCAGAATGTACCATTGCTGCTCCTCCTTCACGTTCAGTCTTGCTATCGAGGCAGTCCCGGAATCTCCGTCCGCACCTTATATAGCGTCTTCCCTGCGGTTATGTAGAGCGTCTTCATATCCGGGCCGCCGAAGGTATTGTTGGTAATCGTGTCTTCGGGGATCGGTATGAACTTTAGCAATTTCCCCGCCGGCGAGATGACATAAACCCCGCACTTCGTATCGAGCGTCTCGGATGTCCCGCGACGGCGGTGCAATCCGGCCGAGGCGTAAAGATTTCCCTGGACATCGATGCTCATGCCGTCCGCGCTCCGACCCGGATAGAAGTTGTAGTGCACGCGCATGTGACGGACGGTTCCGTCGGGCAGCAAATCATAGGCGCGAATCATGCGCGCGCCGCCTTCGGCTCCGTTGGATTCGACGAGGTAGAGCGTCTTGTCGTCGGGCGAGATTTGAATCCCGTTAGGCCGCTCGATGTCGGGCGCAGCGAGGATGCGCGCGAGCTTGCCAGGCGCATCGATGCGATAGACGCCGGCTCCCGGCATATCGGTGAAGTAGAGTCGGCCTTTGCCGTCGATGGTGACATCGTTCGGGCCTTGCAAGGGCATGCCCTGATAGCTGTCCGCGAGGATCTCCATCTTACCTGTGCGCAGATCAGTACGAGTGACCCGAGGCTGGCCCTTGACTTTCACGCCGTTGCGCTCGAACTCCGCGCCTTCGCAGGCAATCAGCCGGTCCTGCGGATCGATCAGCAAACCGTTAGCGACGTTGCTGTGCTCGCGATAAGTGGAAACAACGCCATCAGTTCCGAGCTTCATGATTCGCTGGGACATAATCTCGCTGAAATAGATGTTGCCGGCGCGATCCACGGTCGGGCCTTCAGTGAAAGCGACCGCCGCCGCGATCTCAACTTCCTGGGCGGCCGCGGAAACCGGCATCACCAAACAGAATAAAAACAAGCCGATTCCCAGGCAGATAATTCCACGGCAGTCGTCTTTTCGGTGGATCAGCATCTCGAGCGGCCCAGAACATATCATTTCGCGCTTGCTTTTGCACGGTCGAGAGACCCGCTATCTATGGACTCACCCGCTCGGTCAAAATCTGCAATCACAGCCTGCTCTTCCTCATCGACCCTCTTCCGTCGTCGACTCACACTGATCAGCCAAATTGCTCCCGCCGCGATTACAATCAGAATCAGCCACCGCATTGCACTCACCAGCAAAGCAGTATTAAATGCGGGCCAACCGAATTGACTCAATCGGCTTCCACGCTCGAGCATCCAATGCCAGCCCGTGTGCGCTACCAACGCTGACAAGATGATTGTGCCAATTCGTTCAGCGACGACGAACCGGAATAAAACCTCCAGAACCGGAATGAGCAATGCAAGCACCAAAAGCTGTCCAAGCTCGACCCCGACGTTGAACGACAGAAGCGAAGTCAACAAGTGAGAGCCCGCGAACTGCATCGTCTGACGTAGAGCGAACGAAAACCCGAACCCGTGAACCAGGCCAAAGCCTAACGCGATCATCCATCGGCGCTGCACGTTGCTGCCGACTATGTTCTCCAGCGCCATGTAGATTATCGAAACTGCGATCAGCGTTTCGATGAGCGGCGGAAACCACAACGCATCCGGACCGAGGTTGTAGGCGGACGCGATCAGCGTGATCGAGTGGGCGACGGTGAACGCGCTGACGACCACGATCAGCGGACGGAATCGACGAAACGGGATCACAAGACAAAAAAGAAAGAGCAGATGATCCGTTCCGCCCAGGATGTGGAAGAACCCCGCCTTGATGAACGTCAGCGCTGCTTGATGCCAACGCGGGTCGAGCCTGACCAGATTGATCGGAGCGGATTGGATATTCGCACAAGGCATCAAGCAGACCCTGGTTCCAATAGATCTCTGTGTCGTTCGACAGCCTCGGGCCGGTGACGTGCGTCAACGCGTCTACATAAGACCCAAACGACCTGTCGGATTCAAGCGAGACACGGGCTGCGACCACTTGCGTCGCAGTGAGGCGCGCATCACCTTCGTACAATTCCACGTTGTCGGCGATCCAGAGAGTCGTCGCGTCACGAAGTGAGGCGTCGGCGCGAGCAAGATCGAGATACCCCTGTCCGCGAGTTGGAAAATCGATGTCACGGCAGGCGCGCAGCGGCACCCGAACCAAGAGACGCAGCCGCCCGCCTTCTGGTTTGACGAAAGCTTGAACGGTAACGTCGTTCGGGATGTCGTGAGCGCGAGCGCCAGAAACCAGCACAAAGAACACCGATGCGCACGCCGCAGCGACGACTCGCCGGGCGCTTGTGCTGTCTTCACTGAGCACGGTTTCACTCCTAGACTGTTAGGTTGACGGAACGGGAACCTGTATCGGCGCGCTCAACTGCATCTTGCCCCACGCGATTCGGAGCGTTACGTCCTTAAGATCCGTTCTTTGGAACACCAGGTCAATCGTAAGCTTCTCTTTCATCTCTCCCGACTCGATCTTCATCGGCGCCTTGAAAGCGATCGGCGCACGCTCGATTTCAGAAGCATCGAGATGAGCGGCTCTGGCCTTCGCCGGGTCGATGAACGCCAGACTCCACGTCGCACCGTCTTCCGACCGATGTAAGCCCAAATACCATTGCCCCGCTGGTATCGACTTCCCCGCAACAGTCAGGGGAATATCCGTGTCGAGCGTCGTCCAGTAGTTACTGCCAAGGCGATACACCTTGCCCTTCGTCATCTTGTCGAAGTTGGCTGTGTCCTCGTATTCCTTTCGCCAGACTGGACGGCCGTAGTCGATCGCGAATTGTCCAGCGCCCTGGTTCTTCTCGTTGTTCCAGTAACCGACTCGGGTTGTGCCTCGCTCGTGGGAGTCACTGCCGAACGCGACTATCTTCAGCCTCGGTTTGTTGTCTTGAGCTTGAATCGCTGATACGAAAGATAGCGAAATTACGACTCCCAGAAATGCGAATAACTTTGTGTTCATCTTTGTCTCTCCTATTGAGTGTTCATTTTTGTCTTCTCTGAGTTGGCGCCGTCGCTTCATCTCGCTTCGCTTCCGGCGACTTGACCGGGGCGGGCGGGCGGGCCCTCTAAGACTTCTACTTGCTGAGATACTTTTGCGGGAGCGGATTGTCAGGACCTTCTCCCTGCCAAAAAACAGTGACTATCCACCAACGCTTTCCGTCGTTCATCAGTTGAATACTGTTGATGCCGCGAGCGAACGGCTTCGGGTCTTCAGCCTTGTGACGCGATTCGTAAGTGCTGAAGACGTGCGCGATGTTTCCGAAGCTCTCAGTGCGCCGCGCGACCTCTTTCTCGAAGAAGCCGTTCTCCTCAAGAGATTTGCTTGACCTCTCGACGTAATCCTCGGGTGTCAAGACCCTGCTGCCAACCTCGCCGGTTTGCCGCTTTCCGGTCGGGATCAACCTGGCGCCAGGAATGAACAAGGACCTGAAGCGGTCCCAATCGCGTTTCTTTCCTGCCGGACCCGAAATAACATCGTAAAGAGCTGCAACGATCGAATCCATCGACGCGACGTCGGAAGGTTTGGCAGCCGGAGTCGCCGCCTTATCCGGCGTTTGTTGCATCGTTTTGCTCAGCGACGCGCTATCAGCCCGGCAAAGAAATACGCTGACACATACGAGCACGACAATCAATGGCGTTAGTGTTACTGAAATCTGATTCTTCATTTCCTCTCCTATCGTCATTCGAGTCATACCGGCGGTTCATGACTTCGCGCCCGCCGGTACCGTCAGCAAGCCAAGCATTCGATTCAGCGCCGCGCGATCGTACATCTTGCCTTGGAAGATCACGGCGTTTATCTTGCGCGTGTTGTTTATGTCCTCCAGGGGGTTTGCGTTCAGCACCACCAGGTCTGCAAGCTTGCCGACTTCCACTGTTCCAGAAGATTTGTCGAGACCGAGGAAGGCCGTTGGGTTCTTGGTCGCCGCCTGAAGCGCTTGCATCGGGGTAAGCCCCGCCTTCACCAGCAGCGCCATCTCATCATGAACTCCCCAGCCCGGAAAAGACAGCGGCGTGGCGCCGAAGTCAGAACCGGCCATCAGCTTAACGCCAGACCGCTGCATCGTTCCGACTATCTCGAGGTACTTGCTCACCAACCTCTTCAACAACGCGAGGCGTTCGGGAGAGCGGTTCTTCAAATGCGCGTTGTTCTTCGGTTCCCAGTATTCGCGAATGTAATGCGGCATATATTTCAACCTGTCCGCATACTTCGGTAAGTCGGCTTCAAAAGAAGCGTCGTTCTGCCACACGATTAACGTCGGCGTAATCCACGTGCTGTTCTTGACGAATTTTGCGAACAGCGCTTCGGCCTTCTTCTCGTCGTAAGTCGAGAGCATTGTCTCGACAGAAGCTCGCCGGCGCTCGTCGGGCGACGCGTCTTTCATCTCATCCAACTTCTTCTTTACCGCATCGCGATCCGAGCAAGACTGGATGATTTGCAACAGATGTTCTTCGCTCGCTTGTCCCGCGTCGGAAGCTTCGGCCGGCGTTACCGAATCGGGCACGTGTCCGGCGAATGGAAACTTGAGCTTCTTCGCTTCGTCAGCGATTGCAAAGTAGGCATCACGCGGGAGCAGCGAGTACACTTTGATGAAGTCGGCGCGCTGCTTCTTCAGATCGCGCACAGCCTGCCTGCCCTGCTCTTCGTTTGAGATCGCAATCGAGCCCGGCCACATAGGTTTCGGCCCATCCAGCAACGGACCGCAGGCAAAGATGTGAGGTCCGACCAACGAGCCGGCCCCGACGCGGCCGCGCCACTGCTGCAACAGTTTCAGATCGCCGCCCATGTCGCGAATGCCTGTCACGCCGTTGACAATCAACAGTGTGAGCAACGTTTCTTTATCTTTTGGTGGTGGACTGGTCGGCCACAACTCGGGATCGTCGGGGTGAGCGTGCATGTCCCAAAGTCCGGGAATCACGAACGAGCCCGTTGCATCAACAGTCCTGGCGTGCCGTGGGACGGGGACGGTACTTGCCTTCCCGATTGCGACAATGCGGTACCCGGCTATCACTATTGTTACGTCGGGCTTTGGCGGCGCTCCAGTGCCGTCAATCAAAGTGACGTGCATCAAGGCGATCGTAGTTACCCCAGCCTTTTGCGGTACTTGAGCCAGCGTAATCGCCGAGATCGACAACAACACCATCAACCTACAAAGCATCTTTACCAAGGATCCTTTCGCGCCGGAAACGTCGAGCAATGAAGATTAAAGATACAGGATCGAGAACTTAGAATCGAGCGCCAAACGAAACGCTCGGCGCGCGATGAACAGGTCAATTGAGGATTACATTAGGGCAGTGAGGAATCCAACAGTGGAGTCAAACCTTCCCACAAACGGCGAAGAAATTCGTTCGCGTTCTCATTTAGCGAATTGGTCAGAAAAGTAAGGAATAATCCCGAGTCATGCACCTCTGACTTGTCGACGGGCTTCAGCGTCAACGCCTTCGGGCCGCACTTCTTCCAGTAATCTGCCTCCCGCCTCCTCAGTCATCCTGATTGCCCCGTTGAAAGCCGCGCCCTCTTCGACCAACAGCACCGGCGTAATCACATCGCCGTTGACGCGACCGGTGCGGCGGATCTCAAGCTTTGATTTGGCAATAAGATTACCGCGAAGCTCGCCGTGCACCACGCATACGCCGACATCAATCTGCGCTTCGAGCTGTCCTGTTTCGCCTATTATCAAGGTGCCGCTCTCCGAGTGCAGCTTCCCGTTCACCTTGCCATCAATTTGAAGCCGATCCGCGAATGTTATATCTCCTACCACTTCAATGCCGCGACCTATCCATCCAAAGTCCGAATTACCGGGTTCGCTTTTTACTAGCTTCATTTCTCTATCCTCAATTCTGATTTTAATTCGAACGAGCCTAGTGTCCTTCTCAACCTGAGGGCCGCGTACTTCCAGGATCGGGAGCAGAGAGGTTATACGCCCGGTAGACGGCGAAGTCAAGTTATCTTGGGTTCGGCGGTTAATAGGTACGCAGTGATCCCACGAGTGAAGTGATCTGGTCGATGCGGTTGCCTTGACAGTAAGCCGACAGTCCTTCCGCGACCTTCATCGTAACTGTAGGGTCATAGTAATTGGCCGTTCCAATTTGGACGGCGGTCGCGCCGGCAATGATGAACTCGAGCGCGTCCATCGTCGACGCTATTCCACCCATCCCGATCAGCGGCACGCTAACGGCCTGGGACACTTCAAAAACCATTCGAACAGCAATGGGGCGAATCGCCGGCCCGGACAGCCCGCCCGTGCCGTAACTCAATCGCGAGCGGCGCCTGTTCACATCGATCGACATGCCAACGATTGTGTTTATCAGCGAAAGGCAGTCGGCTCCCGCCGCAACAATTGCGCGGGCCAACTCGGCAATGTCGGTCACGTTCGGCGAAAGCTTGACGACGAGCGGCCGCGTGGAGGCGCGCTTTGCTCTTTCGGTCAGCCGCGCAGCCGACGACGGCGAATTGCCAATCACGATGCCCCCTTCTTTTACGTTGGGACAGGAGATGTTCAATTCGTAAGCTGAAATACCTTCGCCGTCGTTCAGGATTTCGATCGCCTCGATGTAATCGTCATCGGAGTACCCGAAAACGTTTGCGATGATCCTTGTGTCGTAACTCCTAAGGAGCGGAAGCTTCTCTTCGATGAACGCGCGCGCGCCGATGTTTTGAAGGCCGATGGCGTTGAGCATTCCGCCGTGCGTCTCGACTATTCGCGGAGGAGGATTGCCCGGCAGCGGTCTCGCCGAGAGCCCTTTTGTCGCGAAGCCTCCAAGTCTGTTGAGATCGATAAGCTCTGCGAACTCGAGCCCGTAGCCGAACGTGCCCGATGCGCCGATCACTGGATTATTGAAGTGTATGCCGGCGATCTCAACCGCCAGTCTCGGATCGTTATAGGTTTGACCTGCCATATCAGACTCACGATCAGTGCGTCATCGCGTTGACCTCCCAGCGAATCGCGTCGGCTGGAAAGATCGAGCCGTCCGTGCACACGCGCTTGTACGAGCCATAGCCGAGCGGTCCGTGTGTCCTCACCGCTACGACACAACCTACGCATACGCCGAAGCCGCAGCCCATGGGCGCTTCTAGCGAAACCATACAGCGGGTGTTAAATTGCTCTGCGATCTCGGCTACTCGCTTCATCATCGCCCAGGGACCGCAGGCATAAATCGTCGCGGCTCTGCCGCCGCGCTCGCGAAGCTCGCGTTCAAGCGGCGTGGTAATGAGCCCTTTCTCGCCGAGGCTGCCATCATCTGTTGTGAGCACAAGCGGCAAGCCAAGCGCGCGAAAGTCTTCAAGCCCGCACCCAACAGCCACACGTTCGCTTGCCGCTCCGAGGAGAATGCGTGTTTCGACTCTTGAGCTCGCAAGCTGTTCGCACAGCATCAGCACCGAAGCAGAGCCGATGCCTCCGGCTACCACGATCGCTCGGCTAACTTGATCATCGATTGTCCAACTGTTGCCGAGCGGCAGAAGCGCCTCAACTTTGTCTCCCCTTCCGAGTTGCGCCAGCGCCGACGTTCCGCTGCCTATCACCTGATACAAGAAGCTGACGCGTCGCGGCCCG
>WNGG01018108.1_pt1 | contig 12628 bp, 12 predicted proteins | sample 5400661 | NCBI WGS metagenome assembly WNGG01 (sample SAMN13153372, study PRJNA577476) | soil metagenome | isolation source: 100 cm soil or saprolite under Garry oak tree replicate 1 | place: USA:California | collected 2016-06-15 | reverse complement strand
ATTTGTGTTTTTCTTCTTGATTTAACGCACAGCTTTTTGCGAACCTGTCAACGAAACTCTCAGAGGTTCGAAAAACCACGTCTTCCACGAGTGAACGGGATCCAGAACGCGATAAAGTCCAAGCTTCACGACGTCCTGTACTGTCATCCAGACCAGATTGTAGGCCCAAACAAAACCGATGATTTTCCAGGGAAGTGACGGCACAAGCCAGCCCTGGCTACACATCAACACGGCGGCGATTTGGGTTGCGACAATGGCAAAGAAAAGCTTGGAGTTTGGATACGGTGGCTTCCAAAAAGCCCCCCGGGTGCGAGTCACGAATAACATGAGGTGACCACCGGCAACGAGCTGCAGAAACATCATTGTCTGCAGTTGTGGATGGTCGAGATGGTGAAGGGTGTCACCGAGGTATAGCAGACCAAAGCTTTGAATGACTCCAAGTAGTCCTAGCACCGACGAAATTGCCAACACACGGTCCAATTCCCATTTAACGGGCTCAGGCGGCACGCTGGCATTATCAAATGCGATGGTCATTATGGGAACATCATCCAAGAGAGCGAGCGCAATAAGCATGATCGCGGTCAGAGGAAAGAAATCGTAGTAGATCGATGCCAATACGACGAATACCATGATCGCGATAGTCATGGCGATTCGATATAATACGTAGCTCATCATCCGCTCGAAGATGCGCCTGGCTTCCGCGATCCCTTCGATAATGACCGACAGACCAGGTGCAGTCAGAATTAAAGCCGCGGCCGCCCGAGCTGCTTCTGTTGCTCCGGAGACAGCAACCCCCACATCCGCTTGCTTTAGCGCAGGAGCATCATTGACTCCGTCGCCGGTCATTCCGACGATGTGGCCGTTCTGCTGCAGTATTTTTACGATCGCGTATTTGTGTTCCGGGAAAACCTCCGCGAAACCATCTGCCTCGTCGATTTTCTCGGCCGCATCGAGCGGAATCTGGCCTTTTGTGACGTCGCCAGGAAAAAGTTCAGTCGCCGGCTGAATATTTGCGCCCATGCCTAGTTGTAATGCGATCTGCCGGGCAATGGCGACGTTATCGCCGGTAACCATCTTCACCTTAACGCCGTACGCACGAGCCTCTGCTATGGTGCTCTTGGAATCCGGTCGGGGCGGATCAAGCAGCGGAAGAATTCCCTGGTACATCCACGGGCCATCGCCTTGGGCGACAGCAACACCTATGGTGCGGTAGCCACGACTGGCCAAACTGTTCACTGTCTGATTGGCTTTCTCAAAGTCCGAGCCAGAAAGCTTCGCCAGCCCTAGAATCACCTGCGGCGCGCCTTTAGTAACTCTAAAAATTTTGCCAGAGGCATCCTTGATCGTTGCCTCGGTCCGTTTGTTGACCGGATCGAACGGAACGTAATTTTCCTTTTGATAGCTCTTAAGTATGGAGGGGTCTTTCAGGCCAGCCATTACTGCAAGATCAATCGGGTCGTTATCCGCTGCGCGCGAGGCTAAGGACGCCATCAGAATCAATGTTGCTACGTCGGTTCCGGCCCAGGGTTCTGCTTCGCCGAGGGTCAGCTTGTTCTGAGTCAACGTGCCCGTCTTATCGGAACAGAGCACATCGACCCCTGCCAATTCCTCGATCGACTCCAGCCGGGAAACGATTGCCTTACTCCTGGCAAGAATTCGCGCTCCCAAAGCCATTGTCACCGACAGTACGGCAGGCATCGCCACCGGCACTGACGCCACCAAAAGGATGAGCACTACTTCGGCGAGCCTTAACAGCGCAATGCGATCGTAGTGGCCCCGCATATCGAAAAGACGGCTGGCCACCAGAATCACAACCAAGAGCAGTGCCAGGATAATCAGGAAGTTACCGATCTTCATTACAGCTCTCTGGAAGTGGGAGACGCTTCCTGCGGTGGCGACTAATTTTGCTGTGCGTCCGAAAAACGTATTCGCTCCGGTCGCCGTAACCACTGCGACCATTTCTCCCTGTTTAACGACGGAGCCGGAGTACGCCTCCTCGCCCGATTTTTTGGTGACTGGCAGCGATTCTCCCGTAAGCGCTGATTGATCGATGCTGATGTAGTCGCCTTGGATGAGATTGCAGTCAGCAGGTACAACGTCGCCTAGGTACAGGCGAACGATATCTCCAGGCACGAGCGTACGGGCGTCGACTTCCTGCCACTCTCCACTGCGAAGCACACGTGCTTTCAACGCCAGCGAGTTCTTCAAGGCATCGAGCGCGTTGGACGCTTCGTGTTCCTCCCAAAAACCCAATACTGCATTGAACAACAGGAGTGAGACGATAATCGTGAGATCACCCCAATCTCCTACGATCAGCGCCATTAAGGCAGCAGCCTCGATCATCCATGGGATAGGCCCCCAGAAGTAGGCAAACAAAACAGAAACCGCGCTTTTCTTTTCTTCGGGCAGCGCGTTTGCGCCGTACTTGATTAGACGTTCCTGCACTTGCGTGGGATTCAAACCCGTCTTTGGATCGGTTCCGAGCTTTGCCAGAATTTCGGCAACGGTCGAACTGGAGGATCTGGCAAGGTCTGGCGTCGGCATAACGGTTCCTCGGCTCAATGGGTAGGAGCACGTGATAACTTTTTGCGTCCGCCAACACTAGAAAAAAACTACCGCCGAGATTACGAACTGCAGGGCATTCGCGGGCTGCCGCGAGCCACTCTACCATTTCAGCGGCGGCGCCTTCGGGTCCGTGCTGCTTTCTTCGCCGCAGCCGAGCGCGACAGCGCAGAGCGTTGCCTCGCAACGCGCTTCGCGTGTCTCGACAAAGCTTTCTTCGATGCCGACCGGCGGCTCTCGCGTTTGAGCGCACGTTTCGTCGCGCGAGAGCGTTTCGCCGAAGGCTTCCTGCGGCGGGCGGTCCGGCCCTTTGCAAGATCACGCTTGGCCTGACGTTTTGTTCGTTCTTTGCCGCGCTTTGGCGTCGGCAACTTTACTCCCGCCCGCCGCGCCTTCGAGAGACCGATGGCGATCGCCTGCTCCGGCGAACGCGCGCCATGTTCGCCTTCCCGAATGTGTTCCATTTCTTCGCGCACAAACTCGCCCGCCTGAGTGCTGGGCGATTTACCTTCACGCTCGTCTTCGTGGGCTCGTTCAATTGCTTCTTCTTCTGGCATAACAAAATGGTTTCGCCTCTAGTTATATGTTTGGACGTGGAAGATTGCGTCGGACGATCGGCAACGGCTATGTCACTGAGCGAAACGATCCTGTGGACACGGCTAAAGTGGATATGCGCAGCGAACAATATTCGTCCTGTGAAAGAATTGGACTCCGAGTCGCTCAGAGTGAGATTTCCTAATGGGGACACCGGGGACAAACAGCCGTAACGGGAAAATAATCGAAGCCGGCTTGGCTACGGATTCTGTAGAAGCGGCGGAGGAAGCCGGTCTCGAATACGTCAGCGACGATCGTCCGGGCTACGCGCGCAGAGCGAAGAACGGCGAGTTCGAGTATTTAGATACTCAGGGTAAAACAATCCGCGACGAGCAACGTCTTCTCCGAATCAAACGGCTGGCCATCCCACCAGCGTGGACGGACGTTTGGATTTGTCCCTCGCCAACCGGACACATTCAGGCGACAGGCCGCGACGCACGCCGCCGGAAGCAATACCGTTATCACGAGCGCTGGCGCGAGCTGCGCGATGAAAACAAATTCGGACGGCTCGCAGACTTTGCCAACGCGCTGCCAAAGATTCGGCGGCGAGTTGCTCAGGACATGCGGTTGCCTGGTCTGCCGCGCGAAAAGGTGCTCGCCGCCGTCGTGGGATTGCTGGAGCGAACTTTCATTCGAATTGGCAATGAAGAATATGCACGCGAGAACAAATCATTTGGCCTGACCACAATGAAAGACCGGCATGTGAAGGTGAAAGGACCGCGGTTGCGTTTTCGTTTTCGCGGCAAAAGCGGTCGGCAGCACGAAGTGGATATAACAGACCGGCGAATCGCGAAAATTGTTTCAAAGTGCCAGGACTTATCTGGTCAGGATCTATTTCAATATGTCAGCGATGAGGGCGAGGTACGGGATATCACATCGCAGGATGTGAACGATTATTTGCGCGAAATCACAAACGAAAATTTCACGGCAAAAGATTTCCGGACGTGGGCCGGAACGGTCCTGGCGACGATCGCGCTCAACGCCCAAGGCGAGTTTGAAACGAAGAAGCAGGCGAAAGCAAATGTGAAGACAGCCATTTGCGCCGTGGCAGAACTTCTCGGCAACACAGCGGCTATTTGTCGCAAATGCTACGTGCATCCGGCCATTGTCGAAGCTTACCTAAGCGGACGCCCAGTTGCCGGACTCCGCGACACAATCAAAAATCCTGACAAAATAAAACTGCGCACGGTCGAATCCGCAGTTGTGAAGTTTCTTCGCGCGCAGCGATCAAACACCTGACTGCTTGCGAGTTCTCGCTAATTTTACTTTTCCGAACTACTCGCTTCGAAGCGAACGGGAGAGCAAAAGAGCCTGACACGACTTTAAACAGGCTCGCGGAAGGCGGTTTGAAAACGGTCAGGAGCAAAAAACTTCCATTGACTAGCCGAGCGGCTAGCTCGTCGCAAGCGTTGGCTCCCGCCGCCACCCCCAACTTACGGCGTCTCGCTCTTTTTACGGCGTCGGCGCCGGCGACTCCGCAGGCGACGGCGAGGGCGACTCAGTTGAGCCCTCTGTCTTCGGCGGAGTTTTCTTGGCGGCCTTGTGATGTGTCCGCGATGGCGTCGGCGTCGGTTTGGCCGCTGCTGGTGCAGTTGTCGTCGTCGCCTTCGTTCCCTGCTGTTGGCAAGAAGAAGCGATAAATGCCATACAGATGATGGCGCCGATTAAACCAAATACGTATTTGTTCATAGGCTGTTAGTTCCTGATCGAGTTCTACAGAATGTTTGGTCGCATAAAAAGTTCAGAATGCGCGAGTAATGAACTTTTTTTTGTGTGCGGCTCCGTGCCAGATCAAGAGCGGGCGAGATATCCGCACTTCTTTTGCGCTTTCAAAGTCCGTTCTCGTTTCTCGGACACGAGTCCGCAATTCTAACGTCACAAAAGCGCGATCGCCTTCTTCGCGATGCTCAACCTGCTCCATCGTGCACTGGCGCGAGTCTTTGTCGGGACGCCAGCGAAGAAATTTTGTACCGTGCCGAAACCGGCCGCCGGTGAAATGGTCGTACGCAACTTCCACGACCACTTTCGGCGCCACTGGTTCCCACTCGCCAGTCCGCTCGGTGCTCCAGCGGCTTGGCCCTCCGGGCGCGTTACCGGTGAACCCGGGCGTTTTTTTCAATGCTTCAAATTTGTTCGTTATCGCCCGGCGTTCCGAAGCTTTGAATCCGGAAATAAATCCGACGTGATGGAGCAAACCATCTTCAGCGTAAAGGCCGAGCAAAAGAGAACCGATTACGCGCTTGCCAGTCGCGTAACGAAATCCGCCGACCACACAATCGGCTGTGCGGATTTGCTTCACCTTAACTGCTGCAGTGCGTTCGCCGGACGCATAAGCAGCATCGAGGCGTTTGGCGATAATGCCATCAAGATCGCCACCGGCTCGCTTAAACCATTCATTCGCAATGTCACGATCAGTGGTCGCAGGAGATAAACGCAAGTTTTTGGCCGAACCCAAATTTGAACGCGCGAATTTTTCCAGAAGTTGACGGCGTTCGCGCAACATTCGTTGCAAATACACTTGCCCACTCTCCGCGAGCAGATCGAACACGATGTAGGTTGCAGGATGCGCGTTGGCTAGCTTTGCGACGCGACTCGCGGCTGGATGCAGCCGCAATTGCAATTCGTCAAATGAAAGCGTGCCATTGACCGGAACAACAAGTTCGCCATCGAGAACGAACTGTTGCGCGGACAGGCTCGCGACAGCGTCGGCGACATCGGGAAAATAACGCGCCAGCGGCTGACCATTCTTTGATTGCAGATAGCTCTGGTCGCCATCGCAAAAGGCGATACAGCGAAAGCCATCCCACTTCGGCTCGTACTGCCAACCGTCGCCGGTCGGAATTTCATTGACCGAACGCGTTTCCATCGGAGCCAACGGCGGTTTTAGCAGCATCGCTTTCTATGGTTCGCAACCGGGGCGCTGCTGGACGTTTCGAGCGTGTCAGTACTTCTTTGCGCAAACCACAGTTAGCATCACAGACGAATTTTTCTTGTGGCAAAGCAGCGCAATTTTTTCGGTAACGCTTTCGATCTGCTGAAGCAAACCTTTAACGAATGGTTGCAGGACAAGGCGCCGCAATTGGGCGCGGCGCTCGCCTATTACACGGTTTTTTCGCTGGCGCCGCTGATTCTGGTGCTGCTTGCGATCATCGGACTGATTTTCCGTGACGATCCTCGAGGCGCCTGGGACAGGATCACACAACAGATGAGCTACTTTCTCGATCAAAGTGCCGTGCAGGTCGTTCAAAATATTGCGCAAAAAGCCTCGCAGCCGGGCAAAAGCACAATCGCTACGATCATCGGAGTCGCGCTGGCGATTTTCGGCGCAAGCGGCGTGTTCGGTCAGCTTCAAGACGCGCTGAACACGATTTGGGGCGTGAAAGCGAAGCCTGGTGGTGGTATTTGGGCATTTCTTCGCGCCCGCTTTCTCTCATTTGCGATGGTGGCGGGCATTTGTTTCCTGCTGCTGGTTTCACTGGCGATCGAAGCGCTGCTCAAGGGATTTAGTCACTACATACAATCCGCGTTGCCGGGCGGAATAGTGATCGCGCTCACAGTATACCTCATTTTTGATTTTGCGGTCGTCGTCCTGCTCTTCGCGATGATTTTTAAGTTCCTGCCCGACGTCGAAATTCAATGGCGCGACGTCTGGATCGGCGCCGTGCTGACCGCAATCCTTTTCGGAATTGGAAAATGGCTGTTGGGTTTCTATCTCGGCAGCGGCGCTGCCGGCTCGGCGTATGGAGCGGCCGGCTCGCTCATCACGTTATTACTCTGGGTTTATTATTCTTCACAGATCCTGCTTTTCGGCGCTGAATTTACACAGGTCTATGCCGCGCGAGCGGGTCGTGCATTTAAGCCAAGCGAATACGCGGTCCGCGTCGAAACAAGAGAAGTCGAAACCGGATAATCACCACCGCTTCAAGCCGTTTTGTTTGATCGTGTTCCAACATTTGCAACGTCCAAAATCGTTCGCGCCCGCGAAATTAGTTCATTCGGGTAGGCAATGACAAATTCTGCGCATCCGATGAATCAAATCGACACGCGGTCAGCTCCTTTCGGACGAAACAACTTCTCTAACGTTTTCGACGTGCTCTTTGATTTCGCTTACCTGCGGGTGCACGTCACTAATCAAATCGTGCTCCGCCTGAGAAAGCCTTTCAATACGCGTTGTCATTTCATGCAGCTCTTCCAACATCGCGTCCTGACGGGATGAGATGCGATGCATCCACCAAAAGCACGCGATCCAGCATAGCGTCCCGATGCAGCCAAGCACTAACGCCATCGCTTCGAAGTTCTGCATATAAAATTTCTTAGCTAGGGTGACACACCTATTTAGAGGCACCGATTGCAAACACGAATAGCGTCCTTAGCCTTTCCCAAAATATTATGAGCAACCTCGTACCAGAAAGGTCAGAAGCAAAATCGGAATGGGGACTCATAAGAACCAAAGCAAAATGTATCCAGTCACTCCCGCTTCTTTCATTCTATTGCTTAAACGCATCGGAAGTCATCCTTCCTTTTGGCTACTGATTCACGCCATCTACGCCTTGCGCGTGCGCAGACGGCGAAATCGCTCCAGCCGATTCAAGGCGGCGAAGCATTTAACGCGCGATCGGCATCGGCAACAGGCTGGCCGCGGCCAACAATTTCACTCCTCTAGTTTGTCTCATTATTTGTCCTTTAGTTTGGTTAACGGGTGTTCTCCGTCGTGCTTGTTTGCGACGTGTCCACTCCGGAGTTTTTTGAGCTCCACGCAGCTTTCGCAAGTTAGATACCGTCTGGCCGTATCTTTTTGCGCGTAACGTCGTGCCGCGAAGGTTAAACGGCAATCTGCCGCCTTCGCAGAACTACGGCGAGCGAAGGGGAATCGCCGCTCCTTGTCTTTTTGCCGCTGCGCTTACAACATCGTAGCATGGCAGAGCGTGTCGCGATCGTTGGAGCAGGCGTTTCCGGTCTAACCTGCGGCGTCGTTCTTGCCGAGCGCGGATTCGACACCGCGATTTTCGCGAAGGAAATCGGGCAGCAAACAACGTCCGGCGCCGCAGCCGCGATTTGGTTCCCGTACGACGCGCAGCCTGCGGAGAAAGTGATTCCCTGGGCGCTCGAGACCTACAAAGCACTTATCGATCTTACACGCGATCCACGCAGCGGCGTTTCAATGATCGACCTGCGCCAGTTTTCGCGCACGGGCGAAATTCAAATCCCAGATTGGGCGATTCCCCTTGGAGGTTCTGTCATTCCGAGCAAAGTCGAGAATGGAGCGGCAGGGGAAGCCGCGACATGGACGGGAAGGCCGGAGGCTGAGCGAACGGGACGTGAGCGAATCAAATGCCGTGAATTTACCAGCGGCTACGCTATCACTGTCCCGCTCACGGACACCACGATCTATCTCGATTATCTCGCTGCGCGTTTGCTGAGAGCGGGCGGCACAATCAATGGGGAGGTTTGCTTCGAAAAACTCGAAGAAGTCGATCGCGATTTCGATCTTGTAATCAACTGCGCAGGAATCGGTGCCCGCGAACTTGTGCGGGATACGGATCTCGAGCCACATCGCGGCCAGGCAATTCCTCGAACGAACGATTGTGTTTTCGGCGGAACAAACGATTTGAGCAGTGATCTTGCCGCCGATCCTGCAACAACCAATCGCATCATCGCCGAATGCAGCCGCGTTTTGAACATCGAGAGACCGAACGTTCTCGTCGCGCGCGTCGGACTACGCCCCTTCCGAAAATCAGGCGTTCGCCTTGAGCGCGAAAAACTTCGCGATGGCCGCATCGTCATTCACAACTACGGCCACGGCGGCTCCGGGTTCACTCTCTCCTGGGGCTGCGCTCGTGAAGTTCGCGACATCGCCACGTTGTAGCGGCGCTTGCCTGCCGCGTTGCCGCGCTTTACGGGGTGTCAAGCGCTAAGCGAACGGGGCTGTCTTCAGGTCTTTTCCCGAAAACTCCGCGCTCGATAAGAGTAAAGACGATTTCACCGAAGTCTTCACACCGTGTAACACCCCAAGAGCGTAGCTGCTCTCGAGCGTTCGAGCCGTATTTCTCGATAGCTAATGCGCGGAGTGCATCCAGTAGTTCAGCAGCGCTCGCGTGCCGAGAATCTCGCGCGTGAGACTGTGAAGCGTAATGGACGCCATCGCGAACGAACAGAAAAGCTTCTCTCGCATAGTGCGGGTGATTAGCCGCAACCTGATCGAAGGTGGAAAAAGGAAATGGAGCATTAGACTGGCCACTTTGGAGCCAGGCGACTAGCTGTTCGGGGGAAATCGTCCGTTGCATGAATGGAGCACCGCATGTCGCGCATAACGCAAGCTTCGTCGTCTCGCCCTCGCAGACCTGCGTAAGGAAGATTGTCGCATCGTTTTTGTGGCATTGTTCGCACAGCATTGATGAGTAGGCCTAATGAGACAAAGCTCAGCCACCACCAGCGCGGCCGAGCTTTGATTCGCAGTTTACTGCTGAAGTCATGGGAAAGCAGACGTCGAAGCGGCCGGTGTTGGCTGCAGCGCATGGTTAGATGCTACCTGAGAGCCTGCCATAACGCGTGGTCGTCTGAAAGGTAGAGAAACGGTTCCGGTGCGCGCTGCTCAAAGATGTCCTCACCGGTAGCCCTTGGGCGACCGCGCTCCGGATGGATCAACGAACTTTGGCAGCCGCGACTCCATGCGGAGTGTAAACTGCGACTCCGACAAACGGCCACACGAAGCGAGCGACCAACAGATAACCGTAGCCAGCGTACCGATGCGCCAAAGCATCTAACGAGAATTAGACGAAAATTTGGTCTAATCTGAATCGCGACTAAGTCAGCGCGATGCACTGGAATGAACTGACGACGTCGTCCGGCCCTTTTTCGGCGAAGAAGCTTTCATAGTAGCCGGGGCCGAGATCCCAATAAGGACCTTTGTAGTACTCGTCGCGATAAAAACGCCAGACGCCGCTCTCCACGATCACGCAGCTCATCCGGTCGTTCCAGTAATCACCGACGAAGTGGAAACTCAAATTGGTGCGGGCGTAGGAACCTTTAAAACCGATGTGGTCGTAAAGTACTATTTCAGGCAGCCGAACAATTTCCTTGTTCGGCTCAACTGTAACCTTGCCGGCAGCAGAAGAGTGATAGCTCAATGGCCCCAGGCTCCATTTCATGTCGATGATGCACCCGTTATCGGGCGACAATTCAATTTTAGATATTCGTGGCATAAGCGTGTATGGCGATGATTTCGTCTAATTGATCAAATGAAATCTGCTCTGTCGAGCAGATAGATTTAACGAGCGATTTTTGTAGGGGCTGGCCAATTCTCGGATGTTCGGAGTTCCGCGTTTACGCGGTCACAACCCACGAAGCATACACCCTCCGCCTGAAGGCGGAACTCGTAACCGTCACTGACTTTTTGCCCGCCCGATTACGCCACAAGCGATGCGCGCGCCCGAGTCGCCGGACGGTTGGGTCTTTAGATCGTCCGCTTTCGCGTGCACGACCACGGAGCGCCCAATCGCGGATTGTTGATCGTTGGTCAGCGAAATTTGATGGTCCACATACTCCAGTGTTGCTTTTCCAGAAGCGTCTGCTTCTGCATTTCCCATGTCGCCGACATGCCGCTCGGGATCGTCCGGCCCGGCATGCGGTTTGTTCGTGGGATTAAAGTGCGCCCCGGCGGAACTCGCATCTGCCGCGCTGCAATCGCCGAATTCATGAACGTGAAAGCCATGATTTCCCGGTGTTAGCCCCGCTATGTCTGCGTGGACCTGTACGCCGTCGGCGACCTCAGTAAAAGTGACAGTGCCACTTACTTTGTTGCCCGCTGTCGGATGAAGCACCGCAATCGCCTTTAATGGAGCCGACGGTTTTTCGGCCGTCTGCGCCTGCGCGGCGAAAGCCACGGATAAGAATGTCAGGCCAATTAACGAAGCTTTTAGCATTTTCATATCAACCTTTCTAGTTTGCAGTGGATGACGCTGATCTCGCGTGCCGGGATCAGCGATCCCGGCTACAGACAAGAGCGATCCTCATCAATCACAATTATCCTAATCGTGCAACGCTCAAGCGCGATCTTTTAATTCCGTTCTGCCGGCTCTGCGCGCGCAGTGGACGCAACAGAAAATTTGTCCATCCGCTTCAACGCCGTGTCCGACGATCCGGCAATGGCAATGCGCGCAAACTGGCGCGAGCGCGTGAATCGCGCATTCGAAGCTGTCGAACGTGTGGTGCTTCCCGCCAACGACTACTTCAAACGCCTTGTCATATTCATTTTCGCAAACTTCGCAGGTAGGCATACATAAGCCTTTCGCACGCCGTGGCCCCCGCGGCGGTGTCGTCTTGGTTTCGAGCTGTAGGGGAAGCTGACAGCTTCCCTACCCTTACAGCTCATCCGAGAAGTAGAGATACATCAGGAAAGTGATAGTCTTGTTTCGAGGAGGCTGCTCATGGAAATACCGAAGCGACTGATCGACTGTTTGAATGAGAACAAGGTGCGTTATGAAATCCTGCAGCATCCTGAGGCGGTCACTGCGCAACGAATTGCGCAGGCCGAGCATGTGAAAGGACGGCACCATGCCAAGGTCGTAATGATCAAATCGGGAGACCACCACGTAATGATGGTGCTTCCCGCCGACCACCAAATTGATCTGGAGAAGGCCGAGAAAGCAATCGGCAAACCCATCTCCCTGGATAAGGAAAAGGAATTCAAATCGCTGTTCCCCGACTGCGCGATTGGAGCCATGCCGCCGTTTGGCAATCTCTATGGTCTATCAACGTATATGGACAAAGATTTGGCGGAGCAAGAGTACATCGTTTTTGAAGCAGGCACGCACACCGATGCGATCAAGATGAGCTATCGCGATTACGAGACAATCGTGAAGCCGAAAGTAGAAGACGTGGCGATCAAGCTCCAACCAATGAAAGGAGCTTGAGCTGCGAAGAGTCGCGCCGCAGTTATGAAGCGAATCTGGAATCCAGGAATCCAGGAATGGTTTACCCGAATTCTGATCTTATCCTGGTTTCCTGGTTTCCTGATTTGTTTTTCTGCCTCTGCTGCAAGCGTCGCAACCGAGAAGGTTGCTTATATCAATATCGACGGAGCGATTGGGCCGGCGACAGCCAGCTACATTTCGCGCAGCATCGACGAAGCTCGATCGCAAAACGCCCAGTGTCTAATAATTCAACTTAACACGCCGGGCGGTCTGCTCGATTCGACGCAGAAGATCGTGCAAGGCTTCCTTGGGTCTTCGGTCCCTGTGGTCGTTTACGTCGCTCCGACCGGCGCGACCGCCACAAGCGCGGGCTGTTTCATCACGATTGCCGCCAGTGTCGCCGCAATGGCTCCCGCCACCACAATTGGCGCGGCGCATCCGGTTTCAATCGGCGGTTTTCCGAGCGGCGGAGAAGAGAAGCCCGACGAAACGATGAAGCAAAAATTGGAGAATTTTTCCGTGAGCTACATCGAGACGATCGCAGGCAAGCGCCAGCGCAA
>WNGG01019826.1_pt1 | contig 12629 bp, 12 predicted proteins | sample 5400661 | NCBI WGS metagenome assembly WNGG01 (sample SAMN13153372, study PRJNA577476) | soil metagenome | isolation source: 100 cm soil or saprolite under Garry oak tree replicate 1 | place: USA:California | collected 2016-06-15 | reverse complement strand
CACGTCGGGCGCTACCGCTGGCGCACCGGCGGGAAGATGGAGTTCCCGATTGTCGTGCACATGCCCTACGGCGGCGGGGTGCGCGCACCGGAGCTGCACGACGACTCGCCGGTGACGTACTACGTGCACACGCCGGGCGTAAAGGTCGCGATCCCGTCGACGCCCGCAGATGCGAAGGGGATCCTCGCCGCAGCGATTCGCGATCCGGATCCGGTCGTCGTCTTCGAGCCAAAGCTGCACTACCGGACGATCAAGGGCGACGTGCCGGAGGGTGAGCACGTCGTCCCGCTCGGCAAGGCACGGCTGGCGCGTGAGGGAGACGACGTGACGCTCGTCGCGTACGGATCGATGGTGACTGTGTGCGGGGCGGCTGCAGATGTCCTCGACGATGTCTCGGTCGAGGTGCTCGATATCCGCTCGCTGAAGCCGCTCGACGAGGATGCGTTGCTGGCGTCGGCCGCGAAGACCGGGCGGGTCGTGATCGTGCAGGAGGCGCCGCGAACGTGTGGATTCGCAGCCGAGTTGGCTGCGATCTTGGCCGAGAAGGCGATCCTCGACCTGCGCGGATTCCGTCAGCGGAGCGCGTCGTTGCCGCCGCTCGTCGCCTGCTGGAGTTCTAGGGCAGGGGGAACAAACGAGCTCTGGCACGAGTTCTCCAACCGTCGCCCGTCTTTCGATGTGCATCGTCACCGAAATACGTCCGGCGCGCACCTGTCTGTGGAAGAGAAGTCACACTCTCGTGACGAACGCCGTGTCCGCTTCAGCCCGAACGACACGTCTCGGCGAGCCATGGTGGGGACAGTCCCCGGCGAGGCCAGCCGGGACTAGGGTCCACGAGACATGGCTGAGAGGCAGACCAACGAGCGGGTGCGGCTCTGGTTCGAGCGGAGCGGATCTGGGTTCCGCTTGCGCGATGCTGCGACCGGCGAGCTCGTGCGCGGCGAGGATCCGCGGATCAGCGTGATCAAGGTCGCCGGTGTGTCGTATCGGCTCGACGCCCTGCAGGACGAGGCATTCGCTCCGGGCCGCCGGCTTGCGCTCGTGCCCGAGCCCGAGAACGAGCACGATCCGAATGCGATCGGTATCTGGGACGAACACCGCCGAGTGCAGGCCGGTTACGTCCCTGCGGAGACCGCCCGCGAGCTCGAAGCGGACGAATGGCAGGCCGTCTCGCTGTGGGAGTTCTTCGAAGACGGCAAGCGCGGCGGCCTGCGCGTCCTGCTTGCGCCGCACGGCGCCTGGATCGGACTGCCTCGCGCATGACGCACGAGATCCCACTCGAAAGGCGCACCCTGCACGGTCACTTCTCGCGTGACCTCGAGCCGATCCTCACGGTCGACAGCGGCGATGCCGTCGCGTTTTCGTGTCTCGACTCGGGTTGGCACGTCGCGCCGGGGCAGACGTTCGAGCCTCGCGACGAGGAGCTCGACGGCGGACATATCCTCCATTGGAACCTCGATGCGGACGCCGGCGTCGGCCGCGATCCGCGCGGACGCGAGGTCGAGCTACGACCGTTTCCCGGCGTGCTCGGCATGCCTCCGCCCGAGCCGGGCGTGCATCCGACGGCGCCACCGCGCCGCTGGGGCGGCAACATCGACTGCACGGAGCTCGTTGCGGGCACGACCTTGTTCCTGCCGATTCCGGTCGACGGCGCGCTCTTCTCGGCCGGAGACGGCCACGCGCGCCAGGGAGACGGTGAGGTCTCACAGACGGCGATCGAATGCCCGCTCGACCGGCTCGAGCTCACGCTTTCGGTCGAAGACCGTCCCGAGCTGGAGACACCGATCGCCTGGACGCCCGACGCCTGGCTGGCGTTCGGCTTCGACGAGGACCTCGACGAAGCAGCCGCCCTGGCAACCGATGCGATGCTCGAGCTGATGCAGCGTGAGCTCGAGATCGAACGTGTCGACGCACTAGCGCTCGCGAGCGTCGTCGTCGACCTGCGCGTTACGCAACTCGTCAACGGCGTCAGAGGTGTGCACGCAGTCCTTGTCCATGACGCGATAAGAATGAACGCCGGAGCCAGGCTGAACCCAGGCACCGGACTGCGATGATGCCTTCGGCATGGCCTACGAGTTCAAGCTCCCGGACCTTGGCGAGGGTCTGACGGAAGGCGAGATTTCGCGCTGGCTCGTCTCCGTGGGGCAGGAGATTGCGGAGGACGACCCGCTCGTCGAGATCCAGACCGACAAGACGACTGTCGAGGTCCCGTCCCCCGCCGCGGGGACCGTGACCAGCATCCTCGTCGAGGAAGGAAAGGTCGTCCCGGTCGGGACCGTGCTGGTCGTCATCGGCGGTGAGCCCGACGGCAAACCGCCGGCCGGCGCACCCGAGAAGCGCTCGGCGAAAGCAAGAGTCACGCCGCTCGTGCGCAAGATCGCGCAGGAGCTTGGCGTCGACCTCGACTCGCTCGCCGGCACCGGCCCGCAGGGACGCATCACCGAGGACGACGTGCGCGCGGCAGCCGGCCCGAGCGAAGGCAGGCGAGAACCGCTGCGCGGCGTGCGGCGCGTGATCGCCGAGCACATGGCGCGCGCACACCGCGAGGTGCCCGCCGTCACCTGGGTGGAGGAGTGCGACTTCTCCGGCCTGGATCTAAAGCAGGTGGTTCCCACTGTGCTGAAAGCCTGCGCCGAGACGCTGAAGGAATTCCCGGAGCTGAACGCCCGCCTGGAACGAGACGAGATCGTCTTCCTGGATCGCTACGACCTTGGCGTCGCCGTGCAGACCGACGACGGCCTCGTCGTCCCGGTCGTCCGCGACTGCGCCACGCGCTCAGTGGAAGACCTGGCTGCGGACGTCGTGCACCTTGCCGAGAGCGCGCGCGAGGGAAAGCTCAAGCCGGAAGAGCTACGCGGCTCGACGTTCACCGTGACGAGTGCGGGCAAGCTCGCCGGCCTCATGCAGACACCGATCGTCAATCACCCCGAGGTTGCCATTCTCAGCATCGGCCGCATCGGGCCGAGGCCGGTCGTGCGCGACGGTGATGTCGTCGCAGCGCAAATCGGGTACGTGTCGATCACGTTCGACCATCGTGTCGTCGACGGCGCACGCGCGGCCGAGTTCGGCCTCGCCGTCATCCGCAGGCTCGAGCAGCGATGAGGCGGCGCCCGGCTAGAAAGCCGGGCGCCCTCTCCGACCTCAGTTGTGCGGGTCGCCCTCGTTCAACTGTGCGCGGATTTCTCCGCCCGGCCACGTCGTCGTATGCAGGTTGGCGTACGTCTTGCCTGCGTCGATCGCGCGTACGAGCTCGTCGTACTCGCCGGTGTCGATGCCCTGTGTTCGTGCTGCCGCTGTTGCGGGAATCGCCGGTGACACGTCGGCGGCGGTGATGGTGCCGCTGATCGTTCCGGACTGCGGGCAGGCCTGTGTCCCGGCCGGGCCGTTCCCGAGATTTGTGCAGAGGAACACGGAGATTCCGCCGTTCACGCTGCGCTGCCCGAAGTGAATGTGCGACTGCGTGACGGTCCCTTCGAGCCCGCTGTAGCTGAGCTGCCAGGCAATCGAGCTGCCGTCCTTGCTGACGTCGGCTGTGAAGTCGGCCGTGCCCGTCGACGAGATCGCAGGAACTTCCTGGTAGCCGCTCATCGTCGCCGTGAGATGGTTGAACCCGGCACCGGATCCGCCGGCCAGTGCGAATGCGGCGATCCCCAGTGCTGCGACGCCGACTGCGAGCGCCGCGATCACTCCCCTTCGTCTCATTCCCTTGCCCTCCTTGCCTGCCCCGATCTAGGGCGCCCGGGCACCGGGGCAGTGGCACCCGGGCGTCACGGGACCTACGGAGACAGGTGGGAACCGGTTTTGCGGGCTACACAACTGCGGTTGCGGACCGCGCAAACTACACTCGGTTTCAGATGGGAAGCTGGTACTGGATCGGTGTCTGCGCAGGGCTCGGCGTCGCGGTTGGCGTGCTGCTGGCGGGATTCCTGACGGGTACGCGAGTCGCGCTGACGGCGGCGCTCCTCCTCGCCGCAGGTGCCGGCGTCGCGGTCGGCTTCGCCCTCGGCCAGTGGGACGAGGCGGTCGGCGGTGGCGTGGGCGGTGCGCTCGGATCGATCGGCGCGGCGCAACTGGTGTCTGGGACCATGCGCCGCGGGGGTTCCCGGTTCGGCACCGCGGTCTTCATCGCCCTCGCCGCAGTCGTGTTTGCCGCGGTCGCCTGGATTCCGGTCGCGGGTTATCTGGAGGCGACGCTCGTTCCGGCCCTCGCGGCGCGCCTGCGCGGCCGCGCCGGCGAGCGCTACGCCGGGTTGCGTTCGCTTGCCAAAGACTAGTGCCCCGAAAGCTCATCCTCATCGTCATTGACGGGCTGACGCCGTCGATGTTCGAGGCGGCGGTCGGCGACGGTCGCGCACCTGCGCTTTCGTTTCTCGCGGAACAGGGGTCCTACTCGCGCGCGATCTCGACGTTTCCTTCGCTGACGCCGGTGTGCCTCTCGTCGATCGCTACGGGTGCCCACCCCGACGTCCATCGCATCCCGCATCTGGTCTGGTACGACCGCGAGCGCGAACGGCTCGTCGAGTACGGCTCATCATTCGGCGCTGTGCGAGCGGCGGGAATGGCGCGCTCCCTCCTCGACACGATCATCAACATGAACCGGCTTCATCTCGGGACGGAGGCACTAACGCTGTACGAGTCGCTCGAGGATGCCGGGCTGACCGCGGCGGCGATCAACATCACCTGCTACCGCGGGCGCACGCCGCACCTGCCGACGCTCCCAGGCCTGACGATCCCGGCCTACGGGCCGAAGCGCTTCTTCTTCTACAACTTGTTCGAGTCGGATCCGACCGGCGCGCCGCTCGCCGTCTTCGGACGTTCGCACGGCTCGATCGACGGCTACGCGGCCGCAGTCGGACGCTGGCTTGTGACCCGTGACGGCTTCGACTTCCTGGTCTACTACCTCCCGGACTACGACTTCGCCTCTCACGCACATGGTCCCGACGAAGCCTTCGAAGCCCTGACGCGGAGCGACGCGGCGATCGGCGCGCTCCTCGACGCCGCGGGCGGGCCCGATGAGTTCCTCGAGCGATACGCGGTGGTGCTTTGCTCCGACCATGGTCAGACCCACGTCGACCGGCACGTTCGGCTGGAGACGTCGTTCGGCGACCTCGACGACGTGCTCGTCACGGCGTCGAACCGGGCGGGGATGGTTTACCGGCTCGGTGAGGACGCGGCCAGCGCGCGGTCGCTCGCCGAGCGGCTCGACGAGGAGGAGTCGGCGGAGACCGTGCTGTTTCGCGAAGGAGCGGACGCGATCGCGCGACGCGAACGGGAGGAGTTGCGCTTCGCGCCGCACGCCGGAGCGTGGACCACCAGCGGGGACGAAGGGCTGCTCGGGTATCCGGGAGGGCTGGAACGCGCCTGGGCTGCGCTCAACAACCCGAACGCCGGTGACGTGATCGTCTCCGCTGCGCCCGGGTTCGAGTTCGCCGACCTGGCCGGCCGTCATCACTCCGGCGGAGGCAGTCACGGCTCGTTGCGGCGCGGCGACTCGGAGGTCCCGATGCTGACGATCGGGATCGATGCGCAACCGCAGTCGATCGTGGAGGTCGCACCCGCCGTGCTCCAGCAACGTCTCTGCCGCGCAGCTGCGCGTCGCCTGATCCCGCCGCCGAGGCAAGGAGCCGGATGGTCGACGCGCAGCTGCGCGGCAGAGACGTCGTTGACGAGCGGGTGCTCGCCGCGATGGAACGAGTCCCGCGTGAGCTTTTCGTGCCGGAGAAGCTCCGCCACCGCGCCTACGACGATGCGGCGCTGCCGATCGGCGACGGCCAGACGATCTCCCAGCCGTACATGGTCGCCCGGATCTGCGAGGCGCTTTCGCTGACCGGGCCCGAGCGCGTTCTGGATGTCGGGACGGGCTCCGGCTACCAGGCCGCGGTGCTCGCCGAGCTCGCGGAGGAGGTGGACACAATCGAGCGTATCCCGGAGCTGGCCGAGCGTGCCCGCGCGAACCTTGCGGCCGCAGGCTACGGCCGGGTCAGTGTCCACGTCGGCGACGGGTCGCGCGGCTTGCCCGAGCGGGCGCCGTTCGACGCGATCGCTGTCGCGGCGGCGGCACCGGAGCTGCCACGAACGCTCTACGACCAGCTCGAGCCGCGCGGGCGGCTCGTGGTGCCGGTGGGGCGGCGCGGGATGCAGCGCCTCGAGGTGATCGTCCACAGTCCAGAGGGCCCCGCCGTCCTGCGCTCCGTTCCCTGTCGTTTCGTCCCTCTCGTTGGGGAAGAGGGGTTCTGACACTGCACGCCGGTCTGCCGCCTAACCTCTAGTCTCTCCACCCTTATGGATGAGCGGGACGCAGCCGTCGCCGCGGGGCTGCGCGCCCGCGTTTATCAAGCACTGCGCCAGCGGAGCAACTGGGAGCAGCTGGCGAAGTTCTGTGCCGTCGGGGCCTCGGGCTACATCGTCAACCTGGTCGTCTACGTCGCGCTGCTCGACGGCGCCAATCTCGACTATCGCGTGGCGGCGACCGGCTCGTTCCTCGTCGCCGTCACCAACAACTACCTCTGGAACCGACTCTGGACCTTCCGCCGAGACCGCGGCCGCTTCGCGCACCAGGGCCTGCGTTTCCTAGCGGTGTCGGTGATCGTCTACGTCGGCAATCTGGTCATCCTCTTCGTGCTGGTCGAGTTGGGGGCTGGGAAGATCGTGGCGCAGGCGATCGCGATCGTCCTGGTCACGCCGGCGAACTTCATCGGCAACAAGCTCTGGTCGTTCCGGAGACGGCACTGAGGCTGGTCCTGTCCGTGGCCGTCGCCGTGCTCGTAGCAACGGCATTCGTTTCGACCGCCGCGGCCGCCAACCCTCGAATGACGAAGGAGCGCGCAACGGCGCTCTTCCTCGGCAACGACAAGGTGGCGGACTGGGTCGACCGCTATCCGCGCAAGGGACGTGTCACCGATGCGACTTACGAGGCCGATGCGTCGAAGTGCTCTGCGGGCGCGCAGAACGGCTGCTGGACCGTGCATGTCTGGTGGAGCAAGAACAAGCGCGTCGACGCCGGAGAGATCGCGCAGGGCAAGGTCGATGACATTTCGGGCAGGGTGACCGAAGCGTGGACGGGCCCACAGGTCGCCTGGAAGATGGCCCGGGGCTACGAGGGCGCATTCGGAGGCAAGAAGATCAACTCCTGGCCGGTCTGGCTCGCCTTCTGTGTGGCCTTCTTGCTCGGGCTCGCAGACTTCCGCAGACCGCTGTCGCTTCGAAATCTCGACCTGCTTGCACTGCTGTCGTTTTCGGTCTCGCTCTGGTACTTCAACGACGGGAACATCTTCGCAAGCGTGCCCCTCGCGTATCCGCCGCTCGTCTACCTCCTCGTACGCTGTGTCTGGATCGGTGTGCGCGGCCGTCCCGCGCGTGCAGCGCGCCCGCTCTGGAAACCGGTTGTGCTGCTCGCTGCAGCGGTCTTCCTCATCGGCTTCCGCGCGGGCCTCAACCTCGAGGACTCGAACGTGATCGACGTCGGCTACGCCGGAGTGATCGGCGCGCAGCGCATCGCGACCGGCGTGATGCCGTACGACAATTTTCCGAAGGAGGACCAGCTCAAGGCGTGCGGGGTGGCTGACTCCGCGGGCGAGATCCGCGACCGGATCCAGTTCAACGGGCGCTGCGAGTCTGCGAACCCGCTCGGAGACACCTACGGTCCGGTTGCCTACGAGACGTATCTGCCCGGCTACTGGATCCGGGGCTGGTCGGGGAAGTGGGACAAGCTCCCGGCCGTGCACCTGACCTCGATCATCTTCGACGTGCTCTGCGCTCTGGGGCTGGGGCTCGTCGGCTTACGCTACGGCGGCCGTTGGCTCGGCGCTGCGCTCGCATTCGCGTGGGCGGCGTTCCCGTTCACCCAGTACGTCTCCATGTCCAACACGAACGACGCAATCGTGCCGGTCTTTCTCATCTTCGGCTTCTGGCTGGCGAGCTCTCCCTGGGCGCGAGGATCCACCGTCGCTCTCTCCGGCTGGACGAAGTTTGCGACGCTCATCGTCGCGCCGCTCTGGCTGACCTATCCCGGCCCGGTCCGGCGGCCTCGTCCCGTGCTTGCCTTCGCCGCGGGATTCCTGGTCGCCACCCTCGTCGCCTTCTCCGTTTTGCTATTCGACGGGCACCCGATCCAGGCCGCGCAGACGTTTTACGAACGCACGCTCAAGACGCAGATCACTCGTGAATCGCCGTTCTCGCTCTGGGATTGGGCGCAGTACCACGCGCGCGGAATTCCGGATCTCCACATCGTGCAGCGGGTGCTCGAGGGGCTGCTCGTGCTCGGCGCGGTAACGGCGGCGTTCGTGCCGCGCACGAAGACGTCGCTGCAGCTGGCCGCGTTGACCGGCGCACTCCTGATCGGCTTCGAGGTCGTGCTGACGCACTGGTTCTACCTCTACATCCCCTGGTTCTTCCCCTTCGTCGTGTTTGCTCTGCTCTGGAATGGTTCTGAGCAGTCCGAAGCCCGCGTCTGAGCGCTCCGTGATCGCCGCGGCGTTCGCGGCGATCGCGCTCTTCGTCGGGTCGTGGACGCTGCTGCACGTCGGCTTCTACAAGCACAAGCAGCTGATCGACACGCCCGTCTACCAGCGCTACGGCAATGCGATCGCGGACGGAAAGGTTCCGTACCGCGATTTCGAGGTCGAGTACCCGCCCGGCGCGCTACCCGTCTTCGCTCTTCCCGGGCTTGCCGAGCCCGGCCGGGATCAGAACGTCTCGACCGGCTTCCGCCGTTCGTTCGAGTCACTCATGTGGTTGTGCGGCGCCGCCGCCCTGGCCGCCATGGCGGTGGTCCTGCGCACACTCCGGCGCAGCACGGTGAGCGTCTGGGCTGCGCTCTGCTTCGCAGCAATCGCCCCACTCCTGCTGGGCTCGGTCATTCTCAGTCGCTTCGACCTCTGGCCGGCGGCGCTTGTCGCCGCTGCCCTCGCAGCGCTCGTGTCGGGACGGCTGCGTCTTGGTCATGCGTTACTCGGGCTCGGTATCACCGCGAAGCTCTATCCGGCTGTGTTCGTGCCGCTCGCCGTTGCGTTCGTGTGGAAGCGGGCGGGCCGGCGCGAGGCGCTCACCTGCCTGGCGTTCGCGTTGGTCGTCGTCGCGGCCGTCTTCGCCCCCTTCGTGATCCTGTCCCCTGACGGCGTCTGGCAAAGCCTCAGCGTGCAGTTGACCAGGCCATTGCAGGTCGAGAGCCTCGGGTCGGCGCTGCTCCTGGTCGGACATCACGTCTTCGGGCTCGGTGTGACGGGAGACACGAGCCACGGTTCCCAGAACCTCGCCGGTAACGCCGCCGAATGGCTCGCGGTCGTCTCGACGGTGTTGCAGGCGGGTGCGCTGGTCTGGATTTGGGCGGCGTTCGCGCGCGGGCGGGGCGATGCTGAAGCGCTCGTTCGCTCCACCGCGGCCGCGCTCTGTGCGTTCATCGCCTTCGGGAAGGTGCTGTCGCCGCAGTTCCTGATCTGGCTGATTCCGATCGTGCCGCTCGTGCGTGGCCGCCGCGGGCTCGGAGCGAGCGCGCTACTCGGCGTCGTGCTCCTCCTGACGCAGATCTGGTTCCCGTCTCGCTATTTCAGGCTCTCGCTCAACTTCGAAGCCGGGCTTTCGTGGGTGCTGCTCGCGCGCGACCTGACGCTCGTCGCTCTCGTTGCCGTGCTGGTAGTCACGTTGGGCCGTGCGACCGCCGCTCGCTAGCGCTCGCTACACAGGCAGGCGCACAGCCTCGCAGCTGGTCGCGCGACCGTCCGCGCCGCACTCGACGAGGACGCCCTCGATCCGCACGTCGCCCGACGCCGTCTCGAAGCGTATGGGCATCCCGGTGCGCATCGCTTTGATCGCAAGCTCGGCCTGCACGCCGATCACCGAGTCGTGCGGCCCCGTCATCCCCGCGTCGGTGATGGCCGCCGTGCCACCGGGCTGAACGCGTGCGTCGTTCGTCTGGATGTGCGTGTGCGTCCCGAGGACCGCGGTCACCTTGCCGTCGAGCCACTTCGCCAGAGCGACCTTCTCGCTCGTAGCTTCCCCGTGCATGTCGACGACGATCACCAGCGTGCGCTTCCGCGCCTCGTCCACGAGCTCGTCGATCACCTCGAAGGGACCGACGGGCGGCCCGAGGAAGAGCGCGCCGATCAGGTTGATCACGGCGACCTCCGTTCCGTCGGCTGCCGTGACGAACGTGAGCCCTTTGCCGGGGGCGCGCTTCGACAGGTTCGCCGGTCTGATCAGGCGGTCGCTCTCTTTCAGGTACGGAATGATCTCACCGCGCCGCCATACGTGATTGCCGAGCGTCATCACATCGACGCCGGAAGCGAGCATCTTGTCCGCGAGCTTGGGCGTGATGCCGATGCCGTCCGCGAGGTTCTCGCCGTTGAGGATGCAGAGATCCGCACGCAGCTCGTCGCGCAGCGACGGGAGGCGCTCTTCGATGGCGCGACGGCCGGGCACACCGACCGCGTCTGCGATGAAGAGGATTCTCACAGGAGGATTCTCTCGGGTTTACCGAGCGAAGCGAAGGTCACTGACGACCGCGAAAAGTGCGAAGCACTTTTCGCTGACTAGGGTAGAAGAGTCGCGGCGGGGCGCAGCTCGATGGCCACGTGGTTGCCGGCGTCCTGCGTGTACCTCGAGAGCGCCTGCTTCTCGACTCCGGACAGATCGAGCATGCGGCCGACCTTCGTGCTCGACGCAGCGATCATCGAACCGACCGTCAGAGCCGGGTCAGGGCTCAGGTGGGTGAGCGAGACCACGAGCGACGGTGCAGCCGACGGTTGGATGTCGATGCGCGAGCCGTAGGCGCGGCCGTTCAGGATGTAGTCCGAGATCCCGACGATCGTCCCGTCAACCGGCGCGTAGACGTCCGTGCCCGGTAGGGCGCCGACGTCCAGCACTGCGGTCTCGCCGCCACTCAACTGGTAGTAGACGAAGCCCGCGCCACCGCCGCCGAAGATCTTGTGCGCGAGTCGCGCGAGCGCGCCTTCGTTGCCCTGACGGCCGAGCGGGCTCAGTGGCAGCGCTCCGTCGCCGGAAGAGTGATAGCCGATCGCGGTGACGCGGCTCTGTGCGACCGGCAACTGGATGCGCAGCCCGCTGTGCAGAGCGACCGTGAGCGGCATCGGGGGGCCGACGGGCAACAGTCGCCCGGCCGGGCCCGGCAGGGCCTGGGACTGCTCGCGCGTTGCTCCCTGCCCGAATGCGGTGATCAGCAGCGTCCCCAGCAGGACGCCGCAAACGACCGTGAGGACGATGAGTCGCCGTGCCCGGTGGGGCACAGGCTCACGCACGGGACGCTGGCGCGCCGCGGGGACTCGGCGGGAGGGGGCCGGCACTCGCGGCACCGTAACGGACCCTGACACCTCCTTCAACCGCTGAGGGGGCCGACTTTGTGACACTGGAACCCCCGGATCCACCTGCATTTCTATCCACAGCTCGTGACGGTCGAGCGCGAGGTTGCCGTCCTCAGCCCAGTCCCAGTCCCAATCCGGGGGTCGCGAGGTGGGGAACCGTATGACCTCCGCTGTACGATCACCCGCATGCCCGCCAGGGCCAAGATCGAGATCCCGCGCTGGATCCAACTGGCCGGGTTCCCGGTCCTGCTGCTCTTCCTTTGGGTTGCGGCGGGCGCGGTCCGTCACGTCGTCTTTCTCTTCCTCGTCGCGCTGCTGATCGCGCTGCTGCTGAGCCCTGTCGTCCGGCTGGTGCAGAGGATCCGAATCCCTCGCGGCTTCGCAGTCGCGTTCGTGTACCTCGTCTTCGCGGTTGCGTTGATCGCCGCCATCGGGGCTCTCGGGACCGTGGTCGTCAGTGAGACGAAGACGGCCGCGAAACGGGTGGATTCCTACTTTACGAACGTGAACGGACGAACCGGCCTCGTCGAAGCCGATCGCGACGTCAACCGGCTCCAGGACTGGCTCAACGCCCATCGCCTGGGCGGGATCAAGATCGAGAGTCGCGGCCACCGGCTCGTGCGCGACATCCGCAAGCACGACATCGGCAAGTACACGAATAGGTTGGTCAACTTCCTCGAGGGTGCGGCGGTCTCGATCGGGAAGCTGCTCTTCAGCGTGATCGTGGTCTTCGTCGTGTCGATCTACATGCTGCTCGACTTTCCAAAATTGGAGCGCCGGATCAACAGGCGGTTTCCAGCCGAGCCCGGCTCGGTGCCGTTGGTGCTGCGTATGGAGCAGTCGTTGACGAGTTACGTCAAAGGCCAGTCACTCGTGTCTCTGATCATCGGCACGAGTGCGGGCGTGGGCTTATGGCTGTTCGGTGTGCTCGGGTGGCTCCCGCACGGCCAGAAGTACGCGCTGCTCTTCGGCGCGTGGGTTGCGATTACCGAGCTCATCCCGTATCTGGGACCGTGGCTCGGCTCGATCCCGCCGTTCCTGTACGCGCTCGTCGTCCATCCCGTCTCGGCGGTCTGGGTCGGGTTGCTGTTCCTGGCGATCCATCAAGTAGAAGGTCACATCGTCGTCCCGAACGTGATGGGGAGCGCGCTGCGGCTGCATCCGTTGCTCGTCATCTTCGGGCTGCTCGCCGGCGGCGAGATCTACGGGTTGCCGGGCGCGCTGATCGCGTTGCCGCTTCTTGCCGCCGCTCGTGCGATGTGGGAGTTCTTCGGCGAGCGCATGGAGCTGGAGCCTTGGGAGGAGGCGGTGCCG
>WNGG01019413.1_pt1 | contig 12629 bp, 8 predicted proteins | sample 5400661 | NCBI WGS metagenome assembly WNGG01 (sample SAMN13153372, study PRJNA577476) | soil metagenome | isolation source: 100 cm soil or saprolite under Garry oak tree replicate 1 | place: USA:California | collected 2016-06-15 | reverse complement strand
CCGGGGTCGCCGACTGCGCCACAGCAAATAATTCCGGCGCAAGCTCAACCTGACTGGCCAGCCACTTTCGAACATTCCCTTGGCACGCCGCAGCCTCCTCCGGCTGGTAAGCCTTCGCGGCTGACGTTCTCGCTGAATACCCCCTGGCTCAAGATAGCGGTCGGTCTTTTCTCGTTTGTGATAGTTGCGTTGGCGCTGTACCCAATTGTTTACACAACTCGCTCCGGCAGGTCGGTCAGTTCCGCGAACACCAGTAGTAATTTGGCCGAGCCCAAGCCTCTCGCCGCGCCGCCCGGCCCTCAACAGATGCTGACCTATTGGCTGACGGTGCAAAAGATGCGGGACGGGAAGCCTTATGAAGAACCGTTCGAGTCTTCCGGACAGGAAGTTTTCGAGAACGGCTACGGGTTTCGTCTCAACGCAGCGGCTCCACAGACGGGCTATCTTTACGTGTTCAATGAAGGTGCAACGGCGAGCGGAGACATGAGTTTCACCATTATCTATCCCACACCTATCACCAACGGTGGCTCAGCAATGGTTAATGGGAATCAACCCATCCAGACCAACTGGAACAGATTTGGCGGGCAAGCCGGTACTGAAGAGTTCTGGATGGTTTGGTCTACGACGCCCGTTGCGGAATTGGAAGCAGCAAGGGACGCAGCCTTCAAGAATGAGAAGGGGAAGATCACCGATGCGGCGCTGCTCAAAACGGTGCGCGAGTTTCTAATGAAGCATTCTGATCCAAAACCAGATGTGAGCAAGGACAGACTTAGGCAACAGACGATGGTGCGTGGCGGCGATCCTCTGGTCCAACTAGTTGAGTTGGCACACCGATGAAGAACTCAGTCCACAATCACAATGAATGCCTTATGGCAGTTTTGAATTGCAATCGCGGTTCCGGTGGAAAGCGCCAATCTAGCGTGCGCCGAATCATGCCAGTCATTTTGTCCGTTGTTGCAACGATCATCATTTGCGTTCACGCACCCGCGGGTGCTCCGCAAGGCCGTCGCGAGATTGTCTCGGACGATTTCACCAGGCCCCGACCGACGCCAACGCCGAAGCCGCCAAGACCAACCATGACCGCGCGCCCTTCACGTCCGCCCACAGCACGCCCGCCCGTTGTACAACCGGCCAGCAACTCCAAGCTCTACCGGCTCGCTTCTTCTTCTTCTTCGCCGAAACAGCCACTATCAGCGGCAGCAGACATCGAGCAGCTCGGAATCACACTTTGGCGGCTACGATCGGCGCAGCCAAGTGATACCGGACAGCGGATGGTGATTAGAGAAAAAGACACGTCGTCTGAATGGATCCCGGAACGCATCGAGGTTGACACGCCGCTGCACGAAGGCGATCGCGTGCGGTTGAGTATTGAGTCACCGCGCGAAGGTTACCTGTACATCGTCGATCGCGATCTGTTTGCCGATGGCACAATGGGAGACGCCATGTTGATCTTTCCCACGCTCAGCATGCGCGGTGGCGATAACCAAGTGCGGCCCGGAAAGTTGATCGATATTCCCGCGCAAGAAGACGATCCCAATTACTTCAAAGCGCGGTGGGGCCGCAGCGATCAAATGGGAGAGGTGCTTACGATCATCGTCACCACTACGCCCCTGGACTTACGCATTGGCACTGAACCGCTCCACATCTCCGCGGCCGACATCGCCAAATGGGAAAAGCAGTGGGCGTCAGCCACCGAGAGATTCGAAATGGAAGGCGGCGCCGGCCAGGCCTGGACCAAAGAAGAAAAGGAAGCCTCGGCTGCTAAGGGAACCCGGCAACTGACTCGAGACGAACCCTCGCCGCAAACGATCTACAGAATTGCCACAACGAACAAGACCGCGTTTTTGGTAAATGTGCAGCTCAGCTATGGAAGTAGGGCCGAGCATCACCGACTAGAACAAGGGGCTCCAGTAGAGAGTTTGTGGAATAATTCTTGCAATCGATGAATTTGGGGGCGGCGCTTCAGATCAAACAAGTCTTCTGCCGACCGTTTGTCCGTGGTTTATCGCCTTGTGATCACTTCCGCAGCCACAAACTTTGCGAAGGCGTCTTTTGGCCACACGCTATGTTCGTAGCTCTCGCGAATTGTGGCTCGCTCGACCTCAAGAAATTCTCGCGTGGTTATCGGTCGTATGCATCTGGCCTGCGCATTAGTTGAGCCGGATTCAGATGCAGCCGGGGTGGTTCCCTCGAGCCAGCCCTGAAACGATTCATTCAGTGTGTCGGCGCTGACGTCAGAATCTTCCTGGAGCGCCTTCCTTGGCGCCGGGAGAAGCGAAAGGGACTCGAGTTTTTTCCGTTGTAACACGTTCGATTAACCTTTACTTACAAACAACGCGCAATAGCGTCCGAATTCCAACGAAAACCAGCATTTCTTTCCTTGCTGTCGTGAAAATAGACGAAAGACGCCCAAAAGCCGGAAGCAAATGGGACCCTTAAGGCGCGGGCTCTGACACTGATTCGGTGCGCCTTTTCCGCTGGTCTTATCGCCAGTCGCCCACCAGCACAAACGGCGCCCAGTAAAAGGGAGCGCTGTATTTCTTGCCGTCGATCATCGCGAGTTGCGCGGCGCGCAAAGAAGCCGAGGGTGAGGCGCTATCGGAAGCCAGCAAACGTTTATAGAATTCCGTCATCAATTCAGCCGTTGACTTGTCGGCCACGGACCAGAGACTCACGCCGACGGTGGGAGCGCCCGCGTACATGAAGGCGCGCGTCAAACCCATCACGCCTTCGCCGCGCTTCTCTTTACCCAGGCCCGTCTCGCACGCCGATAGCATCACCAACGGGGCGCCCAGCCGCAGATTGAAAACCTCATCGGTGCGCAGGAAGCCGTCAGCGCTTTTGTTTCCAATCAACGAAAGAACGACGCCGGTAAACTGTGGGCGATCAGCGTCGAGCAGTCCGTGAGTCGCAATGTGGATCACGCGATACTTGGTGGTTTCGCGCGTTTCGATGTTCTCCTCACTGGCATTCAGGTCGAGCCAAACATCGGCTTGGCCACCCGATGTTTTTGTGAGCTTGGAAATCTGATCGGCCTCGGTGCGCGTGCCAATCAACCGAGCCAGCGGCAATCCCTGCATGTTTGCAGTCGCGGTAGCTCCGGCGTCCTGACCCGTGACGTCGCTGACGGCGCTCGCCAACCCCAGGCCTCGAGTATCTGAACCCGTGCCGGCAGTTGCGGCTCCGCGAGAGCGATCGTCGCTGGAATTGAAAACCGGATCGGCAACAATCAGCACCGCGCGACCAGATGGTTTAGCAGATTGTTGTCTGATCGCACCGATGACCGATGCCGAAGGCGCGTAGATGATGTCGTTTGTCTTGATGAGATAAGGCGCCGACGCAAAGTCAGCGGCCGTAGCCGACGTGACGAGCGCTTCAAACGGCACGTAGTTCAGCGCGCCATCCGCGACGATCAGCAAACGCTTATCTGCGATCACTGAAGCAGCAGGTTCGACCGCGGCCCTGTAGAGCGCATTCGAAGCCGCAATCATCGCCGCCGCCTCTTCAGGCGTGGGACCAGTGGCGAGGCCAAGTCCGCGCTGCGCGTCAACGGCCACATCAATGCCGACGATCCGGCGCTGGAGCTTCGAAGGGATCAATTGCGCGCGAAAGTCCGTGGCCAATTTGTCAATCGCAGCGCGGGGCGGCAACTTGTAGAGCACAGTGTTCGCCTGCGTAACGACCCACAGGTACGACTGCTCGGCGCCCAAACTGTATTCCAGCAGCGCCGTGCTCGAGTCAAGTACCTTTTGCTGCACCTCAGCGAGCGCAAGCGGCTGGCCCGCAGTCAACGACGCGTACTTTGGGCTGGCAGTTCTGATCTGGTTTTCAATCTCGTCGAATTCCGTTTGCAGCTTGTCGAGCTCACCTTCGAGTTCCGAAGGTTTCTTTTTTTTCGGATCCGCAGCGAGACTGAGTCCAACCAACTCTTCGGCGATCTCTTGCTGAGCATCGAGGTTAGCCTGCTTGCGCTTGAGCAATTCCGCCGGCACGCCTTCCGTGATCTGCGAATTCGTTTCCGCCAGGAGATCCAACAGTGAACGCGCACGTGCTTGCTCGGTGACCTTGAACGCTTCGGCGGCGTACTCCAGCGCCTGGCCATTGAGCGGCGTCCCTGCGGCGGGTGCGCTTAACAGCGCCATTTCAGCCAGCGAGGCTGCCGCTTCATCAAATACGTCTTTAGTGGTCGCGAGAAACGTCGTACGCGCTTCGTCGGCGCGAATGCTGCCCTGCCGCAGAGTTTCAATGGTCTCGATGGCGTTGCGATAGTTCTCGATCGCCTTCTCTCGCAAGGCCATCGCTTTCTTGTCTTTCTCTGTCGCGGCCTGCAACCAGAGACTTCGTCCCAGTCCTCGCTGCGCGGGCCATATCAGATCCAGACGCTTGTCTTCCTTCGCTCCTTTGGCGGCCTCTTCGTAAAGTTTGGCCGCGTCCTTGTACTTGCCCTGGCGCAACTCAACATCGGCAAGGCTCGTACGCGCCGCCGCGCGAGTGCGCCGCACCTGGCCCACCTTTGCGAGGCTCGCACCGCTCGCGTCCAGCGCGTTCTGAAAATGTTTTCTGGCAGTCTCGAGATCGTTGTTGAAATACGCGACCCGGCCCATTCCCATCTCGTAAACCGAGTAAACAATCGAATCACGGTAGAGACTGATTTCTTTCGTCACTTCGAGGAGCCCGACAACCGCACTGGTCGGTGCCTCGACTTCCACCCTGCCGGTGGAGATCCCGCCGATGACTCCGCCCAGACCGCCGAACCTTCTCGTGGTTCGCGAGGCGGCGCCTTCGGGCTTCCTAACTTGCATGTGACTGTAGGCGGCAGCGGCGTCCTGCAATCGCCCTAAACGAAAGCTCGTGTCGCCAATCTTGGCCAGCATGAGATTGGCGTTGAAGCCGTTGTCGGCCGTGCTTGCCGCAGCATCAGTGAGCGACCCGGCAGTTCCCCCGGCCACCCTCGAGGCCGCACTACCAGCGACCATTTCATTCTTTTGGTCAGTGCCATGTGCGCTGGCGAACGCTTGATAGGCTTTCTGATAATGATCGAGCGCGACCTTGTATTGTCCCTGCCGCAAATAAAGATCGCCCAGCTCGTTGTGAGCGGCGGCGACGCCTCTGTTGCTTTTGGCTGCGGTATACAGCCCGAGCGCAGTTTCCAGATATCCGAGCGCCTGATCTGCCTGTCCACGCTTGAGTAACCGCCTTCCCTCCTGAAGCGCGGCGTCAGCTTGATTACCCTGTGGAAGAGAATCTGTCGCGAGCGCAAACTCGTGTCGGGTTTGCGCGTTCAGCGGCGCCCACTGAGCGAGAAACAAAGAGGCGCCTAAGAAGAGATGAACGAGTCCTACTGCCGTGCGTTTCATGTGATAACTCCTGCCTGGTGATTCCGATTAGTCGATTCCAAAGTCAGATCGGTCAACTGATTCGTCACTTGTGGACCATCTCGAGAAAGGTGACCAGCAACCCGGATGCGGACGAAGCGTTCATCATTACCAGCCCTCGGGCTTGGCGGCTTTCACGGAGTTCAGCTCTTTCTGCAAACGAGTCCACAGCGCCGACGTGGGATGCCAGGCGCAAGTCTTCTTGTTTTCGCCGCAGTACTTTACCAGATCGTCCTCGATAGGAATTTCCGGAAGCGGCTCGCGCGTGAAAACAAAATAGAGCCGCTCTGTTCCCGCATGCTCGTCGAAGCGAAACCAACGCAGACGCTCGTCGTCGGCGAGGCTCGAGGGAATCTCGAAAGGCACGTGGGCCTGCATGAAGTTTCCGGCGTCATCGAGTTGCACATCCGGATAGATCATTACCGGATCGCCGCCGTCAGTCGTGTTAAAGATGTAAAGGTGCCCGTCAACGTTTGTTTCCAGCAGAACACGCACCCGATCTCCCTTATGAAAGTCATGATTTGGATCCACGCGCACTGCCAATCCATTCGAGTCGCGCATAAAAAGGGTCAGCCCGACGCCGATGCGCTGAGCCGCCGCAGGCTTCTTTACCGTATCGCCCTCGGTCTTCTCTTTGGTCTTCCCCGGGCTTGTCTCCATTGAGCTTGCCGGGGTAGTGGTGGTTGTGGTCGCCGTCTTGGCGGTTGCCGCAGTTGGGCGACGCCTGGACCGCCGCGTACTTGTGCTGCTCTTTGTTGGCTTATCCGCAGTCTTCGGTCGCGTGGTAAGAAAAGACCCGCGAACATTCTCGTCATCCGGCGTCTGGGCGAACGATAGGGCGCCGCCAGTCGCGAAAAGCGCGATCAGCAACACAAAACTAAAGGCTTTCAGTTTCATTGCAAAACTCCTCCTCGAAAAACAAACCAGCCAGGATCCTCTTGCGGATCACTTGTGTTCAATACGAATCTCAAAAACGATCGGATTGCCCGCAGCCCCGGACTTAGGCAGTTTTACCGTCATGAACGGCTCGGCAGCATTCTTATCGTTAAGCTCGGCCGCGGGCGAATTCTTGTATCTGGCGAGAAAACTCGTCAACTCCATCTGCTCCGTTGCGTTTAGCGGACGTCCAGTTGCTTCCCCGCTCAGAAATTGTGGCGACGCCAACGGCGCCGGCGAAAAGATGAGCGTGTAGTTCTCGGCGCCCGGCTTCTTATCGAGCGTCAACCAGTGATCGTTGCCGCCTGGAAAACTGAAATCGATTCCCTTCTGCACGCGATTCGTTTGCAATCCGGACTCTGCCGCCGGCTTTGTCGTCAGGAAAGCCGTCGGCACATTTTGCTCGCCCGGGCCAACGATATAGAGATATCCGTCCTCGCTCAATGTGAAATGAAATTTAAACGATTGTCCCGAGGCTAGCGGCACGACGCCCGCTACGCGCAACGATTGTCCTTCCGCCGTCGTCGGGGCAATTTCCAACCAATAGCGCGCGGCGTCTTTCGCGGTGGCGCTTTCGGCGGTCGAACCGTTCGCTGGCCCGTTCTTGTTGCCCCCATTCGTGTCAGCAGGCTTGGCCTTCATCCAGTTCATCAGGAAGAAACCGCCCACTCCGCCCACGATCAAAAGCAACACCAGCATGCCGCCAATGATCGGCAAGATCGATTTGCGGCGCGGAGGCGGTGTAATTTGCGGCACTGGCGCAACGACATCGGGCGACACCTCGTGCAGCGGTGCAGGCTTTGGTTTCGGAGCTTGCGGTACTGTGATGCTTGAAGCCATGTCGGCCGATTCGAAGATCGTGGCGGAGGATGCCAGCGCAGCTTGACCCTGTGGCGAAGCCGCAGCCGGCGCGGGGGCGAGAATCTTGGTATCGACTTCAGGAGCAAGGTCCAGCGTGATGATGGTCGGAGCGTCTACATCCGACTTTGTGTCCGAGCTTTTGCCGATCGCAGCCGTAGACTTGTCAGTCCCGGTCCCGCGCTCTGCGTGAGGTGGTCCAGGCTCCGCTGTCGCCAATGCCTCTTTCAACTCTGCCGCCAGCTCATTGGCTGTCGCCGGTCTGTCGCCGCGATCCTTGGCGATCGCCCGCTCAATCGCGTCGCTGAAAGCCGGAGGGACATCTGTGACAACTTCATCCAAACGCTTTGGGGTTGACGAGACGTGCTCCTTGCGCAACTCGAGCAGTGTCAGGGATGAGTAGGGCCTTTGACCTGCGATCGTTTCGTAAAAGACGAGACCGAGACTGTAGATATCCGCGCGCCCATCAATCTCAGGGTTACCATCGCGTGGCAGTTCACCCCATTGCTCGGGCGACATGTAGTAGGGAGTGCCCAGCATCTGCCCGGCCATTGTCAGGGCTGTGTTTCCGCCGCCGTCTGCGCCGGCAACTTCGCGCAGTTTTGCAATTCCCAAATCCAGCAACTTTACTGTGGGTTCGCCGCCGGTGGTCATTTTTCCGATCATGATGTTTTCCGGTTTCAGATCGCGGTGCACCACGCCCATCGCGTGCGCCGCATTAAGGACGGACATGATCGGCTCCAGAATCTCGAAGGCTTCCGCCGGTGTGAAACTCCCGCGCGCTTTCAGCTCTGCGTCGAGCGTGCGGCCCTCGACGTATTCCATGACCATGTAGATCATGCCGTCGCTGGCCGTGCGCAGATCATAAACAGTGACGGCATTTGGATGGCGAAAGCGCCGCGCCGCCTGGCCCTCTCGTCGAAAGCGGCGCAGCCATTCGGCATTGTTCCGCATCTCCGGAGGCAGGATTTTGATGGCCACGCGGTCGCCGAGCAGGATGTGACGCGCGCGATAGACGGCGCCCATGCCACCCTTGCCCAGCATCGCCTCGATCTGATACTGGCCATCGAGAACGGTGTTAACGAACGATGAGGGATCGTCTTCCAACACTTCGCCGTCTACAGGACAGAAGCTGACGGCGTCTTCGTATTTGGCTTTGCAGATTGTGCAGTACTTCATCGGCGAATTAGTTTACAACGAACGGTTGGTGAGAGGCGAACCGGGGGATTGAAAATTTCGCTAGGGACAAGAGTTCAACTAAGAATAAATTCTGTCCGCGTACTCAGCCACCATGCGATCGCTGTTGAAGCCCGGCACCAGCGTTCCGATGGATCGCTTCATCATCGCGATCCATTTGTGTGGAATCCCGTCGGCCTCGCGTTCGTAATAACACGGCACGACCGCTTCTTCCAGCACGCGATAGAGCGACTCCGCATCACACTCATCAACGTTAACCGTGTCGGCTTTGTCGCAGTTATCGCCGATCGCAAACCCGTTAGTGCCGTCATAGCCTTCAAACCACCAGCCATCAAGAATCGAAAGATTGAGGCCGCCATTGATCGCGACCTTTTCGCCGCTGGTGCCGGATGCTTCGAGCGGCCGGCGCGGCACGTTGAGCCACACATCGACGGACTGGACCAACTGCCGCGCGATCTCCTGATCGTAATCCTGCAGGAAGACAGCGCGATGACGAACGAGCGGATCGTATTTCCACTGAGCGAGTTGTTGCAGAATGAACTTGGCGCTCTGATCCTGCGGGTGTGCTTTTCCGGCAAAAACAAACTGCACGGGGCGCTCTTCGTGGTTGATGAGACGCAGCAGCCGGTTTGGATCCGTCAGCAGAAGACTCCAGCGCTTATAACCAGCGACGCGCCGGGCAAACCCGATCGTCAGCGCCTCGGGATCAAACATCCGGCGCGCCGATTCGGTGTACTCCCTGCTCTCGCCGCGATTGAGCCGGGCGTGAAACGAGCGGTGCCGGATGAAGGCGACCAGACGCTGCTTGAGCAGCATGTGCGCCATCCATAATTCTTCGTCAAAGATCTTCGACACCGATTCCTCCCAGCGAGTCGGCTCGAGCACACATCGCGCCCAGTCAGGTCCCACATACTTTTCGTAGAGCGAACGAATCAGAGGCGCGACCCACGTGGGCGCGTGAACGCCGTTGGTGACGTGGGTAATTGGCACTTCATCGACGGTCTTTCCCGGCCACAACCTCTGCCACAAGGAGCGCGAGACCTGGCCGTGTTTGCGGCTCACGCCGTTGGTCGAGCGACACATTCGGATCGCCAGCGGCGTTAGGCCGAACGGCTCGTCAACATTTGCGGGATCGAGGCGCCCCAGAGCAATAAATTCTTCATGACTCAGACCAAGCTCCTGTTCGTAAGATGAATCAAAACATCTCCTGATCAGATCGAGATCAAACTCATCGTTGCCGGCCGCGACGGGCGTGTGGGTCGTGAACACGCAACGCTCGCGCACGATAGGCGCCGCGTCTGAAAAGCAAATGTTTCTCGAATGAATCAGCTCGCGCGCCAGCTCAAGCGTCAGCAGGGCCGAGTGACCTTCGTTGAGATGAAACACAAGGGGGTCAATGCCCAGCCGGCGCAGCAAGCGAACGCCGCCGATGCCGAGCAACATTTCCTGCACGATTCGTGTCTCACGATCTCCGCCATAAAGGTGACCTGTAACCAACCGGTCCGTCTCGTCATTTTCTTCAATGTTCGTGTCCAGCAGATACAGCGCAACGCGTCCCACATCAGCGCGCCACGTCCGCGCGCGCACCAACCGTCCGCGAATCATCAATTCAATCAGCAGCGGTGAGCCGTCTTCACTGAGGACCTGTTTGATGGGCAATTCGGAAGGATGAGTCTCGCCGTAATACTCCTCCTGCCAACCGTCGCGTCTCAAACGTTGACGAAAATATCCGTAGCGGTACAGCAGGCCGACGGCCACCAGTGGCAAATGAAGATCGCTTGCGGACTTCAGATGGTCGCCCGCCAACACCCCCAATCCGCCGGAATAGAGCGGTAATGAATTGTGCAGACCATACTCGGCACAAAAATAGGCCACCGGACGTTCGGGAGTAATCTTGCTCGGACCCTCGCGCGGCGTCCAGTGCTCGACCGCTTCCATGTAACGAACGAACGCTTCAGCCAGCCGGCGCACGCGCTCGATGTAGACCGGGTCGGTCGACATCTGCGCCAGGCGATACTCTGAGGTCTTCGCCAGCAATAGGCGCGGGTTGTGCTCGTACTCTTCCCAGATCTCCAGATCGAGATCGCGGAAAACACTCGGGCCATCCGGCGACCAGGTCCACCAGTAGTTCCACGACAAGTTCTCAAGCGGACTTAAAGAAAGTGGGAGCTTCCGATTCTCCTCATGAGTGGTATTTTCTAATTCATCGGTGCTTTCGATCCTTCGTAAGTTTTGCATGCGTTACTAAGTTTTTCTTATTTTAGCGCCCTTGTCTTAGCTTGTGTCTATTTCAGGATAATGTAAAGGTTTGACTCAAGACCTGGAACGGAAATTAGCCCGGGGACTCCTCGAACTCTTGATTGTTCAGGAACACTTCGGCATCGCTGGCTTGAAAGAAGACCAGCCGAACTTCTTTGACCGTGTCATTGCTCGCGAGGAATTCTTTTATCGCCCGAGAGGACACTGCGGCAGCCTCGGCTCGCGGGTAATCATAAATGCCCGTGGAGATAGCGGGGAAAGCTATCGAACGAAGAGAATGTTTTGCGGCCAGCGTTAATGAATTCTTGTAACACGCAGACAACAACTCGGCTTCACGTCCTCCGTGACGGCCATAAATGGGACCGACGGTATGAATCACGTAATGCGCCTGCAGTTCACCCGCAGTCGTCATCACCGCCTCACCTGTAGGTAGGCCATCCGGATAGAGTATTCGTCTTATCTCGCGACATTGTTCAAGTATCTGCGATCCACCAGCTCGATGTATCGCGCCGTCTACGCCACCGCCCCCCATCAGAGACGAATTGGCTGCGTTGACGATTGTCTCAACCTCCTGACGCGTGATGTCTCCGATCAGAACTTTCACGCATCCATTCAAAAACGTCTTTTCGTAGTCCCCAGGCACTTTATATTAGTGCAAACAGGCACTGGGAAAACCAGATACTTGTTTACTTTATTCCTCCGGAACGGAATCGCGCGGCTCAATCTTAATCTCGTCAAACATGTCCTGCCGTCGCAGGGCCTCGGCAACGCCTTTAGCTTTGTGCTCGGTCAGCGGGTGCTCGGCGTCGGTGCTCGCAATCTCGAATAAACGCTCGTCGAGCATCACCACGCCAAGCGAACCGAGGGTCACGCCCGGCGTAATCTGTATCTCACTCATGTTGTGAATGCGAAAACTTCCCGTCTGGTCGACCCAGTCCTCGATGAACGGGTCACGCAGGGCATGTTCGGCGTCGGACTCCGAGAGGTAAGCTCCCTCGACGATTAGACAGTATTCGCGCACTTTGCCCGTCTATACAGCGTGAGCGATCCAGCAAACCAGAGGATGACGGTCCAATCAAGCTCCGGCGGCGTTCATAACTTTACCATCGCGCTCTTTTGCAGGCCAAGCTCGGCTGGCCATTCAGCGTTATAATTCTAAGCGACTCGTCAAGCGCGAGACGCCGCCCTCGGAGCAAGAACAGTGCGGTGCTCCGCGGGCGGCGTCCTGGATGGAGCGCATCTTTCTTCACTGACGCGCAAAACCAGCGCTTAGTAAGCTTGTGCGTATTGGGCGTTCAGCGCTGCGCGCAAACGGTCGAAGTACGAGTTAAATGTCACAAAGCCCGTCGTACCTTGAAAGAAAGCCCGACCTCCTGTGTCGTCCGAAATTCGGTTAAGTGAGCTCTGCCCGTAGTTCACGGCCAAGAGGCTGTGGCTGGTCAAACCAACCGACGGCGCATAGAACGAGTAGACTGGCACTCGACGTGAATTGGCCTCGCGAATTGCGCGCTCGAGATCGATCGTGTGACCGGCAGCGCTCGAATCGAATCCGCGCGACACGTCGAGACCGTCAGAGATAAGCAACAACGCGTTTCTGCCCTTCCAGCTCGCGTCGAAATGGCGCAGCGCTTCGATGACTTCAACGTAAGGATTAAACGGAGACCCGGAAGTGCTGGCGACCGGAATTCGTAAACTTCTCGCGGCCCTGTCAAGGTCAGTCGTGAACGGCTGGCGCACCTGCAAAGTTCCTGCGGTGATGTAAGCAACCATCACGCGAGATCCATTTGGTAACGAGCGAATAAAGTCGGCTGTAACGCGAATCTCGCCGCCGACAGTGGAAATGAGATCATCCTGAATCAGGATCGCCATATTCAGCGGCGCTTCGACTCGCGCTTTGTTTCCATCTTTGTCCGTGCCGTCCGCCGTCGATGCCAACGTCGCGGCACTCAATGACGCGGCAATGATCAAAGTTGATAGAATGGGGAACAGTCTTGGTCCGTGAAA
>WNGG01012724.1_pt1 | contig 12630 bp, 7 predicted proteins | sample 5400661 | NCBI WGS metagenome assembly WNGG01 (sample SAMN13153372, study PRJNA577476) | soil metagenome | isolation source: 100 cm soil or saprolite under Garry oak tree replicate 1 | place: USA:California | collected 2016-06-15 | reverse complement strand
GGCTCATCCTCTGCCATACTTTCCGTTTTGAAACCCTCGCTTCAGACCGGGTGCGATAATGGTTTCCTTTTCGGCTGCGACGGCATCTTTCTGCAAAGCTTGCGGCGAAGGAGGCGGTATGGGCAGAGCTAGGCGAAGAACCTTCCTGCCGCTATTAGCGGCACTGGCGTTAGTACCGTCTGCATGGGCACAGAACGCTACCATTCGCCTCTCCGCCGACCTACGCGAAGCTCCCCGCCGCATCTTCCATGCGCGCCTAGAGATGCCTGTTAAGCCGGGGCCGTTAACTCTGCTCTACCCCAAGTGGATACCCGGGGAGCATGCGCCGGATGGTCCCATTGCGGACCTCGTCGGTTTGAAGCTCACGGCCAACGGCAAGACCCTCCCCTGGCGCCGCGATGATCTCGATATGTATATGTTTCACATCGAGGTGCCCAGCGGGGCGAGTGTCCTCGAAGCCAGCTACGATTATTTGTCGCCGGCCGGCGGCGAAGGTTTCTCCGCCGGCCCTTCGGCGGATCAAATGCTGAGCGTGCTGGAATGGAATCTGCTTGTGCTCTATCCCTCTGGAGTACCCACCGATTCGCTCACCTATCAAGCTAGCCTGCGCCTTCCCCAAGGCTGGAAATTCGCCAGCTCTTTGACCGTAGCGAAGCAGGATGCCGATGAGATTCTGTTTGCGCCGGTTTCCCTGAACGCGCTGGTGGATTCGCCGGTGCTTGCCGGACAGAATTTCCGGTCCATAGCTCTCGCACCCGAGGTTCAGCCTCCGCACCGCTTGAATATTGCGGCCGATAGCGTCGCAGCGCTGGCCATATCCGATGAAGAGATTGCGGCCTATAGCCGCCTGGTGCGCGAGGCCGGTGCTCTTTTCGGCGCCCGTCATTACGATCACTACGATTTTCTCGTTTCGCTGACCAACTATTTTTACCCCAATGGCCTCGAGCATCACCAATCGAGCGACGAGCGGATGGCCGAGCGAACGTTCATCAACAGCGATCAAGAGGAAAACTCGAATTCCCTGCTAGCCCATGAATTCACGCACTCCTGGAACGGCAAATATCGCCGGCCCGCCGGCCTGACAACGCCCGATTTCCAGCAGCCCATGAAAGACGATCTCTTATGGATTTATGAAGGGCTGACGCAATACATCGGCGAAACCCTGTCCGCCCGCTCCGGATTGCGGACGCAAGATGATTACCGGGAGGCGCTGGCCCGCGTCGCTGCCTATCTCGATTGGCCCGGACGCTCCTGGCGCTCTCTGGAAGACACGGCCGTCGCCGCGCAGCTACTTTATAATGCCTCTCGCAACTGGCAGGCGTGGAGACGCAGCGTTGATTTCTACGATGAAGACTGGCTCATCTGGCTCGATGCAGACATCCTGATTCGCCAGCAATCGCACGGAGAGAAATCCCTCGACGATTTCTGCCGGCGATTTTATGGACCTCCCGCCTCGAGTCCCAAAGTTGTGCCCTACACTCTCGATGATATCGTCGCCGCTCTCAATGCAACCCTCCCCTACGATTGGCGTGGTTTTTTCAACTCTCGCGTCTACGAAATCAATCCGCACCCTCCTCTCGGAGGAATTGAGCGCGGTGGCTGGCAGCTGATCTATAACGATGAGGAGAACGCGGTCACCCGCGTGCGCGAGAGCGTCGGCGAGGCGCTAGATCTCAGCTTTTCGCTCGGCATCGTCGTTCAAATTACCGGCGGAGAAGAAAATGGACGATTGGCGGACGTTATACCCGGAATGCCGGCGGCGGATGCAGGGCTCGCTCCGGGGATGCGCCTTCTTTCCGTTAACGCCCGCGGATTCACGCCCGGCGCGCTCCATGAGGCCATTGCCGAAACCAAGGGCACAACCAAGCCGATCGTCATTACAGCCGATAACGGCGGGTTTGTGCTCACCTATAATGTCCAATATCATGGCGGCGAGCGCTATCCACATCTGGTGAGAAATACCGCCCAGCCGGATTTATTGAGCGATACGCTGAGACCGCTCACCTCGCGCGGAAACGCCCGTGAAAATGCCCTTGAAAACACCCTTGAAAACAGAAGATAGCCGCCGTTTGGACGAGCAGCGGCGTAACGTGCAGTGAGGTCAAAATGAGACATCTGCTGAGAACCTGCTTTTTGTTTGCCTGTTCAATGCTGACCATCGCTCCTCTTTGCGCGCAGCAAAAACGCCCTCTTACTTTTGACGACCTCATCTCCGTGGAAAGAATCAGCGAGCCGATGATTTCGCCCGACGGCCTCTGGGTCGCCTATACCGTCGCGAAACCGGACCTTGCCGCCAACCGCCTAACGCGAAATATCTGGATCGTGAGCACGAGTGGGGCTTCTGAGCCGAGGCAATTAACCCGTGGCGGCTCGGATTCGCGGCCCCGCTGGTCGCCCGATAGCAAGCGGCTGGCATTTGTATCCAGCCGCATGGGCACGGAGCAGATTTACTTGCTCTCGTTGAGCGCTGGCGAAGGAGATCCCCTCACGGCGCTTTCAACGGGAGCGGAAAATGAACAATGGTCGCCCGATGGCCAGTGGATCGCATTCACCTCGGCGGTGTATCCGGATTGTCACGACGATGCCTGCAACCATCAGCGCGATGAAGCGCGAGAGAAGAATCCAGTAAAGGCGCGCAGCTATGACCATCTTCTGTTTCGTCACTGGAATCATTGGAGTGATGGCAAGCGCAGTCATGTATTTGTGATCGCCGCTTCGGGAGCAGCGCCACGCGATCTTATTTCTGGCGCGGATTATGACGTGCCGCCAGACGAGAGAGGTGACGCCGCGGATATCGCCTTTTCTCCCGATTCCAAGGAGATTTGCTTCACGGCCGTTACGGCCCGGCCTGAGGCCACCAGCACCAACGGCGATCTTTTCACCGTATCGCTTACCGGCGGCGAGCCTCGGAGAATCACTACCAATCCTGGCTTCGACGGCCATCCTGCCTATTCGCCCGATGGACATTCCATCGCCTATCACGCGCAATTTGTAGCCGGTTATGAAAGCGATCGCTGGCGCCTGATGCTTTACGATCGCGCGACACAGAAGGTCTCCAATCTCACGGAAAATTTCGATCGTAGTGTGCAGGAACCGCTCTGGTCGGCCGATGGCCGCCGAATCTATTTTGTCGCTGAAGATCAGGCCGAACAGCCTGTCTATGCGGTCGATATCCCGGTCGGCGCGCCCCGTCCGATCACACCGGCCAGCTACAATTCCGAAATCAGCGTGAGCGCCGATGGGAAGGCGCTCGCTTTCGCCCGCTCGAGTCTGACCATGCCTGCCGAAGTCTTCGCCGCCAGTACTGACGGAGCGCAAGCCCGCCAACTCACCCATCACAATGCCGGACTGCTCTCTAAAGTGGAGATGAGTCCACCCGAGCCGTTCTGGTTCGAGGGAGCGGATGGCGCGCGTGTCGAGGGATTGCTCATCCGCCCGCCTGGTTTTGACGCCTCGAAGAAGTATCCCCTGCTTCTGCTTGTGCACGGGGGCCCGCAGGGAGCGTGGACCGACGACTGGGGCTACCGCTGGAATGAAGAGCTCTTCGCTTCCCCAGGTTATGTCGCTGTGATGATCAATCCTCGCGGCTCGACGGGCTATGGGCAAAAGTTCGTTGACGACATCAGGGACGATTGGGGCGGAAAGGTCTACGACGATCTGATGAAGGGCACGGACTACGCGCTCGCCCATTACCCATTTATAGACGCCAGCCGCAGCGCCGCCGCAGGAGGCTCATACGGCGGCTACATGATGGACTGGTTCGCTACGCACACCGGGCGCTTCAAGGCGCTCATCAGCCATGCCGGCCCCTACGATAATGCGGGCATGTATGGTGGAACCGAGGAGCTCTGGTTCGTGGAGCACGACCTGGCGGGAACGCCCTGGTCGAATCCTGAAAGCTACCGCAAATGGTCCCCCAGCACCTACGCCGCGGCCCTCGGCAAATTCAAGACGCCTACTTTGGTCATTGCCGGAGAGATGGATTATCGCGTTCCCTACACGCAGTCCTTGCAGTTCTTCACGGAGCTGCAGCGCCAAAACGTGCCTTCCAAGCTTCTCATCTTCCCCGAGGAAGGCCACTGGATCACCAAGCCGCAGAATAGCCGGCTCTGGTACAAAACTTTTCAGGACTGGCTGGCTACTTACTTGAAGTAGGGGATTCCACCGTTTCGGGCGCCAGCGCCGTTGCGCCGATGCCTGCGGTGACAACGTCCAAATCAGATAGCTGGGCGATCTCCGAGCGATTTCGCCCCGAAATTTTTGCCCGATAGAGGGCTGTATCCGCGGCGCGCAGAAGGCTCTTCAATTCGGCGTGCGGACAGTCGCCGCTGGCTATACCACCGATGCTGATCGTGACCGGCACAGGGCCCGCGGAGGTCTCAATCGAGCTGCGCTCCACTATTTTTACAAGTTGTTCAGCCTTTGCCGTGAGTTTTGGGTTGTCGCAACCGGGCAGCAAAATCAAGAACTCCTCTCCTCCGTATCGCCCCACCGAATCGTAGGAACGGACTTCCCCCTTCAGCCGGCCCGTCACGGCGCCAAGGACTTCGTCACCCACCAGGTGTCCCCGGGTGTCGTTGACCCTCTTGAAATGATCGATGTCCGCCAGCAGGACGCCCACGGAGCTGCCGTCTCTTCGCGCACGGCTCAGTTCGCGTTCGAGCAGCTCGATGATCGCGCCACGATTCCAAATGGATGTAAGCGCGTCATGGCTGGCTTTGAAGCGCAGATTCTCTCGCGCCTCCACCAGGCCGCTTTCCAGGTCCAGCATGCGCAAACCGACACGCAAGCGGGCCCTCAATTCCTGGGGATGGAAGGGCTTGGTTAAGTAATCGTCTGCGCCTGATTCCAGCCCCTCCACCAAATTCCCCACTTTGTCATTTGCGGTAAGGAGCATGATGTAGACGTACGGTTGCGCAGATCGCGCCCGCACGCGGCGGCAAATCTCCAGGCCGTCGAGTCCAGGCATCATCCAATCGAGCAAAGCTATGCGGGGCGCATGATCCGCCTGCAGCACTTCCCAAGCGTCGACCCCGTTACGCGCAGCAATAACTTCGTAATCCCATTTACGCAGCAGGTGATCCAGCAGACGGCAGGAAACGGGATCGTCATCCGCGATCAAAACCCTCATCGGAGGCACTCCTGTTTGAGGTCGTCGAGAAGCCTGCCCGCCCTCTGGATTTGCTCTTCCAGTGTTCGCAAACTCTCGTGCGCACGGGAGAAGTCTCCGGCGGCCGCGAGTTTTTCTAACTCCTGAGCACTGGCGGCCGCCTCCGAGACGCCCAGATTGCCGCAGGTGCCTTTCAAGGTATGAACGGCACGCCGCAGAGCATCCGCTTGTTTCTTGTCGAGGGCCTCCCGAATAGCGACGATCTGGCGAACGGAATCCTCCTTGAAAAGCTCGATGATGTCGCCGAGCAAGCCCAAGTCACCCTCGACGCGGTCCAGTAAAGCGCTGCGATCCAATGCACCCCCGGAGCCTGCATCAGTCGTTGTGGAAACCCTATTGAGAGCCGTAGACTCTTCCGTTTCTTGGGGGGCAGAGCCGGGAACGAGCCGCGCCAATTCGGAGGAAAGAGTCTCCGGACGAATCGGCTTGCTTACATATCCGTCCATGCCGCCCTCGAGGCAGCGCTCGCGATCACCTTTCATGGCATGCGCAGTCACGCCAATGATCGGCAGGTGGGTTCCCAGAGTTCTTTCCCGTGCACGGATGGCCGCCGTGGCCTCCATCCCGTCCATCTCGGGCATCTGCACGTCCATCAATACCGCATCAAACCCCTTAAAGCCTGCTGCTTCGAGCAAATCGAGGGCTTCACGGCCATTCGTGGTTGATACGACCTCGTGCCCCCATTTACGCAAGAGTATTCGTGCAAGTTGAGCGTTGACGGCATTGTCTTCAGCCAGAAGCAGCCGCATGGGACGCATGGCCTTGATGCCCTTATCGGGCACGACCGTCGAAACCGACTCCAAAATTTGTGTTCCCAGAGCATTGAGGATCCCATCGAGCAAATCGGATTCCCCAATGGGTTTCACCAAATAGACTTTAATCCCGAGTTCGCGGCACCGCGCTGCGTCGCCAGCCTGACGGTCGGAAGTCAGCATCATGATTGTGACGCCTGCCAGCGAGGGATCCGCTTTGATTCGTCGGGCGACTTCGAATCCATCCATGCCGGGCATATGCCCATCCAGGAGAACGAGGGGGAAGCTGTTTCCCTGATCGCGGGCCCAGCGCATAGCCATTAATGCGGCTTCTCCGCCATCCGCCAAAGTGGGCACCATGCGCCAGTTCTTAAGCATTTCGTCCAGGATCATGCGGTTGGTCTCGTTATCATCCACGATCAGAACGTGCAAGCTCTCCAGTTCTGTGCGCCGCAAATTCCGTTCGGACCCGGTCTTTTGAGGCGGGGCGAGCTTCAAGTTAAAATGAAAGGTGCTGCCCTCGCCGAGTTGGCTTTCCACCCACACTTTTCCACCCATCATCTCGATGAGGCGTTTGGTGATGGTCAGCCCTAACCCCGTGCCCCCGTACTGACGTGTCGTCGAGCCATCGACTTGCGAAAAAGCTTCAAAGATAACCTGTTGTTTCTCGACGGGAATGCCAATTCCCGTATCGCGCACGAGAAAGTGGAGCCGAAAGGGGTCCGCTTCCGGGCTGCTCGTCTCCCTGCCGACATCCACCAATATGCTCCCTTGATGGGTGAACTTGATTGCGTTCCCCACTAGGTTCACCAGTATTTGCCGCACTCGGTCCGGATCTCCCGAGAGCATCTGCGGCACATCGGGAGCAATTCGAGAGGAAAGTTCAAGGCCCTTCTTGTGCGCCCGCGCGGCGAGCGTTTTCAGCGTCTGGTGGACCACTTCCGGCAAATCAAAGTCGGTTTGATCCAGATCCAGCCGCCCGGCCTCGATTTTTGAAAAATCCAGCACATCGTTGATTACGCGCAGCAGGCTGTCGGCCGAAGAACGTACCAGCTGCAGGTACTCTTTTTGCTCTTGATTGAGCGGAGTGTCGAGCGCCAACTCGGTCATGCCAATGATTCCGTTCATCGGCGTACGAATCTCGTGACTCATGTTGGCCAGGAATTCGCTCTTGGCGCGATTGGCGGATTCGGCCGCCTCCTTGGCCGCCAGCATCGCCTTTTGAGCGGTGCGGCGAGCGGTGATATCAATGATGGTAACCACTGCGCCGACGATCTGGCCATTCCGTTCGATGGGATACGACCAATACTCCGCCGGAAAACTGGTTCCATCCGATCGCCACGTAATCTCCGCGTCACTGTGACGCGCCTCACCGGTGTGCAGCGTCTCGCTGACCGGACACTCTGACGCAGGATAATGAGACCCGTCTGAGTGCGTGTGATGCGTCAAATCATGCATGTTCCGCCCCAGAAGCTCGCTGACGTCCGAGTAACCAAGCAGACGCAGCGCGGCCCGATTGGAAAAGATGCAGTGCGCCTGGAGATCGAGCCCGTAGATGGCCTCCGCCGTGGAGTCGAGCAGCAGGCGCGTTCGCTGTTCGCTTTCGCGCAAGGCCGCTTCGGCCTCCTTACGCACGGATATTTCCTGCCGCAATTCGGCTGTCCGCTGTTCTACGCGAAGCTCGAGTTCGTCGCGGGCCTGCTGCAAATCTCGGTCGCGGCGCTGAATCTCCGTCAGCATGGCGTTGAAGCCATCGATCAGTACGCCGATTTCATCGTTCGCCCCTCGGGTTGCACGAACCGAGTAATCTCTAGCCGTGGTCACCTCCCTGGTGGTTTGCGCCAGCAGCAGAATGGGATCAGAAATGGCTCGCTGCATCCGCGCGGCCAAGAAGAAAGCGCCCACGGACAAGCTCAGCACGATCAGCCCGAATAAAGCGGAATACAGCCGCAGGAGTTCATCAAACTCCCCCAGATCGGAGGCCAGGAACACGGTACCAAGGCGATGACCGTCAAGGAGAATCGTGTGGAAGACCACAAGCCGCTTGGCCTCAAATCGCGTTCCGCTCGATTCGGGCGCCGGAAAAACGAAGGGCGCGCGCTCCGCATCCCGAACGTAAGTGGCAAAAATCGCTCCATCCGTGCGGTAAAGACCGGCTGCCATGATGTGCTCTTTGGCTGACAGCGATTGCAGAACCTCGCGGGCCGCCGCCGGATCGTTAAAAGTCAAGGCCGCAGTGCTGTTCGAGCCCAGCACTTCTGACAGCGTCTCGAGATCATGCATCCTGGATTGGCGCAAGGTATGAATATCGAAAGCAAAAAAGGCCCCGCAAGCCAGCAAAATGGCGGTGCACGTCGTGGTCATGACGATCAGCGTGAGCTTGCGGCGAATCGACAAATCGCGGAACGATAGCATCTGTTTCACCTCGCCTGGCCGTGATTGACCACTTGCGCCAAAGCCAGCAGCTTTGCGCTTACACGCAGCTTGCTTTGCGTTGCAGCATCCAGGTTCACTAGGAAGCGCACCCGGTTCTCCTGCATTACGAATTGCATCGAGCCTCCGGCTTCGGCAAACCCATCGATGTCGCTGACCGTCAGGACGCTGGCATCCCGAAGGCCGGCCAGGATCTGCGCGCTGCGCTGGCGTTCGGAGGCGCTGATGAAGAGAACGTGACAGTGGCGCAGATCTTCGCCGAAACGCGCTTTGCGGATGACGACGCTGCGGCCCTGCACCTGCTGTCCCGCGACGATACGCACGAGGCTGTCGCCAAAGGGATCGTCGCCGATAATTCCAATCACAATCGGTGCGTGAGGATCGTTAAACGAACCGTCCGGCCATTCCACAAATTTGGTGAAGTTGAATAAAAACGCTGCCTTCACTTCATACTCGCTGGGGGGGTCGGATTGTGCCGCAGCGATGGCACAACAGCCCGGCGTCCGCAGCGCGAACCACCTGCGCAAACAGTGCCGTTGGGGCTTCAGAGTATCCATCTCATTTTGGCGTAAGCTGAAGACACGACACTCGTGGCCATCAAGGCCGCAATTGCTAGTTTTCTTCGCACGGCCGGTAACGCACTAGTTCTGCGCATCGTTATTCCCCCTGTTTCGATTGCCTGCCCACACCCCGCCGCAGGGAATCAGACAGGCACGCGGCTGGCCAAAAAACGAACTCGGTTGAACTCGTTGAGTCCGAAAGATCAGCAAGTTGCAGGGGCAGGAGCGCCGCGAGAAGTCTCGCCACGCGTGGTGCTGTTCGGAATCAAAACACCGGTGCCGCTGTGAAACAGTCCGGGGTTGGCTTGCTTGGATGAACTCGTCTCAAAATTCCCGTTTTTGCAAATACCTTCCCATTCCGGCAAAGCGATTCGCTGAGCGCCTTGCCGTCAAAAGGAATCTTTTCGTGCAGGCGACCTTATTAAAAGCGCAAGTGAAGATTAAAGGCCTGAGGGAGCTTACCTGCGTGGTTCGCTGGGATCCTATAAAGCGACGGACCTAAAAAAGAAATTGGCAGGGACATCGTCTCGCTGCCGATTTCCTTCTATTCTGTGCGCCGCGTATGGAATTACTGAGCTGCCGCAGCCGCTTTCGATTCCGGTTTGGCGAACTTCGAGCTATCGAGCGGCGCGTTATCCTGCACCTTGGCGACGCGGATCGTTGCCGTGGTAGAAGGTTCGGCTCGCGCGTTCGCAGGATTCATTACGATCAGGTACGGGAATTTCACTCCGCTTCCTGTGTCTCGGTAGTCGTCATAATCCACTTGAAAAGGGGCCTCGCCCACAGGAGTCGCCAATGAGCTCCACTTCCGCACGAGCAGGCCCGTTTGCACATCGAAATAAAGCCGCTCCACGCGATCACCCTGCGGACGCGCGATCACGACGTAGGCATCGTGGCCGTTCACGTTTTCGACGCCGCGCACCTGCATCTGCGTGTATGTCTGTTTCAAATCCAGCGGCAGATAAAGATCCGCATCTCGCTTGGCGCGCATTTGATCAGTTGCGCCGGGCTCGCTGACGCGGCCTCGCAAATCTTGAGACCAGGCTTTGCTTCCATCGAAACCATCGGAGATCGTGTACGTTGGCGTGCGGTAAACGCTCACGACCAGGTTGGGCGCCTTCTGGCTGCGTTCGATCATCGCTGGTACGGGCACTGTTCCGCCCGGGCCGGTGGGGATGAACTGAGTTCCCGTGATTATGCGGCTGGCGATCTTCCGAATGGCCTGCTCTCCACCGAGCGCCTGCACGTATTTGCTCAGTATCTGATCGGCTGGCGGCAGGCCTTGGGGCTCAGGCCCTTCTCCTTTTTCGACCGCCGGCAAAGGCACCGTAGTCATTGGCACGGCACGGCCACGATGACATGTATAGCAGGTGACCTCTTGCTGCCCTTTAAAATTGTTCTTGTTGATGTCCATCACCATGCGCATCATCTGGCGGGCAGTCTCTTTGGCTTCCTTGGTGTCTGCCGCGCGATCCGGGTCCTCATGGCAGAATTCGCAATTCACGCCAAGTGCCGCGCGGATCTGGTGCATGGACTCGATGACCTGGTCGGCCGGAACTCCGTTGAGCACTTTGATGCTCTTATAAAACTGCTCGGCCGTCTTCCCTTCCATGCTCGGCGGCGCGGCCTGGGCATGTGTAAGCAGCACAGCAGCTAACGTCAACGCCATGAGAACGGTAATTCTTTTCAGACAAATCCGTAAGCCACGCATAGATGAGACCAACCTCCATCGCGAGTCTCGGGAACCTGTCCCAGTTCGCAATTGTGGACTCCGAGCGAATCTCCAATTTGATCTCTTCGGCGGGCCGTAGCATACACTTTTGCCGCGCCGGTTGGAAGATGGTCCCCGCTCGCGTACGTTGCTCCTATACGTTGCTCCTAAACGACCATCGAAAAGGAATCTTCAAGGAGCATTGCCGTGACCATTTGTGCGGGACGATTGAAAACTGAGCTTGAGCATTGTATTCTCGGCGCCTAATTTCTAGGCGGGCTGCTGGAAGTCATAAACGAATCCGCAACGATTTCCGGCTCCCGACAAAGCTGGCCGAGCACATGCAGCGTCGGCGCATGGAAATGAAGGGGGAAAGTCGATATGTCATTGAGATCGAAGCCAGGTTTCCTTAGTGCAGTCGGAATATTCGCCGTGTGTCTCGTCGGCGTGGTGTCAGCAATCGGACAGACCGACTCCGCCCAAAAACCGCTAATGTCCGAAGAGGCCTTCAAAGACGTCCAGGTGCTGCGGGGAGTTCCAGCCAGCGAATTCATCGAGACCATGGGGTTCTTTGCTGTCTCGCTGACGGCGAACTGCACGACCTGCCATGGCGATGCCAGCGCCGGCAGCTGGGAGCATTACGCCGACAATACACCGCTCAAGCAGGCCGCCCGCAGGATGGTCGTGATGATGAATTCCATCAATCAGGCCAATTTCGGCGGAAAGCGCGAGGTGACCTGTTATACCTGCCATCGCGGTGATCGCACTCCGAGAGTCACCCCGACGATTGCCGACGTGTATAACTCTACGTTCAATCCGATAGAACCGGATCAACTGCTTCCGCCGGCTTCCACCGAACCTTCCGCCGATCAAATTCTGGACAAATATATACAGGCTCTTGGCGGCGCGCAGCAATTGGCCAAGCTCACGAGCTTTGCGATTAAGGGAACTTCGCAGGCCTACGCCGAGCTCGCTTACCCCTTTGAACTCTATGCCAAGGCGCCTAATCAACTCACCACGATTACGCACACCGAGGCCGGCGACCGGACCACGGCATACGATGGCCGCAACGGGTGGGTAGCCATGCCCACCGACGACAAACCGATCCCGCTGCTTCCGCTGATCCAAGGCGATCTGATCGGCGCCAAGTTGGATGCAACCATCTGCTTTCCCACCGCAATCAAGCAGGCCCTGGCGCAGTGGCGCGTGAGCACGCCCATAACCGTTAACGACAAGGATGTCGAGGTCGTCCAGGGCACCGCGGACGGGGGCCGCACGCCGGTCAACCTATATTTCGATAGCAAGACCGGGCTGCTGGTACGGCAGGTGCGTTATACCGATACCAAAGTCGGCCTTTCTGCCACGCAGATTGACTACGACGATTATCGCGACGTCGCCGGAGTCAAAATGCCCTACAAGTGGACGACGAGCTGGCTCGACGGGCAGACGGTGTTCACGGTGACTCAAATGCAGCCGAACGCATCCATCGACGCGGCCAAATTCGCCAAACCCGCTCCGCCAAAACCCGCAAACCCCTGATCCTGGGCTGCGGCTACTGACGGCTTCGACGGCGAGCCGTACCAGGCGGGAGTGACCCGCTTTGCTAAAAAATGTCACTTAGTGTGACTGGCTTGACACATTCTCAAAGGCGATGCTATGTTCGGGCACCAGTGGTGTTTCATCTGCTCTACCCGACGAGTACGGCCCAGGGAGAACCGGAGGCAACCCGAATGTCACGCAGATATTGGGGTTTTGTGGTGATCTTTTGCGGACTACTTTTGACAACGCTACCTGCCCTTGCGCACCACTCGCTGAACTCAGAGTTCCAGATGGGTAAGCCTACCGAGTTGAAGGGAATCCTCACGAAAGTGGAGTGGGATAATCCCCACGTGTATTGGTATGTGGAGGTGAAGGATGCGAGCGGCAATGCGGCGCGCTGGTCAGTAGAGGGCTTGCCTCCGAGCTATTTGCACCGCAGCGGCGTTTCCAGAACCGACATGCTGG
>WNGG01015110.1_pt1 | contig 12631 bp, 10 predicted proteins | sample 5400661 | NCBI WGS metagenome assembly WNGG01 (sample SAMN13153372, study PRJNA577476) | soil metagenome | isolation source: 100 cm soil or saprolite under Garry oak tree replicate 1 | place: USA:California | collected 2016-06-15 | reverse complement strand
TTCGATCTTGGACAGCAGCCAGTAGCTCACGTAAAACAGGACGGCGGCGGCAAGCAGCATCGTGCCGCCCTCGATCATCTCCCGTCCCCCGGTGGTCACCTGAAGCAACAGCTCGACCAGAACCCACGTCAGCAGGCTCGCGGCGACCGCGAGCCAGGCGCCGCGCGCCACCTCACGCCGCCGCTCGGGGGCGCCGGCTTTGGCGAGGAACGTCATCAGCGCGGCGACGATCAGAATCGCCTCGAACCCTTCGCGCACCAGCAAGAAGAACGACGCGACGAACAGGTTCATGCCCGACGGGCGATCCGCCACCACGCGCTCGGCGCGCTCGAGTCCCGCGAGCAACCGCTCGCGAATCGTGTTGCGCTCCGCCTGATCGGCCTTCACCGCGCGCGTACGCAGCCACGCGAAATTCCCCTCGAGCTCGCTCGCGAGACCCGGATTCTTTGCGCGAATCGACGTTTCCACCTGCTCGAACGTCATGTACGCATCGACCGCGATCTTGTCCGACCGCTTCGCCAGCGCGGAATCGATTTGATGGCGTACGGCGGCGAAAACGGCCGCGGTCGCCGATCCGCCGTACTGCAGCGCCGCGACGTAGGACGCGACCGCCCAACGATCCTCGGCGGGCAGGTCCTCGGCGAATTCCGGCATGGCGGTGCCGGGAGTGCCGACGGCGATTCGCCGATAGATGTCGAGCAGCGACTTGTCGCCCATGAGCCCGTGGTCCGCCAGGTTCGCGGGCGGCGGCCCCTTGAGCGACTTCGCCTTGGGCCCATCGCCCCGTCCCGTCTCCCCGTGACAGGCCACGCAGCGCTCATGGAAGACGACGGCGCCCCGCGCGAGCGATGGAGGATTGACGGGCAATGGCTCGACGACCTTGGGCCCGCCGGCGGCGGCGGTAATCCGCGCCACCAGGCTGTCGGTGACGCGACTGACTGCGTCGGGAGGGGCGAGCGAGTCCAGCATCTGGACGAGGCGCGCCAGCGTGCGCTGTGTGCCGGCCCGCGCGGCCGCCGGGAGCCCTGCTACGTCGAACTGTGCCTGCTGAATGAAGAGCTTGGCTTCCTCGACTTCCTCCGGCTGGGTGATTTGCCCACCGGCCGGGACCACGCCGAGGCCGTACTCTTTGGCGGCAAGCGAAGCCGCGGCAACCACGCGCCGCGACAGGGCCAGAGAGTCAGCCGCCTGCCCTGCGAGTGGCTGTGCAAGGCAGGCGGCAAGAACGCAGGAGACGCTAGCGAACCGCACGCCGCAAAGTAGAGTAATTTTGTCGGGAATTCAATCTGTTGACAGCACTGCGATTGCGACCGCCGCCTCGTGCGTATGCGACAGCGATAGCAGCACGCGCGTTACCAGCAGCTCCTTTGCCCGGCGGGCCGCCAGCCCGGTCAGCGCGACATCGGGACGACCGTCAGGCGCCCGGGTGACCTCGATATCGCGCCATCCGATCCCCCGGGCCGCCTCACTCCCCTGCAGCGCCTTGTAGACCGCCTCTTTCGCCGCCAGGCGAACGGCGACATGCTCGGCCGGATCGGGCCGCGACCGGCAGTACTCGGCCTCGGCGGGGGTGAGCAGCCGGTCGAAGACGTGCGCGCCCTTGTCGGCGACCATCGCACGCGCGCGCGACACCTCGACCAGGTCCACCCCGACGCCGACCGCGCTCATGGCGCCCTACGCGCGACGAAGAGCCGCCGCCGGTAGCGGTGACCGTCGACGTCCACGACGATGATGTACGCCCCGTTGACCACGCGCCGCGCTCCGCCCGCCGTTGTGAGGTCCCAAACATATTCATTCGTGGGCGCGGGCACCGTGGTCTGATATAGCCGCTCGCCGGTGAAACTGAAGACGGATAGACGCGCGTCACCTGTGGCTGCGGGCCACGAGATTACGACCTGATTGTTCCGCACCGGGTTTTCCGAGACCTCTGCGCCGGCTGCGGCGGCAAGGGGGAGGAACGCCGTACTCGCGTCGGTTGCGAAGCCGACGGCATCCACCCACCAGGTGAAGTCTTGCGTGATGAACCGCACGCGGGCGCCGCGCTGGTTGGCGGCCTGCGGCAGGTCCACGCGCAGGGGATACCAGCTTGGTCCGTCGCCGATGATCACCGCGACGTCGCTCCACGTCGCGCCGGAATCGGCGGAGAACTGGATGGTGCCGCGCCGCGCCGGCGTAAACGCCGAGCCGTAGTGCCGCGTCCACAGATGCAGCCAGACGAGTGTGCGGCCGCGCAGGTCGACGACGGGCGACGTCAACGTGTCGGTGCCTGGCATCCACCACGAATAATTGCCCCCGACGCGCGACGTATCGCGCCGCCAGCCCCTCCATCCGACATCCAGCGGCTCGGCGCCGGCGAGCGACACCAGCTCGGCGGTGATCGGCGTTCCGTCGGCCCGCAGGGCGCGCACGGCGTCGGCCCGCAAATCGGTGCGCCATACGGTGCGCAGTGTGCCGCGGCGCAGGGAGTCGGTCTGGGAGCTGCGGGAGGTGAGCACGCCCGTGGCGGTGCGTACCGTCAACTGCGGCCGCGGATCGGCGGCGTCGAGACTCAGCCAGGAATCGGGCCAGAGCGACATGAATCGCGGCGCCGCGGGTACCGCCCCCGTTACGCCGGGCGCGTGTGCGAGATCGCCGGATGCGGCGATCAGCGCGCGCGCGAACGGCAGATTGTCGCGGAACACGCGCTCCACCAGCGCGCTGTCGTCGGGAAACTCGAAGCCGTAGTAGAGGCCGCTCACGCAGCAGCCGCTCGTCAACTCGGTCGTAAACGCGATGGTGCCGTACGTGCGGTAGGCCCAGTCGGTGTATTCGCCGTTCGTCGTGTAGAGATTCCAGCCCGGACCGGGGTGATAGTGGTCGATGGTCGATTCCGGGACGCTGTCGGTCACGGCGGGCACGAGATCGGTCCCGGCGAGCGCTTGAAAGCGCGACAAATCGGGCGCCAGCTCGCCGGCCCGAAATCCCCACGGATACAACACGAGCCCGGTGTAGCTGTGATAGGAGACTGAGGCCACGGGCGGATGCGCGGCGTGAAACGCCATCACCGCCTGCGTCTCCGGCTCGGACGCAGGCGTCGTTCCCCGATACGTCTCCGCGTTCTGGACTCCGCTCGACCCGACGTCATCCACGCCCCAGAAGGCGGGGTAGTTCCGGTTCGGATCTACGCCGTAGGTGCCGTCGCCGTTCGGGCGGCGATTCTTCCGCCAATAGCGATCGTCCGTGAAGGTGTACTGGTACCCATCCGGGTTCTCGACCGGCATCACCCAGACGTCGTGCGCCGTGATCAGAGCCCCTCCGGAATCGGCCAGCCAGCGAATCAACTTCATGGCGACCGCGGTCGAGATCCATTCGCGTGCATGATGCGTGCCGAGAAACAGCACGTTGGGTCGCGTGGGCGAGTCGTCTGGCGGCCCCAGTTTCACGGCGAGAATCGGCCGGCCTTCGTAGGACGCGCCGACCGAATCGAGATGAATGAGCGTATCGGACGCCGCCCAGGCGGCCAGGGTGGCGCGAATGCCGGTGCCGGGATTGTCGAATGCGTGGAACGAATGGAACGTGTCGGCGGCTGCGCCGGTGGTCACGCGCGCCACGCTGAGCGCCCGCGTCCGGAAGCCGCGCTGCGCCAGCCGAAGTTCTGTCTCGGGCGACACGACGATCACCGCGCGCTGCGCGCCGTCGATCGACCGCACTCGACGACGCGAAGTTGCGCGGGGAGCGCGGCGGCCCCCCCAAACACGAGGAGAGCTAGAAACCCAGCTGGGCCGCGAGCCATGCGGGGGCCGGCACGTAGCCGCCCAACACCAGGCCAAGCCATAAGAGCAAGACGCCAAGAGGCACCCACACCACGACCGCGGGCCAGAGCGCGTGCCGCCAGGCAGCGACCCTGTCGATTTCAGGAGCCCAGCGCTCGCGCTCGGCGTCGACTTCCGCCTCGAGCGCCAGCCATGCCGCTTCGAGCCGCCGTGCGACCGTGCGCAGCGCTTCCTGCCACGCCGCGTGAGCATCCTTCTCGAGCACGGAGGCGTCGGCGGCGAGCGCGCCGGTCGATTCGAGCTCGTCCAGCGCGGCCACAAATGTGCCGCCGCCCGTCCCCAGCCGCGCCACGATCGCGCGCTTCTCGGCTTTGCTGAGCAAATGCCGGCGCGAGCGGTGGCGCGGCATGCGGACCTGGCGTGCGGTGCGCGTGATCTCGGCGTCCAGCGCATCGCCCACGCGGCTCGCCGCGCGCCGGACCGCGTGGTCCCACGCCGCGGTCCACGCGCGCCGGCCGGTCACCTCCAGCACGCGGGCGCGCGCCTGTCCGTCGGCGTCGCGCGCCGCGGCGGCGCGCCCTTCACCGGCGAGCTCGAGCACCCGCGTCGCCAGCTCCTCGCGAATGTCGTCGACCGGCACCCACGGATCGAACAGGCGCCGCGGGACAATGATGCGCCCGAGCGACGGCGCCAGCTCGGGGACGCGCAGCGGCATCAGCAGCTTCATCGGTGGATTCATTGCGCGTCGGCGCGCGACACGCGCGCCGGACGGCCGGTCCGCTTCTCGTAGGCGTCCGTGAAATACGGCAGCGATTCGGGAAGAAATGCCTTCCGCGCCAAACCCGTGGCCGCGATCGCGCGCTCGATGTCTTCGGGCGGTCCTTCGACTTCGAGCAGGACATCCATCGCCGGATACCATTCCAGGCGCAGCGTCGCGTCACCGAGCCGGTACTGCTCCACGGTGCGGTCGATCCGGAGCACGACCTTGTAACCGAGACGACGGAGCACGACGAGTACCGCGCGTGGATCGTCCACGCGCGACTCCCACTCCTCGCGGTGTCGGTAGCCAGCGCGCTTGCCGACCGGCCCCTTCCACCCGAGCACGCCCCATTCTGCGGACCGATCTGCAGGGTGGTACACGCGCAGTCGCACGACTTCGTCGCGCTTGCGCAGGCGCTGCTTCCGGTCGAAGCGGCGGTCGAGCATCGCGCCGCGGTACAACAGCTCGGCGCCGGCGGCGATCAACGCCTGCCGGAGCGCATCCGGGTCGTCCACGCGTGCCTTGAGCTCGAGCTCGTCGCGAACAACGGTCACGAAAACAGCGCGTCCAGCACCGCTTGGGTGTCGCTGAGATCCGCAAAGACGTGGGTCGCGCCGGCCGCGCGGAGTGCCGGCACGTCGTAGAAACCCGTCGCCACACCGACCGACCGCGCGCCCATGGGTTTACAGCAGGCGACGTCATCGGGCGTGTCGCCGACGATCACGATATCGCCGCCGCTGAAGGGGCGTCCTGTCTGCTCCGCGGCCCGACGCGCGGCGACAGCGGGGAGATCAGGACGGTAATGCGAATCCGAGCCGAACGCGCCGACCACGAACCGTGCCGGATCCAGGCCCGCCGACCGCAGCTTCAGTGCCGCTCCGTGCTCGACATTGCCGGTCAGCAATCCCACGAGCGCGCGGCCATCCGCTTCATAGGGCTCCAGCGCGCCGAGCAGCTCCTTGATGCCGGGATAGATCTTGGTCGCCTGCGTCGGTTTTTCGAGCTCCGCGGTGAGCAGCTCCACGTAGCGCCGGCACACCGCCGTCACGCGATCGTCCGAGCGCGCGTCCGGATGACCGGCCAGCTCCAGCAGCTCGCGCACGATCTGCGGATCGGTCTTGCCGTCGAAGCGATATCCATCGATCGGCCCCGCGGTGCCCATTTCATCGAGCAGCGCGCGGTGAATGGCGCGCCGGCCTGCACCCGCGGTCCAGAGCAGCGTGCCGTCGATATCGAAAAGGATCAAACGCATCGGAGGAATATCAGGTGTCTGGTGTCTGGTGTCAGGTGTCACCCGACACCAGGCACCTGACACCAGACACCTATCCTAGTCTGCGAACCCCGACAAGGTTAGCGCGCAGCCGCACCATCCGCGGCTCATCGCCGAACAGGTTGTCCCCCCCCACGCCGCCCCGTGACAGCGCGGAGTGGACGATGCGTCCCGCTCCGGCCCACAGCGCGACGTGGGATACGCGTCCCCGTTCCGTGAAGAACAGCAGATCACCCGCCTCGTATCCTGCTCCGTCCGACGCCAGCGCGATCTCCTGCCCCTGGCCGAACTGCTGATCGCTGTCGCGCGGGAGCGCGATGTCGCGCGCCGCGTACACCGCCTGCGCCAATCCCGAGCAATCGATCCCCCACTCGGTGCGGCCGCCCCAGAGATAGGGCGTGCCGCCGTACCACTTCTGCGCCAGCTCCGGTAATGCGAGATGGCGCGCCTCGACGCGCAGCTCCTGCTCGCGGCGGACATTGCCGCCCGCCACGGCGCCCCGCTGGCCGTCCGCGAGCTCCACGACGCCGCGGCGCATCGCCACGCGCGCGCCGGTCGGCAAGCGGCGCCGGCCGTCCGTCGTCAGGATATCGGCGCTGAGCGAGCGGGCCGTGGCGCGTTCCTGCCAGTCCGCGGCCCACTCGGTGGAGCCGGTCGCGACGTAGCCCGCATGGAGCCAGGCGATATAGCCGTCGGGCGCGCGCACGCGCAGCCATTCGTCGCGACGCTCGAGCACGTCGAGCACCTCGCCGTGCAGCGCTTCGCTCGCGCGCGGCGCCGAGACGCGCGGCTCGGCGAGCAGCGGCGCGAGCGCAGCGGTCGCGATCGCGGCTGGGGCGGTGATGTTTTCGGAGGCGGGGATCAGCTCGACTTTGTCGACAAGCTCGGCATCGTTGGCAAGCCGTCGCAGCGCGTCACGTGCATCGCGGCTCGAGGTGATACCCGCGATGCCCTTCGGCAAGAGGGACACCTCGAACACGCCGAGCCGGCCGTCCGGCACCCACTTCCGGCGAATGTCGTCGACGGCGCGCTCGATCTTATCCATGGCGGACGGCGCGCTCCACGGCCTCGGGGACGACGAGGGCGGCGATCGCGTCGACCTGTAGCGGAGATTTGGGCTTCGTGGTCGCGGTGCTCACCGCGAAGATCACATCGCCGTCGAACAGGCTGCCATAGGGCGCGATGCGGCGCGCAAGCGCGTCGCTCCCCGTCTGCGCCAGGGCCTGGAGCTGCACGCGATCGATGTCCGCATTCGTCGCGATCACGGCGAGCGTCGTATTGCGGTTCAGCCGGGCGGGATCGCCGAGCGGCGCGCCGCCTTCGGCCAGGTAGCGCAGGCTGTCAACGAACTTGCCGTCCGATCCGCGACCCGCCGCGATCAGTTCCCCCCGCGCGTTGTGCACGTCGCCGACCGCATTGACCACGACGAGCGCACCGACGATGACGTCCCCGAACCGGGCAGCCCAGGAGCCGATACCGGCCGGCATCATCTTCTCGATCCCCGCGGCCTTGCCGCACGTCGCACCCCGGCCCACCCCGACCGAGCCTTCGGCGAAGTCGGCCGTCGCGTTGTCGCACGCGCGATACGCATCGTCCGGGCTGGGCCAACCCAGCGGCTTCCCAGCATTGCCGAGATCGAAGATGACGGCCGATGGAACGATGGGAATCGTCCCCTTATCCCCAACCTCTAGCCCCCGACCCCTTTCACGCAGCCAGCGCATGACGCCGTCGGCAGCGCCAAGACCCAGCGCGGAGCCGCCGGTGAAGAGGATCGCGTCGATCCGTTCGACCAAGTGGCGCGGGTCCAACACGTCGAGCTCGCGGGTGCCGGTGGCGCGGCCGCGTACACAACCGGCGGCGCGCATTCCGGTCTCCGGCGCGAGCACCACGGTACAGCCGGTGCCGTGCGCTTCGATCGTCGTGTGGCCGACGGTGATGCCGGGGACTGCCGCGAGATTCGTTCGCGTGGTGCTCATTGACGCGCCAAGATAACGTCAGCAACGTTGACGGCCATGACTCCCCCCAAACTGCCGGCGGACCGCACGACCGTACTCGTGGTGGATGATGAGGATGGCATCCGCCAGGCGCTGACGCGTTTCCTCAGCCGTCTGGGGTATCACGTGCAGGCGGCGGCGAACGCCACCGAGGCGCTGCAGCAGCTCGCGGCGCACCATCCCCAGGCGATGCTCTGCGATATCCGCATGCCCGAGACCAGCGGCGTGGAGCTGCTCCCCAAGGTCCTCGCCCAGGATGCCGACCTCGCGGTCCTCATGCTCACGGCGATCGATGAGCCGCGCACCGCGATCGAATGCCTGAAGCTCGGCGCGTACGACTATCTCATCAAGCCGGTCGACCTCGAAGAGCTGGAGCTGTCGTTGCAGCACGCATTGCGGCAACGTCAGCTGGAGGTGGACCGCCGCGAGCTCGAGCAATGGCTGGCGCGGGAGGTGGCGGTGCGGACGCGCGAGCTCGAGGAGCGCTCGATGGCCATCGAAGAGGTTGCGCTCGATGCGTTGGCGGCGGCGAAGGACTGGCCGGGAACGGAAGCGGCGCTGAGCAAGCTGGCCGAGGAGCTGGGCGCGCCGCGCGATGAGCTGGCGCTGGAACTGAAGCGGCGGCGAGCGGGGGCTTAGGTTTTTTCGGCCGAGTTGAAGAGAGGACTCTGCTAACGTGATCGCCGCCTTCTCGAGCGCCACCTCGGCGTACGTCCGCTCAACTTCGCGTTCTCGGCCTCGAGCTCCCGTCGCGGCGCAGCTCAGACACCGTGGCGCCCGCGTACTTCGCCTTCCAGGCGAAATACGTGTTGCGACTGATGCCTTGCCGCCGACGAATCGTCGTGGATAACGGCCCGGAGTTTGCCGGTCGAGCGCTCGGCGCCTGGGCGTATCGCCGCGGCATTACGCTGGCCTTTCAACCGAGCAAGCCGACACCGAATGCCTATATCGACAGCTTCTGCGGCGATCAAAGCCTCGTTGCGAGAACTATGAGTGTCTCAGGGCCGTTGCTCGCGCAGTTCAACGTGTGATTTGCTCGGTGGACCAATTGTCCATAGCGCGCAGACGTTTTGTGGCAACATCCCTGGATGCACATTTTGCCAGGAAAGTGAATGCCCAATCTCATAACTTCGAACAAAAGTCTTTAGGCTACTGAACGGAACGACCGCAGCATTCTGACTGGATGCAACCAACACAAGTGGATCGGATTGTTCAGGACAGGCCTGTCGCATGAGATCGGTCCATTGTTGTCCGACATCATCACCAAATGCCACCGTCCTACCAGCAATCTCTCCGTCTCCGATCGCTGCGCAGCGCAGTTTCAATACCCTGCCTTGATTTGACGTTTTGCATAGAACGGGTTTGGGTAGACGTGCAAGAGCGTCCACGACCTCGTCGGGACCTAGTGAATCGCCAAATGGCGGCATTGAATACGTGAGAGAATCTGGCTGAAGTCCACGGCCAGCGTTGGCCTCCAAGACAAGGAGCGCGACTCGCGCAGCCCATTTTTCGGTTGGCGTTGCGGAATGGTCCGTCATTAGAATTGCTCCCGGGACGAGAGTCGTGAGTCCTATTGTTAGGACCAGAGCACGACGTCGCATGGTTCCTCCCCTGCTAATAGTTACTTCCGTTAAAACTGGCGGTTCCGAGGTCGCAATTTGCGGTTCCTCTTATCCCACCGTTATATCTCGGCTGGGGTCCGAACAAGGTGCCGAGCAGGCCGCCCTCGGGTTTCTCCAGATAAACCTCCGCAGTGCCATGGTAGCGCTTACTTGCGGCGTCTCGGAACCAATCTAGTGGATTGCTAAGTATGACGTGATACTTGATCCACGCGGGTTCGTCTACATGGTGCTCCTTAAGGTTGCCATCCGGGTAATAAACATCGTAATTCACCGTACCCTCTTCGCCTGATGGATCGGTTGAGTATCTCGAGCGAGGACACCTCGTAAAGCCACTGTGGAAGATTATCTCGACCTCAATTGACATCGGGGAGCCGCCGATGCCCGCCACATTAATCGGACTCGTGTCTAGAAACGGTAGACCGCCGTTCTCGAAGAGAGGATCGTAGTAGAACGCGTTCCAGTACGCCTGCTCTGCAAACACGCCATCCCAACCGCCCTCTGCGCCTCCTGCTTCCAGATCGCACTCAATATCTCCCCCGTCGGTGGGCAGAATGATTGTGGTCGCGTTTGGAACTGGCGGAGCCGCTTGAGCCTGCTGACCGTTGGCCCACCAACATGCCTGACCGCTCGGGTCGTTTTGGTTAATCGGGTTATTCGCGGCGTACGCGTAGCGATTGCCATCAATCAGTGAACCACCGTCCTCCGATACGAACCGACCAGCGGTGGGGTCGTAGTAGCGGGCTCTGTTGTAATAGAGTCCCGTCTCCGAATCGTACTCGCGGCCACCAAAACGAACGTTGTTCGCCAGTGACCCCGTGGTAGAAAGCGTGTCACCGTACGGCACGTACTTATACTCCGCCTCGACGAGCGTTCCCGCCGAGTTGATCAAACCGCGAATGTTTCCCCGACCATCCTGAACGTAATAGTGCCACGCGCCGCTTTGATACATTGCGTGCGGTCGGTCGAGTCCCGGTTGGTAGGCGTAAGCGCGAATCAGCGTTGCGGCGCTCGTATATTCGCCCGTGACGCGGGGGCCACTGTAGACGTAGTAGGTCGCCAACGTTCCCACCGTCTTTCTCACCCGCCGGCTGAATCCGTCATAACCCAGTCGAACGATCTGGGTGGAGCCTGATCGCGTGGTCGCCACGCTGTCGAGCTGGCCAATGCTGTTCCAGTACAAGCGCTGATTGAACGTCAACGAATCCGTAAGTCGGTAACGCCGGATCAGGTTTCCATCAGCGTCGTATAGCAACGTATCCCCATTAAACCGTCTGAGCCTATTTGCGGCGTCAACGAGCGCATTCTTGTCGGTTCTATTCCCGGCGGCGTCGTAGCTGAAATTATCGGAGTTCAACAGCGTTGTCCCCGTGGTGCAAAGCGCGCCATATTCGCTGAGCGTATCGCCCGGGGCGCAAACCGGCGATGCGGTGTAACGAGCAAATGCGCTGAGACGGCCGCGGGCATCGTATGTGTAGTTCTCGAACTCTCCGCCACCACCCTTTACTTGTTGGATGGTACGCCCCACGGTGTCCTGCACATAGTCTGCGCCGAAGGACGACTGAAGCGCCGTTGGCGAGTAAATCGCTCGCGCAAGTTCATGGTTGGCGCGTATCTGAAATGATAGAGCGATAGCTCCGTGCCACGACAGTTTCGTAACCAGCCCGTCGGGCACGTACGACAACGTGTCAGGGTTGGCTGTCTGTGGTAGGATGCGCTGCACACGACCAGCGCTATCAAGATCATAGCGCACCTCGAGCCAATTGTTCGGAGGCAATGGGGTGGGTGAGAGGCGGACAACGAAATCCTTGGCTGCTGTGTCGTTTAGAGTGCGCACGGTGTATGCCGTCCCGTTGCGGACGGCTACCTCCCAGGTCGTGTCGCCCTGCCAGCGGATTGTGTCCGCGCCTTCCTCGTTCGTGACGACACTATTTGTCCCCCCGAACGCGAAGTTCGTAATACGTCCGTCAGCCAGAATACGCGAAGTCATCCGACCAATGCCGTCGTAGACGAACCGGGTTCTCTGGTTACGGCGGTTCCTAAATCGCTTCACCAACCCTCCGCGATCATACTGGTAGCGCTGAGTGTCGCTAACCGCGCCCACGGCCAGAGTATCCCAGCCAAGAGCATTCTTTTCTACCCGGGTCACGTGACCAAAGGCGTCGGTGATCTTGGTGAGACTGAGCGAATCGCCGTACGTGTAGCGTGTAGAGTCGCCCAGTGGCCCGCCTGTCCGCGTTACGCGATTGAGGGCGTCGTAAAAAGTCGAGTCTGTGCGACCACCAGCGCTCACCAGTATGTTCGGGCGCCCAGCGGTCGCGTCGTAGCGAACCCAAGTGCGACGCGACCCAACTTTGCTTGAGTCTGTGTTGGACCAGGAGTTACCGTCGTAGTAGGTGCTCGCGACGTGCCCGCGGGGATCTGTGACCGTAAGTATTCGGCCACGCCAATCATACGTGAACCGAGTCTAGAAATACTTTTGCTCGACCGTGCCGTTGCCGTAACGTCGTGTGATTCTATTGGTCGTCGTATTCCAGTCGAGGCTCACGCCTTTACTGGTAGTGTAGTTAAAGTCCCCTGTTAGCCGAGGCCCGCTCCAAAACAGATAGTGGTGCCCACCGCTATCGATGGACTGGGTGATCTGGCTGTGTTGATTCCGCTCGTACCACCCGTATTCACTGAGCGGAGCCAGGACCTCGAGCAGGGCTCCAAACGCGTCCATCTTGACTTGTCTGACGTTTCCGACCGCCGGCGTGATGACGCCGATGCCACCAGAATCGACGGCTGCGAGTCCCGCGGCTTGCGGCGACCGATACTTCATGATCAGTGACCGGTACACTGCGCTGCTGTCGATTCCTGATGTCGTGTCAGCCGTGATCGGCGGTGTGGAGTCGACAGCCAACTTGCCTGCCGCATCGTAGCCACTAGCCCACCGGTCGCCGCGCCGATTTAGACGACTCAGCATCCGGTGGAAGGAGTCATAAGTGGCCTGCTGGAAGGACTTCCCACCAGCCGCGTCCTGAATCTGAGTCAGGTTGTTTTGCGCGCTCACCGTGAACGCTGTCGTGCGGTTGCCGGGCACGTCTCGAATTGTCGCCAGGCGATTGCTGCCGTCATACGTGAAGACGATCGCCTTTCCAACCGGATCGATGATGCTATCGACTCGATCTGGATCGTGCGAGCGCCACGCTACACGCACGACGGTGTTGCCAAAGACGTCTTGAATAGAGATCAGT
>WNGG01013598.1_pt1 | contig 12633 bp, 9 predicted proteins | sample 5400661 | NCBI WGS metagenome assembly WNGG01 (sample SAMN13153372, study PRJNA577476) | soil metagenome | isolation source: 100 cm soil or saprolite under Garry oak tree replicate 1 | place: USA:California | collected 2016-06-15 | reverse complement strand
GGAAATATACTTTTATCTACAACCTTCTGTTTGACTATCTCCCCGGAATCAACCGGTTCCGGGTCCCGAAGATGATGATGTTCATGACTACGCTGGGGCTTGGCGTGTTTGCGGCCAGAGGGATTGATCTTCTCCTGGATGAAAATATCCGGCGAACCAAGGCGTTTGTCAGATATCTTGCGGGGGTCATCGCCTTTCCATTACTGCTGCTGCTGTTCCTTGCGGTACTGAAGGGGGGAGAAAACCTTTGGATGGGCAGGTTTGCCGAATTACTGTCACAGCCAACCCGGTATCAACAAGGTTCAGAGCTGATTTATGAACGCTGGAATACGATACTTTCAGAAACAGGTATTGCTGTCGCTTTTGCATCAGGATATGCCCTGTTGTATTTCGCTTTTTATAAAAAATATGTTACGGCTCGGATCATGCCTGTACTTCTTTTGTTTTTACTCCTGGCTGACCTGGGAAGGGTAAACAGCAAGTTCATGTTCACGGTTGACGTGCCGGCCAAGGCCAAAGGAAAGGACACGCCGGTAATGGAGTTTCTTAAGAAGGATTCTGATCAATACCGTGTGCTGCCGATGAACACCGACCCGAGTCAGTATGCTAACTCATTGATTCCGGTAATGTTTGTGCCTATGCCGGTTCAACAGACCAGATGGCAGGATATAATAGAAAATTTTTCTTATTATTCGGCAATCCCTGATATGCTGAATATTAAATATCTGGTCTTTTCCAAAGATCAGTATCTGCAGGAAAAAGGACAGCTGCCGGAAAAATATGCTCCGGTTTTTAAGTCACCGGACGATACTGAAATTGTCCTCCAAAACATGGCGGTACTTCCCAAGGCATGGCTCGTTTCTTCTGTCCTCCTTGTACAGGACAGATCGCAGAGATTGAGTATATTGAGCAATCCAAAGTTCAATCCACGTCAATTTGCGATTATAGAGTCTGCACCGCCCCTGCCGATTGCAGGCCCGGATTTACCGACTATCAGGCAGCCGGGAAATGTATCGGTGAACCTCTACGATAATAATATCATCAGGCTTTCTGCTGATGTAACTAGCAATGCACTCCTGGTGCTCAGCGAAAAATATTACAATGGGTGGAAAGCCGTTGTGGACGGCACGAAGGCCGATATCTATCCGGTCAATCACGTCCTGCGCGGAGTGTACCTCACTCCCGGCTCTCATAAAGTTGAATATGTTTTCGATCCGCTCCCCTTCAAGATCGGCAAATATCTGACATTATGCTCCTTTGCATTCTTTGCAGGGATGATGATTCGTGAATTGCTAATCCGTCGCAAAAGGGTGAAGGGTGAAGGGTGACAATAGACGATCTCAAGCTGTTCGATTTGCAGCTGTTCCAGCCCCGTCATGGTTATCGTTATTCACTGGATCCCCTCCTGCTGGCACGGTTCTGCCGGGAATTAAAACCGGGGGGAAGGATAATCGATCTGGGAGCCGGCTGCGGCATTATTTCGCTGCTGCTGGCCCGGGTCAACCCGGCGGCTTCGGTGGTGGCGGTCGAAATCAATCCGGAAATGGCGGCACTTGTAGAACGGAATATTCGGCACAATGATCTTGCCGGAAGAGTGTCAGTGCATGTTGAAGACGTCATCAAGCTGCGCACCAGCTATCCTGTCTCAACCTTTGATCTGGTAGTATCCAACCCCCCCTTTCGGACAGCCGGCAGCGGCCGTATCAGTCCCCATGCCGGACGTGATGCGGCACGTCATGAAACAACCGCCGGGCTTGTCGATTTCATGGCTGCTGCCAAGTATTTGGTGAAACCGTCGGGTAGAATCTGCTTCATCCAGCTTCCGTCGCGCCTGCCTGAATTCATGGCGGTGGCCGCCCGGATGAAATTGTCCGTGTTGCGTCTGCGGATGATTCACAGCAATATGGAATCGCCGGCAACGATGTTCATGGCCGAACTGGCCAAGGGGAGACGTGCTGCGCCGGTTGTGGAAGCGCCCCTTTTAGTGAGGGATATGGAAGGTAAATATACGAATGAGGTATGGCAGTAACGCCGCAATAAAAAACCTCCGTGGTTTTTGAAACTCCGGAGGTTTGGTTGCCGATACGTGGCGGTTATATTACTCTCTGATCAGCAGAATCATCTCCATCATGTCGCCGTCAACAATATGAATCGGGAAGTTGAGCGCCGTGTGGCCGTCAGGTATCGGCAGGCCGTCTGCCGGCGGGTGGACAGTTACCGGAGGGTCGATATTGAACACGATCCCCATTTGGGAGGCTTTGGCCGCCACATTGCCGCAGACAACGTTGGCAAACTCCATGACGGTGTCTTCCAGTAACTCGGCCGGTTCATGATCGACGGAGACTTCACCAAGAATCGCCCTGGCGATTGACTTCTGCCCTTCCTCGGATACGGAGATCAGATAGCGGGCCTCAATATCACCGCTCAGATCCATGGCTGCCAGCATGAAGTTGGGGGAGATGACTGTTGCCAGAGTGCATTTTCCGGGGCGGAACTGCAGGCCAAGCACACGGGTGATCATCTTGAAGGTAAGATCAGCCGTCATTTCCCAGATTTTACTGTTGGCGGAGGTAATCGGAAGCTCTATGCCGCTGGATACATACCGGGCCTGATCGGCCTTGAAAGCATCTAACTGCTTCATGATTTCGTCCTTGGTCAGAGCCCCGACCTGTACCAGCGCCTCGCCTAGATACATATGGGTGTTCTTCTGGCGGGCAATAACATCATTCATCTGAACGAGCGTCAATAGTCCCATCTCGACCAACATATCACCCAGCTTCAGGTCCTTGGACATCTGAGCGTTATGAGCCCGCTGAATGTCCACCCCGCCCAGCGAGGTCACCATCACGACCTTGACCTCCTTATCCATGACTGCAAGCGTCCGCAGAGCCGTCAGGCCGTCCATGCCGGGCATGTTCATATCCATGCAGATAATTTCAGGATCTTCGGCATGATTCATCTTGATCGCCTCGGCGCCATTTTTGGCATGTCCGACGCAGGTGAAGTCGCCCGATTCACTGATAATCTTCTCAAGCTGGCGGCCAACCGAGAGGCTGTCATCGACTACGAGAACCTTTTTCATTTCTAAATTACCTCCTGATGAATCTTCTGCCGGCTGACTGAACAAAAACAGAGCAGATTGGCACATAAACGGATTGTAAACATATCTGAAAGCAAAACAAATGTCAAAAATATGTTTGGCTTTTCATGCCCGGGTCAACTGTGCTATATTTGTTAAAATCTTTTCTCAAGGAGGAAACCGGTACGATGCAGAACGCTCATTCATCAGTATGGTTATTAAAAGGATTTCTGGTTGCCGCACTTTTGTCATGCGGAACTCTTGTTGCCGCCGCTGAACCGGAGGTGAAAAAAGAGAATGCCGCTGCAACTGCTTCATCCTCCGCCCCTGTTGCTCTTCAGGGTGCTGTTGCGCGCGTCAACGGGACGGCTATCGACGCTGTCGAGCTGCGCCGTGCAAAAAAAGTTCTGCAGCGCGGACGGACGGCAGCGGCTGAACAGCAGGCGGCACTCGACAAACAGGCCGTGGAACAATTGATATCGGCGGAGCTGTTGTATCAGGCCGCTGCGAAACTGGAGATTACCGATCTGGATAAACAGATCGATGCCAAGATCGCTCTGGGTAAGGCGCGCTTCAAGGATGAGCAGGAATTTGCAAAGGCGATCAAGGATCTGGAGATGAACGAAAAGGATCTCCGTGAATATACCCGCCGCGACCTGTTGATCTCTCGTTTCGTTGAAACAACATTCGTGTCGAAAGCGGCCGTTTCAGAAGCTGAAATCCGCTCCTTCTATGATAACAATCAGGACAAGTTCAAGCGTGACGAGAGTGTCAAAGCCAGCCATATCCTGATCGGAGTGGACAGCGCGGCATCTGCGGAAGACAAGAAAAAAGCCCGTGAAAAAGCTGAACGCACTGGCCAAAGAATACTCAACCTGTCCCAGCAGTAAGCAGGGGGGGGATCTCGGTTTTTTCGGCAAGGGGCAGATGGTGCCTTCGTTTGAAAAAGCCGCCTTTGCGCTTAAGCCCGGTGAGATCAGTAATGTCGTAGAGACCCAGTTTGGTTATCATGTCATCAAGCTTACGGAGAAAAAACCTGCCGTTACTACGGATTTTAACGAGGTGAAAGCAAAGATCGAAGAGTTTCTCAAGGGGCAGAAAGTTAACGAAGCCATCCAGAAATACCTCGCTGAAACTAAAAAAACTGCCAAGATCGAAATTCTTATGAAATAACCCGACTCATTAATTACTGCCGCCGAGTTTGAAACGGCCCTCCGGATGTAATCGGGAGGGCCGTTTTTCAGGTTCAGGCTTGGGGGTTAACTGCCGAGTGAAACAACCCTGCTCCGCCCCGATGAAAGACCTTCAAATCTGAATCTCCCCAGGTAGGTTCCTCCCCGGTACAGCCCGGATTCTCCGGGCGGCAGATAGTGTTCGCTGTTGTTGGTTAACTTGCCGGAAAAGCTGTTGAAAATTCCTTCAACATAGCGTTCTTCCGAAATCGGCACACTATAGCTGGCCAGGATCGCACTCTCTGGCTGAGTCTGAAAGGTTTCCGCGTTGGCGCTTTCAGCAAGCGATCCCGCGGAGACACGGGTCTGAAGTCTGTTTCCGTTTCCGTTTATTCGCGCGGAAAGCTGCAGCCGGGCAGTTCCCCCGCTTGTCAGGTACAGATTGTACTGCGGATGCCAGCCGATCTCAGCCGTGGCATAGCGAAGCGTCACCCTGCCGCGGCCCGGTGTGACCGTAATCCGTACGGTGCTCTCAGTCGGCCGGCTCCCTTTTCTGCTAGCAGCAAGGCGTGCATCAATTTTCTGGATCTCCTGTTTTGTCCTGCGGCGCGCTGTATAGACCGCCTCCAGCTGGGCAATGGCAAAGTCGGTGCCCTGGCGGATGGTCTGCATGGGTTCGGGATTCGCCTTGCTCTTGCGCGGCGCCTTGCCGCTTTGGGCCTTGGCTGCGGAGGTGAAAATAGTCTCGCGGGTCTCCAATGCCTGCAGTCGATCCTCCAGTCTCCGCCGCACCTCGACCAGCGCTTCGAGCTCTTTATCAGCTGTGCTTCCCGAACCGGCGTTGTCGGTTTTAACGCCAAGGATAGTGGTGCCGGGAGCGGGAACAACCGTGAGCGTATTTTCCAGCAGACCGGCAGCGAGCGGTATATCGATGATGCCTTTTGCTGCGACCGCTTCCTGTTGGAGCAGGGCGCCATCACGGTAGAAGGTGATTTTATTCTCCGCAGCCGCGGAAATGGCGGAGAACACTACGAGGCAGAGGCAGATCAGCGAGTTGGAATATATCCTGTCTATCAGGGGCGGTTCGATGCGCATGTAGTTTCCTCCGGGTCGGGCATTGCCCTTTTTTTTTGGAAGTGCCGCGATGATGTTGCGCATAGGAGCTCTTCCGGCTATACTCACCCAAAATATTCGGAAAGGCACCTGACATGAAAATCGATGTAGATGCGGAAGTATCGGTCAAAGACATAGTCAATTTTTATGTAAAAATCAATGATTCATCCAAGGCCAAGAAGGATATTGCCCGGCTCTCGGCCAAAGACAAGGCTTTGGCGCTCGAAATAGTTGCCTCGTCTTCCTCCAGCCGTGATTTCCGGATCGATGTGGCGCGCTATTTTATCTATGATCTGGATGCCGTGGTTCGAAGAAAAGCCGAACGCGTAATGGAGGAACTTGTACCCGACTGGGTCACCGATCCGGCTGAAAGCATTCTGAAGCTGCTGAAGTCTGCCGACAGCAAGGATGCCGCAAGCAGGAATTCGGCCGTAAGGTTTCTGTTCGGCATCGTTGATTCGGGCAGTTTGCGTGATACCTTCACCGCGCTTCTCAACAGCCGTAACCGCAAACATATGGATGAAATTCTGGCAATCGTCGAGGATTATATCGATTCGTCCCGCGATGAGAATGAACAGGTCAAAATATTTGATGCCTGCCTGGATATCGTTGTGTCTGATGACATAGACAACAATATCAAACATCATGCCTCCAACCTGCTGAGCGCCTTTTTCAAAAAAGTGCAGTCCACCCAACTGGGTGAAACCCTGCACCGTAAATACATTGAAAAGCAGGTTGACAAGGCTGAAGGGGTGTATCGCTATCTCTGCAGCGGGGCCTCCGGGTTGAGCAGCACTTTTCTTGATGATCTCATCAGGCCGCTCAAGGAGGGGGGCAGTAATTATCAGCTCAAGATCCTTGGCTACTTCATGCCCGTTCTGGAAAAAGCAAAAAATCCGGAAGAGGCCGATATCGTCCTTGATACCTACCCGGACTACTGGAATCAGGAAGAGCAGGGCAAGCAGGAAAAGATCCGCTCCCTCTGCAGCAGGATTTTGCGGGCTGTTGATGAATTATGGGATGCAGTGGAAGATCAGCAGGTCCGTGCGTTGATCGTCCGGATCCGTTTCGGCGAATATGCCAACAAACGCGAACTGCTGGAGCAGATCCGCTCAAAGGCGGATGATTCTTCCCTGACACCGGCTGCCCAAGGCAAGCTGGCCCTGATGCTGCGCTGTTTTCTCCTCCCTGACCAACCGAATGTTCTGAAGTTGCAGGCGGTGCAACTGCTGCTGTTTAAAATCGGAGGTCCTTCAAGCCGCCTGGCTGCTCTGGAGTATCTTGCCTCCTACCTTGAGAACAGCGACCTGAATTATGCCGAACAGGGGAGTATTGCGACGGTCGTTGAATCGCTTCTGGAGGATAAACATCTGGGTGGACCGGTACGCGACAAGGCCCGGTATCTGTTGTTTATTGCCGATCCGAAGCGTTTGCAGGGGGAAGAGGAGCAGAAATCGCTTTTAGGCTACCTGCGGGGCATTGTCGAAGGGGCGGGCTTTAACAGTCAAAATGCGGAAAAACGGGTGCTGGATGCTCTCGGTACGCTTCTGGATATGACCATATCCAACGAGAAACTGAAAAAAGCGGCGCAGTATCTGGAATTCAAGATAAAAACCCCCAGGAACCCCTCCACCTGGAGTAATATCTCAACCTGACCCTGGTAAACAGGATACGATCCGCCCGCCGCCCAGTACTTCATCCCCCCGGTAGAACACCAGCGCCTGTCCGGGGGTGATCGCTTTCTGCGGCTGGTTAAAATCGACTTCGCAGCGGCCTTCCGCCAGCAGCCGCACCCGGCAACTTACCGGTTGGTGACGGTAGCGGATTTTGCAGGTCGCTGCAAACTCCTCTCCCTCCGGCGCAACAATCCAGCTGACGGCCTCCGCCTGCAAACCGGCCGCATAAACATGCTGCTGTTCCCCGACAAGGACGACATTTCGTTCGACGTCAATAGCCGTAACATAGAGCGGTTCGCTCCAGGCGACCCCCAACCCCTTGCGCTGGCCGATCGTGTAGCGGTGTGTGCCATGATGGCGTCCGACTACCCGCCCGTCAAGATGGATGATGTCTCCAGCCACAGCGCCTAACGATCCGCTTCCTTCCAGAAAAGCCACATAATCATCATTCGGAATGAAGCAGACCTCCTGGCTCTCGCTTTTTTCCGCAACCGGAAGGGCGAATTCGCGTGCCAGACGGCGCACTTCGTCCTTGCTGCCGACCGTGCCGAGCGGGAATATTACCTGCCGCAACTGCTGCTGTGTCAGGGTATAGAGAAAATACGACTGGTCCTTGCGGGAGTACTCCGCAATCCTCAGATGGCAGGTGCCGTCCGGATCGACCGTTTTTCTGACGTAGTGCCCGGTAGCCAGCAGTTCGGCCCCCAGTTCACGTGCCTTCTCCAGCAGCAGCCCGAATTTTATGTAACGGTTGCAGCGAACACAGGGATTCGGTGTGTGACCGACCCGGTATTCTTCGATGAAGTCGCCGATGATCAGCCTGCTGAAATCCGGGGCAAAGTCGGCGACGTGATGGGGGATTCCCAGATGTCCCGCCACAACGGCGGCGTCGTGGACGGCCGAACCGATGCCGCTGCTGTGTGGTGCAAAGAGGCGCATGGTGATGCCGATCACTTCGTGTCCCTGCTGCTTCAGCAGGGCGGCGGTGACGGAGGAATCGACTCCGCCGCTCATGGCTACGGCAATTGTACTCATGGCTCTTCCTCCAACAGGATTCTGACTACCTGATTGGCCTGATGATGTGCGGCGATGCCGACTCTTGGAGCCATGAGGCCGTTACCGGGCGCCGCTTCCGATACGGAATCGCCGGTCAGGTAGAGACGCCGTGAAACCCTGCGTGTTGCGATGCTGTTGTTGGATCCGTATCCGGCCAGTCCGGAAGCGGCGACAACGATGCTCTGCGGCATGCATTCGAGGACGGTGTTTACCAGCATGGCTTTCATGTCGGCGCGGTCAAAGGCTTCAACAACGACCGAACATTCCGAGAAGATAACAGGGATGTTCTCCGGGCCGAGAAGTTCACGATATGCTTCAACGTTTACGTACGGATTGATGCGGTGCAGGTTGCTGGCAAGTGCTTCGACTTTGTAACTGCCGATCTGGTCGATAAAATACTGCTGCCGATTAAGGTTTGAGGGTTCCACGACGTCAAAGTCCGCGATCATCAGTCTGCCGACGCCGACTCTTGCCAGGGCGACCGCCACCGACGAACCAAGACCTCCGACGCCGGCAATTCCCACCACCGCCCGCTTCAAACGGGCATGAACACCGGGTGTATGCCGGGCCGCCATCAGGTACTCCAGCTCCTCTTCCGTCGGCACTTCACCGCGCCGGATCAAGAACAGCTCGTCCCCATCGCTCAATGCCGTCTCCGCCGGCGCCGGAAAGCCGTTCAGGATCAGCACGTCGGCGCCGGCCTTGTAGAGATCCGCAACCGCGCCAAGGGTCAGGCCGTCCATGATATCGGCAGGCTTTTCGTTGATACGGAGGTTCACCGTCTACCCGATCGCCGACTTGAGATCCGCTATCAGGTCGTCCGGGTCTTCCAGGCCGACCGAGAGGCGTACCAGAGTATCGGTGATCCCCTTACGCTCCCGTTCTTCCTTGGGCACCGAGGCGTGCGACATTCTTGCCGGATAGGAAATGATGCTTTCAACCCCTCCCAGACTGACCGCAAAAGCCGCCAGGTGTGAATTTTCCAGTAGTCGCCTGGTCGTTTCATACGAATCCAGTTCGAACGAGAAAACCGCGCCCGGCCCATCGGCCTGAGCGTTATGGACGCTGTAGCCGGGATGTTCGGGAAGCCCCGGATAATGGACTTTGGAAACGCGCGGATGTGCTTTAAGCCATGTGACTATTTTGAGTGTGTTCAGCTGGCTCTGATCCATCCTGACCTTGAGGGTCTTGACTCCCCGCAGCGTCAGGAATGAATCCTGCGGTCCCAGGCCGGTGCCGAAGGCATTCTGGATATAGCGGATCCGCTGCCCCAGTTCCTTGTCTTTTACTACCGAAAAACCGCAGAGAACGTCGCTGTGGCCGTTGATGAACTTGGTGCCGCTGTGCAGGACGATGTCGCACCCCAGTTCCAGCGGGCGCTGCAGGTAGGGGGTCATGAAGGTGTTGTCCACCAGGGTGATGATGCCGTGACGGCGGGCGATTTCGGCCGCTCCGCGCAGGTCGGTGACCTTCAGGAGCGGGTTCGACGGTGTCTCAAGATAGATCCCCTTTGTTTCTGGGCGGATAGCGGCTTCGATGAGGGCGAGATCGGTGGCGTCGACGAAGGTCGAGGTGATCCCCATCCGGCTGAAGATGGTCGAGAGCACCCGGTAGGCGCCGCCGTAGACATCGTCGCAGACGACCAGATGGTCGCCGGGGGAGAAGATCATCAGGGTGGTGGAGATGGCGGCCATGCCGGAAGAAAAGGCCAGACAGTGAGTCCCCCCTTCCAGCACCGCAATCGTGTCCTGCAGCGCCTCGCGGGTCGGGTTGTCGCCGCGGGCATAGTCATATTTGCTGAAATGGTCGACCGAAGTCTGGCGATAAGTTGAAATCTGGTAGATCGGCACGCCGAGAGCCCCGGTCTGCGGGTCGACGGTCGGGCCGCCGTGGATCAGTTTGGTTGCAAGTTTCATGTTATCCCTCCAGCCCTGATAAACAGGATAAGTGCGTTAACGAAATTATTTTCTGCCAAAAAAAGTGCAGAAAACAATTTCTAACTTACTAATGCTTGTCTCAAATCCTCGATCAGGTCATCGCAATTCTCGATCCCGACCGACAGGCGCAGCAGAACGTTGTTGATTCCCAATCTGGCCCGCAGTTCAGGCGGGATGTCGGCGTGGGTCTGCACCTCCGGGAAGGTTATCAGGCTTTCAACCCCCCCGAGACTCTCGGCAAACGAGATCAGGGCCGTCTTCAGCAGAATCTGCTCGACCAGTTCGTGCTTGTCAACCTCAAAAGCGATCATCGCGCCGAAACCGCGCGATTCACGGCCCATCAGGAGGTGATCGGGGTGATCTTCGAGGCCGGGATAATATACCTTCGTGATGCGGGGGTGGGCTTTCAGCCACGCCGCGATCCGTCCGGCATTCTGCTGCTGGCGATCCATCCTGATCCCGAGCGTCTTGATGCCGCGGGTTGTCAGCCATGAATCCTGGGGCCCAAGGACGGCTCCCACCGAATTCTGGTGGAAGTAGACCGTTTCGGCAAGCTGCGGATCCTTGACGGTTACAACGCCGGCTACGGTGTCGTTGTGACCGGCCAGATATTTGGTCGCGCTGTATACGGCGATATCGGCGCCCATGTCGAGCGGACGGAGCAGGTAGGGGGTCAGGAAGGTGTTGTCGGCAATCAGCAGCAGATTATTTTCTTTGCAGAGCATGGAAATCGCCCGGAGATCGGCGAATTTAAGGAGCGGATTGGTGAGGGTCTCGACAAAAACGGCTCTCGTCGCCGGCTGGACGGCCGCGGCAATTGCGGCGTTGTCACTGGTATCGACATAACTGAAGGTGAGGCCGTACTGGCTGAAGATCTTGTCAAACAGACGGCAGGTGCCGCCGTAAAGATCCTCGGTTACGATCAGGTGGTCACCCGATTTAAAAAGCAGCAGCAGGTTGGCGATGGCCGCCATGCCGGACGCATAGGCGAAACCGCGGGCGGCGCCGTCGAGGCGAGCCATGCCGTCTTCAAGCGCCTGCCGCGTCGGATTTCCCGAGCGGCTGTAGTCATAACCGGTGCTCTGGCCCAGTCCCGGATGTCTGAAGGTGGCTGTCTGATAGATCGGCACGGTGACCGCTCCGGTGCGGCTGTCCCATTCAAGTCCTATCTGTACCGCCTGAGTTGCGATGTTCATACAAATATCCTCCCAAAAAGTAAATCCCCTTCCGGGGTGCGGAAGAGGATCTTGTGGATGGCGCTCTTCCTTATCTCCCGAAACCTTTGTAAAGGTTCCGCTGGAATTGGCACCTTGCCAAATGGCTGGTTGCCGCGACGTCACAGGGCCAGTCCCTCGGTCGCTCTCGATAAGAATATGTATGTTGAGTAGATCGGTGTAAAAATATGAGTTAAAAATATCAGTTGTACGGTGAACGTGTCAATAAATATTTTACAATTCCCATACATGGACGGCGAGCGGTTGCCGCGGGATCATATTCCGCCCATGCAGAGGTATTTGACTTCCAAAAATTCTTCAATGCCGTAGCGGGAGCCTTCCCGCCCGACCCCGGACTCCTTCATGCCGCCGAAAGGGGCGACTTCGGTCGATATCAGGCCGGTGTTGATGCCGACCATGCCGTATTCAAGCGCTTCGGCGGTCCGCCATACGCGGCTTATGTCGCGGCTGTAAAAATAGGACGCCAGGCCGAATTCGGTGTCGTTAGCCATCCGAACCGCCTCCTGATCGCTGTCGAATCTGAACACCGGAGCCAGCGGCCCGAAGGTCTCTTCACGGGCCACCAGCATCTCCGGGGTGACATCCACAATGATCGTCGGCTCAAAAAACGTGCCGCCCAGAGCGTGGCGCTTGCCGCCAAGCACGATTCTGGCCCCCTTGGCGGTGGCATCGGCGATATGTTCTTCAACCTTTTCGACGGCCGCCATGTTGATCAGCGGTCCCTGCTGGACGTCTCCGGTCAGGCCGTTGCCGACCTGCATGCCGGCAACGGCATCCGACAGTTTCTGTACAAACAGGTCGTAGACACCGGACTGCACCAGCAGCCGGTTGGTACAGACGCAGGTCTGGCCGGTGTTGCGGTACTTGGAAGCGATCGCCCCCTCGACGGCGGCATCGAGATCGGCATCATCGAAGACTATGAACGGGGCATTCCCCCCCAGTTCCAGTGAAACTTTTTTAACGGTGGCGGCGCATTGCGCCATCAGCTGTTTGCCGATTTCAGTCGATCCGGTAAAAGTCAGTTTGCGGACGATGGGATTGGAAGTCATTTCGTCGCCAATGGCGGCTGCGGAGCCGGTGACGACACTGAAAACTCCGGCCGGAATTCCGGCGCGCTCCCCAAGCTCCGCAAGCGCCAGAGCCGAGAAAGGGGTGGCGCTTGCCGGTTTTACGACCATCGTGCAGCCGGCAGCCAGCGCCGGTCCGGCCTTGCGGGTAATCATGGCAGCCGGAAAATTCCAGGGTGTGATCGCGGCGCAGACCCCTATAGGCTCTTTAATGACAACTATGCGCTTGTCGGCGGTGTGGCCGGGAATTGTGTCCCCGTAAACCCGCTTCCCCTCCTCGGCAAACCACTCGATGAAT
>WNGG01007169.1_pt1 | contig 12635 bp, 7 predicted proteins | sample 5400661 | NCBI WGS metagenome assembly WNGG01 (sample SAMN13153372, study PRJNA577476) | soil metagenome | isolation source: 100 cm soil or saprolite under Garry oak tree replicate 1 | place: USA:California | collected 2016-06-15 | reverse complement strand
GCAAGTAGAGCTTGAGCCTGCTCTATCACCTCATCTTTAGGTTGATGGAGCACATGAATGGGGGCCTCAATCACATTCTCCAGTGCCGTCATGTGTGGAAACAAGTTGAAGCGTTGGAAAACAAAACCAATCTGCGAGCGCATGCGAGCAATATTGGCTTCGCTATCCTCCACTATCCGCCCTTTAACTTCACGATAGCCTACCAGTTGTCCATCCACATAGATGCGCCCACCATCGATCTTCTCCAGGTGGTTAATGCAGCATAATCACAACGACATGCCTGCGCTTGACGGAGAGATCAACGCCGTTCAGCACCGTGAGGTTGCCGAAACGTTTGACGATCTGCTCAGCACGTACCATCTCATTCTCACCAGAGAGCTTTCCATTGGCTGAGGAAGCCGCAGCAAGGTGCCCTGGTTCGGCCATCGCAGGCACAGTGTACATATCAGCCTCACCATAAGTCGCCCCGCAGTTTCCACAAAAGGTTGCGTCTGAGGCTAATTGTGAGCCACATTGCTGGCAGGTACGAGCATTCGAGTTTTCTTGGTCCATCTACTTTACCTCCCACTAGTTAGTGTTTACTCACCAGTGTACCACCATTTCCCGAACCAAAGCCAACCACGCGCTGCGTCCAACCCTTCTTCTCTATGAGCTCGTCTCTGATTATTCGATTGGGGTCCAGGCGGTTCTCGATCCAGTTCTGTATGTACCCCCACACAGTGGTAAGGAACAGGTAGTAGAAGGTGGCAACAATTAGAAGTTCGAAGATGGTGAAGTTTTGCGAGCCATAGACCTTGGCTGTGCCAGTCAGCTCAAGCACTCCAATTATAGAGGCAAGGGACGTCGTTTTGAGCATGTTATTAAATTCATTGCCAAGCGGTGGGACAACCACACGAGCCGCTTGCGGCAGCACTATGCGCCGCATAGCAAGGGAATAGCGCATCCCCAGTGATTTAGCCGCCTCCATCTGGCCTGCCTCTACCGATGTGATACCGGCACGGACAATCTCTGCCATATACGCACCTTCGTTGAGCGAAAGGGCGATGAGTACACAAACATAAGGAGTGAGAAAAGGTGTCAGGTCCTGGGAGATTTGTGGAAGGCCATCAAAGAGGATCAGAATTTGTACCAGCAGCGGGCTACCACGAAAGAGCCAGATATAGAAACGAGCGGGCCAGGTGAGCAAGGGAAACTTTGACATGCGCATCAGGGCAAGGAAAAGCCCAATGATCACACCAGCAAGCTGGGCAACTACCGATAGCCACAGAGTTGTCAAGGCCGCATTGATAAACAAACCGGAGAAGAGGTTTTGCCAGACAGTATCCCAACTAAACACCAGGCACCTCCTTAATAAAAAATTTCTCGTTCTCCAGGTGTTTTTATATACCTGGAGAACGAGAAACGGCTGCTCAGGCTGCGATCACCCGGCGGTCAACCATGGTAATCTCTTCGTTAGTCAGTCCCCACTTTAAGATGAGTTGATGATAGGTGCCATCAGACTTCACCTTGTTAAAGGCTGTCTGCACGGCATTAAACATAGACGTATCGCCCTTACGAATGACAATGCCTTCCAGGCCAGCATTGACGACGGAGCCACCAACATCAAATCGCCCCGGATTCAGCTTAATGTAGTAGTCCGTGACAGGCGAGTCCTGGTAGGTTGCAACCACGCGCTTATTCGCCAGCAAGTTGATGACCTCTGTCTGATCTGTCAAGACGGTCATCTGGATGGCCGGCTTCCCGGCACTTGTACACTTCTTGCTGGCCGCGTTCAGGTCATCCTGCTCGATCGTACCATTCTGAACCCCGACTTTTTTGCCGCACAGGTCATCCACCGTCTTCAGATTCAGCGGATTCCCCTTCTGCACTAACAGCGACTCACCAGCATTGAAATATGGCACGAAATCGAACTTCTTCTTCCGCTCGTCGGTAACGCTCACGGCTGACATAACGATATCAAAACGTTTGGCAGACAGGGCATCAAAGATTGTATCAAAGCTGATCGTGACGATTTTCGCCTTGAGACCCATCTGCTGCGCTACTGCCGTGATCAAATCAATGTCGAAGCCAGCCGCCTGGTGGGTAGTGTTGTCAATGTATTCCTGTGGTGGGTAGGTTGTATCACTCCCAACAGTTAAGACACCAGAAGTAAGCAAATCTGGGCCTTTAGGAGTAGTAGCACCACCACCACCACCACTGCTGCCGCCACAAGCTGCAAGCAGCAGTGAAAGCACCGTCAGGACCCCGACAACGAGCAAACCTGCGGAAGTACGCCGCCCCCGCTTTCTGAGGGAAGAAATCATCATGGGTTACCTCCTTATGAACAGATAGATGCACACAAATGTCCAGGAGAATATGAAACTAGTGTAGCATAGCTAGCATGGGAATCGCAAGGGATCGTTCCTACCGGGGTACGGCGGGCCCAAAGCGACGGTCCGTTTCTGGGTAGGGGGCGATCCCTTGCGGTCGCCCTGGGGCCGCACAAAAATTTGAACCGTATCCGCCCCCTTAGCGCTACCTTCTCCTAACCCTTACTACGTTCTTTCCCTGCTCCGTATCACCATAAAGAAGCAACCTGTATGAAACTCTATCACATTTTTATCACACTGTAAAAAATATATCGGAATATACTGTTTTAAGTGAAATCTTGTGGTACACTATGGAGTGTATTACGGAGTAGGAGAGCAAGAGCCGTTTCATGCCCTGAATAGGGTATTTCCATTCTTGGGAACAGGTTCACCAAACAAAAACCGAGGCGAGAACACAACCCGTAGCTCAGATCACGTTCAGTTGCCCGGAGGGTCGCTTATGCCCATCACTTTCGATCGCAGTATTTGCTGTGACCTGAACGAGACCATCTCGCGTGAATGGCTCGTGACAAACGGTCTGGGGGGATACGCAGCAGGAACAGTTGCAGGCACACTAACCCGCATGCAGCATGGTCTGCTCGTAGCTTCACTGCCAGATATGATTGCGCCTCAGCTGTTGCTGGCAAAGCTTGATGAAGAGGTAGTGTTTGACCAGCGAACCTACGATCTTGGTACCAATGAGTACCGCGATGGAACACTGAATCCCAGTGGCTTCGTACATCTGGAGACCTTTCGCCTCGAAGAAGGTTTTCCTGTTTTCACCTACCACCTGGGAGGCATTGAGGGTATCGAGCTGGAAAAGCGCATCTGGATGCCTCGCGGCCAGAATACAACCTGTATCCAGTATCGTGTTCTACGGACTGCCCCAAATTCTGCTTTAGCGTATGGAAATGCGGGGAACGGGAACAACACAGATTCGGGGAGTAAAGATCGAGCCTCACTCAACATGTCTGGGCGTAACCATGCAGAGGCAGCACAGCAAAACCTTACACTTACGCTTCTGCCATTTTCCGCGTACCGTTCACATTCTCAGCCTCAACATGGTAATAATGATTGGCACTTCCAGGTCAAGTCACTTCAGACTGAAGATGATACGCTTGAAAGTAACCAGGCATCGCTCCCCCCTCTTCCCAAAGGCATAGCAGGTTGTACAATCCGAGCCTGGGATGGTGCTCATCCCTACCATATCCTGGCAGTCGGCCATCCAGAGGGCCAGATAACTTTCCTTCCTACAGGAGTCTGGTACTGGAATTTCCTACGCAGGCACGACAAGGCAGCAGGCCATCCAGCGATAGACGATCTCTATCTTCCCGGCGTTATCCGCGCAAAACTCTGGCCAGGCGAGGAGTCTACCCTGACTATTGTTGTTACCACCGAAGACTTAACATCACAGATATTGAGTGCGAACCAGCTCAATCTCTCTTACAAGCAAGCCATGGAGTATCAACGTAGTCTCTTACAACCTCAACGCTACTTCGGTGAAGGTGGCGAAACCACACAGTATCTACGAGTTCTACCCCTTTCAACTGAGTCGAATCCTCATGGAGAAGGAGAAGAGTTTTTGCGGCTTCTGCTCCACGCTGGGGATTGTTTCCAGGCAAGGCGTGTACTGCCACGCAATGAACTTTCGAGCGGTCCGTTAGCCTTCTTTAATGAAACAAACAGCATACCTCTGCTGGTTCCCAGCTACTATAGCATGGAAGATAACACACGAGATACGCTGATCGCCCTTCCAGGATTGACACTTGCAACAGGACGGTTTGAAGTAGCTGGCCGCATCTTGCGTACCTTTGCACGCTACTTCAAACAAGGCATGCTGCCCGACCGCCTACCAAAACCCGGACAGCCACTGGAAGAGCTTGACTATGGAAGTGTTGATACTACCCTCTGGTACTTCTATGCTCTTGACCACTATTTACGCGCCACCCAGGACTATGAACTATTGGATGACCTCTATCACCGCCTGACTGAAGCCATCCGATGGTATACGCAGGGGACATACAATGGCATACGCATGGATTCTCGCGACGGCTTACTCCAGGCCAACCAGCCAGGGAAAGCTCTTACCTGGATGAATGCCAGAGTTCATAATCACCCTATCACGCCTCGACAGGGAAAACCCGTTGAAGTCAATGCCTTGTGGTTTCATGCCCTGTCCCTGCTCCATGAATGGTCGCACCATCTATATCATGCAGGGCGCATCGGTCATATTCCTCCCGAGCACCAGGATCAGAGCACACAATGCAGAGAAAGCTTTCAGCAGCGCTTCTGGTATGCTCCTGGCGGCTATCTGTACGACGTGGTCGATGGCCCAAATGGCAATGATGCAGCTATCCGTCCTAACCAATTGCTGGCCCTTTCATTACGTCATCCCATACTGGATGAACAGCATCGGCAGAGCGTATTCGAAGTTGTTACCCAGCACCTGCTTACTCCCTACGGATTGCGCACCCTGGCTCCGCAGGAAGCAGGATATCAAGCGCATTTGAAAACTCACCGGCACGATCAGCAACGCGCACTCCACCAGGGCAGCGCCTGGCCCTGGCTGCTTGGACCGTACACAGATGCCATGCTGCGTATCCTGAGCTCGACTATCAGAACTACCTCTGCACAGGATACAAGCTTGCAGCAAGAGTATATCTGGCGAAAGGGCCTGCAACTCCTTGAGCCTTTCCGTAAACAGCTCAATGAAGGCTTCCTGGGAATGATCGGCAATGTATTCGATGGTGATGCCCCGCACACCCCAGGCAACAAAACCGCTTCTGCCATCAGCCTCGGGGAAATCTTGCGTACCTACCACCTCCTGGCCTCCATAAGCACCAGGCATCACAATCATGTACTCCTTGCCTGAATTTGATTTCACCACCAGGTGACTTCTGCACATTCTTCACCACTTGTCCACATTTAGTGTGGACAACTCAAACTTCTGCAAGCCATTTCAGTACCTCTTTTTCATGTCTCATGTCAAATCCTGTTGATTGGTATATCTTTGGAATGTGGACGAAGCGCCTGATGAACCACTTCCAAACGATTTTGACGCAATGATTTACAGGATTTGATATTAACTTCATCCCGGTTGTCGCCTCTTTCACCTTGACCCATTTTCAGGAAGGATATCCCACTTCTCGTTGGTATCATGGCAACGAGGATGGGTAAAGCTTCTTATCCACAATGACAATAAGTGTAACACTCTCCCCCACCCCCACCACAGGCCGATCCACCAAACTTATCCACAACAACAGTGGATAACTTCTCCACATTCTCCACACCACCTCAGACAGTTATCCACTTTTCCACAATACTTATCCACATCTCATCCACAATATCCACAAAGCAACCAGACAAATAAGCATTTATCCACAAAAGATGTGGACAAGTTATCCACATTGTCCACATTCAAGCAAGCTGTGATTTCACTTATCCACACTCTCTGTGGACAAGTTATCCACACTTTCCACATGCCATCAGCCAGGCATAGTTATCCACATTTTCTGTGGATAACTTATCCACACTTTCCACAAGGCAAACGAACGAACACCGATTTATCCACACTCTCTGTGGACAAGTTATCCACATTGTCCACATTCAAGCAAGCAGTGATTTACTTATCCACACTTTCTGTGGACAAGTTATCCACACTTTCCACAAAGCAGGCAGTGATCTCACAGAGTCCGAGGAAACAAGGAAGCAATGATTCGTATTGAAAAATGGGCAGAAAGTGGATAAATGACCCCAAATTGTGGACAACTTCTCAAAAATGTGTAAAAGTCTCCATGGCATATTTTGCACGTTCTGCTTATCCACAATCATGGTGGATAACTTCTCCACATTTTCTTTCAGCGGTGGATAACCATAAATAACTATCCCCATTGCTGTGGATAAGTTATCCCCATTCCAACCCCAACGGTGGATAACTCCTCGCAACTCTCACTGCTCTACCCAAAGTTATCCCCCAATTATCCACCGTCAATCCACTTTTATCCCCATTTTATCCACCGTCTTCAGACCCTGTGCATAACTTATCCCCATACTCTAAAAAGCCATGAGAAGGCCGTTTATACAATTATCGGAAGGCAACCAAAAGGCGTTTTTATCCACTTATCCACTTATCCACATCTCCTACTACGGCTACTAAGTAATATATTACTTAATAAAAATAAGAATCTATAGTAATAGAGACTGTGGATAAGTGGATAACTCGATATTCTTGACTCCCAGGCACTTTGGAGGGTATCATATTAATTGAACATTTGTTTTTCCACCATTTGATGCGTCTTTATTATGTAGGTAAACCTGCCACATAGTACAATCGGTATATTCATCCTCATAACTCCGTACATTCGTGTGAGTTAACGCGACTTTCACAAATATTGCTCGTTATATCAGGTGTAAGAAAACGAATCAGCCCATCTTCTGAAGGTTCCAATCAGCATGGCAGACATTATTGGCGCAATCAAAGCAAAAATTGATGTGGTAGAAGAGATCGGTCTGGTCGTTAAATTACAAAAGTCGGGGAGATCTTTTAAAGGCCATTGTCCGTTTCACAATGAGCGTACCCCCTCGTTCCATGTTTTCGCAGAATCACAGAACTGGCATTGTTTTGGGTGTGGCGAAGGCGGAGATGTCTTCACATTCGTCCAGAAGCAGCAGGGATTGGAATTTCGAGATGCCCTGCTTTACCTGGCAGAGAAGGCTGGCATAGCGGTTGAGGACTATAGCAGTCGCAACCCAGAAGAAGAGCGCGAGGCCAACACTGCCAAAGAACGACTGCGGAAACTAAACGAAGAGGCACTGTTGTGGTTCCACCACATGTTGTTGCGTTCGAAAGAGGCAGCAGAGGCGCGAGCGTACTTACAAAGTCGGGGAATCTCAACTGACTCAGTGATCGCCTTTAGTCTTGGGTATGCTCCAGATCACTGGGACGGGCTATGTCGCTACCTGCTGGGGCGAGGGTATACAGAGCACGAACTGGTCAATGGAGGGCTGGCGCGGGAACGTCTACCGGGAGGGGGCAAAAGTGGCGGGGTCTATGATTACTTTCGCAATCGTATTCTCTTTCCTATTCGGGATATGCGTAGTCGAACGATTGGATTTGGTGGAAGGGCATTAGGTGATGGTCAACCAAAGTACCTGAACTCGCCTCAGACACTTCTGTTCGAGAAAAACAGTGTGCTCTATGCCCTGGATATGGCAAAAGAGGCAATAAAACTCGCAAAGCAAGTCGTTATAGTAGAGGGCTATGTCGATGCCATTATCGCCCACCAGTATGGCACCAAACAAACCGTAGCATGCATCGGCAGCGCCATCACTGAAAAGCACATTCAACAAATTAAAAAACTGACAAAACAGGTAACGCTAGCCCTGGACCCTGATACAGCTGGAGCAACTGCCACCGAGCACGGCATCCAGGAAGCTCTGAAAACCTTTGATCGTACCATCGTTCCTGTGCCCTTATCAGCCAATCCGAGCGGACGTAAATATCACGAACCGCGAGGAATGATCCGACTGGAAGAGCAGGTAGACGCCGAGATCAACATACTGCAACTGCCCGCAGGCGAGGACCCGGATGAGTTTATCAGACGTGACATTTCTGCCTGGAACTATGCAGTGTCTCATCCGCTTCCACTGGTGGATTATTACTTCAAAGTAAGAACCGCCGACCTGGATTTGCGGCAGCCCGCCGCAAAGGCCGAAGCCGCGAAACGGCTGCTTCCCATAATAGGCATGATTTCCGACCGTATCAAACGCGATGCCTACATCCGGGAACTAGCCAGAATGATCAGCATTGATGAACGAACCCTGTATGCTGAATTACAGAAAGTACCAAGGGAACAAAGGCCTACCGGCGTTACCGCACAGAGCGTGCAGAAGGCTTCGCCTCCTGCTGGGGCGCGGGGTGTCCCAACTCTCCCTCCCCAAGCAAACGAAGTCTCAGGGAGCGAAGAACCTGAATGGGCCAGTGAACCGGGGGTGCAGGGAGCTTCGCCTCCTGCCGGAGCGCGAGCATCCGAAGCCTTTGCAAAAGAGGGTGAACCGGGGGTGCAAGGAGCTTTACCTCCTACCGGGGCGCGGGGTGTCCCCGCCTCCCCCCCTTTTTCTCAAAGCGAATCATTGGTCCCCCAAAAGAATTTTGACCAGGGGGTGCAGGGGGCAACCTCCCCTGCCGGATGGCGAGCCCCCGAAGCCCTTGCGAAAGAGGGTGGACAGGGGGTGCAGGGAGCTTCGCCCCCTACCGGAGCGCAAGCCCCCGAAGCCCTTGCGAAAGAGGGTGGACAGGGGGTGCAGGGGGCCTTGCCCCCTGCCGGGGCGCGGGGTGTCCCCGCCCTCCCCCTCTCTCAAAGAGGGCCGCAGGCCCGCAGCAAGAACTCTCAAGGAATCTCAGAAATCGGGGGACTTGACAGAAGTGGAGGAGATAGAGTACAATGGGAAGACTACCTGATTGGGCTACTCTTGCAAAATCCTGGGTTAAATTCCCATGTTTGTGGTATAATAAACGATGGTGACTTTACCGGGACAGACACGCGAGAGTTGTACCACATTCTCAACTCTGTTTATCAACGTGGCTCTTCCTCTACACATCAACCCTTAGAAGAACTTGTGCCTACCGTGTTGCTGGCAACAATAGTCAGGGCACGAAAATGTGTTGAGTCGGGCTCTCCACTCGATGGAGCAGGACTGGTCAGAGTCGCTGTCCAATGTGCCACCCGGCTCAAACGCATACGGCTGGTACAACTAAATACGGAGTTACAGTACCTTATACGCGAGGCAGAAGAAAGCGGTGATGCTACAGCAGTGCGGGAATTCAGACACCGGCTGTTAGCAATTCACAGGCAATTACGAACCATTGATTCAGCAACACAGTTGCAGGGGTAGATTCCTCTCAGGTGTGTATGCTAATTATATCAATCGCAGTGATTTGTGAAATCATCTTTTACCAAGCAGGACGCGAAAACAGGATTTTTTCATTATTCTTTATTATTGTCTGCCTGTTTTCCGAAGGGGGATGCCAGAATGGTGAATCAGGAGCAAGAAGTGATTAGTCTGGTACGCAAGGAGCGTGTGAGCACAGAGTCTTTCAGAAACATGTTAGTCGAACATTTTGCTGATGACCCTCTAGTAAGTGATCAGGAATCTACCTTTATCGACACCATGGGTCATCATGCCGCGACAGGCGGAAGTCTTGTGACTCCCGCTGCTGATGGTGAGGCATATGATGATCTGTTTTCTACACTACAGGACGAAGAGCCTATGGACGCCCTCGATCCGACCAAGGAGCCGCCAGCAGGCTGGGAGCCAGGACCCGAAGATGAAGTAGATACCGAGGTCATGGCAAGCACCAAATGGGATGACGGTTTTGGTATTGTTGTTGCCGATCTGGAGAGCAGCCTGGATGATCCAGTGCGCATGTACCTGCGCGAGATCGGTCGTGTGCCCCTGCTTAACGCTGAAGAAGAGGTAAGGCTGGCACAACGCATGGAGCGTGGTAAGGCCGAGCAACTCAAGCAGAATCCGAATCGGCGTATCGTTGATGATGGCGAGGAGGCCCAGCGTCGCTTGACCGAGGCCAACCTGCGCCTGGTTGTTAGCGTAGCGAAAAAGTATATCGGTCGCGGAATGAGCCTGCTGGACCTGATCCAGGAGGGAAACATCGGCTTGATTCGTGCCGTCGAGAAGTTCGATTACACCAAGGGCTACAAGTTCAGCACCTACGCAACCTGGTGGATTCGCCAGGCCATTACTCGTGCAATCGCTGACCAGGCTCGCACGATCCGTATCCCTGTGCACATGGTCGAAACGATCAACCGCCTGATCCGCATCAGTCGTCGCCTGCTGCAAGACCTGGGACGTGAACCAACGTCCGAGGAGATTGCACAGCAGATGGAGATCACTGCAGAGAAGGTGCGTGAGATCATCAAGGTCAGCCAGGAACCGGTGAGCCTGGAAACGCCCATTGGCGAGGAAGAGGATAGCCACCTCGGTGACTTCATCGAAGACCACACAGCCCTGGCTCCAGCCGATGCTGCCAGCCATCAGCTCCTCAAAGAGCAGGTGGAGGATGTCCTTGACAGCCTGACCGAGCGTGAGCGCAAAGTGCTTCAACTGCGCTTTGGACTCGACGACGGTCGTGCTCGCACGTTGGAGGAAGTAGGCAGAGAGTTCAAGGTAACTCGTGAGCGTATTCGCCAGATCGAGGCCAAGGCTCTGCGCAAACTCCGCCATCCCAGCCGCAGCCGCAAGCTCAAGGACTACCTGGACTAAATCCAATATCCGACCACACAAAAGGGACGCGACGAATCGCGTCCCTTTTGTGTGGTCAAGAACTCGAACTGACATCCCCTCAGAACTGGGGGTGCAGGGGGCTTTGCCCCCTGCCGGGGCGCGGGGTGTCCCCGCTTGCTCTTTCTTCCCTCAAGGAGGGCCGCAGGCCCGACCAAATACTTATGAGGGGATGTCAGTTCGATTTATCGCGCTCTGCTTGCCCTCCTCCGAACAATCCCAAACATTGCAATTCCAACACCCACCAGCAACACCAACGACAGAAGAATCTGACCTGCTCCCACCGACCAGACCGACGATTTCTGTGAACGATTACCATCAGCCACAGCCATCGGAGGTGTCCCAAAGGGAGCCAATCGGATCACACCTGCAGGGGTAATCCCCAGATCATACGTAACCGCCGTATCTGGTGCATCAAGACTCAGATACGTCAACCAGCTATCCGAGCGCACCCAGCTCATATTGCGATCGGTTGACAGATCATGGAAGAGAGTCGGAGTCAGCTTTTCCTGGAAGGCAACCTTAAAGCCAGGCGCACCAGGAATATCGTTACCTACTGGAGACTGCCTGAATCTCAGGGCAAAATCACTTGTGTAGATCGGCTCATCGGTCAACATATACAGATCGGCCTGGACTTGTTGATCCTCGAGCGCCAACACTTCGAGAGGCACCCATGGATGCGCCGTCTTCATAGTAATCAGCACCGGTGCCCCGTCTCCCTGAAGTTGGCCGCGTGCCCTGGCAGCCGCAGTATCATACTTCGCCGCCATGAAAATCGGGCTTCCCTTTGCGTAACCAAGCAAATGGGCACGCGTCTCATCACTCAGAAAGAAACCATTATCGGTCGCCCAGTTCAGCACCTCCTGACCACTGCCTCGGATAACCGTGATATTCAGTGCTTCAACCTTCACCTGCTGCAGCACCTGTGCTTTGTCAGCCACTCCTGCAGCAGTAGCAAAAGGAAAATGATCACCTAAAAGTACAGGATGTGTTTCTCGGAAGAGGCGCTGCAGTGTCCATGCACCACCCTCCTCAATCTTAAGTGGCACAGCTGGCAACGGAACAATCCAACCCAAATTGGAAACATCCCCCTGGTACGTAAAGCTCGTCATATACCGCTCGATCCCATCATGCCAGGCCACCAACGTAGTAGCCCGTGAGAGCCGCACCGCCCCATTCGGTGCAACCAATCCCCCGCATGCCAGAGCAGGGAGAGCCTGTGTGGCAACTAATCCCAGGGCGAACATAAGACCAATCGCCAGAACACGGAATTTCTTGAGCATCAGAGACATCGTGAGTGGGTCCTCCTTTTTACTTCCCTCTTCAGGGTGAGATTTCATCGTTCCCCCACATTTGGGAGTTCATCCACCTTGACGTTGCTGGTCAAGGAAAAGTTCCCTGTTTATTGGACATTTTAGTAAAGAAGCATGAGTGGTGGAGAGACTTATTTGGAAACCAGAGGTTCTACCTTAAAATTTCCCAATCAACTGATTGACAAACACAAATTTGTGTGCTATCATCTAATCAACTGATTGATAAACAGGAGGTTAAACGGATGAGTGAGCCTGTGGCAAATATTGAAGATGTGGAGAATACTACTAAACGCCTGGAGAGAGCGCGAACCACACATGGCGACGAACGGCGTCGCTCATTGGTGCTGGCGGCTTATGATCTGATCGCGGAGAAAGGATTTGAGGATCTGCGCACGCGGGATGTGGCCATGAGGGCGGGAGTGAATATTGCTACGCTGCATTATTATTTTGCGAGCAAAGAAGATTTGATCGATGGGGTAGTGGATTATCTGCTGGACCTGTTCAGTTCGGAGGCATCGCAGGACCTGCAACTGGATTTCTCCACACCACTAGGGCATTTGCACGCCATGTTTCGGAATACAGTCTACCGCATGCGCACGATGCCGAAGATGTTCATCGTGCTGGGGGAGCTAGTAATGCGCTCCCAGCGTCACCCAGAGCTTGAGAGAGCAATGCA
>WNGG01024747.1_pt1 | contig 12637 bp, 16 predicted proteins | sample 5400661 | NCBI WGS metagenome assembly WNGG01 (sample SAMN13153372, study PRJNA577476) | soil metagenome | isolation source: 100 cm soil or saprolite under Garry oak tree replicate 1 | place: USA:California | collected 2016-06-15 | reverse complement strand
CCCGGGAGGTGCACGATGACCTTGAGGCTGTCGCGGGTGAGACGCTGGACGGCGGCGTCGGGGCCGCGGACGACGACGGACACGCGGGCCGGCGTCACCACGAAGCTGGTGAGCGCGCCCGCGCCGCTCTCGACCGGGATGCCCGCGAACGAGCGCTCGTGGATGATGCTCAGATCCCCCGAGACCGTCACCTCCTTGGGCGCGATGCGGACGATGCCGAGCGGGGCGGTGTCGATCGGGACGGTGCGGGTGAACGGGCCCGTGACGTTGGCGATCTCGGTGGGGACGGTCGTGACCGACTCGATCGCGGCGAGGGCGCGGTCCGAGCCGACGATGCGGGCCATGCTCGGCGTGATGGCGAGGCCACCCTGCATCTGGTAGCCCGATTCCGCGACGATCCGCACCAGCGGCACGATACGCACGTCCTTGCCCGCGACGGAATCGAGCCGGATCACGAGGTCCCGCGGCGAGATCTCGGCGACCTGGACGTCGGCGCCCTTGGGGATGTCGATGTCGCTCGCTTTGAGGCTCACGCTCCACACCCCCGCCGTGAGGGTGTCGGGCACGCGCAGGTTGATCGGCCGCAACGAGCGCAGCCGCAGCATTTCGCTGCCGCGGCCGCTGAGCAGGACCGACACGCTGGGCGGCGCCTCGAGCAGGGCGCGCCCCGGCGGCGGCAGCACGGCGAGCCTCAGCGTGAACGACTGCGTCACCGGCTGCTGCGCCGCCACAGCGACGTAGAGCATCAGGGCGAGCGCCAGCGCGGCCAGCTTGATCGGCAAGTTGCGCGTGATGAGGCGCGTCAGGCTACCGCTCATCGAGGAGCCGCCGGACCAGGGTTTCGTTCACCGGGCCGTCCCACTCCGCCGGCCCGATCACCTTCTTGACGATGCGACCGTCGCGATCGATCACGAAGCTCTCGGGTACGCCCGTCGTCTGGTAGCGCTGCTGGATGTCTCCGGCCTGGTTGTGGAGGACGTCGAACGACAGCCCCAGCTCGCGCACGAACGCGTCGACGACCGTGGAATCGTCCTTGTCCACGCTGACGGCGACGACCCGGAAATCGGTGCCCGCGAATTTCTTCGAGAGCCGCTCCAGCGCCGGCATCTCCACGCGGCACGGCAGGCACCACGTCGCCCAGATGTTGACGAGGATCGGCCGGCCGCGGTAATCGTCGAGCGTCGCAGGGCGCCCGGTGCGCAGGTCGGTCGCGGTGAACGCCGGCGCCTTTGAGCCCACCCCCAGGAGGGCCAGCTGCGGCCGCAGGCGGATGATCAGGACCACCGCGAAGATTGCCGTGGTCACGATTCCCGTCACCACCGCCCACTGCCGCTGCGTGCTCATACGGCTACCAGACAGCGCCGCCGCAGCTCGGCCACCTCGCGGCCGGGGTCCGCGCTCGCGAACACCGCGTTGCCCGCCACGAACGTGTCCGCTCCCGCGGCGTGCGCCTCCGCGATCGTCTCCGGCGTGATGCCGCCGTCCACCTCGACGAAGGCCCGCGACCCGTGCGCCGTGAGGAGGGCGCGGGCGCGCCGGATCTTGTCGGTCGAGCCGGGGAGATAGCTCTGCCCACCGTAACCCGGGTTCACCGTCATGATGAGGAGCAGGTCCACGTCGTCGAGCACCTCCTCGGCGAGGGCGAGCGGCGAGGCGGGATTGAGGGCGAGCCCCGCCAGCAGATCGCGCTTGCGGATGGCGTCCAGGTGCCGTTGCACGTGGGTCGTCGCCTCGGGATGGAAGGTGAGCACGGATGCGCCGGCATCCGCCATCGCGGCGATGTAATGCTCGGGCTCCTCGACCATGAGATGCACGTCGATCGGCTTGTCGGTCAGCTGGCGCAGGGCCGCGACCATGTTCGCGCCGAAGGTGAGGTTCGGCACGAAGCGGCCGTCCATCACGTCGACGTGCAGCCAGTCGGCGCCGCCGGCCACCACCTGGCGCACCTGGTCGGCGAGCCGGGTCAGGTCGGCGGCGAGGACGCTGGGCGCGATGCGGATGCCGTTCGTCATTGTGGGCTCCGGGCCACGACGATGTCCACGGCGGTCCCGGGCGGCGCGAGGGTGCCGGCGGCCGGCCGCTGCCCCACGACCGTGCCGGGGCTCGCGTCGGAGGTGCGCCGCCGCGTCACGCTGCCGAGCTGCAGCGCTTCCATCTCGAGACGCACGCGCGCGTCGGCCTGGCTCATCCCCAACAGGTCGGGCACGGTGATCGTCGCCTCGCCGCGGCTGATCACCAGCGTCACGCCCGTGCCGGGCGGGAGCGCGTCACCCGCGGCGGGGCGCGTCAGGCCGACCACACCGGGCGGCACCCGCGGCACCTGGATCGACTCCACCTGCGCGACGCTCAACCCCGCGGCCGTGATCAGGCGGCGGGCGACCGACCCATCCAGCCCCGTGACGTCGGGTACCGGAATCTTGGGCGGTCCGGCGCTCGACACCAGGGTCACCCGGCCGTCCGCGATGGCGCTGACGCCGGGCGGCGGATCCTGCCAGATGACGATGCCTTGCGGCGCGCTGGGGTGCGGCTCCGTCCCGCCGTCCACGACCTGCAGGCCGGCCTCGCGGATTTCGCGGGCCGCGTCCTGCACCGCCAGACCCAGCACGCGCGGCACCGTCTGCCGGGCGTGGAGGATCGGCGTGGGGAACACGAACAGGAAAGCGGTGAGGTAGCCGAGCAGCACCATCCCCAGAACGATCAAGGCCCAGCGCGTCCCCGTGCGGCGCTCGCCGAGATTGGGCATCCGCCAGTCGCGCACGGGGGGAATGTGCCGGCGGAATTCCATCAGGCGCTCCGCACCAGCCGGGCGGCGTACGCGCCGTCCATGCCGTGACGATGGGGCAGCGACTGGAAGTCGCCCGCGGGCGTGAGCAGGTCCGCCGCCACCGCCCCGGCGGCGGGTGCGCGCGCGAACTCCGCGTGCTCGGTCAGGAACGCCTCCACCACATCCGTATTCTCCTCCGGCTCCAGGGAGCAGGTCGCGTACACCAGCACGCCCCGCGGTCGCACCAGCCGCGCCGCCGCCCCGAGCAGACCGCGCTGGCGGCCGGCCGCGCGGGTGATGGCGCGCTCAGTCACGCGCCAGCGGGCGTCCGGGTGCCGCGCCATCGTCCCGGTCGCGGTGCACGGGGCGTCGACGAACACGGCATCCCAGCCGGATCCCGCGAACGGGGCAGCCAGAAGATCGGCACACAGCACGCGGATCGCCACTCCGGCGCGACGGGTCGTGTCCGCGAGGCGGGCGATCCGGTCCCGGCGGACGTCCCCGGCGACGACCCGCGCCCCCAACCGCTCCAGCGTCACGGCCTTGCCACCGGGCGCCGCGCAGGCGTCGTACACCCGGGCCCCGGCAGGGATCGCCGCGAACCGGCACACGAGCGCATGGGCGGGGTCCTGGACGATGAAGCCGCCCTCGGCAAATCCTGGTAACTGCGGGGGAAGGGGGAAGGGGGACCGGATCCCGGCATCGAACGGCGCGTCGGTGATCTCGACACCTGCGTCCCGAAGGCGACTGTGCAGCGTCTCGCGATCCCACCGAGCCGGTTGCAGCGTGAGCGTCGGCTTGGTGTCGTTCCAGGCGACGAGCCGGTCCGTTGCTTCCGCGCCGAACTGGCGGCACCACCGTTCGAGCAGCCATGCGGGGTGGGTGGCGGCCCCTTCCCCCTTCCCCTTTCCCCCTTCCCCGCGCCGCGCGAGCCGTCGCAACGCTTGATTGACATACCGCGCCGCCGCCTCCCCCGCCGTCTCCCGCGCCAGCTCGACACTGGTCGAGACGGCGGCGTGCGCAGGGACGCGATCGAGAGCGCGCAGCTGGTAGGCGCCGAGGCGCAGGATGTCGTGCAGGCGCGGGTCGGCGCGCGTGATGTTCAGAGCGTCGTCGAGCTCGGCGCGGCGCCGCAGCACGCCGGCGGAAAGCTCGTAGGCGAGGCGGCGGTCGCGCTCAGCGAGGGCGGCGAGATGGCGGTCGCGGGCGTCGTTGAGGGTGGCCCCGGCGCGGACCGCCTCGAGGATCTCCAGCGCCGCGCGGCGTGCGGCGGTCGCGCCCTTAATCCAGCAACCCCTCGAGCGGCGAGGACGGCATCGCGACGTCCCGTTTGGGCATGCGGCCGGCGAGGAACGCGACGCGGCCCGCCTCGACGGCGAGGCGCATCGCGTGGGCCATCGCCACGGGCTCCTGCGCGGCGGCGATCGCCGTGTTCATGAGGACGCCGTCCACGCCCTGCTCCATCGTGAGGCAGGCGTCCGACGCGGTGCCGACGCCGGCGTCCACGACGACCGGAACCTTGAGCCGGCGCTTGATCGTCCGCACGGTGACGGGATTGAGCAGGCCCAGCCCGCTGCCGATCGGCGAGGCGAGCGGCATCACCGCCGCGCACCCGGCGGCCTCGAGCCGCAGAGCGGTGATCAGGTCCTCGTTGGTGTAGGCGAGGACCTTGAACCCTTCCTGCACCAGCACGCGCGCCGCTTCCAGCAGCCCCTGCACGTCGGGGAGCAGCGTCTCCTGGTCGCCGATCACCTCGAGCTTCACGAACTCGTTGAACCCAGCCTCCCGCGCCAGCCGCGCGTAGCGGACCGCGTCCTCGGCGGTGTAACAGCCGGCGGTGTTGGCGAGCAGGAAGAAGCGCTTGGGGTCGAGGTGGTGCAGGATGCTGTCGTCCCGCGACCGGTCGAGATTCACGCGCCGCACGGCGACGGTCACGATCTCGGCGCCCGACGCCTCGATCGCCCGCGTCATCGTGTCGTTGTCGGGATACTTGCCGGTGCCGACCATGAGGCGCGACTGGAACGTGCGCCCGCCGACGATGAACGGCGTGTCCCCCCCCCGGAGCGCGGCGACCGCGGTGGCCATCACCCACCTCCCACGAAATGCACCAGCTCGATGGCGTCCCCGGCCGAGACTGGCGTCTCGCCCAGGGCGGGCCGGCGCACGATGCGGCGGTTGTGCTCGACGACGACGGTGCGGGGGTCGAGCGCCAGCTCCGCGAGCAGCTCGAGCAGGGTGACGCCCGGCCGCACGGTCCGCGGTGATCCGTTTACGACGACTTCCATAACGCCTCCAGCATCTGCCGGGCCGCAACGGCGGGCTCGGTCGCGTCCCACAGGGCCCGGATGGCGGCCCCGCCGTGGGCGCCCGCCTCCCGCACTTCACTGGCGTTCCGCGCCGTCACCCCGCCGATCGCGATGACCGGAATGACCGGAAGGCCGAGCGCCACGATGTCGCGCAGCGGCCCCAGCCCCAGGGGCGGGCGGTCCGGGTGCGTCGCGGTCGGGAACACGGGCCCTGCCAAAAGATAATCGGCCCCCCCAGCCTGGGCGGCCTCCGCCTCGGCGAGGTCGTGCACCGACCTGCCGATCCACCACCGCGCTGAGAGCCGGCGCGCCTCTTCGGGCGACAGGCTGCCGGGGGTGAGCTGTACACCATCGGCGCCGACGGCGAGGGCGATGTCGAGGCGGTCGTTGACGAAGAGGCGCGTAGGGGCGTAGAGGCGTAGGCGCTGAGCGAGCTCGTAGTGCTCCAGCCCGGACAACGAATGGCCGCGGGCGTGGAGGGCGAGGTCGGCGCCGCCGCCGGCCGCCAGCTCGCGGGCGATGTCGCCCAAGTCGGGGCGGCGGGCGATGCGCTCGTCGGTGATGGCGTGCAGTCTCGGGAGCGGCGGCCTCACACGAACTGCTGGCCCGCCCTGACCCCGCGACCGCGGATCCAATCGGCGGCGGTCATGCGGGACTTCCCGGTCGGTTGGACCTCGCCGACGACGACCGCCCCGTCCCCGGCCGCGACCAGTAATCGGTCGCCGGTTTCCAGGACGGTGCCTGGTTTGCCGGCCCGGTTGGCGACGCTGGCGCGAAACAGTTTGACCTCCTGGCCGTCGAGCGTCGTCCAGGCTCCGGGTTTCGGGTCGAGGGCGAGGGTGGCACGCGTGACGGCATCCGGGCCGGCGTCCCAGTCGATGCGCGCCGTCTCGCGGGTGATCTTCGGGGCGTAGGTGGCGCGCGCCTCGTCCTGGGGGACGGGCTGGACCAGGTTCTGCTCCATCAGCGCGAGCGCCTCGATCAGCGCCTGCGCGCCCATCTCGGCGAGGTGCCCGGACAGCTCGCCTCCGCTGATGTCGTTGGGAATGCGATGCGGCAGCTGGTGCAGGATCGGGCCGCTGTCGAGACCGGCCGTCATCTGCATGATGGTGACGCCGGTCTTGTCGAGGCCGCGCAGGATCGCCCACTCGATCGGCGCCGCGCCGCGGAGCTCGGGGAGCAGCGACGGGTGGACGTTGACCATGCCGCGCTTCGGGATCGCCAGCAGCTCCGGCTTCAGCAGGTGTCCGTAGGCGACGACCACGCCGACGTCGGGCGCGAGGCGGCGCATCTCGGCGAGAAACTCCGGCGTCGACGGCGGTTCGGGCTCCAAGACGGGGACGTCTTCTTCCAGCGCCGCCACCTTCACGGGGGAGGGCACGAGGGTCGAGCGCGAACGGCCCTGCGGCTTGTCGGGGCGGGTGACCACGGCGGTGACGTCGAACCCTTCGCCCAGCAGCGCCTCGAGCGACGGCATGGCGAATTCGGGCGTGCCGAAAAAGACGACGCGCACCCTAGAGCTCGCCGGCCGGCTCGGGCGTCACGTCCTTGATGTACCCCTTCTTTCCCTTGCGCGCCTTCTTCCATTTGGCGACGAGGAGGCTGCGCTTCACGGCGCTCAGGTGGTCGAGGAACAAGACGCCGTCGAGGTGGTCGATCTCGTGCTGGACCGCGCGGGCCTTGTAGCCGCCCACCTCGGCGCGGTACGTCTGGCCGTCCCGGTCCAGCGCCTCGACCACCACGCGCATCGGCCGCTCGACGTCGCCGAAGATCTCCGGGATCGAGAGGCAACCCTCCTCGCCGATCTCGGTCTCGGCGCTGCGCTCGACGATCACCGGGTTGATCAGCACCAGCGGCGGGGGGTGCTCCTCGCCCACGTCCACGACGGCGACGCGCTGCGCGACCCCGATCTGGTTGGCGGCGAGGCCCACGCCCTTGGCGGCGCGCATCGTCTCGAACAGATCGTCCACCAGCCGGCGCACGGCGTCGTCGACGCGGGCCACGGGGGCCGAGCGTTGGCGCAAGGCCGGCGAGCCGAGCAGATGGAGGCTGCGAACCGTCACGACACCTTCGCCTCCGCGGCGCGCTTGGCGATCGTGGCGATGTTGCCGCGCAGCACCACGAGCTTGGCCTCGCCGCTGCGGATCGTCACCTCGCTGTCCTTCAGGTGCACGACCTCCCCCACGATGCCGCCCGAGGTCACGACCTGGTCGCCGCGTTGCAGCGTCTCGAGCAGTTTCTTGTGCTGCTCCTGCTGGCGACGCTGCGGCCGGAGAATGAGGAAGTAGAGGAGCGCGAAGATTACGCCGAGCTGCAGCAGCAGCAGCCCCATGCCGGGACCGGCGTTGCCCGACGGAGCCATCAGCAGCAGGAACAGGCCTCGAACAGTCACGTCGTTTCCCCTTGGGTGTAGCGGCGTCGCCACTCGGCGGCCCACCGCGCGTAGTCGTCCGCCCCTCCCCGAATGGCCGCCCGCATCTCCGCGGTGAGCCGGATCAGGTAGCGGACGTTGTGGAGCGAGAGGAGCCGGAGCCCGAGCAGCTCCTCCGCCGCGAACAGGTGCCGCAGGTAGCCGCGCGAGAACGTAGTGCAGGTCTCGCAGTCGCACGTCGGATCGAGCGGCCGCGGATCGTCACGATGCGCCGCGTTGCGGATGTTGAGCGGGCCGTCGGCCGTGTACGCCGCGCCGTTCCGCCCGTTGCGGGTCGGGGCGACGCAGTCGAACAGGTCCACACCGCGCGCCACCGCCGCCACCAGGTCCTCGGGAAACCCGACGCCCATAAGATAACGGGGCACGGCGGGCGGCAGCCGGGGCTCGAGCTGCTCCAGCGTTTCGTACATCACGGCCTTGGGCTCGCCCACCGACAGCCCGCCCACAGCGAGGCCGGTCCAGGAGCCGATCGCGAGGACGCGGTCCAGCGCCTCGAGGCGCAGCGCCTGGTGCGCGCCGCCTTGGAGGATGGGCCAGAGAGTCTGTAACTGCGACGGAAGGACGGAAGGACGGAAAGGGGTTGTCGTATCAGCCCCGGAAGTGGCATCCCCCTTCCGTCCTTCCGTCGTTCCGTCGCCTTTCTTCAGCTCCGCATGTCGGCGGGCGCACCGCTCTAACCACTTCAGCGTTCGTTCCAAGGCATCCCGTGCAGAGGTGAGATCGGCCCCCCCCGGCACTACGTGATCGAACGCCATTGCGACGTCGGCGCCGAGGGCCCACTGGATTTCCACGGCGCGCTCCGGCGTCAGGGAGCGGCGCGACCCGTCCACGTGGCTCTGGAACTCGACGCCGTCGTCGCTCACCGTCCGCGACCCCTCCAGCGAGAACACCTGGAACCCCCCGGAGTCCGTCAGCAGCGGCCGGTCCCAGCCCATGAAGCGGTGCAGGCCGCCGAGCCGGCCGACGACGTCCTCGCCGGGGCGCACGTGCAGGTGGTAGGTATTGGCGAGCACCAGCGACGCGCCGGCGGCGCGCAGATCGTTGGGCGAGAGCGCCCGTACCGTGCCCTGGGTGCCGACCGGCATGAAGCACGGAGTCTGCACCTCCCCGTGCGGAAGCGTGAGCGTCCCCGCCCGCGCGGATCCGCTCGTGGCTTGAAGAGAAAACTCGAACACTCTAGATCACCGCCATCGCATCGCCATAACTGTAGAACCGGTACCGCTCCTTGATCGCTTCACCGTACGCCCTCATCACCGCCTCGAACCCGCCGAAGGCGCACACCAGCATCAGCAGCGTGGACCGCGGCAGGTGGAAGTTGGTCAGCAGCCGGTCCACCGCGCGGCAGCGGTAGAGAGGATAGATGAAGAGGCGCGTCTCGCCAGCCCCCGCCTGCACGCGGCCCGCCGCGTCGGCCACCGTTTCCAGGGTCCGGACCACCGTGGTGCCGACGGCCCACACCGCACCGCCGGCCGCCCGGCGTTGATTGATGAGCGCCGCGGCCTCTTCGGCCACCTCGTAGATCTCCGCGTGCATCGGGTGGCGGGCCAGCTCCTCGACTTCCACCGGCTTGAACGTCCCCGGACCGATGTGCAGGTCCACGGTGGCGATGGCGGTCCCTTTCCTCTTTATGTCGTCAAGCTGCGGCGGCGTGAAATGCAGCCCGGCGGTGGGCGCGGCGACGCTGCCCTCGTGGGCGGCGTACACCGTCTGGTAGCGCTCGCGGTCGGCGGTCGTCGGCGCCCGCTTGATGTACGGCGGCAGCGGTACCTCGCCGTAGCGGGCAAGCGTGGCGCGGGCATCCAGTGCGCCGACGAACCGGATGCGCCGCAGCCCCCCGCCCAGCACCTCGAGGACCTCGACCGCGCTGTCGTCACCGAACACGACCCGGCGGCCCGGCTTGAGCTTGCCGCCGGGATGGCCCATGGCGGTCCAGGTCCCGTCCGCGAGCTCGCGCACGAGCAGGATCTCGGTGCGGCGACCCGCTCCCCGCTCCCCGTGCAGTCTGGCCGGAATCACCTTCGACGTATTGAGCACCACCACATCTTCTGGCCGGATCAGCCCGGTGAGGTCCGTGAACCGCCGGTGGGTGACTGCCCCTGACGCGCGCTCGAGCACCAGCAGGCGGCTGGCGCTGCGGTCGGCGAGCGGCTCCTGGGCGATCAGCTCGGCGGGGAGATCGTAGGCGAAGTCGGAGGCGCTACCCGTCAAAGATCGTTTGCTGCTCTGTCGTCTTGGGTGGCGTGTAGCCGAAATGGCGATAGGCGGTGGGGGTCGCGCAGCGGCCGCGCGGCGTGCGCGCGAGGAAGCCTTGCTGCATCAGGAACGGCTCGTACACCTCCTCGAGCGTGCCGGGGTCCTCGCCCACGGCGGCGGCGATCGTCTGGATGCCGACGGGGCCGCCCTCGAACTGCTCGATGATGGTCCGCAGGATCCGCGCATCCATGTCGTCCAGCCCGAACTCGTCCACGTCGAGCCGCTTCAGCGCCTCGAGCGCCACCGCGGCGGTGATCTTGCCGCCGGCGCGCACCTGCGCGTAGTCGCGCACACGCTTGAGGAGCCGGTTCGCGACGCGCGGCGTGCCGCGGCTGCGCCGCGCGATCTCGGCGACGCCGGCCACGTCGGCCTGGACGCCCAAGATCCCCGCCGAGCGGGTGATGATCTGCGCGAGATCGTCGGGCGGATAGTACGAGAGCCGCTCGACCAGGCCGAAGCGCGCGCGCATCGGCGGCGTGAGCAGGCCGAACCGCGTCGTCGCGCCGATCAGCGTGAAGCGCTCCAGCCGCATCGGGAGGGTCTGCGCGTGCGGCCCGTCGGCGATGCGCACGTCCACCCGGAACTCCTCCATCGCGGGGTAGAGGAATTCCTCCAGCGCCGGGCGCAGGCGGTGGACCTCGTCGATGAAGAGGATGTCGCCGGGCTTCAAGGCGGTGAGCATGCCGACCAGGTCACCGGGGCGCTCCAGCACGGGGCCCGACGTGACGCGGATGTCGACGCCCAGTTCGCGCGCCATCAGCATCGCCAGCGTCGTCTTGCCGAGGCCGGGCGGGCCGAAAAACAGGGCGTGGTCAAGGGGCTCCTGGCGCTGTTTCGCGGCGTCGATCGCGATCTGCAGCGACTCCTTCACCTTCGCCTGGCCGACGAACTCGTCGAGCCGCGACGGGCGCAGCGCCGCGTCGCTGACGCGCTCCTCGGGGAGCACTTCGGGGGTGGTGATCTCGGAACGCACGATCGCTACTTGGGCTGCGCCCGCCACCGCACCGGCCGCGACTCGGCTTCGATCTGGTGGCGCGTGTGGCAGGTGTAGCACTCGTCCTCGGCGCGGGTCGCGCTGATCGGCACCAGCCGCCGGTTGGTCGACCCGCAGCGCGTGCAGATCCATTCCGCGGTCGTCATGGGGTCCGTCATCTCTCGGTCAGGAGTTGCAGCGCCCGCCGCACCAGCGCCTCGGCGTCGAGAGCCTTGCCGCCGTCGTTCCCCAGCGCCCGGCGCAGCGCCTTGTCCGCCTCGACGGTCGTATAGCCCAGCTGTTCCAGCGCGCGCAGCGCTCCGGCGGCGGGTCCACCGGCGGCCGGCGCGCCCGTGTCGGCCTCGCCCACAAAGTCGCCGACCTTGTCGACCAGTTCAAGCGCCAACCGCTCGGCGGTCTTGCGGCCGATGCCGGACACCGAGCTCAGCGTCGCGATGTCGCGTCCCTTGATGGCGCGGGCGGCGCGCGCCGCCCCCAGGGCCGAGAGCACGGTGATGGCGAGCTTGGGCCCGACGCCGCTGACGCCGAGCAGTCGCTGGAAGAAGCGCCGCTCCCCGCCCTCGAGGAACCCGCACAGCGACCAGCCGTCCTCCCGGACGACCAGCTCGGTGACGAGCGTGACCGCGGCACGACGACCTCGTAAGCGACGCCACCCGCCGTCTCGATCACCACGCGGTCGCCGCTCTTGGTGGCGAGCCGGCCCGCGACGCTGGCGATCACGCGCGGATGATGCAGGTCAGCGCCACGGCGACGCCGTCCGCCGCGTCCGCGGGCCGCGGCGCCGCCCGCAAATGCAGCAGCCGCGCTACCATGGCGCCGACCTGCGCCTTGGCGGCGCCGCCGGCGCCCACGACGGTCTTCTTCACGGTCGCGGGCGGATACTCGGTGATGGTGAGCCCCTCGCGTTGCGCGGCCAGCAGCACCACGCCGCGCGCGTGGCCGAGCACCAGGGTCGTGCGGACGTTCTTATGATAGAAGGCGTTCTCGATGGCGAGGTGGGTGGGCCGGTGCCTCTTGATCAAGTCGGCGATGCCGTCATGCAGCTCGTGGAGGCGCCGGGGGAGGGACGTGCCGCGGGCGAAACGGATGACGCCGCACTCGACGAGGTGCCCGAAGCCGGGCGCGCCGTTGCCGGTCTCGACGATGCCGTAGCCCGTGACCGTGGTGCCCGGGTCGATGCCCAGGACCTTCACGTCACCCGGTCACCGCGGCGAGCGCTTCCGCGTCGATGTCGAAGTTCGAGAATACGCGCGCGACGTCGTCCATCTCTTCCAGCGCCTCGATGAGCTGCAGCAGCCGCTTGGCGTCCCCGCCCTGGACCTTCACGGTGCTCTTGGGGATCATCGCCACCTCGGCGCTCTGGACGGGGATCCGGTTGGCCGTGAGCTGGTCGTGCACCGCGTGCAGGCGATTGACCGGCGTCGTGATCAGGAACACGTCGCCGTCGCGGGTCAGATCGTCCGCCCCGGCGTCGAGCGCCGCCTCGAGCGCCTGGTCCTCAGAGGTCTTCGTCGCGTCCACGGCGATCTGCCCTTTGCGCTCGAACATCCACGCCACCGAGTTCGCCGCCCCCAGGTTGCCGCCGTGGCGGGTGAAGACGTGCCGGATGTCGGCGACGGTGCGGTTGGGATTGTCGGTCGTCGCCTCGATGAGGATCGCCGCCCCGCCGGGGCCGTAGCCCTCGTAGGTGACCTCCTGGTAGACGACCCCCTCCAGCTCGCCGGTGCCCTTCTTGATGGCGCGCTCGATATTGTCCTGCGGCATGTTCTCGGCCTTGGCGGCGTCGATGGCGGTGCGGAGGCGGGGGTTGCCGGCGGGATCGCCGCCGCCCTGCTTGGCGGCGATGGTGATCTCGCGGATCACCTTGGTGAAGGCGGCCCCGCGCTTCT
>WNGG01006875.1_pt1 | contig 12637 bp, 10 predicted proteins | sample 5400661 | NCBI WGS metagenome assembly WNGG01 (sample SAMN13153372, study PRJNA577476) | soil metagenome | isolation source: 100 cm soil or saprolite under Garry oak tree replicate 1 | place: USA:California | collected 2016-06-15 | reverse complement strand
AGCTCACCCCCTGATGTTCACGAAGGTGCTCGTCGCGAACCGCGGGGAGATCGCCCTGCGGGTCATTCGCGCGTGCAAGGAGCTCGGCCTCGAGACGGTGGCGGTGTACTCGGAGGCCGATCGCGAGTGCCTGCACGTGCGCTTCGCCGACGACGACGTCTGCTTCGGCCGGCCGCCGGGCCGCGACAGCTATCTCAACATTCCCCGCATCATCGCCGCCGCCGAGATCACCGGTGCCGACGCCATCCATCCCGGCTACGGCTTCCTCGCCGAGAACGCGGAGTTCGCCGAGATCGTCGGGGCGTCCAACATCACGTTCATCGGCCCGACCCCGCAGCAGATCCGCCAGATGGGCGACAACGCGTCCGCCCGCAAGATCGCGCAGAAGCTCAAGGTGCCGACCGTGCCGGGCTCGCCGGGGCCGGTCGAGAGCCTCGAGGACGCCCTGAAGACGGCCGAGAAGATCGGCTTCCCGGTCATCATCAAGGCCGCCGCGGGCGGGGGCGGCAAGGGCATGCGCGTCGCCACCGACCCGGAGATGTTCGCCCAGGCGTTCAACCTGGCCCGGCAGGAAGCGCTGGCCGCGTTCGGCTCGGACCAGGTGTACCTCGAGAAGTACCTCGCGCGCCCGCGGCACATCGAGATCCAGATCATGGGCGACACCCACGGCAAGGTGATGCACCTCTGCGAGCGCGACTGCTCGGTGCAGCGCCGCCACCAGAAGCTCATCGAGGAAGCGCCGAGCCCCGCCGTGGACCAGACGCTGCGCGAGGACATCGGCGAGGCGGCCGTGAAGCTCGCCGAGGAGATCGGCTACGTGGGCGCCGGTACCATCGAGTTCCTGCTCGACGAGGACGGGTCGTTCTACTTCATGGAGATGAACACGCGGATCCAGGTGGAGCACCCCGTGACCGAGATGTGCACCAACTTCGACCTCGTGAAGGAACAGATCCGCGTCGCCGCCGGCGAGCCGCTGTCGTTCGTGATGAACGGCCACCGCCTGCGCGGCCACGCCATCGAATGCCGGGTGAACGCGGAGGACCCGGCCCGCAATTTCCAGCCCTCGCCCGGGCTCATCACCGCGTACCATCCGCCCGGCGGACCGGGGGTGCGCGTGGACACGCACATCTACGCCGGCTACACCGTGCCGCCCTACTACGACTCGCTCCTCGCCAAGGTCATCGTCCACGGCAACCACCGCCAGGAGGCGCTCGCCCGTATGCGCCAGGCGCTGGACTCATTTATCATAGAGGGCGTGACCACGACCATTCCGTTCCTGGGCCGGGTGCTCCACCACCCCGACTTCCTGGCCGGGACGGTGGACACGAAGTTCCTCGAGCGGGAGCCGCACCTCCTCAAAGAGCCGACATGAAGATCGACGTCTACTTCACCCCACTCGGCCTCAACGCGGGGGACTTGAGCGGCCGGGGGGTCGTCGTCGTCGACGTGCTGCGCGCCACCACCAGCATCGTCACCGCCCTCGCGAACGGCGCCAAGGCCGTCGTCCCCGCCGCCACCTCCGAGGAAGCGGTGCGCCTCACGGCGAACCTCGAGAAGAACGGCTACGTCCTGGCCGGCGAGCGCAAGAGCCTGAAGATCGAAGGGTTCGCCCTCGGCAACTCGCCGCGCGAGATGACCGCCGAGGCCGTCGGCGGCAAGACCATCTATATCTCCACGACCAACGGGACGCCGGCCCTGGTCGCCGTCCAGGGCGGCGAGCCGGTGCTCGTCGCTGCCGCCGTCAACTTCAGCGCCGTCGCCGAGCGGGCGCGGGCGGTGTTCGAGGAGCGCGGCGATCTCGTCATCGTGTGCGCGGGGCGCGAGAAGCAGTTTGCGCTCGAGGACGGCTACGTCGCTGGGCGGCTCGTCAAGGCAGTGCGCAAAGGGCGGCGCAAGATCGCGCTCAACGACGCCGCCACGGTCGTCCTCGACCTGCCGTCGCGCTTCGCCAACTGGGCCGCCGCGCTCGGCGCCTCCGAGGCGGCGCGCGAGCTGCGCGCGGCGGACCTGGGCGAGGACGTGGCGTTCAGCGCCAAGGCCGACCGCTTCTCCGTCGTTCCCTCCATCGTGGATCGCCGCATCGTCGCATGAAGAAGAAGGCCCGGCAGGAGCTCATCGGGATCGGGGCGCTGGCGGCGGGCCTCTTTCTCGGCCTCACGCTATTGCCGTGGCACATCACGGGCGATTGGGGCGAGCGCGTCGGGCGGCTGTTGTGGCACGGCGTCGGCGCCGGCGCGGTGCTGATCCCGATCCTGGGGGTTGGCTGGGCGCTGGCCGCCTTCGATCGCCTGGGGACGTTGTCGTGGCTGCGCGCCGCCGCCCTGGGCGCCGGGCTGATCCTGCTCTTGCCGTTCACGATCGGTGTGGTGGGCCGGGTGGAGATGCGCTTCCTCCCCACCGACTACGGGCTGTGGACGACGTCCCAGAAGCTGATCGGACGCCTGCCGGCGTGGGTCGGCGCGGGCGTCGTCAGCGCGGTGGGAACGGCGGGCGGCGTGCTCGTCGGGCTGTTCGCGCTCTCGGCGCTGGGGATCCTCACGATCGGGTGGCATCCGTTGATCGGCCTGCGGATCGGGGCAACGGCAGGGGAAAAGGCCGGGGAAGGGGGAAGGGGGAAAGGCCAAGCGGAAAGCCCTGTCGTGAAGCCGAGGGCCCTCCCCCTTCCCCCTTCCCCGAAAACACGGTCACCTCAGGTCACACCGTCAGCACGCCCTGCCGTTCGCCCGGCAGTTTCCCCTAGGGGAGTTTTAATCCCTCCGATAGACCTCTTGAACGACGCCGCCAAGGACGAGGTGGATGTCGGCCTAGCGCAGATCGACGAGATGGGCGAGCGGCTGGTGCAGACGCTGGAGACGTTCCGCGTCCCCGCTCAAATCGTGGACCGCACCGTCGGTCCCGTCGTCACGCGCTTCGAGCTCAAGCCCGGGCCGGGCATTAAAGTGGGACGGATCGCGGCGCTGGCCGACGACCTGGCGCTGGCGATGCGCGCCCAGTCGCTGCGCATCGTGGCCCCGATTCCGGGGAAGGCGGCGGTCGGTATCGAGGTCCCGAACCCGCGGCCGCGCCTGGTGCTGCTGCGCGAGCTGATCGAGTCGGAGCGGTTTCAGCAGCCGGGTCGCACCCTACCCGTGGCCATCGGCCGCAACCTCGAGGGCGGCGAGGTCGTCGACGACCTGGCCAAGATGCCGCACCTGCTCATCGCCGGCGCCACGGGGTCGGGGAAGTCGGTGTGCATCAACTCGCTCATCACGAGCCTCGTCTATGCCCACCCGCCCGAGAAGCTCAAGTTCCTGATGATCGACCCCAAAATGGTCGAGCTCTCGATGTATGCCGCGCTGCCGCATCTCGGTCTGCCGGTGGTGACGAACCACCACAAAGCCGCGTCAGTGCTGAAGTGGGCGGTGAGCGAAATGGAGCGGCGCTACAAGCTGCTGCACGCCAACCACGCCCGGAACGTCACGGATTTCAACAAGAAGGTCGAAGGCAGGAAGCCGCTCAAAGGGCCGCGCGAGACGCTGGCGACCCAGAGTGGCCTGCAGCGCGAGCTGCCCTTCGACGCCGAGTACACCGAGGGCATCCTCCCGTACGTCGTGCTCGTCGTGGACGAGCTCGCGGACCTGATGCTCACCGTCCAGCACGAGATCGAGACGCCGCTCGCCAGCCTGGCGCAGAAGGCTCGGGCGATCGGCATCCATCTGATCCTCGCCACGCAGCGACCGTCGGTGAACGTCATCACCGGCCTCATCAAGGCGAACTTTTCCTGCCGCATCGCGTTCCGCGTCTCGGCGAAGGTGGACAGCCGCACCATCCTCGACCAGAACGGCGGCGAGGCGCTGCTCGGCAACGGCGATATGCTGTTCCTGCCGCCCGGCAAGAGTGAGCTGCAGCGCGTGCAGGGGGCCTTCATCGCGACTGACGAGACCGAGCGGCTGATGGAATGGTACCGCACCCACGCCTCGCGCGAGACGGTCGAAAAGACGCAGGCCCAGATCGAGACCCAGGTCGAAGCGCTGGAGGCGGCGGAGTCCCGCGAGGCCGGGGGCGAGGGCGGGGGGGAGCCGGGGGAGCGCGACACCCTGTTCCGGCAGGCCGCCGAGATCTGCATCCAGAACCAGCTGGGGTCGACCTCGTTGCTGCAGCGGCGCATGAGCATCGGTTATGGGCGCGCGGCGCGGATCATCGACCAGCTCGAGCTGGCGGGGATCCTGGGACCCGCCAACGGCAGCAAGCCGCGGGATGTGCTGGTGGGGCTCGAGGAGCTGGATGAGATTGCGAGAGGATAGACGTCAGACATCAGAGGTCAGCTGAGGTCTGATGTCTGACGTCTCCATGTCGCGATTAAACAGGCGTCCCATGCGCTCGTTTGGTTACCACTCCCGGCGGGCGGGCTGTAGGTTCACAGGCATGCGAAGCGGTCTGCGCAGCGACCCCACGACGTGGACGGACGAGCGCCACAAGGATGGCCTCGCCGGTGAGGAGCAGGCGATCGCCTACCTGAAGACGAAGGGGTGGCACGTCGTGGCGCACCGCTTCCGGGTGGGGCGCGCCGAAATCGACCTCGTCGCCCGCCGCGGCCGGCTGGTCGCGTTCCTCGAAGTGAAGGTGCGGCGCGGGGAGGGGTTCGGGACGCCGTTCGAGGCGGTGACAGGTCAGAAGCGGCGGGAGATGGTGAAAGTCGCCCGGGGCTGGATCGACCGGCATGGGCAGCCCGGGGACATCTACCGCTTCGACTGCATCGGGCTGCAGAACAACAAGTTGGAGCACCTGGAAGACGCGTTTCGTCCTGGCTGGCGGTAAGTCCGGCTTCGGTATATATTCGGGCCTCACAAGGAGGCCCGCAACCATGTCGAGGATTCTTATGGCGGCCGAGAACCGCGAGACCCCCCCCCCCGTTCCCAGACTCTCCGACGAGCGCCGCAAGGCGCTGAACCTCGCCATCACGCAGATCGAGAAGACCTGCGGCAAAGGCTCGATCATGCGCATGGGCGCCGACGCGCCCCGGGTGCGCGTGGAGGTGGTGCCCACCGGGGCGATCAACCTCGATGCCGCGATCGGCATCGGCGGCATCCCGCGCGGGCGGGTGACCGAAATCTTCGGCCCCGAATCGAGCGGCAAGACGACGCTGGCGCTGCACGTGGTGGGCAACGCCCAGCGCCTGGGCGGGGCGGCCGCCTACATCGACGCCGAGCACGCGCTCGACATCGAGTACGCGAAGAAGTTGGGTGTGGACGTGGACAATCTGCTGATCTCGCAGCCGGACACGGGCGAGCAGGGCCTCGAGATCTGCGAGATCCTGGTGCGCTCCGGCGCGCTGGACGTGGTGGTGATCGATTCGGTCGCGGCGCTCGTGCCCAAGGCCGAGATCGAAGGCGACATGGGGGATTCGCTCCCGGGGCTCCAGGCCCGGCTGATGAGCCAGGCGCTGCGCAAGCTCGCCGGGGCGATCAATCGCTCGCGCACCTCGGTGATCTTCATCAACCAGCTGCGCGAGAAGATCGGCGTCATGTTCGGCAACCCCGAGACGACGACGGGCGGCCGGGCGCTCAAGTTCTACGCGTCGGTGCGGCTCGACATGCGGCGCATCGGTCAGGTGAAGGAGCGCGACGTGGTGATCGGCAACCACGTGCGTGTGAAGGTCGTGAAGAACAAGGTGGCGCCGCCGTTCCGCCAGGCCGAGTTCGACATCATGTTCGACGAGGGGATCAGCCACGAGTCACTCCTGGTGGACATCGCGGCCGAAGCCGGGATCATCGAGAAGTCCGGGGCGTGGTACTCGTACGGCAAGGACCGCATCGGCCAGGGGCGCGAGAACGCGAAGCTGTATCTCAAGGACCATCCCGAGATGGCGGTGGAGATCGAGGTCAAGGTCAAAGAGCACCTGGGCGTGAAGGCCGCCGTGTCCGCGGTGCCCGACGAGGAGGCCCCGGCCCCGGAGGAGTGACTTGGCCGTTCTCACCGGTCTCGCCCCCGACCCCCGCCAGCCTGGCTACCGGCTGGTCGAGGTGGACCGGGGGCGATTTGCTTCCCTCCCCGCGGCCGATCTGGAGCTGTTGCCGCTCACCCTCGGCCGCGAGATCCCCGAGCGGGCGCTGGACCGCCTGCGCGAGCTGGCCGACCTCGAGGCCGCCTGGCGCGCGGCCCTGCGCATCCAGCGCCAGCGCGGGCACGCGCGCCTGGACTTGAAGCGCCGCCTGCTGCGCAAGCAGCATCCCCCGGCGGCCGTCGATGGCGCCCTCGATCGCCTGACGGCGCGCGGGCTGCTCGACGACCGCGAGTACGCTTTTCATTTCGCCGCCACACACGCCGCACGGGGGCGGGGGGCACCGCGCCTCGTCCGGGATCTCCTCGCCCAGGGGGTCGAGCGGCGCCTCGCCGAGGGCGTCGTGCAGGAGGCGCTCGCCAGCGAGGGGCTCGACGACGACGCGACCGCCCGCGCCGTGGCGGAGCGGCGCGTGCGGCAGCTGGCGGGACTGCCGCCGGAGTCGCAGCGACGCCGGCTGCTGGCGTTCCTCGCGCGCCGGGGATTCAGTGGAGGCAAGGTGCGGGAGCTGGTGAGGGAGTTGTGCGGGTAGGCCGCCCTACTAAAGATCCTTCGCTCGCGCGCGTACCGCTCGCTCGCTCAGGATGACAACCGGGCCGGCCTTTTGGAAATAACATTCTTGGAAAAGAAGGAGCGCGTGTCGTCATCCTGAGCGCCGCAGGCGCGAAGGATCTGGTTCTAGAGCCAGGCCTGCACCCTGCCGTCGTGCAACTCTGCAACGGGTATATATTTGCCCCATGAAGTCCGCCGAGATCCGCAGTAAGTTCCTCGAATACTTCCGCGTTCCGCCCCGGAACCACAAGGAAGTCCCCAGCGCGTCGCTGGTGCCGGCGGACGACCCGACCCTGCTGTTCACCAACGCCGGCATGGTGCAGTTCAAGCGCGTGTTCCAGGGCCTGGAGCGCCGCGACTATGCCCGCGCGACGACCTGCCAGAAGTGCGTCCGCGCCGGCGGCAAGCACAATGACCTGGAGCAGGTAGGCCACACCGCTCGCCACCACACGTTCTTCGAGATGCTGGGCAACTTCTCCTTCGGGGACTACTTCAAGAAGGAGGCGATCGCCTACACCTGGGAGTGGGTGACCTCCCCGGAGTGGCTGGGCATCGACCCCGCCCGCATCTCCGTTTCGGTGCACCACGAGGACCACGAGGCCCGGCGGCTGTGGCGCGAGGTCACCGGCATCTCGGATGGGCGCATCTTCGGGCTGAGCGACAAGGACAACTTCTGGCAGATGGGCGACACCGGACCCGCCGGGCCGTGCTCGGAGATCTACGTCGACATCCGGGACAAACGGGAGCAGGGAGCACGGAGCACTACGCTCAGCCATGACGACTTCGTCCGGCTCAGCGAGGCGGGCGATCTGCTCGAGATCTGGAACCTCGTGTTCATGCAGTTCGATCTGCAAGCCGACGGTTCCCGCTCCCCGCTCCCCGCTCCCTCCGTGGACACGGGGGCCGGTCTGGAGCGCATCGCCGCGGTCATGCAGGGGGTGCCCTCCAACTTCGACACCGATCTGTTCACGCCGATCATCGAGCGTGCCGTCGAGGTCGTGGGCCGCGACTACGACCGCGGCGCCGCGGGCGCGCCCTATCGCGTCCTCGCCGACCACGCGCGCGCGGTCGCCTTCCTGCTCGCGGACGGCGTGTTTCCCTCCAGCGAAGGGCGCGGCTACGTGCTACGGCGCATCCTGCGCCGCGCGGTCCGTTACGCCTGGCTGCTGGCCCAGCGCCAGCCGACGCTGGTGCATCTGACCGGCCGGGTCGTGGACCTGATGCGCGGCGTCTATCCCGAGCTCGACGCCAAACGGGCCCACATCGAACGCACCACGCGCGCCGAGGAGGAGCGGTTCCTCGAGACGATCGAAGGCGGCTTAAAGCGTCTCGACGAGATCAAGGGGGCGAAGGCCATCGGCGGCGACGAGGCCTTCAAGCTGTACGACACCTACGGCTTCCCGCTCGATCTGACGCAGCTCATCGCCGCCGAGCGCGGTCAGACAGTGGACGCGGAGGGGTTCGAGCGCGCGCTCGCCCAGCAGCGCCGCCGCTCGCAGCAGGCGCGGCTCAAGCTCGGCAGCCCGCTGCTCAAGACCAGCGGCCGCGAAGGCGAATGGGTGCCGGTCAAGCCCAAGGCGAAGCAGAAGTGGGTGGGTTACGAGACGACCCGCGCCGAGACCGACGTCCTGGCGTTCCGGCAGCAACAGGGGGTCGTCGAGCTGGTGCTCGAAGAGAACCCGTTCTACGCCGAGTCGGGCGGTCAGGTGAGCGACACCGGCGTCGTGAAAGGGGACGGCTGGGAGATCACCGTCGAGGACGTCGAGAAGGTGGACGGGGGGGGGCGCAGCGCGGTGGTGGGGACGTTCGGGGAGCGCTTCGAGCCGACGCCTGCGGAGGCGGTGGTGAACGAGGCGCGGCGCCGCAACATCGAGCGCAACCACACGGCCACGCATCTGGTGCACGCGGCGCTGCGCAAGGTCCTCGGCGCCCACGTGCGTCAGATGGGATCGGTGGTGGCCCCGGACCGGCTGCGCTTCGACTTCGCCCACCACGGCCCCGTCGGGGACGACGAGCTCGCCGCGGTAGAAGAAGAGGTCAACGCCCACATCTGGGACAACCTGCCCGTCGCGACCCGGGAGATGAAATACAAGGACGCGATCGCCGCGGGTGCGATGGCGTTCTTTACCGAGAAATACGGCGACATCGTGCGGGTGGTGGACGTGCCCGGCGTATCGCTGGAGCTGTGCGGCGGGACGCACGTCGCCACGACCGGGCAGATCGGCCTGTTCCGCTTCACGCACGAAACCGGCGCCGCAGCGAACGTGCGGCGCATCGAGGCGATCACCGGCCCCGCGGCGTACCGCGAGGCGCGGGAGCTGGAGCGCCGGCTTGCGGAAGCGGCGGGCCTGCTCAAGGCGCAGCCCGAGCACCTGGCGCGGCGCATCGAGGCGCTGGTCGAGGAGAACAAAAAACTCGAACGACGGGTCGGGGAACTGCTCAAAGGGGGAGGAGGGACGGGGGAAGGGGGAAGCATCGAGCAGATCGGGGATGTTGCAGTGCACCTCCAGGAGAGCGATCTCGACGATCGCGACCAGATCGGGCTTGTCGTGGACGCCTTCCGGGCGAAGCACAAGCGTGCCATTCTGGTGCTGCTCACGAAGGGGAGTCGGCCGGGTGTACACGTCGCCGTCACCGACGACCTCGTCTCCGCTGGGCTCAAGGCCGGGGAGATCGCCGGGGACCTTGCGGCAAAGGTTGGCGGCAAGGGGGGTGGGCGTCCGCACTTTGCTTCGGCGGGCATCGGCGATGTGGGCAAGTTCCCTCTACTCAAGTCGAGCACGGGTGGGATCATCCGCAAGAGACTCGAGGGATGACGCGCGCTGAGGTCGTGACCTGGCTGGAGAACCGCCAACCGGCGCCGCCGCCGGCCCTGGCGCAGCATCTGGCCGGGTGTGTGGCGGACGACCCCGAGCCGCTGCCGGGTCACCTCGCGGCCGTGGGGTGCGCGCTGCTGCGCCGCGTGGCGGCGAACCCCGCCGGCGGGCGCGAGCTGGCGCTCGACCTGCTCGCCGCCGATGCGTTCGTCACGTATGCGTTCGAGGCCCAGGCCGACGCCGACCCGGCGGGCCTGGCGGCCCTGGCCGGCCGGGTCGAGCGGGAGGTGAGCGCCGCATGACGTTTCTGTCGGAGCGCCGTCCGGGACTGCTGGTGCTCGTGGACCCGAGCCGCACCGAGGCCGCCCAGGCGGCGGCCGTCGCCCGCGCCGCGCAGGCCGCGGGCGCCGCGGCGGTGATGATCGGCTCGTCGTTCGACGGAACGCGTAACACCCATCTGATCGCGAAGGCGCTGCGCACGGCGGCGCCCGGCCTGCCGGTGCTGCTGTTTCCCGGTTCGGCGATGCAGCTCACCGAGGATGTGGACCTGGTGCTGTTTCTGTCGCTCATCTCCGGCCGCAACGCGCAGTACCTGATCGAGGAGCACGTGCGCGCCGTGCCGTTCTTCCAGCGGCATCAGGTGCCGACGCTGTCTACCGGCTACATCCTCGTCGACGGCGGGAGGGTGACGAGCGTCGAAGCGGTGAGCCAGACGCGGCCCCTGCCGGCGGACAAGCCCGAGCTGGCCGCGGCGCACGCGCTGGCGGCGAAGCTGATCGGGATGCAGGCGGTGTACCTCGACGCGGGGAGCGGGGCCGACCGTCCCGTCGTGGCCGAGGTGATCCGGGCGTGCCGGGCGGTATTGTCAGCCCCGGACCAGCTGCTGTTCGTGGGCGGCGGCATCCGGTCGCCGGCGCAGGCGGCCGCCGCGCGGGCCGCGGGTGCGGACTTCGTCGTCGTCGGGACCGTGGTCGAGCAGGGCCCGCCGGAGGGCCTGGCGGCGTTCGTGCGCGCGGTGCGCGGATGACGGGGGGGGGAGCCGAACGCGTGCGCGCGGGGCTGGACACGCTCGCCGCGCTCGCCACCCGGGTCGCCGCCGAGGAGGCGGACGCCGTCGCCGCCATCGCCGACCGTTACGAGGCGGTGCTCCGCGCCGGCGGCACGCTGTTCTTCGCGGGCAACGGGGGCAGCGCCGCCGACGCGCAGCACCTCGCCACCGAATACGTGGTGCGCTACCAGAACACGCGGCCGGCGCTGCGCGCCGTGGCGCTCACCACCGACACCTCGCTGCTCACCGCCTGCGCCAACGACCTGGGGTTCGACGAAGTGTTCGCCCGTCAGGTCGAGGCGCTGGCCCGCCCCGGTGACCTCCTCAGCCTGCACTCGACGAGCGGCGAAAGTCCCAACGTGATCCGCGCGGCCCAGGCGGCGAAGGCCCGCGGCGTTCCGGTCGTCGCCTTCCTCGGCAAAGGCGGCGGGCAGGTGAAGGACCTCGCGGACCTCAGCCTGATCGTTCCCTCCGACGACACGGCGCGCATTCAAGAGCTGCACCTCGCCATCGAGCATCTGATCTGCGACATCGTCGAGGATCGCCTGCGGGGATGATCGTCCTCGCCGAAAAACGGGCGTTCGTCACCGGTGGGAGCAGGGGCATCGGGCGCGCGACGGCACTGCTGCTCGGGCAGGCCGGCGCGCGTGTGGCGGTGGGATATCGGGACCGGAAGAAAGAGGCGGAGGAGACGGCCACGGCGGTCGCGGTGCGGGGAGACCTCGGCGACAAAGCCGCCGCCCAACGCGTCGTCGCCGAAGTAGTTCGCGCACTGGGCGGGCTCGACTTTCTCATCGTCAATCACGGCGTGTGGCCGCCCGAGGACGTGGCCCTCGCGGCGATGACCGACGCGCAGTGGGAGAGCACCCGCCGGGCCAACCTCGACTCCGTGGTGTACGTGTGCCGGGCCGCGATCCCGCAGCTCGCGGACGGCGGCCGCATCGTCCTCGTCGCCAGCACCGCGGGCCAGCGTGGCGAGGCGTTCCACGCCGACTATGCCGCCACGAAAGGGGCCGTCATCGCGCTCACCAAGTCGCTCGCCGTCGAGCTGGCCCCGCGCGTCACGGTGAACTGCGTGGCGCCGGGGTGGGTGGATACGGAGATGGCGAAACTGCCGTATGAGCGGGAAGGGGGAAGGGGGAAGAGGGAGATCGAGGCGGCGATCCCCCTGGGCCGCGTCGCACGTCCCGAGGACATCGCCGGGCCGATCGTGTTTCTGTGCTCGAGCCTCGCGAATCACATCACGGGGGAGATCCTGAACGTCAACGGCGGGTCGGTGCTCTGCGGATGACCTTCCCCAAGCGCCTCCCCATCCCGCCCGAGGTCCTGAAGATCGCCAAGCGGCTCGAGGACGCCGGGTACGAGACGTGGTGCGTGGGGGGCGCGATCCGCGACAACCTCCTCGGCCTCGAGAACCACGACTTCGACCTCACCACGGTCGCCCCTCCGAAAGAGGTGCAGCGGCTGTTCAAGCGCACCGTCCCCGTCGGCATCGAGCACGGCACCGTCGCCGTGCTCGACGCCAACAACCGGCCGCACGAAGTCACGACGTTCCGCAAGGACATCAAGACCGACGGCCGGCACGCGGTGGTGGAGTTCGGCGTGTCGCTGATGGATGACCTGGCGCGCCGCGATTTCACGGTCAACGCCATCGCCTACCACCCGCTGCGTCACGAGTGGCGCGATCCGTTCGAGGGAGCGCAGGACCTGGAGCGCAAGCTGATCCGCTCGGTGGGCGACCCCAACTGGCGCTTCCAGGAGGACTACCTGCGGATCCTGCGCGCGCTGCGCTTTTCGGCGCGGTTCGAGTTCCGCATCCACAGCCGCACGCTCGAGGCGGCGAAGGCGAACGTACAGGGCCTCGCCCAGCTCTCGGCGGAGCGGGTGCGCGACGAGTGGTGGAAGGGCATCGCGACGGCCCACAGGGTGTCCAAACTGGTGACGCTGTGGGTCGAGGTCGGGGCGACGCGGATCTGGCTGCCGGAAATCCGGGAGTGGGGCGCGGGAAGCGGGAAGGCGCGCCTCGTGGATCGGCTTCCCCGGGATCCCGTCTTGATCACGGCCGCGCTGGCGTCCGACCCGGCGTCGCTCCTGACCAGGCTCAAGTGCTCGAACAAGGACATCGAGCGCGGCCGGGCCATCGGGCAGTGGCGGGACAAGTATCCCGACCCCAAGCAGCTC